>Ga0210123_1000002_pt1 | contig 172600 bp, 153 predicted proteins | sample Muzzi_PWB_D2_FD_185535 | JGI IMG/M metagenome (GOLD analysis project Ga0210123, IMG submission 185535) | Wetland microbial communities from San Francisco Bay, California, USA, that impact long-term carbon sequestration - Muzzi_PWB_D2 (SPAdes) | ecosystem: Environmental > Aquatic > Marine >... | reverse complement strand
CCGCCGGTAAAAAACGTGTAATTCAGGTCAGGACCTCGATCGATAAATCACTGATAGCTATAGCCTGGCCAACAGACGATTTCTGGGATATCCACCGAACACGTGTCCTGCATCTTCTCGCCGGAATTTTTGGCGATCGGTTGCGAAAGACCATAAGGGAAAAATTAGCTGCCAGTTATGCACCGAGTATCTCCAGCTTTGGTAGCAGGGTTTATCAGGGATATGGCTACCTTCTCTCCCAGATGCTTGTCAAACCCGGTAGCGAAGAGATGGTCATAAAGGAAACATTAGCCATAGGAGATGCCTTGAGAAAGGAAGGGATAACCTCTAATGAACTTATTCGGGCCAGGAGACCATTTCTGACAACACTGAAGCAGAGTGTCAGAACCAACCAGTACTGGCTGAATACAGTGCTTTCTCTCTCATCTCGATATCCGCAACAGTTGGAATGGCCGAAAAGCATCATCAGCGATTACACCTCAATCAGCGTAAAGGACATCAACGATTTGGCGGCGAGATATCTGGATAACCGGAATGCCGCAGTTGCCAAGGTGATTCCCAAAACCAGAAATCCTGACTAGTATGCTGAAAATATAGAAAAAAGACGTAAAGAAAACAACATGGCAAACGAGCTGGCAAAATTGTAGGAAAAGATTTATAGTAGACGGAGGCTTTTTGATGTTGATCATGGGCAAACAATCGTGACAAGCGATGGAGGAAAAAGAAGCCTGCTGAACAATCTTCTAAGGGGGAAAGTACGCTATGGTACCGTTAGAGAAAGAGGATAAGATGGTAAGTGGGTTTCAGTTTGGTCGAGTTGATCGGAAATATCGTCGAGTCATGATTCAGGGATTCGTTGCAAACCTGGCCGATGGAGATAGACTGATCGACGGAAATGTGGAAAATATTTCTACTGGAGGGTTTCAGGTTACCGACCTTCCGAAATCGTTTGGCGGAAAAAATCATACTTATACTGCAGTCCTCTCGGGCGGAGGGAAACACTATAAAATGTTGGCCAAACCTTGTTGGCAAAAGCAGCAGGGGGAGAACAAGATACATTTTGGTTTCAAAATACTCGATGCTTCTTGGGAGTGGGTCGATTTTACCCTGCACGGGATTCCTGCTTTAAGAGACGAAAAAAAAACAAGAGTACCTGCCTGACGGATATCGGCAACTATCCGCAATAAACATCATGAGGGCCGGCAATCGCCATAAAGCGATTGCCGGCCCTCATTTTTTGGGGATCACCAGATAAAATGTTCCAGACAACGGGCATACACGCCATGTGGATCATCGAGTAGTAGAAGATCGTTCAGGCGGGGAAACAGAATTTTCTTCAATCGAAGGATAACCGGGTTCTGTCTGGCCACAGAATGGTCAATCAACGCATCACTGCTGCTTAACAGGCGTAAAAAGTGCTCTCTCACCGAAACCGGCTGACGAATATATTCTGTGGTGAAAGTCTTGAGGTCAGCCAGGCCGGCAGCTGCTCCGATAGCCTCCTCAAGGGAGCCTAACTGGTCGACCAGGCCGAGGGACTTGGCCCTCTGACCATCATATACCCGTCCCTGGGCGAGTTCGGCAACCTTTGTTTTTGTAAGATTTCTTCCGTTGGCCACGATCTGCAGAAATTGGTCGTAATTGTAAGCAATAGCCTGCTGCAGGGCGCTCTTTAGCTGCGCAGGCAATGGCTGTGTCAGATCCAGCCCTGCGGCAAGTGGCGTGGTCCCGGTCCCATCGCTGTGTATCCCAAGTGAAGCTAAAGTCTTTTCAAAGGTGGGAATGGCTCCGAAAATGCCGATTGACCCGGTAATTGTAGACGGCGAAGCCCAGATCTCGTCGGCATCTGCGGCAATCCAATAGCCGCCGGATGCAGCGACGGTTCCCATGGACACGATAAGTGGTTTCCCGCTTTTTTTCAGCTCAAGCAATTCCTGACGGATAACTTCGGAGGCAAAGGCCGATCCGCCACCAGAATTGATCCTTAAAACCAGGGCTTTTACCGATCTTGTCTCCCGGGCTTTCTTGATAAGCATGGCCAGGGTATCACCCCCGATCATGCCAGGAGGTTGTTTGCCGGGGAGAATTGTACCTTCGGCGACGATAAGCCCAATCTTGTCCTCCTCAGATGAATCTTTGGAGTATGAAGGTGTAATGGATTTGAGGTATTCCGCAGAAGAGACGACCTTGGGTGACCCTGAAGAATTTTTGGTCAGGGAGGCGAGATAGGAGGTGATTTGCTGCCTGGTTGCCAACTGATCCACCAGCCCCGTCTCCTTGGCCAGGAGCGCTGTGTTTCCGTCTGTTGCATCAAGGGCTTCAGCGATGTTATCTGTGTAATTATGCAGGGCATCCAGGGAAATATGACGATGTCTGGCTATTTCCTCTGTATACAAGCTCCAGAGCGCCGACAACCACAGGTCATTCTGTTGCTTATCCTCAGGGGACATGGAGTTGCGGGTGAATGGTTCGAGAGCGGATTTATACGTTCCGACCTTAAAGACATTGTAGTTGACTTCAAGCTTTTCCACGGCGTCGTTAAAATAGAGACGGAAGACACCGAAGCCGTGTATGTCGACTCCGCCCATAGGATTTATGATAATCTTGTCGGCATACGATGCGAGAAAGTACTGCGATTGGGTGTAGTAATCTTCTGCTGCAACGACGGTCTTGCCGCTTTTCTTGAAACGTTCGAGGGCCTGGCCAACGACCTGAAGCTGATTCAAGCCTGCGTGACCCATATTTTTCAGATTGAGCAGCAGGACAGCGATGTGCTCATCCTTTGCTCCATTATCGATAATATCCAGAATATCCTGCAGGGCGGTCTCCAGTTCGGGGCTATCCGGGGATAAGGATTCTTCCAGGAGTCTTTCCAGGGAACTGAGGATTTTTTTCTCTTCGACAATATCGCCTGCAATATCCAGCCTGAGCACTGTACCACTTGGAAGCAGAGCTTCCTTTTTGGGTATGAGACTGATAATTATCACCGTAAACAGTGCAAGAACAAGAATATTCAGGACAAAATTTCTAATAAAGGTAATAAATTTACCTGCATATTTAAAAATATTGAAGATAGATATGAGAAGATCTTTCATCGTAATTGTAGCTCGAATTATGAGTTAGGGATGGCTGTCCGGACAACCCGTCAGGACATCTGGCTTAGGATAATCATATTGCCGGGGAAGCACAACCGGTTACAGCCTGTCATGATACATAAAAGGCAGGACCAGCTGGCTGGGACCCTTGGTATCTCCGATTAGCTTTGAGACGGAAAGACCGAGCAGACGGATTTTCTGCCTGCCTGCATCGGTTGCCGCCAGCAAGCCGTGAACAATGGATAGTATATCGACGCTGGAAGAAATGGGGGTTTTGACCGTTTGCGATCGGGTGATTGTGGTAAAATCCTCGTATCTTACCTTGAGCGTCAACGTGTACCCGCCGGTTTGTTTCTTTTTCAGGGTCTGTTCAATGTCCGCGGCAAGCGTTGTTAAAATTGAGCCGATCTCGATGAGATCGGCGGTATCGTGGGAGAGGGTGGTTTCGCTGCCGATTGATTTCCGTATTCGCGTTGGTTCGACTGGTCTTTCATCGTTGCCGCGCACGATGTTATAGAGAAACGAACCAATTTTGCCAAAATGGAAGACCAGCTGTTCCTCTTCAAGTTGACGAAGATCATGCCCTGTTTTGATGCCCAGGTTGAGCATTTTTTTCTCGGTGACTTTTCCCACCCCAAAAAATTTACGAATTGGCAGGCTGGAGAGGAAATCGACGGCCTTCTCTGGCGGAATTATCGTCAGCCCATTTGGCTTTCGATAATCCGAGGCAACCTTCGCCAAAAATTTATTATAAGAAACCCCAGCCGACGCTGTGAGATGTAATTCCTGAAAAATCTGACTTCGAATCCTCTCGGCCAGAATGGTGGCTGAAGGATGGTTTTGGCTGTTGGTTGTTACATCAAGAAAGGCTTCATCAAGGGACAGAGGCTCAACCTGATCGGTGTAACGTCTGAAAATTGCCATCACCTGCGCTGAGATCTCCTGGTACCGGTTCATACGCGGACGGGTAAAGATGGCGTGGGGACAAAGTCTTGCCGCTCTGGCGCAGGGCATGGCGGAGTGGATACCAAAGCGGCGTGCCTCATAGGAACAGGCAGCCACCACGCCTCTGCTCTGCGGTTTACCGCCGACGATCAGCGGTTTTCCCCTAAAAGCGGGATTGTCCTTTTGCTCAATGGATGCGAAAAACGCATCCATGTCAATGTGGACAATTTTCCTATTACTTGCACTGTACATAAAGTATCGGCAGAATAAGCTCTCAGGAAAAAGAATTTTGGTAATTCTGTCAGCAGACCTGTATATTGTACCTTTCCTGCAACATTTACGACAAGATTTATGTCCTGCAGAGGTATTTATATCAGGAAAAAAATTATACTGCTGGCTGAAGTCCGATCAGTTGCATACTCGCAAAGTCTGTACCTGTTTGACAAACGTGAGACTTGGCCGCATTCGTGTAAGAGAAAAATTCTTTTAAAACAGAAAAGATGAATAAAAAAGCGATCATCGGATCGAGTGTGCTCTTTGAAGGTCTTCCCTCCCGGCAAATTGAAGATCTCACCAATATTGCCGTAGAAAAAACCTATCAGCGAGGGGAAAATATTTTTTTTGAAGGGGACCAGGGAAGTGGTTTTTATATGGTTGGGGAAGGGAAAGTAAAAATATTTAAGGTCTCCTTTTCAGGCAAAGAACATATTTTGCATATTTTCGGGCCGGGTGAACCGTTCGGAGAGGTGCCGGTTTTCCATGGTCAACCCTTTCCAGCTACTGCGGAGGCTTTGGTAAAAACTAAAACTATTTTTTTCCCCCGGGACAAATTTGTCTTGCTGGTTGAGGCCAATCCATCGATGGCTTTGAATATGCTTGCCGTCCTGTCAATGCGATTGCGCAGATTTGCCAGTCAAATTGAAAATCTCGCTCTGAAAGAAGTCCCGGAAAGACTTGCCGGATATTTACTCTACCTCAGTCGCGAACAGGGAGACTGCGACGAAGTAGAGCTGGACATATCAAAAGGGCAGCTGGCGAGCCTGCTCGGAACGATTCCTGAAACCTTGTCGAGGATTTTCGCGAAAATGAGCGAGGAGAGTCTCATTGAGGTAAACGGCAGGAAAATAAAGCTGCTTGACCGTAAGGGCTTAGCCGACAAAGAGTGATGCATCCTTTTGCAGCTAAGCCTCACCGGACTGTTGGATGGTATAGAAACGCCTGTTGTAGATTATCGTTTCTTTGGTACAGCGAGAATTCGCCTGCCGTTGGCATGGAGTTTAAACTTCCGGCCCGAGACGGTCTTATCGAGTTTTAAGAAGCGGTTGCCAATCCGGATTGTAGTCCCGGCAAAGATTGTGCCTGCTACATCGATCGTGATCTGTTCAATGGGGATCCCCCCGTCACTCCTGTAGTCTGCATCCAGGTCCTCTCCCTCGGTTGCTTCCTCCGAGTTTGCAACCCTTGAGTACTTTCCGGTTCCGGGGATCAAGTTGACTTTTAGAAGAAGCAGTTTTGTTTCGGCAAGCTGCTGTTCCATCTGCCTTACCTTTCGTGACTTGGAGCTGCCCCGATACCGTTGCAGCCACTTAATTATTGCGTCCTGCTGTTCAACTACGCTCTCTTTAAGTTCCTTCAGATGAACAAGACGATCGGCAGCCGTGCCGGCGGCAATGAGTGCAGGGGTACTGTTTTCTGCCCCAACACTGCCAAGACTAATGTTGCCTTCGGCGACGAGCTTACCGCCCATGACTATACTTGATGCCTGGCAACGGATATCGGAACAGGCGGTGATGTCGCTGTAGTAAGACTGTTTTCTGACGACGGCCCGGCCGCCACATTGTAGGGCGCCCTGTTCAATAAAATTGATATCACCATCTCCCTTCACCTGAAGCCTGCTGTTTTTTCCGGTGATACCATCCCGCACCACTAGATTACCGTTGCAGACAATCTCCCCGGACATAACACTTCCGGTGATTTTCAGATCACCGCCAGTCGTGACACGAAAACCGGGCTGAACCGAGCCGAGAATGGTCAAAGCATTCATGCTCTCAACGTTCCCGGTGGCGAAGTCAATATCGCTCGCTATTGTTTTATGGGAAAGGACTTTTATCACACAGTCATTGATGATGGAAAGGACGCCATCTTTTGTAGCGGTCACCTGCAGCGTTTCAGAGGAGTACCGCGCATCGCTCTGCACTTCTATTTTAAGGTCCTTCCCTTCGCGTGCCGGGGTCTCTTCCCCGTATACATTGATACCGGGTTCACCCTGCACTGCGGGGATTTTAGTGGCAATACGCTGACCACTATGTACGCCGACCATGATTCGTCTCTCCCGGAAATCAATTTCGCCCCCCTCGTTCATCGTCCCGGCAATGGGACCAATCTCCATGTCATATCTGAGATAAGCATCCTTGCTTTGACCGACGGGTTGGCCCCAGGCAATGACAAATTTTCTGAATTCATTTTCTTTCTGGGCTAAAAAATCTCTTACATTATCGAGAGCTTCATTATTAATTCCGAAAACAATGCCCTCTTTGATCAACAGAGTTTCAATATCCTCATGTGCAAGAAAGTGTCCGTTTGGCAGGGGAGGGTGGATAACCAGGCTTACTTTCATCTTATCCGGGGAGATAACAAAGAGAGGCTCGATCGAAAGAATGGCGATGGGATCAGGACAACTCGGTCGTCGAATTCTCTTAATTCTCGGATAGCCAGGAACTGTGGCTATGATAGCATCTTCATCTTCTGAATAATGGGTGTAATCACCTGACTCGATATTGGCCTTGGTAAAACCTTTGGCGGCAAACCTATGAAAATTAGGAAAATCGGCAAGAACCTGTCCTCCTCTCACTAACTCGGAAACAGGGATTTTGTCGGCTGACTCATCTTCACCAATAGTTATCAGCTGCGACTCAAAATGATAGGTAGGTTCTAAAATTTTCTTTTTTTGCTCTGCCGGTTGACCATCCATGCTGAGATCCTATAAGAGAGACAAAGATGCGAGACGCTGCATATCCTTATATCTTACAATATCACATTGTATCCATTGTAGAAAATTTTTTTCATCGAAATTTATCGAGGGAAAGTCAACAATGTAGCAGCAGAAATAGACGGTAAAAATCCCGGCCGGGATTAGCCATACGGATAAATGAAGTAACAATCGAAAATTATTTACATTTCTATGTTTGGCCCGTAGTATGCGACGATGAAAAACCAGACAAAAGCGTTTTTATATGCATTGATAACCGTCGGGCTGTGGTCAACAATTGCCAGTGCCAGCAAGCTCACCCTCGGTCGTCTCTCCCCGGTCGAGGTACTGCTGTATGCTTCTCTCGTTTCGACGGTCGTGCTCTTTTTTATTGTCATAGGCCAGAAAAAACTGATGATCATCAAGACGCTGTCAAAGAGGCAATGGCTGACATCGCTTGGTTTTGGCCTGATCAATCCCTTCGCCTATTATCTGGTCCTGTTTAAGGCCTATGATCTGCTGCCGGCGCAACAGGCCCAGATTATCAACTATACCTGGGCCATTACCCTCTCGCTGCTGTCCATACCTTTGCTTGGACAAAGAGTATCAGGGCGGCAATGGCTGGCAATCGGGGTCAGCTATTTTGGCGTGTTGGTCATAGCCACGAAAGGGGAACTGTTGAGCTTGCATTTTGAAAACCCGGTTGGAGTTGGCTACGCCCTTTTCTCAACTATTTTATGGGCCTTCTACTGGATCCTGAATGCCAAAGATACCCGTGATGCGACGATAGGTCTTTTCCTGAATTTTTTCTGCGCGCTACCGTGCATTGCTCTCTTTGTCTTTGTCACTGAAGGATTTCATCCTGTTGCGCTTGATGGTTTGTCGGGAGCTATCTATATCGGTTTTTTTGAGATGGGTATTTCCTTTGTCCTCTGGTTACATGCGCTGAAATACACCGACAATACAGCAAAAATTGCTAACTTGATATTTATTGCTCCGTTTGCTTCCCTTGTTTTTATCCACTTTCTAGTGGGCGAAGAGATCTTCGCTTCGACCCTGGTAGGCCTTGTCCTGGTTATGGCCGGGCTGGGTATTCAATCTTTTTGCAAAACATCTGACTCAGGAAGTTGAATTCGGCTGTTGTTGTCCTGGGACGTTGATTATGATTTTACCGGAGGAAACTGGCCGAGCACCGCTTCAACCATTTCATAGACCCGGCGGGTAATCTCTTCGGGACTCTCGTGGATAAATACTTCCCGTGTGCCTGTCCCCCTCCATATCTGGTTGCCGGTAGTGGCCGAATGTATATTGATCACCAGCTTGCCCTGATCATATTGCCGGACTGAGTTGTAGGTATCAAAGCCGACGCCATGGTAGTAGCCGTGCCGAAACCTCCCATAGCCGAAGCCGAAATTCGCATAAGCAGGATCGACTTCAATTCTGTTTGTGACAGTGTAGGTATAAGAGATGAGGTAGGCCGGATATCCATTTTGGATAAATCCATGTCGTGTCAAAACATTTTCGATGGCGTTTTTGAAACGGTTGGCCAGCAACTCGTCACCGGCAAGCAGGGCACCGGGATGTGCCTGCAGTCTTTCGTTCCAGCCGTAGGTATTGGCTGATCCAAATGGATAACTTGGGTCATAATCCTGGCTGACCTGCACCGAGGCGCAGGCGAAAAGAAGGATAGACAAGCCAAAGACAACCGGGAACTGAATGAATCGTCCAAATAGCTTGGAGAGTATGTGGTGTTTTGTTTGCATATGACGCTCCGAGATAAATCGCGGCCACGTCCCTGCCGGTTACTGTTCTGATTTCAGCACAGCCAGAAAAGCAGTCTGCGGGATATCGACATTGCCAACTGTTTTCATGCGCTTCTTCCCGGCCTTTTGCTTTTCAAGCAGTTTTCTTTTCCGGGAGATATCGCCGCCGTAACATTTCGCTGTGACGTCTTTTCTAAGAGCCGAGACGGTGGTTCTTGCGATAATGGTACCACCGATTGCAGCCTGTATAGCAATTTTAAACATTTGTCGGGGAATTTCCAGCTTGAGCATTTCACAGGCATGGAGTCCCCTGGCTCTGGAACTGCTCTTATGGACCAGTTGGGAGAGGGCGTCAACAACCTCGCCATTCACCAGGATATCAAGCTTCACCAGATCGCTTTTCCGGTAATCCAGCATTTCATAGTCAAAGGAGCCGTAACCTTGGGTCACCGATTTGAGGCGGTCATAAAAATCATAAATAACCTCGGCCAGCGGCAATTCACATTGGAGTTCTATTCTACCTGGAGTGGGGTAATGAAACGTGGTATTTACCCCCCGCCGTTCCATACAGAGGTTCATTACCGTACCCATATATTTTTCCGGCATGAGAATGGTCGCCTTGATAAAGGGTTCCTCGATTTTTTCAATATGGGCCGGGTTGGGAAAATAGGCAGGATTGTCTATATGCAGTATCGTCTGATCAGAGAGGTGAAAAATGTACTGCACCGAAGGAACGGTAAGGATAAGGGAGATGTCGAACTCCCGTTCGAGTCGTTCCTGGATCACTTCCAGGTGCAGCAAACCGAGAAAACCGCATCTGAAGCCGAAGCCGAGCGCTGCCGATGAATCCTTTTCGAAGGTGAGGGCGGCATCGTTTAGTTTGAGCTTTTCAAGGGCTGCGGCCAGGTCTTCGTATTCATCGGTGTTAATCGGGTAGATTGATGAAAAAACAACCTGTTGCACCTCTCTGAAACCTGGTAATGGGGCTGCTGCCGGGTGGTCACGCAGGGTAATGGTGTCTCCGGGCCGGGTGTCTTCAACGGTCTTGATGCCGGCGAGGATATAGCCTACCTGCCCGGCAGAGAGTTTTTTTTGAGGCTCCCTGGCCAATTTAAAGAGGCCGACTTCGTCAACCTTGTATTCCTTATGATTTGACATAAAACGCATGGTGTCACCATGCTTGATTGTCCCGTTGATAATTCTTACTGAAATAATAGTGCCGCGAAAAGGATCGTAATTGGCGTCAAAAATAAGGGCCTGGAGAGGACCGTCCGGATCGCCCTTTGGTGGCGGAATCTTGGCGACGATGGTCTCGAAAACCCCCTCGATGCCAGTTCCGGCCTTGGCTGAGCAGAACTGGATCAGCTCACCGTCTAGCCCGAGGTCTTCTTCGATCTGCAGGGCAACACGCTCGGGTTCGGCGGAGGGGAGATCGATTTTATTGATAACCGGGATGATCTCAAGATCGTTTTCCATGGCGAGATACAGATTGGCCAGAGTCTGGGCCTCGACTCCCTGAGCGGCATCAATGAGCAGCAGAGCACCTTCACAGGAACTGAGAGCACGTGATACCTCATAGCTGAAATCAACATGCCCGGGGGTGTCAACGAGGTTGAGTTTATACTGCTTGCCATCCTTGGCAGTATAGGGAAGGCAGATTGTCTGGCTTTTTATTGTAATCCCTCGTTCCCTCTCTATCTCCATGGAATCGAGAATCTGGTCCTTGAATTCCCTGGCGGAGACAAGGTTGCAAAATTGAATCATTCGATCAGCAAGGGTGGATTTGCCATGATCAATGTGAGCTATTATGCTGAAATTTCGTATGTTATTCATCTTTTTCTATTGGGGTGGGCATTGAGAAAACAGGTAAGGTCAGCTACACGGGCATTATGGCCGAGGCCATGTTATTTATCATATTAGCTTAACTTATAAAATAGATTTTTCTCCATATTATGCTTGAGATGAGGTAAGGTAATAGTAAGACGTCGAACCAATTTGCCTGTTGTTCGGCAACAATATGATTGCACTTTATTCCTGGTAGAGTAGTATCATAATCTTTCCAAATTTTCTGGGTATATTTTCCGGAGAGAGAAATAAATGAGCAAAAACACTATAATCGACTCGGATAATGATATAGATTCACAGAATGATCAGGGTACTGATTCAAGTAGTAACGGTATTGACGAAGCCTACGAAAATCCTCTGGTGTCCTTATCTGACGAGGAGAATCTTCCAGCTCTCAGCAACCCTGCTCTGCATCGCTATCTACAGGAAATCAGTCAATACGAGCTGCTGACCCGCGAAGAAACCGATGAACTTGCGGTTCGTTTTCGTGAGGAAGGCGATCAGGATGCTGCCTACCGTCTGGTAAGCTCGAATCTTCGTCTGGTTGTGAAAGTGGCTATGGATTTCCAGAAATACTGGATGCAGAACTTTATGGACCTCATCCAGGAAGGCAATGTCGGACTGGTTCAGGCCACCAAAAAGTTTGATCCCTACCGTGGGGTGAAGTTTTCCTATTACGCCGCGTATTGGATTAGAGCCTACGTTCTGAAATTCATCATGGACAATTGGCGATTGGTGAAAATCGGCACGACTCAGGCGCAGCGTAAGCTGTTCTTTAGCCTCAATAAAGAACGTAAACTCCTTGAGGGCCAGGGATTTCAGGCAGAACCAAAGCTGCTTGCGGAGCGTCTCAATGTTAAAGAGCGTGAGGTCGTGGAAATGGGCCAGCGCATGGATAACTGGGATGTCTCGCTTGAGAGTCCGGTTCGTTCGGACTCCGAGGACGAACAGAAAAACTTCCTGCCCAGTGAGGGGCCAGGAATCGAATCCACGGTTGCCGGTAAGGAAATTAAGGTCAAGCTGACGGAATTGCTCGATACCTTGAAGGTCAAACTCAACGACAAAGAAAAGATGATTCTCGAGAAACGGCTGTTGACCGACGAACCGTTGACTCTGCAGAATATTGCCGACAGGTTTGATATATCGAGAGAACGGGTTCGCCAGATTGAAGTCAATCTCCTGAAAAAAATGAAGAAGTATCTCGAAGCGGAAATGCCTGATATTGTCGATTACTTCGATGGTGAAAAGATCGTAATCAATTCGTCATCCTGACTCGACTGTCCGGTCCCGATTCAGACTGTCCTGGCCTTCCTTATTCCAACAATCCTATAGTATACGATATCATGAAAGTACCTTTGCTTGATCTCCAGGCACAACTGGAGTACCTCGAGGATGATCTTCTCGCCGCCGTTACCCGTGTAGTCAAATCGACCCGGTATATTCAGGGACCCGAGGTTGAGAATTTTGAAAAAGAAATAGCCCAATACTGCGGGGCCGGATATGCGGTAGGGGTAACAAGCGGCACCGATGCCTTGCTCATCTCTTTAATGAGTCTTGGCATAGGGCCCGGGGACCAGGTGCTTACCACCCCCTATTCCTTTTTTGCCACCATGGGGGTCATTCTCAGAGTCGGTGCAACCCCTGTTTTTGCAGATATCGATCCGGTGAGCTACAATATGAGTCCAACCCGGATGGAAGAATTGCTTGCTGCGGATACAGAGAGAAAAATTAAAGCTGTAATACCGGTTCATCTTTACGGTCAATGCGCAGAGATGTCACCCATAATGGAGTTGGCTGAACGTTATGGTCTTCCCGTGATTGAGGATGCCGCCCAGGCCATCGGCGCAGAATATCCGATGGCAACAGAAGACACGGTTTGGCCCAAAAGAGCCGGATCAATGGGGCTTGCCGGATGCTTTTCCTTCTTCCCCAGCAAAAATCTCGGTGGAATTGGAGATGGCGGTATGGTTATCACCCAGGACAAGGATTTTGCTGATCGACTGGTTCTGATGCGTAATCACGGTGCCCATCCGAAATATTACCACCAGCTGGTCGGCGGTAATTTCCGACTCGATCCAATCCAGGCTGCGGCGTTGCGTGTGAAATTGCCGTATCTTGAACAATGGCATGCCAAACGGGCAGAAAATGCCAGCCATTATAATCAGCTTCTGGCTGCGACCGGTCTGCTTGATAGCGGGCAGGTTGTTTTGCCGAAAATGGTCTATTCCGATATCTGCGGTGATAACAATTTACGGGCTAATATTCATATATATAACCAATACGTTCTGCGAGTCGAGAGGAGAGATGCATTAAGAGACTGGCTGAATAAAAACGATATCGGCTGTGAAATTTATTATCCGGTACCATTGCATAAGCAGGGATGCCTCGGGTCGCGTGTTTCGAGCATACGTTGTCCTGAGGCCGAGAAGGCTGCGGATTGCACTATCGCTCTGCCTATCTATCCGGAACTCACCAATGAGATGCAGGCATATGTCATTGAGAAAATCGTGCAGTTTTATGACTAAAAGGTTACCATGATGCTGACTTTCTCGGCAACCATGGTTCTTTGTCTTCTTCGAGGTAAGGGGAGATTGGTGCTTTTTTCATCGACATAGCCGGAAAACGCAGTAAATCTATTTGTTTCCAGGGAGAGCACTTAACTGAATGAGTGCCACCCTTATGTCCGGGATCCTTGAAATTCTTTTCCAGCTTTTAAAAAGAATTCCATCAAGGCAGCCATCCGGATTTTTCCCCGTTTAGCGGGCTTATACCTTCATTTGCCAATGACCCGATCCAGGCTGAAGACAGTCAGTATCTGCCAGTGCTTCTGCTTTCTTGCCCTTTTTCTTGGTCTGTCCTGTTCGAGCTGCTTAGCTGAAGACAGCATCGCCCCTGATCGAAATATCTCGCTGGTTCAAAGTGAACCAGAAACACCGGGCTGGAAAGTTCTGTGGGATAAAGCGAGAAATCTTACCAGAGATAAAAACTACTTCCGTGCAGCAAAAACCTATGCCGAATTAATCCGGATAAAACCGAATATCGAGGAGGCCAATTGGGAGTATTGCCGAGTTCTGCTCAAGGTCGAAGACTATGCAACTGCGACTAAAATCATCGGCGGTCTGTTGGATCAGGATCCGAACAACAGTGACTATCTGCTGGTTGGTGGTGACGTTGCAATGCATTGGAAAAACTACGCAACCGCAGTCAGGTATTACGGCAGGGTCTATGAAAAGGATCCGACAGGCGATCATTCCGATCCGGCGCTGTTAGGACTTGGAACCAGTCTTAGAAAAGAGGGAAAGAAGGAGCTGTCCTTTGCCCTTCTTGAACAATTTAGCCAGCGCCATCCCGAAAACCTTACCATCCTTCATCATCTGGCGGTAGATGCCCATGAGCTTGGCAAGGATGATAAGGCCAGAAAACTCTTTGCCAGATTACTGAAATCCCCTGTGGAAGACGATTCCATCATTTTTCAGGCCATAGAGGTATTCGATGTCCCCGGTTTCGAAGAGAAAAGCAACACCCTGCGACTGGAATATCTTAAACGTCACCCCGACTATATGCCGTTTCGAAAAAAACTTGTCGAATACTATAGACACAGCGGTGATTTTGAAAGAGAGCTGGAGCAACTTATCTATCTCACTGCCGGTAAAGCATATGATGACGGCTATCTGCTAGAAGCAGGCAGGATATATGCAGATGAACTGCACCGACCCGATAAGGCACTGCGCTTTTACGAGAGATATAGACAAAAGCATCCGGAAGATAGCAAAATCGCGCAGAAGATAATTGTCCTGCAATCTCAGCTCGCCAAAGAGTCATTGGCAACTGTTGAAAATATCGGCGCGGGACAACTCTGGCAGGATCTTGCCAAAATCACGCGGGATCGGCGGGCAGTTTTTCTTGACATGGCCGACCTGATGGAAAAAAAAGGACAAGCCAAGGGAGTGGTCGAAGTCTTGACTGTACTCTATAAAGATTCTGCACCTGATGATCGTCTTGCCCTGCGGATTGCCCGTCAGTATGAACGACTGGATCAGCAATCCATGGCTTTGAAATACCTGAATAGTGTCCGTGATGAGAAAAACAAAAACAAAGCCTTTTATCTGCAGAAAGGTTCAATCCAAGAGCACCTGGGCCTGGAAGTGGAGGCACTCGCTTCTCTGATACTTGGCTTGAAAAAAAATCCCCAAGATTTGCGACTCAGGACAATATGTCTGGAGCTGGCAGGAAAAATCGGCGATGTAACTACATTGCAAGATCTATTTACCGTACGTCTGCAGCAAAAAGACGAGGGAGTTCCTGCCGATTTTGTCCTGACGTACATGGATTTGCTTGCCTATAACTTCCTTTTTCATGAAGAAGAGAAAATCTATTCCTGGGCAAAAGAACAATTTGCCGCAAGACCGGAAGTGATCACCAGATTTAAAATTCACTGGGCTTCGGCGTTACGAAGAGCAGGTCAAACAAGACGGGCGGAGCAATTGCTCCGTCAACTGCTCAACAGTGATTATCTCATTGACGATGTTCTCTTCTTACTGGCAGAAAATGCACTAACGGATAAGAACCTTTCTGCTGCGAAGAGCTGGTACCAAGCGCTTTTGCAGGAGACAGGGCAGCAGGATTCGAATTTCTCCCTGAATTCAGAGGGGTGCAGAATGCTGCTGTTGCGGGTACGAATTCTTCGGGCTGAAGAGGAATATGACACGGCAGAAGAACTGATCAATGAATACCAGTCAGCTGTTGAAACTATTCATCCCTCAGCCAGGTTGCAATCACTTCTCTTGCAATTGGCCAAGCAGCAATGTTGGCTAAGGTACTATCAGGGAGAATTGACCGCTGCGTATCGGCAATGTAAAGAGTTGCAACCCAAAGGAAACTTCGATCCTGAACTATGGACCCTGCAGAGGATTCTCGCTCGCAGCTTGGCTGAAAAAAAAGATGAGGAGGTTGGCGGAAACAGGATCTATATTAAAGGCAATCCGGTGATTACAAACCTGTTGCCGCTTGCTGGCCTGGAAGTGGAGGATCGGGATTTTGCCGTAGCTGAGAAACATCTTGAGGAGGTGCTGAAAATATTTCCGGATTCCGTAGCTGGAAACTCTCTTATGGCTCTGCTGATGATCGCCAGAGGCAGTGGTGATAGTGCAGCTCGTTTCTTGTCCAGGCTGATCAGACGTTTTCCAGCGGAACCTTTTTATCATCATAAACGAATCGAGGTGGAAAGCCGCAGAGGCAAGTATAGCGTTGGTTTGGACCTCATGAAAGGGGCGGCTCGAGTTGAAGATGTTGAACAGTTGACGGAAAAACTTACTGGTGCCGGGGATGTTGACAATTTGCTTGTCCTTGCAAGGTTGCTTTGGGGAGCCAAAGAGCAGAAAAAAGCCTTGGACATCTACAGGCGATTGTTGGCCCACCCTGTTCTAGACGAGGTGAGTGAGAAATTCAGGCAAAAACAGATCAACTATCATTATCTCACCAGGGACGATACCTTCTGGACCGCGATCATGCTCATGTTGCAGTCGGAACCTGAAGCCCTGGCTGAGTTGATGACACCGTCGTTTCTCGTTGATAACCGTGGTAATGAGGCGGGAAAAATTGTCGCAGGCTTTTTTGAAACCTATAGTTGGCAGAAGTTGATTTCCGCAGAATATAAGACTCGAAAGGCAATCTATGACCGCAATTATTATTATGCCGAACAAAGCTACAAGCGGCTGTTGGAAGAAGACTCCTCAGAAGGAATGATCGATCTTGCGGCCATCTACAGCAAGATCGGTAAGTATCGCAAAGAGGCCCAGGTTTACGAGGCACTGCAGAATAGCGGGACTACCACTCCTGAATTGGATGAATCTATCGAGAGAAACAGTTTGCAGATTAGCCCACAGAGTATCTTTAACGCGGTATATGAAGAAAAAAACGGCAGAGACGGAAATATAGATCTGATAAAGAAAAGCATTGGAACGTCTTTTTGGTTTACTCCCGCGCTCGATAAGGATATACGGATACAGTATGCCAGTAATCGTTTTGAATCATCTGATACTGACGAAACCTCGGGAAGCAACTACCTCTATGGCGTTGCAACATACGAATTTTCAAAGGCATATGAATTGATCCTCGGCGCAGGAACGGAAAAGCTCTACGATAATAGCGATACCGGCTATCAATATGAAATTGGGCTGAAGGGACAGCTCAGCGACAATGTCAACGGGTACGTGCATCTTGAAAAAAGACAGGTCTATGATACGCTTGCCGCTATAAAACAGCAGGTGACTTTTCAGGCGATTGAGACCGGCTTGAGCCTTGAAACCCCCATGGGCTTGTCCTTTGGCGGGGACTTGCACCATCGTTATTACAATGATGGTAATTCGCAGAATAAATTTCACGGCTATTCGTCATATACGATCTTCGGTGATTCTCTGCAATTAGCCTTACGCTATGAATATCAGTATCTGAATAACGATGATACGAACAGCAGAGTATCGGCAAGGGCGCGCCGGTTGTCCGACGACGAACCACTGTACTGGAGTCCATCGTCATTTAACGAGCATCGTTTCAGCCTGTATTTTCAACACGATTTCCTTGGTTACGAGCATGAGTCGAAAAAGAGCATGAGTTATTATGCAATTGACAATGCCGTAAGTCTTGAAGATAATGAAAATCTCACCTTTTCCACGAAAATCGATATTTTCCTTGAAATGAGTCCTCATTTTCTATTAAAAGGCAACTTTACATTATCCAAGGGCGATGAGTATGAGGAAAAGGGCTTATCCATGTCCCTGCATTATCGCTGGTGATATATCTACCTTGTCTGTCTCTCCTGTATGGGACCCATTGATCGGGTGCCTGCAGGATTTTTTTATGGAGGATTGAATGATTGAAAGAATACCGATGTCCAAAACCGGGTATCAGAAATTGCGGGAAGAACTACAAAATCTTGAAAGGGTTGAACGAGGGGTGGTAGTCAAGGCTATCGAGGTCGCCCGGGAACATGGCGACCTGAAAGAAAATGCCGAATATCATGCCGCTAAAGACCGTCAAGGACACATAGAGGGACGCATTCTCGAGTTGAAGGACAAACTCTCACGTGCAGAGGTTATTGACTGCCTGCAGGTAAAAACCGGCAATATCGTTTTCGGCACGGTAGTGCAACTGCTCGATCTCGATACAGACGAGGAGATTACCTATCAGTTATTGGGTCCGGAAGAGGCTGATGTGAAAAAAGGTTCGATTTCCGTTCTCTCTCCCCTGGGCAGAAGCATGCTTGGAAAAGAAGTCGGGGACGAAGTGACGACAGTTACCCCCGGCGGCAAAAGAGAATTTGAGGTAATAGACATAAGGTCTTCCGCGTTTTCCTAATCGCATCAGAGGGGGACTCGTCTCCCTCGTGTGGGGGGGATAAGTGCCGTTGCGGCAGGGCAAGTGGTATGATCGGTTATTTAGGAGCCCGCTGGCTTTGCAGAATTCCCGCTAAAAACATGGTCAGGACCTGCTCGGTAATTTCCTCAACGGAGTAATGAGTCTCAAGGGATGCGTTCCAGACCCGTGAGACTTCATCCAGCGCACCGAAATAGGCTCGTTTGGCAACGTCCGGGTTGATTTCTGGTTTATATATGCCCGTTTTCTGACCTTTCTTGAGGATATCTGCTATGATGCCGACATACTCGCTGAATTTATTGTTTCGGTAATCTTTGATTACTTTGTTGGTCTGCCGAAGCTCAATCTGAATCACCTCAGCAAGATTCTTGTTTTTTTTCATGGCCGTAAGATGTTGGCTGGTATAGATTTCCAGCATTTTTTTTGGATCATCTTCCGCGCTGAGCAGCTTATCGGTCTTTTCAACGATTTTACCGACTTCTTCTTCAAAAACAGAGAGAAGGATATCGTATTTGTTGTTGAAATAGAGATAAATTGTTCCATCAGCAACCTTGGCTTCTTTGGCAATATCGGATATTCTGGCCGTGAAAAATCCTTTTTTGGCAAAGACCTTGGTCGCAGCTGAAATAATTTTTGAATGTTTATTTTCTGCTTTCATTTCAAAAAAATCGAAAGATCGAAAGTAAAACAGCATTTGCACGAACGCTATGAATGACTATTCATTCATGTAATATTTCACATCTCTTTTGTCAACGATCAATCAAAACGACAGGGATGATTGCTCGCTTTTCCTGCTGTGAATAATTTTCAAATAAGAGATTAACAGACAAAACTGACTGGAGTGGCCAATGAAAATTCTTGTAGTTGGATCGGGTGGACGGGAACATGCACTTGTATGGAAGATAAAGCAAAGCAGCAAGGTAAAGAAGATTTATTGCGCCCCTGGCAATGCCGGAATCAGCCGAATCGCCGAATGCGTGGATATTGCGGTAACCGATGTCGATGGGTTGCTGAAATTTGCCAAGAAAGCGAAAATCGACCTCGCCGTTGTCGGGCCGGAGTCTTCGCTGGTTGCGGGAATCGTCGATGCGTTCGAGAAAAACGGCCTGCGGATTTTCGGGCCTAGCATGAAGGCTGCCGAACTCGAAGGCAGCAAGGTCTTCTCCAAAGAGTTTTTGAAGAAATATAATATTCCCACCGCGTCCTTTAAGGTATTCAAGGATAGCCAGAAAGCTAAAAAATACATCGAGTCCCATGGCGCACCGATCGTTATCAAGGCGGATGGCCTTGCTGCTGGAAAGGGTGTAATTGTTGCCAGGACAGTTGATGAAGCCAAGCAGGCCGTCGATCTGATCATGGCTGACAAAGCCTTTGGCAGTGCTGGTGACCGGATTATTATTGAATCATGCCTTTCCGGCGAGGAAGCATCTTTTATCGCTTTTACCGACGGCAAGACAGTTCTGCCGCTGCCTACCTCCCAGGACCATAAAGCGGTCTTTGATAACGATGAAGGTCCAAATACCGGCGGCATGGGGGCATACTCTCCGGCTCCGGTGGTCACCGATGAGATCGCCGATTTCGTTATGAACAGGGTGATGCTCCCGACGGTCAAAGGGCTGGAGGCCGAGGGGAGACCTTACAAAGGGATGCTCTATGCCGGCCTGATGATTGATGGGGATAAAATTAACGTGCTGGAATTTAATTGTCGCTTCGGTGATCCGGAAGCGCAACCCCTGTTGATGCGCCTGAAAAGCGATATCATCGATATTTTTGAGGCAGCCATCGAAGGAAAATTGGATCGGGTTGATATGAAAATAGATCCGCGGCCGACTGTCTGTGTGGTTATGGCCTCCGGCGGGTATCCTGGACCATATGAAAACGGAAAGATTATCAAAGGCTTGAGTAAGGCATCGGCCTGCAAAGGTGTGGAGGTGTTCCATGCCGGCACGCTCAGAAAAGAGGGGCGTATTGTCACCAACGGTGGCCGGGTTCTTGGCATTACCGCAGTAGGTAATACATTAAAAGACGCGATTACCAGGGCGTATGCGGCAGTAGATGAGATCAGCTGGACCAACTGTTACTGTCGCAGTGATATCGGTAGCAAGGCTTTGGAGCGGAATTCGGTAACCGGGCAACAGTCTCTGGTCGGTATTGTTATGGGCAGTGATTCGGACCTCCCGGTCATGAAGGCTGCTCGAGATTTTTTGCGATCGATGGATATCTGCTGTGAGATGACAGTCGCTTCTGCTCACCGGAGCCCGGAAAGAGCCGTCGATTATGCCAGGACAGCCAAGCAGAGAGGGTTAAAAGTGATTATTGCCGGGGCAGGGATGGCGGCACATCTAGCCGGAGTTCTCGCCTCCCATACTGATCTTCCGGTCATTGGCGTACCTCTTGATTCCTCGTCGCTGAAAGGACTGGACGCTTTACTGTCAACCGTACAGATGCCGCCTGGTATTCCAGTGGCTACAATGGGGATCGGCAAGGCGGGAGCAAAAAATAGTGGCATACTGGCCTTAAAAATTCTCGCCCTCGCTGATCCGGAATTGGGCAAGAAACTTGTCAAATTACGGCTCGATATGGCCCAGGAGATTGAAGAAAAAGCCAGTAAAATTAATGAGTAGACAGGGTTCGACGGTTGCTGTCGGAACCTCTGTTGACCTCGCGGTAAGACATCTGCGTCAGGGCGGAATCGTCGCTTTTCCGACGGAGACCTATTATGGTCTGGCCGTCGATGCCGATTGTGACTCTGCGGTGACAAGGCTGTTTTCTGTTAAGAAAAGGCAAGCCGACAAACCACTGCTGCTGTTGATTGAGAGGACCGAACAGCTTGAACCCCTCGTCCGGGAGATTCCCAAGGCATACCTGCCGCTGATGAAAAAGTATTGGCCGGGTCCGCTGACTCTTGTCTTTCAGGCGAAAAAACATATCAATACCCTGCTTACCGGGAATACCGGAACGGTTGGCCTACGTATCTCACCGCATCCGATTGCCGAGCAGCTTGTAAGAAGAATGGGCAAGCCGATTACCGCCACCAGTGCCAATCTCTCCGGTCTCCCGCCGGCACGGTCTGCCCGGGAGGTGATTAAAATGCTGGGTAACGGCATTGACTATATATTAGATGGGGGGCAGACTGCCGCCGGCATGTGTTCTACAATTCTTGGCCTGGAAAGGGGCAGGATAAGCCTGCTGCGGCCAGGCCAGATAGATGTATCAGATATTATAAGAGGAAATGACAATTAATTTGCTGCCATTGATCTCATCTGAGTGGCAAGGTATGATATACGTATAAGCCACTGAACTGTAGACGAAACCGAGGACCGATGAGACTTCCGGATTCTTCTCTTTAGTAGCTTTCATGGGGGCTGACTACCCCCGTTACTCCCTTTAGGGATACCAGGACTCGTGAGGCATCAAAATGAACGCGCTGAAATGGGATAAAAAATTCGCCTTGGAGCAGGCAGCCGATGATGCGGAATTACTGGAAGAGCTGCTGGATATATTTAAAGATTCCTTCCAGTCAGATCTGAATCTGATTGAGCAGGGGCTTGCAGAGGAGTCTGCAGCAAAGATCAGTGATGCAGCGCATTCAATAAAAGGCGCCGCCGCAAGTCTTGGCATAATCGGTATTCGGGAGACTGCCTTGTTGGTAGAGGAAGATAGCCGGGCTGGAGGATTAGGCGTTGCCCGGGAAAAACTTGAGGCTCTGCAATCTCTTCTCGCTGAACTAAAGCACCTGTGAAGGTATCGTTTCATCCCTCCTGAGATCAACCAAGGGATGAAGCGATACCTGAAGAGTCAGTGTTAATCTCTGGTCAAACTCCGGTATTTAAGGCGGTGTGGCTGGTCTGCTGCAGCCCCGAGTCTTGCCTTACGATCTTTTTCATAATCCGAATAGTTCCCTTCAAACCAAACGACCTGCGAGTTTCCTTCAAAAGCCAGAATATGGGTGGCAATCCGGTCGAGAAACCACCTGTCATGGCTTATGACCACCGCACAGCCGCCAAAATTCTCCAAGGCTTCCTCCAATGCCCGCAGGGTGTTCACATCCAGATCGTTGGTTGGTTCGTCGAGCAGCAGGACATTGCCGCCTTCCTTGAGGGTCTTGGCCAGGTGGACGCGGTTGCGCTGACCGCCGGAAAGCAGACCGACCTTTTTTTGCTGGTCCGTCCCGGAGAAATTGAATTTGCCGACGTAGGCCCTGCTATTCACCTCTTTGGTGCCGAGCCAGACGGTATCCTGCCCCCCGGAGATCGCCTGCCAAATGGTCTGCTCCGGATCCAGATTATCGCGGCTTTGATCGACATAGGCAAGTTTCACCGTCTCTCCCAGGCGCAGCGAGCCGGCATCGGGTGTTTCCTGGCCGATAATCATCTTAAAAAGGGTACTTTTCCCGGCGCCGTTCGGGCCGATGACGCCGACAATTCCTCCAGGTGGCAGACTGAAGCCCATATTTTCCACGAGGAGGCGATCGCCATATCCCTTGGTAACGTTTTCTGATTCAATGACCACCTTGCCGAGACGTGGACCGGGTGGAATGAAAATTTCCAGTTCTTTCGCCAGCTTTTCAGTCTCTTTGGACAGCAGCTGTTCATAGGAGCTGATGCGGGCCTTCGATTTGCTGCGCCTCCCCTTTGGGCTCATCTTGATCCACTCAAGTTCCCGTCGCAGCGTGCGCTGCCGGTCGCTCTCTTTTTTTTCTTCCATGGCCAGTCGTTTCTCTTTCTGTTCCAGCCATGAGGAATAGTTTCCTTTCCAGGGGATGCCTACGCCACGGTCAAGTTCGAGGATCCAGCCCGCTACATTGTCTAGGAAATACCGATCATGGGTAACGGCGATCACCGTACCAGGATAGGACTGAAGATGTTGTTCAAGCCAGGCAACGGATTCAGCGTCCAGATGGTTGGTGGGTTCGTCCAGTAAGAGGATATCCGGTTGTTTGAGGAGAATACGGCAGAGGGCAACCCTGCGCTTTTCTCCGCCGGACAGTATTCCGCAGGCAGTATCCGATGGCGGGCAGCGCAGTGCGTCCATGGCCATCTCAAGGCGGCTGTCGAGATCCCAGGCAGAAAGGTGGTCGAGCTTCTCCTGTACCGCGCCTTGTCGATCGATGAGATCCTGCATCTCGTCGTCGGACATCGGTTCGGCAAATTTCTCATTTATTTCGTTGAATTCATTGAGCAGATCTACAGTTTCCTGAACGCCTTCTTCGACGATCTGTTTCACGGTTTTGTCTCCATCGAGATCAGGTTCCTGGGCGAGGTAATCCACCCGAAGTCCAGGAGAAAGATGGGTTTCTCCGTTGAAATCCTGGTCGATACCGGCAAGAATTTTCAAAAGTGTACTTTTTCCGGAACCGTTCAATCCGAGGACACCTATTTTGGCGCCATAGAAATAGGAAAGGGAGATGTCTTTCAAGATGGGTTTATTTTCATAATATTTGCTTACTTTTATCATCGAGTAGATGATCTTTTTATCGTCTGTGCTCATAAAAAAAACCCTTTTAAATGTATTTGTGAAAATGAGATGCAGGAAATATCTGCATGATGATCTGAACAAGTCTTTGAGCCGATGATAATACAAAAAAAAGCGCGATAATCAAACAGGAGATTATCGCGCTTCGCATCATCTGTGCCACCCATCCAATAGAATGTTTTTACTGGACCCGTTCGATCGGCAAGTCCATATAAAAAGGGTTATGGGATTGTCGGCAACAAATTATGTTGAGGACTGCTATTCTTTTTTACTCTCATGATTGGAAAGCTCTTTTACTGCAAAGGCACCAACCATGCCGAGCAAGCCAAGATTCTTAATCTTCTTCATGGCTGGTTTTACCATGGAAGCAAGCATAGCTCGTCGTCTTACCTGAGTGAGGTCACCAAGTTCCGGTGTATGGCTGCTAAAGAGTAACTCCATATCCTTCTTCTTGCCGTAGAACCTGCTGTTGGGACCCAGGGAACCGCCTTTCGGTTCAATGCCTTTGGCTCCTTTCTTGACATATTTTGCTACTTCGGATTTCGGATCATCGAGATCGCCGAATATCCGCGCCCCGGTAATACAGGTCTGAACGCAGGCAGGCACACTACCGGCCTCTACCCTTGGTTTACAGTAGGTACATTTATCCGCTTTGCCGTCTTCGGAGACTTCGTCGACCAGGGCCGGATTGACATATCTGGCGTTGTAAGGACAAGCCTCAACACAGGCACCACAGCCGATGCATCTGTTTTTGTCCACCTGTACAGTTCCGTCAACAGGGTCCTTCCAGGTAGCGGCTACCTCCATCGTAGTGGTTTTACCGGTTTTCTTATCGGTAAAAGTCATCTCTATCTGATCAGCGGGACATTCCGGTACACATACCGGTTCGGTGCAGTGATTGCACAGCCCGGGGTAATATGTCGAGGCCATCTCCTCGCCAACAAGACTGGGCCCCATACGATAGACCCAATTACGTTTAAATTCTACTGGGACCTCCCATTCTGCTTTGCAGGCGATGGCGCAGGCATGGCAGCCGACACATCGTTCAAGGTCGATAATCATTCCGTATTGCATTGTATCCTCCTGAATTAATACCTTTAAAGCCGAATTTAGACAGTCGTTGGCATGTCGATGATTTTGCCATCCCTGGTCAATTTAATAAAATTGTTACGCAGTCCATGGGCGCCTGTCTCAGGGTCAACGGTTATCTTGGACATAAGGCTCGTATCATCAACCCCGGCGTTGACTCCGACACTCATCAGCGGGTTAGCAGTGCCATAGCCGTGGGCCATGAAAACCGCGTCCATACGAATACCCGGGGTGGTTTTCACCGTGGTGGTAGTACGGGATTTTAAGCCATCCTGATTGATGAAACCGACTACATCGCCATCTTTTAGTCCCATTTTGGCAGCGGCCTTATCATTTATCCAGACAGGATTTTCAGGCATGGCGTGGTGCAGCCAGATATTGTTCTGGCTTCTGTTGAAGGTATGTACAGGGACACGGCCATAAAGCAGTCTGGCATAGCCGGCAGGAGCCTGTTCAACAGGAATATAGGTCGGTACACCTGGAAAACCGGCATCCTCAAGATCCTCATTGTAGAGCATGACGAAAAAATCCTCGGGCATTTTATAAGGATCCTTGCCCTCCTGGAGGTGAATACCGTCTTCTTTTTTGAGCTGGGCAAGAGACAGATTCGCAACACTGAGATCCTTGTCAACCAGCTCTTCTACACTCTTCACCGGGATATCCTCGGCGTAACCCATTCTTTTGGCAATCTCATTAGTGATGAAGACATGGTCTTTGCGCTCAAACATCGGGGCAACCAGCGGTTGTCTGGCGCTGATATACTGCTGATGTTTATCGGCGAAATCCCATTGCGTCCCGGTTTTGATCATATCGTAACGCTCAAGGTAGCATGCTTCTGGCAGCAGGATGTCCGCATACATGGTCGCATCAGTAGGCATGACGTCAACACACATGACAAAGTCCATCTGTTTCAGAACCGCTTTCATCTTTTCCTGACCGGGAATAGTCTGGATAGGGTTCTGTCCCCAGATGACACAACCTTTGATAGGGTATGGTTTGCCGGTAAGTGCGGCGTCCCTGATCAGTTCCGTCGGTGTGCCGGGAGGGGAGAAGGGGTAGATACGATCCTCATCGGCGTTTAAGTTGAGATCACGCATCTCTTCATGTTCTTTTTTCGCCCAGCTTGTTTTGCCGACTTTCGGTCCTTTACCGGGCACCCACCCACCTTTGACAAAATAGGCACCGAGAAGCCCGGTGAGACAGGCAAGTGAACGCTGCCGTTGAAAATCATTGCCGTACCAGGAAACGTGTCGTCCTGGGTGGATAGACACATTCGGCGCATTTGCTGCCAACAGGTCCGCAACCTCCTGAATCTGCGCGGCAGGAATGTTACATTCTTTGGCAGCTTTTTCCAGGCTCCACTCTTTAATGCCTTTTTTGAATTCGTCGAAACCTTCAGTGTATTCTTCTACGAACTCGGCGTTGAATTTGTTCTTGCTCACCAGATAGTTCATAATGGCGAGGAGGAACGCGGTGTCGGTTCCAGGCTTGATCTTAACCCAGATATCCGATTTTGCAGCCGAGGCCGAATAACGCGGGTCCACCACAATCAGTTTGGCTCCGTTCTGCAGCCCTTTTATATAGCGTTTAATATGACTGACATGAACGTTTTCACCAAAATGGCCGCCAAGCAGAAAGATTACTTTGGCATTGGGCATATCGACAAATTCACCCGGAGCCATGCCGATAGTTGCTACATAAGCGGTATCCCGAATGCCACGGCACTGGAAAAAGGAGGCCTCACTCACATTATGGGTACCGACGGTCCGTTCCATGAAATGCATGGGATATTTCGCCGTTGCCCCATGGGGAAACATGCAGATCCCCTCTGACCCGTATTTATCCTGCACTGCCTTTAATTTTGTGCCGCATTCGTCCAATGCCTCCTGCCAACTGATCTTTTTCCATTTGGGGTTGCCGCGTTCCCCAACATTTTTCAACGGGTATTTCAGCCGGTCCGGATCGTAGAGTAATTGAATGCCGGCATTACCCCGGGCACAGATGGCAGTCCCATTATCGATCGATTTGGGGTTGCCCTCCAGCTTGACCAGTCTGTCACCGCGTTTTTTGCCGATAAGCTGACATCTCCAGAAACACATTTCACAAACGCCCCCGCTGACGGTCGCATCCTGCAGTGATCCTTTGGCCTCGAGGGGGGACCGTGTTATGCCGCTCTCTGAGGCAATAGCTCCAGAAAGAGGGAGTGCTACGGCTGCCAATGAGGCAGATTGTAAGAATTTACGCCTCGTTATGTTGAACGCCATATTCCTTTTCCTCCTTTGTAAGAAAATCAATAAAGGTTATGATAAGCTTGTAAAAAGGGTGCCGGGCTTCCTCTTTAACTTTTGCCGCAAAAATTGCATACCACGGAAGAAAGAACCGAGATAAAAATTCCTCTTCCCCGGCTCTGTTCTGGTCTTCTGCAAGAAAAGAGAGAAACTCAAGCTGATGAACCAAACTATCTGGCAGATCGGAATTTTCCTTGATGTCATATCCAAGTGAACGATAATACAGGAGGATATCGTCGGAAAACTTTCCTCTTAAGGTCTTTTCCAGATAAACGGACCCATAGGGTGGAGCCGAAACATGAGGAAACCCATTGATAAAAAGCCTGGTGTATTCTACCTGAAGGTCTTCAAGGATATCCGGGCTCTTGCTGAATGTAGCCTGCAATTCTTTTTTTTCTTCTTCCCCGCCGAGAGCATCGAACAGTCCATATAAGCTCGTAAGATAATTATCGGAAAACCAGTCAGAGTCAGGGTATTGCATGCTCTGAGCACAAAACCGATAGAGGGTAGCGATATGATCTGAAGGTGAACTGTTCTGCATTGGGATATCTGTCCGGCAATAGAAATTTGCAGAGAAAGTACTAGAATCTCTGGATTACTTCAGGTTTGGATGAAAGTACTACAATGTAAATCGGCACGTATAATACTTATCAGATATGATTTTGTAAATACCACAATGTAGTAAGAAAATACGGTATAACTTCTTGTTTTATTTTGGAAAAATCATAACAAATGGTTTAAAAATAGTTAGATAGCTATGATAGTGATAAAGAAAACAATTAATAAATTAAATGCTAAATATGTTTTTTGCAATCTTTTTTAATTTGATGGTGTCAGAATTGCGGAAAGAGGGAACAGGATTATCGAAAAATTCTCTGTTTTAGGAGATAGACGTAATAGGCGTTGACTTTGCCGATGAGATTTTCAGTTTCTTGAAAGGGTGCGTGTTGCCCATGGCTGAGTGACTCGGTATATTCTCCTGCATTCCAGGCGGAAACAACCAGTTCAATCTTCCCATCGAATTTGTAATTATATTTTGCCACGAGAAAACAGGTGAGCAGGATGTTGACCGCAGGGTCAAAAAGGTCTGCAGCACGGAGGTTGGCAAGTCTTTCGTGGGTTACATAACGAAAATGAGTTTTCGAAGTTGCCAGTATGCTGGCGGCTTCCCGCCCGGTTGTCAGCAGAATTTGTCCCAGTCCAAGGGCGTTTTTACTGGAAATGGCCGAAGGGTTTGCCCCGGACTCCGCCAGAATAAGGGCACGAATAAAATTGGGGCTGACCGTATGATGGGGAACAAAATAGGAAAAACTTGAAAAGTAACGGATCAGATGGTCATAACGGGCAATTTTTTTTATATCTGCCCGGTTAATTGTGCTGTTTTTATACTTTACAACGGAACTGTGCAGATCACCCCGGGATTCCGTCACCATGAAGGTGATCAGGATCACAAGAAACAGTCTCACTAACAGAAATCGCTCTTGTCTCATCTACAAATATATTTGTCTGTGGCCATCGCCGGTTAGAAATTGTTCGATGGTTCGATATAGCAGAAGAGGGTCACTACTACCAGTGATTTCACGGATCGAATGCATTGCCAGAGTTGGTGCCCCGATGTCTATGGCTTTTACGCCAAGCCTTGCGGCAGTGATGGGGCCTATGGTACTGCCGCAGGGCATATCGCTGCGCATGACGAATTCCTGGGGAGTGATCTTCGCCTCTTTGCAGATGCGCTTAAAGGTGGCGGAACTGAGACTGTTGGTCGCATAACGTTGATTGGCGTTCAGTTTTATAACGGGACCTTTGTTGAGATGAATCTCATGGGCCGGTTCCATCTTGTCCAGGTAATTGGGGTGGGTGGCATGGGCGTTATCCATGGAGATAAGGAAGGAATTACTCAGGCTGATTTGCCTCGTTTCGGGATCGGGCACGATGCGTTCCATGACTGTATCGATAAATGAGCTTTGTGCCCCTGTCGCTGAGGTTGAACCGTTTTCCTCATGATTGGCACAAAAGAGCAGGCAGTTTTTCGTCTTATCGGCCCCGGTAAGTGCAGTTATCCCGGCATGACAGCTGAGTAGGTTATCAAGTCGGGCCGAGCTGATGAACTCATTGTTCATGCCAAGGTGGTTCGGTCCATTGTAATCGTAGCAAAAGAGATCAAAGGCCAGAATGTCTTCGATTATCTGCCTGGGATGCTCAAGGCGGAGTTGTTTCAGCAGAAGGATGCTGAACTCGGGCAGTTGTTGGTCTATTGCCTGGGCAATTATTGGTGGAAGATGTTTCTGTCGATCGATGGTGTTACTGGTATTGGCCTCCCTGTTAAAATGAATTGCAATACTTGGAATGGTGAGCAGCGGCCGGTTAAAGTTCACCAGCAGTGTCGAAAGACTGCCGTCGGCCTTTTCACAGGCGACCCTTCCTGCCAGTCCAAGATCACGATCGAACCAGGGACCAAGCAGACTCCCGCCATAGATTTCTACACCAAGTTGATGATATGTCCCTGTTTTCAAATCGGGCTTCGGTTTGAGTTGCAGACAGGGACTGTCCGTATGGGCGGCGAGTATTCTAAATCCATCTTCTGGCTGTTCCTCAGTACCCAGGGTGAAGGCAATGGTCGCGCTTTTTTCTCTCGAAAGGAAATAGGAGTAGCCCTTTTCAAGGTGCCATTTTTGGTTTTCCTGCAATTGAATGAAGCCATGGCTTAGCAGACGATCTTCAATAGCGGCAACCGCGTGATAGGGAGTAGGAGAAGAGGAGAGAAAAGTAAATAGGCTTTTATTGTACTGATTCTGGTTCATAGTCCGTGGCAAGGATAAGATTAGACGGCTCTAGATTATTGGGCTTAGGCGTACATGTGTTTAGCTTGCGGCCATCAATTGGTAAACTGCCAACTTGGTTTTTACATTGATATTGTTTGAAGTTTTTATGGCAGAACTATTGCTTTGACCCGCTGTCTGAGTGATAGGCGAGGATGCATGTTCTCGCCCTGCGTCCAATTCTTGCTGCTGGTTCCGAAACAGTTCCTGTCTCGCCTGTGCTTCCAGGGCGCTGGCCCGTGCAGCGATCTGTTTATCGGCAGCAGATGGATTGGCGGGGGCGAGCGCCGCCCTTTTAATTGTCTGCATTTTGTTTATCGTCGCTTCAGGTGTTGATTCCTTTGCGACATCTATACCGACTTCACCACTAATGGCATACGAACCGCCATCAGGCCCTCGCTGATAGGTAAAAGATGCACCACCTCTTGCATATCGGCCGACTGCAGATAAATGTGCCTGTTCGTGGGTTCGGACTTCTGTATCACGAATTTTGAGTTGCTGCAGTTCCTTGAGCTCCTGCTCCTCAAGGTTATCAGGCTGCTGATCGGCGCTGCTTGTCTTTTTCACGAGTGAGGGTTTGATCCCGGATATCTGGTCTTTGCCTTCACGGCTCAGGCTGACCTTGTCCTCAATAACCGTTCGGTAACCCCGATCATTGTAGAGTTCTCCGGAGTCAGTGGTTCTGTTGGGGGCAGTGATTGCCGAATATGCGTTGATGATGTGTGATGTAATTGAAGCCGACTCCATTAAGTCCTCCTTGCCACCTTATTCCGCCCTCAGTATATACTACCTGGCAAGCGATGGCAAATCTGGCAGGAGTTCTTCAAGGCGGCAAAAGCCAGCAAGCCGGCTAATAGTATCTCTCCTGAAGATCATACAGGGCATCAAGATATTCCACTTTCAGTTGCAGGCGGTTGCCGCTATTTTCCATCTCCTCCACCAGTGATTTGAGTGACGGTCGAAGGTCGATACCGAGCCTCCCGTTTCCCTGCCCGTTGGCCCGGTCAATGATCATAATGGCATAATAGTTCACGACCATTCTTGTTAACGAGTCACGACGGGATAGATAAAGTCGTCCCCCCATGGTGTTGAGAAAAAATCCGGCATAACTATTGATCGCATCTGCAGGAAGTTCTAGGGAAAATTCATCTTTCAGGACTTCCGGGTACGAAGTAAGGCCGTAGAATGCCTTCAGGACTGGTTCGTAAGAATCCTTTTCATTGTCAAGGACGGCTTTGAGTATATCGATGTTCTTTTGGCCGAGAATTCTATAAAAATGCGCTGTGTTCTGCAGCAGGGTGAACAAGTTATCAGTTTCCCGAAGAACCACCGGAGGCTTATCGGAAAGTCTTTGCAGAAGTTTGGAAAAATAGACCTTACTTGGCTCTTTTAAGGCAAAAGCCTGCATATAGGGTTGCTGGTCCAGATGGGTGAAAAATAAATTAATTTCATTTATAAGCATTTGTGGATTGCTTGAGGCCGACTTTCCAGGCAGGCTCTGGTCCAGGATTTCATCTACAGCAGAGTGATTCTGTTTTGTCGCCGGTATCCCGCCTTTGTCTCCAGAATCAGCATTCGAAGAAGAAGCGTGACTTTCGCCGGATTCTGCTGATTGCTGGTCCGCCGACATTGTTGTGTTAACGGGACCTGGATCTGAGCTTTGCCGGGCAGTTTGCTCTACTTGCTCTACCTGGTCTGTTGCGCCAGCCGTTGTATCCATTGACGTCTGCTTGTCAAAGGAGGTACCGGGATGTTTTTGAACGTAAAAGTAAAAGCCAGTCACTGCTATGAGCACAATCACAATGATCAGGTAATTAATTGTGCTCCAACCCTTTTTGACTCTGGATTGAGGAGGATTTCTGTCGTTTTGCTTTTCCATTGAATATGTGCCGTAAAAAGTGATGAAAAATGACTTCGCTCCAAGGCATTTTATTGGCAAAAAAGATACCCCATCCCACTTGCAAAGTCACGGAAGAACAGTTCGAAGGCAACCAAACCACGAAAAGCGATAGCTGAAGTGGAGGGGGAGTGCCATATGATAGGTCAATCTTTGTCAGTTGTTTTTAATGCTTGACTGAAATCGCTGAAAACACTATTTTGGGGTGTCAAAATTATCTGCCAATTTCCATTTAAGGAAACAATTTAATAAGTTAAGGCAACAAAATTTCTGTTACTAAGTTACTAATATCAATTTAATTTGGAGGAACGTTAATGACTATTTCTGTTGTTGGACATGCAAATCCTGATACCGATTCAGTGACTTCTGCGATCGCCCTTGCAGCTCTGCTCAACGCTCAAGGAATGGAAGCGAAGGCTTGTATGCAAATTGCTGCTGCCGATTTGAATCCCGAATCCACCACTGTCTTGAAGCGTTTTGGTCTCACTGCCCCTGAGTTGCTTTCCGATGCAGCCGGAAAACAGGTTGCCCTGGTAGACTTCAGTGATCTCGCCCAGGGACCTGCGAATCTCGATGCTGCTGAACTGGTAGCTGTAGTTGATCATCACAAAATTGGCGATATCACCACCAACAATCCGATTCTGTTCAGAGCAGAACCAGTTGGTTGCACCGGTACCGTTTTGAACAAGATGTACAAAGAAGCAGGAGTTGCAATCCCTAAAGATGTAGCCGGCGGAATGTTGGCTGCCATTTTGAGTGATACCGTCAATTTTAAATCTCCCACCTGTACTGAAGACGATAAAGCCGCTGTGAGTGATCTGAAAGGTGTTGCCGGGGTAGCGGATACTGAAGAACTTTTCATGGAAATGTTAAAAGCCAAGTCCGCTGTAGACGGTGTCCCAGCAAAGGACCTGTTGTTCCGTGACTACAAAGACTTTGATATGAAGGGCAATAAAGTGGGTGTTGGACAGCTCGAACTGGCAACCCTTGACCAGGTTGCCGATATTCGTGACGCACTGATCAAGGCCATGGACGAAGTCAAAAAGGATGGTCGTCACTCCGTCCTGCTCATGCTCACCGATGTGGTAAAAGAGGGCACCGATCTGGTGGTTCTCTCAGATGACCCCGCCTTGGTAGAAAAAGCATTCGATAGCAAACTTGATGGTAATTCAATGTGGATTCCGGGCATGATGAGCCGTAAGAAGCAGACTGTTCCCAATCTGCAAAAAGCTTTCGGTTGCTAAGCGACTGACTTTAATTGAAACCTTATTTCCGGAATGTTCCGGAAATTTTTAAGGGGCGGTTACATTTTCATGTAACCGCCCCTTTTTTGTCCATTGTTCGTTTACCCTTTTGGGCAGGCAATCGCGGCTATCTTTTCTTGATAATCAAAATGGTCGTCGCGCTCCGGAGTATGGCATTGAACACAGATCTCTCTGGCAGGACGTCGAATCGGCAAATTTTGGTCAGGGGAAAGAAGGTGGTCCCGGCTTGGACCGTGGCAGACCTCACATCCAACTGCCCGTCGATCTGCGCTCAGGGAGAGGAGCAATAATTTTTCTGATTCCGTTGAGGTGGCACGTATTTTTCCTGCAGTTACATGACAGGGGAGGCACTTGAGATTAAAGGACTGGCCCTGCCGGGTGAGGGTCGTATAGGCTTTGGCATGCTTGGTACTACGCCAGAAGTCGGCCTGTCTACTGTGGCATTCCCGACAACTGAAACTTCCGGCAATTTCATTGCTTTGCAGGAGAAGTCGATTGGCTGTATCCGCGGCTCTCAAATTAGCCCGTTGCATCCTGTTCAATGCGTTAATACTCTTCTTGATGTCTGAGACGATGGTATTGATGGGAGTTGCTGAATTCACAGGCTGCACGGGCAGGAAAGAAGCTCTGTAACCTTTGGTCGGTTGTGCACCGTTTATCACAGATTTCTTGGTCATCTCTTCAATCTGCTTGATGATCCTATCCCGAGATACTTGAAGACGGGCAATTTTCCTGGAAAGATCTTTTTTGGCTTCGAGCTGTTGTCTATTCAGTTTGCTAAGCTCCCTATCGATGGCACCAAGTCGAGCTTTCTGCTGAATCGGTGATTGAGACGACATTGGAAACCAGTTGCCTTCGTCCTGCCAGATGACATCCAGTTTGCCTATGTATTTGCCTCGACCACCACTTTGGACGAGGAGGCTCTTCAAGGCAACCTTGGGTGGGATATTTACGCCACTGTGGTCGGCAGTAACAATGATGTCGATCTGATTGAATTTTTGTAGTATTTCTAAGTTTTCCTCAGGGTTCAGGCTTGAGAGAACTATCAGCATGTCGCATTGATTTGTGAGTTCGGCAATCTCAGTGTGCAGCGCTTCGCGCCAGTCGCGGATAACAAAATTTTCAAGCGTCCTTTTCGCATCTCCGGTTAAGCCGATAATACCGATAGTCAAATGACCTGAGGTTTTAACAATATGTGGTGCAAACCACTGTTCATCATTCTTAGTATAAATATTCGCAGCTACCCAGGGGAAAGAATCACCTTTTGTTCGCAGAAAAAAATCGGCTCCGGCCGACAAGTCAACCGGACTAACGCCTACGGCGTCGTAAGCCATGGCCGTGTAGGCTCTAACAAGGCCATGGGCGACGATTAAGGCAGAGGTATTGCCGAGTTCGTCCGCCTCGGTGGGAGAATTTTTGCCGAACAGCAGGTTTCCAGCATCCACAACGAACAACGGTTGCTGCCCCTCCTTGCGGATTTTCTCAAGTAAATGCGCTTTCCCGGACAGCCCGCCCAGTTGATTCTTCTTTCAACCGCAGGGTTCGTATTCTCCCGAGACGTTACTCGAGAAAATGAGGCTAAAAGATGACGCGGTTGACGGGGTGGCTGTTTGTGCAAGAGCCGGTTTTGCTAAAACCAGAGCCAGAAAGAGAAGATAGTGAGTAATTCGCAGGCAAGACATAATTAATATAACCTATCCAATAAGTGTGTTAACTTTTCCCTGTTATTCAGTAATAGCTGGGTCAGCGGCGCCTCTATTTTAAGAGTTTTGATCTGAAGTTATGTAAATGAGAAATTCTCGATTGCCTTTGGGCCCCAAGATCGGAGACGGAACGGTTCCCTTGCTGATCAAACCAGCCGCCAGGACATAGGCTTCAATCTTGTCTATGGCTTTTTGGTGCAGTGACGGGTCACCGACAACACCCCGGGGACCGACATCGTCCCGTGGTAACTCGAATTGGGGTTTGATAAGGGCGACAATCGCCACATCTCGGGGAAAAAGAGTAATGATCGGCTGTAATAGGGTGGTCAGGGAAATGAACGATACGTCCATCACAGCGAGATCAATAGAATCCCTATCCACATCCTCTGCAGTGATGTTCCTGGCGTTGAAGCGTTCCACCACAACCACTCGGGGATCCTGCCTGATTTTCCATGCCAACTGGCCATAGGCGACATCGATCGCGTGTACTTTTCGGGCTCCGTGCTGGAGGAGACAATCGGTAAAGCCACCGGTGGAGGCACCCACGTCAAGACAGATTAAATCAGCGGGCGAGAGACGGAAATGGTCCAGCGCCTTTTCCAGTTTCAGACCACCCCGGGAAACATAGCGGCATTTTTCCTTAAGACGAATGGCAACTTTAGTGGAACATCTTATCCCGGGTTTATCTGCTACCTTTTCCTCTACGAAGACTTCACCTGCATAGATCATTGCCCTTGCAGCTTCGATGGTCGGTGCAATTTTTCTGCAAAGTAAAAGTTGGTCAAGACGATCCTTCAAAACTATGCTATTCCGCTTGTCACAGTTTGCTGAGTTTTTCCTGGGCCTGTTCAGCCTGGGGCGAGGAACTGTACTTTTTCAGTAGTTTTTTATAGATAACCTTGGCGGTTTCTTTATCGGCAAGTTTCTCAAAGGCCATGCCCTGTTTGAGCATAGCTTCAGGGGATTTGGCATGCTCTGAATGCTGGGAGATAATATTTTGATACTGCATAATTGCCTTATCATATTCTTTCTGCTGAAAGAGACATTCGCCCATCATAAAACGGGCTTCTACACTGTCGTCGGAGGTAGAATTGACAGCTATCTGTTCAAATAAAGGCAGCGCCTCTTTGAATTTTTGGCTGTCATACAATCTTTGGGCTTTTCTGAAGTTGTCAGACGTTGCCTCTGTAACGGACGGTGTCGTGGTTGACTCAGTAGCCTTTTCCGGCTGAGTGTCCGCCTTGGCTGGTGTCTCAGTCTGTTGCGCCACAGTCAATTTGACCTTCTTCTGCTCCAAACGGATATGGTCACGGGAACCGCTGGAGTGCATTGCTGAGGTAGCTGACTTGGAGCGTGTCCTTGCGAGCTCTGCGGCAAGGGCAGCTTCTTTAGCCCTGCGCTCGGCCTCTTTTATTCGGGCCTGCTGAATGGCTTTGACGCTTTCTTCCTGCAACCGCAGTTTTTTATTCAGTTCTGCAGTCAGTCTTGCCTCCTTCAATCGCTGAGCCTCTTCGAATTGGCGTAACGCTTCTTCACGCTTGGAAGCTTCACCTTGAACAAAGTTGGTGATAGTAGCTTCAAGTTCTTTATTTTGTTCCTTGAGCCTTTCGTTTAAATGATGGGTCTCTTCAAGCTGACTTTTCAGTTCGAGAATATCCTGCTCCACCTGATCGACCTGACCTGAAGCTGCTGCCTGACGTTTTTGCAGCTGACTGACGGTATTGGCCTTCATGTCTTCGAGCTTTTTATTGACGATACGCAGCTGATAGCGTAACTCATCGACATCGTTCTGTGCTGCACATTGAACAAGAAAAGGTGCAATGGAAGCAAGGATGAGAAAATTAATTACTGTTTTTTTCATGATCGTTTTATTCGCTCTGTTTGTTCTGTGTGTGCCTTACCTTGACCATTGAGGATAATTCTGGCTACCGGGAAGCGTAAAAAGTCTTCTTTGAAACGAACCGTTTTTCAATATACCGTATATCCGGTTCTTATTGCCATCACGTTTTGTAAATATTACCTGATTACCGTCCGGGGACCAGCAAGGTGATTCGTGATAACTGAGGTCGTTTGTCAGTTGGACTGGCGGATCGTTTCGGAGTGGATTGAGTGTAAATAACTGGTATACGCCATTTCGCAGACTGGAATAGACAATGAGATCCTCAGTAGGAGACCAGTTGGGCTCGGCGTTTTCGGTACCCTCAAAGGTAAGTCTGCGGATTTTTCTCGTCCGCATTTCCATGAGATACAGTTGCGGTTTGCCGCTTCTATCTGAAACAAAAACCAGATGATTACCGTCTGGTGACCAGGTAGGGGAGACATTAATGCCTGCTCGTTTGGTCAGCTGTTCTATTATTTCACCCTTGGCGTTGGTCAGATAAAGATCGGGATTGCCGGCCTGGGAAAGAGTAAGAACCATGGATTTGCCATCGGCAGACCAGGCAGGGGCGAGGTTTAAGCCTTTGCGTCTTGACAATACCCGGGTAACTTTGTCCTGTCGTAAATCCGTGATATATAAATTCTGGTTTCCGCTATGGTATGAGGTGTAGGTCAGAAAACTTCCTCCAGGAACAAACCGTGGAGAGACAGTGAGGTGTTTGTGCCGGGTAATCTGCCTGAAACCTGTTCCGAGGATATCGGTCAGATAAACTTCTTTGACACGCTCCACTCCGTTGACAAAGGCAATCCGGCTGGAAGCTATCCCGGGTTTACCGGTTAGAGTTTCAATGACACTATCGCAGAATTTAAAGAGCATCTTCTCTTTTTGCTGTAGAGACCCTGAAAAGCTCTTGCCCATAATGACTTCATTGGCGGCGACATCCAGCAATCGAATTTCAAGTTTTAAGGAATCTGCCGTAGCTTCATACTGACCGAGGATGGCATAATCTGCCCCGAATCGTTTCCAGTCACTGTTTTGGGTTCCGCCATAATTACTGGTCGGAATTACGGAGATAATACCATGAAAAACAAGCGATTTGCCAAGGATGCCAGCCAACTGCCGGTCAAGAAGCTGGTGTTGGCTGGTCATACTATTGTTTTTGAACCAGGGAACGGCAAAATTTATCTTCCTGGTTTCCGATGCGGTAATATCAAGGTATACACGATCTGCGCCAAGTGCAGTCTGGGCAAAAACAAAAAGACAGAGCAAAAAACAGACATTTTTAACAGGAGTCATTCGCATTTGGTATTCTACCTTTTATTGGACTGGATTGATTGACCTTACTGTATACTGCCAGGCTTGAAACGCAAGCCGATTTCAAATCGTTGCTTTTTAAGTGCCGGAGGAATGGGCGGCATTGGGTTTGCCTCTTCGAGTGTTTTTGTAACAAATTGATCGAAGACCCTGTCGCCTGACCTGCTCTCAAAAAGGGTGTTGGCGATTGTTCCGTCCAGGTTGATGGTGATCACCACCACAGCAGTCAAATTTGGGTCCTGTTGCAAATACTCAGGCGGTGCCCAGAATTGATGTAATCGGTTAAATATTGAGGCCAGGTACTGACTTTCAAGAAGATTCGTACTGCTGCCGGCAGCAGTTGAAGTGGATGAGGTCCGATCACCGGACACAGCGGGCGTCGTCGGCTCAGACGTCTCGGCAAGCTGTCGGCTGCTGAGAAGATTGCGTTCTGCTTCCAGTGCTTCCCTGGCGAGCCTGGCTTTTTCTGCAAGAATTTCTTCTTCCCTAATCGCCTCGGCCAGTTTCTGTCTCTTTATTTTTTCTAACTGTTGCTTACGGGCAGTATCTTCATGTGGTTGAGGTAATTTTTCGATCTTTTTTTTCAAAGGTTTGAGAGAGACCGCTTTTTGTGCCACGGGGGCAGGCTTTTCAACCGGAATATTTTTTTTGGGGGTCTCGGCAATCGGTGCGACTTTTTTTGTTTTACTTTGTGGCGGGCTTACCTTTGGGACTTTTGCCTGTTGTGGTTTGGCAACGGATGGTGGAGCCACAGTAGGCTCGGCAATATTGATGATACTCACCGTGTAAATATCGGCGAATCTCGGATTGGCTTTAAATAATCCGGGTAGATATATTGCTCCCACGAAGACCAGGACATGTAAAACAATAGCCAAATTCAGAGGGAGTTTCCATTCATTCGACAGCATAGCGGTAACTCGATAAATTTGTTCCACTCTTCTACTCTTTCTCAGGTGGTTTGGTGATCATACCGATTTTATCAAAACCAACCGATTTTACATCTGCCATAACCGTCACGACATGACCGTAGGGGACATTTTTATCTGCACGCAGAAAGATGGGTTGGTCCTTGTTCGCAGCATAATTTTTTTGCAGCTCCTGAATGAGCAGATCGCGTACCAAGGGGATATTATTGATGCTGATATCTCCGTCTTTATTTATTGTAATCACAATCGGCTTTTCTTCCTGTCGGAGCGATTTTGCGGTTGTTTCAGGCAGTTCAACGTTTACTCCTTGGGTCATCATCGGTGCGGTAATCATGAAGATGATCAACAGGACCAGCATGACGTCGACCAGCGGGGTAACGTTGATTTCAGATACCAATCTTTTTCTGCCGTTGTTTTTTATCGGGCCCATTTTTTTATACTCTGCCCAACATGTCTCTTTCGACGAGATTGAGAAAATCGGTGGAAAAGTTTGTCACCTCGCCGTCGATTTCGTCGAGTTTATTAGAAAAGTAGTTATAAAAAATGACCGCTGGAATCGCTACGGCAAGGCCGGCTGCGGTGGCAACGAGAGCCTCGGAAATGCCAGGGGCGACAATGGCAAGAGAGGCTGATCCCCGTTGACCGATATCATGGAAGGAGGCCATGATTCCCCATACGGTTCCGAAAAGGCCTATAAAAGGAGTCGCGCTTCCTGTTGTTGCCAGAAAGGGCAGGTTGCTGCCGAGTTGATTGATTTCTTGGGATTCTGCCTTTCTTATGGCCCTTTTCAGGTTATCCATGGTGGCCAGTTGCATGTCAAGGGTGTCCGGACCTCTGCTGTCATCTTTCCTGTTGCGGATCTTATTAATCTTCTCCAGTTCGGAAAAGCCGGCAATGAAAACTTCAGCTTGCGGAGAGTATTCAAATTCCGCAGCGGTCTTGTATGCTTCACTGAGGTTGGAGGACTTCCAGAAGGTCTCAACAAAGTCTTCCGAATCGAGACGGACTTTTTTGAACAGACGGGATTTCATAATCACTATGGTCCAGGAGACGAGCGAAAATATAAGCAGGGTAAACATCACCAGCAGACCTACTGGGCCGGCATGTGAAATCATATTGGCTATTGTTAACTGCACGAGAGGATCCTTAATGAATAGTTGGTTGAAGGAAAATGTAGTGAATGAGTACGCCGGGGAATCCGGATATTGCCACAAAATAAAATGTGATCAAGAGAGTGTGAATTTCAAGCAATGCTATCATACCTGCTTTGACTAAAAATTCAACAAATCAATTGATGGCGGGACCTTATCCAGGCTGGAACACTCTAATTGACTGGGCAATTTAGCCGGCGGAGGTGACCATAGCACAGGCAAAATCTACCTGGACTGCGGTCTTGTCTCTGACCTTCATGATCCCTTTAAAAAAGCTGACCGAGGACATGGTTTCCGTCAGTTGCACCTTTATCAGGACAGTATCGCCTGGCAGGACGTTTCTTTTAAATTTAGCGTTGCTGATACGGGTTAACACCGGCAGACTCTGATGCACGGAATCATTTGGTCTGTTAAGTTTAGCGACGAGCAGGGCACCACTCTGAAAAATAGCTTCACAGAGGAGTACTCCGGGCATAATTGGGTTTCCGGGATAATGGCCACTGAAAATATCGAGATCGGTGGGGATCAGCTTTTCCGTTATGAGGGTGTTGCCGGCAAAGGAAATTATTTTATCAACCCATAAAAAGGGTGGGCGATGCGGAATAAGGGCAGATATCTCTTTGAGAGTCTCCATCGTTATAACCCCCCGGTTACTTCTAAAACGGTACCGGTAATGTATGACGTCCGGTGCCCTGCCAGAAACAGAACAGCATCTGCCACCTCTTCGGTTGTTCCGAATCGGCGCATCGGCACCATTTTTTTATAGGATGTCAGTTGTTCGCTGCTCAGGTCATTAATAAAATCTGTGGCAATAAAGCCAGGAGATACACAATTAACCGTAATCTTTTTTCGAGCCACCTCTTTGGCAAGACTTTTGGCAAGAGCGACCTGGCCAGCTTTGGAGGCGGCATAATTTGCCTGGCCTGGAAAACCGAGGTTGGCGACCGGCGAGGTGATATTGATTATTCGGCCGTATTTCTTCTTCATCATGAGTAACACCGCCTGTTTGGCCATAAGGTAGGTGCCGGTTAGATTGATGTCAATGACTCGCTGCCATTGGTCGGTCCGCATCAGGGCGAGCACCGCATCCTGCCTGATTCCGGCGTTGTTGACCAGGATGTCGAGACATTGATGTTTTTCTTCCACCATTGCAAAAAGCGCAGCGACCTCTTCTTCTTTTGCAATATTGCATTGTTGGAGGTCAAGTTGTGCGGAATAATTACGAAACTCTTCGGCGCATACTGCAGCTGTTTCCTTATTTGCCCCGTATAAGCCGATGACGGACGCCCCATATTCAAGAAATCTTCCGGTAATCGCTTTGCCGATACCTCTGGTTGCCCCACTGACGATGACTATCCGTCCGCTGAAATCTTCCATTGTATCTCTTATGTCCTGAGGAAAATGTCGACATCATTTGCGACAATAACGCCGTAATTTATTGCCCCGAGCCAGCCTGACATAATTATGCCGACCGATCCTACATGAAATAATCCGGCCACTTCTTTAAATATTGATCTGGAGATATCCAGCCCCTCGAACTTGGTGCCAAAGGATGTTCCCTGGGTGTGCAGGGTGTAGCTGTTGAAAGTTCGCGGCGTTGCAGCCTCGGCCCAGTCTATTTTTTCTTTAACTCCGGGGAGATATTTTTCCAGGTCGGTAATTGATCTGGAGATGAGGGCCTGTTTTTCCTGCCTGTATGTCTCGTCATCAAGATTTGCCCAGTCCTCGAAGCGGCTGTTCATTGAGGCAACGATGGTATATTGATCGGAACCGGGTCTGGTTTTCGGGTAGTAGATGGAAAAGGTTTTTGATTTGGTTCTCATGTCGAGAAGTTCTTCGGAATCAAATTCGGGGGATCTGGAGGTAAAGAGCAGATCTCCGACATCATTTATTTTTTCCCCCTGGCGTATACCGAAATAGACCTGGCAGCTTGATGTGTTCACTCTTACCTTATCGGCCAGTTCAAGAAATTCATCGGAGAATGCCTCGCGGTCGGTAAGGTTCCGGATGGTATTGGTGATACCGCTGTTGGAAACAACAGCTTTTGCGGTAATGGTCCTGCCATGAACAAGGACTCCTCGCACCCGCCCCTGTTCCGTGATAATTTTATCCACCTTGGCTCTGGTACAGATGGTGACACCGTTTTTTTCAAGCTCCTCGGTCATCATGCCGATCAGTTTATCGGTACCACCTTCAAAGGTAAATACTCCTTTGTTCATGAAATTGGAAAAGACGATACCGTAGGTAATCGCCGGATCATCAAGAGTGGAGCCGTTGGCATAGGTGATCGGTTCCATTAGCAGGCGGTGAACATCACTCCTTCCCGGGAAAAAGTGCTCGAACAACTCTCTGATGGTCATCTTTTGGTCGTCATAAAAATTCATCCCGGCAACAGTGGTGAAGAAGTTGTTTATCGTATCCTCCGGGATCTTGAAATGAGACCGCAAAAGTCTTGTGAAATCCTTTCTGTCGAAGGTCGTGCGCAGGGAGAATTGGGGATTGTCAAAGACGATGTTCGGCAACTGGACAATCGATCGCATTATCTCCTTGTTCCAGTATTTCTTGCAGGTTTTGACCATGCCGTAGGGAAAACCATGGAGGGAGATATCGAAGATATGTCCTTTACGTTTAAACCAGGTGGAGAGTCCACCGAGTCTATGGTGGTGTTCAAGGAGCAGGACCTTATGGCCGCAATAGGCAAGACGATTGGCCGTTGTAAGTCCACCGAGGCCGGAACCTATAACGATGACATCGTAATTATCGTCCAGTTGGGAAAAGGAGACAGGCATAAAAAGCAACTTAGTAGAGAAGAATTATGAAAAAATAAACTTACAATTTGGACAGGATATGCTGATTGACTATCGATACCCCGCTAAGCATGGACCCGATAATGCCAAGAAACCCCTGATCGGTGCCGGCAAGGAAAAGATTGGCAAAGCCGATATTGCCGTCTTTTGTCTTTTGCGGGCTGCCATAAATGGCCCCGCCTATTTTTGATGTGTAACGCTCAATTGTAACAGGAGTAAAGGAGTTTTCATATACAATATTTGTTGTAAAACTGCCAATTAAATTCTCAAGATGTCGGCCGGAACCTCGTGCAATGAGCTGTTTCTGGGTCTTGTATTGCTCAGGGTCGGCATGGAGGGCCTTCCACTTTGCATAATTTGCCAGATGCGTTGAGCGAATTTCCCGAAATTCTTTAGGGCCCTGGCCCTGAAAGTTTCCGGGGAAACAGATCACACCGCTGGCAAAATCGGCGAGTTGATCGGGATTTTCATAGGAGAACGATTCTCCTTCATTGTAGAAAATAATGGTTTTATCCGTGGGTAGTTGCCCTGCGGTTTGCTCCGGTATCTGGTAGATGGTTTCCACAAATCCAAGCCGTCCAGCCAGGGCGGCAACTATCTCTTCCTGGCTCGTCCCGTGGCCAAGTAGACGCATTGTCTCGTCCCGGCCGATGGTTGAAAGGAGATGGTCACATTCGATAATCTCTCCGGATGCGAGTTCAACACCGGTAACTTTTTTGTTGCGATGGCATACCCTTTTCACCTCGCAACCGGTCCTCAGGCTGCCACCCAGTGCACGATAGTGGTCGATCAGTAGATCAAGCAGATCTTTTATTGTGCCTCGTGGACGAAACATTCCTTCCAGATAGATCGCCCGGAACATAATGGCAAACTGGGAGAGATCCATGTCGTTTTCATGGCTGGATCCATAATACATCAATGGACAGAGAATCATGTCTGTCAGCAGGCGGTCTCCAAGGGTTTTTAAAAGAAATTTCTTTGACGACCTGAAGTCTGCCGGGGAAAAAGGATCAAAATCGGCGAGAAAATCGAGCAGATTTTGAAATTTATCGATGGCTTGAGGGAATTTGTCACGGATTTCCGCGTGGAATAGTTCGAAATTATTAGAAAATTTAAGAGAGGTACAGCCACGAAAGGTAACTTCACTTTGCATTTGCGGACAGAAAGTGAAATCATTCCTGTGTAATTTCAACTGGCGGATCAGCCTGTTTAAAGGAGCTTTTTTGTCCTTAGGGTCCGCGTAATTCGTTATAGCATGCAAGCCTGTTTCAAACAGGGTACCGTTACGGTAAAAATAGGAGTTGAGCCCCCCGAGTCGGGAGTGTTTTTCTAAGAGGAGGACCTGAGGCTGGAATCGTGCTGCCCGGATGGCGGCGGCCAGCCCTGAAAGACCACCGCCGATAACCAGAAGGGGGACTTTCACAACATCAGGCGTCTTTTAGGAGCGGTTCCAGATAGGCGGCACAACTGTTGAGTGTGGCGAGATGGGGGTAATCTTCTTCCGGAATCTGCAGTTGATGTCGTTTTCTCAGTTCCATTACGATATCCAGGAAATCCATAGAGTCGAGATCCAGCTGATCGCGTAATGGTTGATCGGCATCAAGACTGGCAAAGTCCGCCTCATCATCAATATCTTCTATGATTTCCAGTATCAGATTTTTAATTTCTTCACTTGTCATGAAATTCTCCGGCTTCGACGTGTGGGGTAAAAATATTTCAAATATGCGAACTCCCGAAAGTCGTCCCGGGAGTATCTTCTGTTGATGACAAATCTCTTCCTATAACACACCTGTGCTATCTTGTTTATAATTATTTTCTCCAAGCGGTGAAAAAATTAGTCACAGGTATATTTTTTGACGATTACAGTGGAATTGATCCCGACCATGCCAAAGGAATTATTCAGGATCGTGTCAATAGCTTTCACCTGAATGGCTTTATTGATAACCATGTTGTTGAGAACGCACTCCGGATCAAGGTTATCGATATTGATTGTCGGATGGATAATGCCGTCCTCAAATGCCGGAAGGTTGCCGGCCAGTTCAAGGACGCCGGCCGCACCCATCGCATGGCCGATGATACTCTTGGTATTATTTACATAGGTGCTACGGCTATCACCAAATACTTCACGGATGGCTTTGCACTCCTCTATATCGCCCTGTTTTGTTCCCGTTGCATGGGTATTGACAAGGTCGATTTCTTCCGGCCGCAGTTTGGCCCTCTGCAAAGCAAGGCGCATACATTCCGCCTGCCGTTTACCATATGGCAGAACAAAATCCTTGGCATCGGAGTTCATTGCATAACCGACTATCTCTCCATAGATGTGCGCGTCTCTTGCGAGAGCCTTGTCGAGAAGCTCCAGGGTATAGACACACCCTCCTTCTGAGATGACAATACCGTTTCTGCTCATATCGAACGGCCGGGATGCCATTCGGGGGTCATCTGCCTCACCTAATGCACCCTGAGCCTTGAAACTGGCAAAAATACCAAAAGAGCCAACGGATTCAGATATGCCGCCGGCAAGGGCCATGTCAACCTCGCCGAGACGCAGCATCTGTACTGCCTGAATGAGCGAGGCGTTACCAGCGGCACAGGCAGCACCGATAACATAGTGCGGCCCCGTAATACCGAGGTTCATGGTAATTTCACCTGCAGGGTTGTTGAGCACCGTTCGGGGATTATGGTGGTGGGTCCAGTAATTGGTATTATGGTCGTATTGGCTGATATTGTAAACTTCGTTTTCGGTTTCTACTGTACCGTGTTCGGTAAGACCGATATATACCCCTATCTTTGCAGGATCGTAGGTTGAAATATCCAATCCACCGTTCTTTATCGCTTCGTTGGCGCAGTAAACCCCAAGGCAGCCGGCACGGGTGCCTTTTTTGTTTTCTTTCTTTTTCCGATACTGCGTTTCAGGAAAAGAACAGATTCCAGCTGGAGCCTTGCCAAAATATCTCAGCTCGACTTCCTGGATTTCGCTCACTCCATTAATTATTTTTTCTCTGTATTCTTGGAGAGTTGAGCCATTAGGCGCGGCAAGTCCGATGCCGGTGATGACTATTCTTTGATTTTGCATGATAAGCAGTGTTTATAACTGAAAGTTGTATATGGAAAAATTTTACCAAAAGAGCCCTTTGTTCTGGTAGCCGCACCTAAGGATGTGACTTTTTACCCCTTGCGTCAAGATAAAAGCCTTGGAGTCTAGAATAATCGGTTGGAAAATTCAACTATAATAGCAGTTGTAGACCGCAAAGATACTCTTATCTTATGAAAAATCCAAAAACCTGGATAAAAAACTTTGCAACTGGTGCCGTAAGGACAATAACGAGTTGCAAGGCAGCAATTTGCTTTCCTCGTAACTCATAATTGGTTACGATACAATGAGTAAAGTTTCCTAATAATATTACGGAAATTTTAGCCCTGATGGTCAATAGGCAGTCGGAATATTGGGCAGAATCGGTCGCCAGGCAGATGCAATTTATCAAAATCGCCTAAAATGAAGAGAATTCCTGGGTTATCTCAACGGTGTCATGCTCTTTATGAATTATCGATTGAATTCAGAATATCCTCTGTGAGTACTCGCTAATGGATAAAAAACTTGGCCAGCGCCCCGAGGTGCTGGAACAGATCAGAAAGGACATAGCTGCGGCTGAAAAGCAAAGGAGAGAGCTCCGTTTCACTTATAATCTCAACTACTTCGGGCAGGGTAACATCCAGGTCCTGAAAAATGATGAATTTGTCGCGGAGCTGGAATCGTTTCTTTTCACCCTTCCTCAGGAAAAAGCCGATGAAAAAATAAAAATCCTTACTAATCTTGGGGAAGGGGCATTAGCGGAAGAGATCGAAGTAAGGGAGAGGGCGCTGGCATTGCTCTCACCCATAGTAAAATTTTATCTCGACCGGAACGACAAGAAGAGTATTGTGGTTCTGGTTCATGCCCTCTGCAGCTGGCTCGAATTTGAGACAGAATTGCTCCCCGGATTTGCCGTTTTGAATAAGCGATTTGAAAGCGCTTTACAGTGGCTCCAGGATAACGCCTGTTGGTCTGAAGCCGAAGAGGCGATAATCCTCCTGAACCGGATTCAAACCGGGAGTTTAAAAAAGACCAAAGCCATTGCCAGTTTAACCAGCAAAACTTTACGAAATCTCGAAAAGAAAGCGGTCGTTGAAAAACTAACGGACGGGTATCTGCTCGAAAATGACCAGCAGCAACTGTTTCGAAATATGCTGCATGCTATAGGTCAAAAAGCTGCGGTGTATCTCCTCAACAGGGTAATCCACAGTGACAGTAGAACGGAAAGACTCGCTTTGCTTGATCTGATTCCAACCTTTGGCAAGGTTGCGATTCCTGCTCTTGAACATTGTCTGGAATTGGATCCGCCATGGGCGGTTGTAAGAAATATCATCAACATCATAGCCAAACAAGGCATTGATGAACAGTTTGCTCTCGTTGAACGGTATTTCTGCCATCCGGATGAGCGGGTACAATATGAAATGATCAGCTGTGTCCTGAAACTAGGTGGACAGCAGAAGATTCCCCGTTTAATCACCGCCCTTGGCGTTGTACGTGATCGTTTAAAGATATATCTTCTTCGTCTGCTTGTCGAACAGGCGGAGCAGTCAGATAAGGTTGTCGATGCCCTGATCGATCTTACCGAAAAGAAGATAATTTATTCTCACCAGGCCGGACATGAGCTGCTGTTGGCTATAATTGCCACCTTAAAAAACTATCCAAGCGAAAAGGTTGCCAAGCAACTCAAAAAAATGCGCGATGAGTACGATGGAAAAGTGGATACCGAACAACTGCAGCTGCACATCGATGAAGCTTTAAAAGTTATTCAGCCGAAGATACGCCATGATCGACAGAATGCCGGCAAGTATCAAGATATTGTCTCTTTTGACAGCGACCCGGTGCAGCAACAGCTGGCACTTGAAAAGGTGAGAAAAATCGAAGAGGAGGTCCAGGGGTTCGTTCGGGCCGGAAAGCTGCCGCAGGCAGGTGAGTTGATCTATGATCAGGCCATAGCAGCGGCAAAGATGAAAGATTTTCTGGTTGCCGGGCTGTTGCGGGATAGACTGTTGGAAATCAGCCCAATGGCCCTGGCAGAGGTAATCAAGCTTGGAGAATTCATCGATAATCAAAAGAGTACCTCGATCACCAGCCATCACCTTGAGATCTGGAATGAGCTGTATGAGGAGATGACCACAGAGGAATTCAATGAACTCTACTATTCCCTGCGGCAGGAAAATTACCATAAAGGTGATATCATTGTCGCAAGTGGAGAAACCGACACTAATCTGTATTTCCTCAATTCCGGCTTTATCAGTATCAGCTGTACTATCGGCGGGAAAGAGATTTTTCTCAAGAGAATGCATCCAAGCGATGTTCTCGGTGGAGATCAGTTTTTTTCCCCTTCAGTCTGGACCGTAACATTGAAAGCCCTGAGCGAAATACAGGTCCATGTCCTCGACCATTCGACTTTTATAAAGATTGTCGAGAGTTATCCAGGTATTGAAGACAAGTTGCGAAGGTATTGTCAGAAATACTCGCAGATCACCGAGTTATTAAAGATGTCTGGAGACGATCGCCGGGAATATCCCCGCTACTTGGCTGCTCTGCAAACGGAAAATGTTCTTCTCGATCCATATGGAAAAAAAGGGAAACGGGTCTTCAGAGGTGAGCTGCTTGATATCTCCAAACAGGGGTTGGCATTTACAATACGTATCTCAAATTCCAACAACGCCAGACTGTTGTTGGGCAGACATATAATCACAACGATAGTACACAGGGATGAAGTGATGCCGCAATTAATTGGTGTTATTGTCGGGGTCAAGCTGTTTGAGCCGATCATGCAGGATTATTCTGTTCATGTAAAGCTTGCAAAGAGCATGGAGGATAACCTGTTGAAAAAGGCATTGTCCTTTGCCAGACGAATTCAATAATTTTTTGTTCAAGTTTTGTGTCTAAAGTCAAAATCAATCACAAGCTGATCGTTCGCGGGTTGGAGATATCGCCGCCGATTGTTCTTGCACCAATGGTTGGGATCTCTCATTCGGCATTTCGTAGCCTGGTGCAGGGTGAGGGGGGAGTCGGGTTACTGTTTACCGAGATGCTGGCCGCAAAACGGCTCCCTCACGACAATGAAATTTGTTCACCTCTGCTCATTCGAAATCAGTCAGAAGACCCTCTCTTTTATCAAATAATCGCTGCACGTGAAGTCGATATCGAACCTGCAGTAGCAAAACTACATCAACTTGGTGCTCAGGGGATCGACCTTAACCTCGGTTGTCCGGCGCCAATGCAGCGACGGCAGGGGGCGGGGGCGATGCTCGCAGAAGATTCCAACCGGCTTAGAAAGGTGTTGAGTTGTCTGCGAAGAAGTACCGATCTGCCGCTGAGTGTGAAAATTCGTCTGGGTAAGCATCCGGATGAAAAAGAGTTGCTTGGCTTCTGCCGCTTTCTTGAAGCGCAGGGTGTAGATATGATTACTATTCATGCAAGGCTTAATGGTGAAAAATTTTGTCGTAACCCGAGGTGGGCTGTCATCGGTCAGGTAAAAGACGCGCTCTCTGTGCCTGTCCTGGCAAACGGTGGAATTTTCTCCCCGGCAGATGCGAAGAGATGTTTGGAATTATCCCTTGCTGACGGCCTCATGATTGGTCGGGGAGCAATTGAACGCCCATGGTTATGTGCTGAAATTGCAAGAGAAATCTATGGAATTGACTGCGGCGGCGGGCAGAGTGAACGCTCGGAGATTTACGCTCGATTTATCACCCTTTTGGAAGAGCGATTTGCACCGGAGAGGCGTCTGGGCCGCCTGAAACAGTTCACCCGATATTTTGCCGCATCGTTTACTTTCGGACATCACCTTGCCGCTTCGATTCAGAATAGTGAGAGCATTGAACAGGCGCGTCGGAGAGCGACTGCTTTCTTCGCGCATTCCGTGTCATAGCCAAACCATCACAGAAGGAGAACGAAATGCTGGAACTTATAAAAAAAGTGGTACTGACAGGGGTCGGGGTTGCTGCTCTGACCAAAGAAAAAATTGAAGAGCTCGCCAATGAGGTGATCGATCAAGGGAAAATGTCGGAGCAGGAGGGAGAAAAATTAGTCAAGGATATGCTCAAGAGGGCAGAAGAATCCCGTGAAACCTTGAAATCTCAAACCGAGAGCATGGTGAAAACTACCATCGACAAGATGCAACTGGCCAGTGCGGCAGATATCGATATGTTAAAGGCCGAGATCGAAAAATTGCGTCAAGAGGTCGCATCACAGAAAAAAGGGTCGAAGTAGAATATGGCTTTACTCTGCCGACCTTTATTTCTTACCTACTCTGTTTCGGATCTTTTCCGTTAAGATGGCCATCTCTTCAAGTCTACAGAAATGGAGGACTATACAGTAGACTGTAACCGAGGCGAAGATAAGCACCAATAAAGAAAAACCCTGGGCGATCAACGACCCGTGCAGCCAGGAGGCAAATGTGGGTAGCACGAACAAGAGCATGCAGGTAAGCGTCAGAGTTGCCAGAGAGATTTTCACCAATCCTCTGCCAAGATAGGCGAGGGAAAAACCGTTAAGGTTTCTATACAGAACGACCATGAGAAAGAGGAAATTGATCAGCATGGTGCAGGAGGTTGAGAAGGCGATGGCCAGATGCTGATAGCTGTCTATGGTCAGACTGATAATGACAATGTTGACCACAATCGCCATAAAGCTGGCAATGACCGGATACCGGGTTTTGTCGAGGGCGTAAAAGGCAGGGACCAGTACCTTGTTGGCGGAGTAGGCGAAGAGGCCGATGGAGTAGAGTGCCAGGGTCTCTGCCGTAGCCACGGTATCATGGGCGGTAAAGACACCGTGCTCGAAAAGAAGCCGGATAATCGGTTCGGCAAGGATAATGAGTCCGGCGGTGGCGGGCAGGGTCAGGGCGAAAACCATGGTCAGGGAGGACACCATGGTCTTCTTCATTTCTGCAATATTTTTCTTTGCTGCCTGCTTGGCCAGGATAGGCAGCATGGCGATAGCCAGGGCAACACCGAAAAGCCCGATGGGCAGCTGAACAAGTCTGAAGGCATATTGGAGCCAGGAAACAGATCCTACGGGACAGGAAGAGGCGAAATTGGTGTTGATAAAAATGTTGATCTGGGTAGCGGACATGCCGATGGTCGCCGGGATCATCAGCTTGAGGACCCGGCACAGTCCGGGATCGGAGAGATCAAAGGTCGGACGGTATCGAAACCCCGTCTTGACTAACGAGGGCAGTTGAATGCCAAGCTGCATAAGACCGCCGAGAAGCGTACCGATGGCCATGCCGACTATTGCCGGTTGGCCATAATGTGGTAGGATATAGGCTAGACTGGTACCGCCGACCACCGAGCCGAGATTAAAAAAACTGGAGGCCAGTGCCGGGACAAAAAACCGTCCCTTGGTATTGAGTATCCCCATCACCACCGCCGAAAGCGAGATAAAGAGGAGAAAAGGAAGCATTATCCGGGTGAGATATGCCGTCAGGGCACTTTTACCGGCAACGAGGCTAAAGTCAGGGGCAAGCAGAGCAACCAGAGAGTCGGCAAAAATAATCGCCAGCAGGGTGAGAAGACTGAGAAGCACCAGGATAACGGTGAGCACATTCGATGCCAGACGCCAGGTCTCTTCCCGGGTACGGTTGGTGTCGTAGGCCGAGAAAACGGTAACAAAGGCGGCCGACAGGGCACCTTCACCGAAAAGGTCTCGTAACAGGTTAGGTATCCTGAATGCCACGACGAAGGCGTCGTAGGTGTTGCCGGCACCGAATAGTCCGGCGAACACCTGCTCTCTGACAAGTCCGAGGATGCGGCTGCACATCACGGCTAGCCCTACGGTGGCTGCCGATTTAGCTATCGTGCTTTTGTTGGCTGTCTGGTCGGTCAACTGAAATTTATCCGGGATAGACTGAAATAGTTATTCGCGGCGGCAGCTTACCCCTATTTGCAAAAAAATACCACAAAATCATCATTTTGATTTGAATCAACCGAATCCATAGCATTATTTTTTTTGAATCACTTTTCTGCCGCTCTTCTCTCTTGACTTTGTATTTTGAAATTGAATATATGAGTATGTCCTCTGAGCCAGGTGAGGACAGCGCGAGTGGAGGGTGGTATCGTAATTTGGATAGAGCATTGATAAACCGTCGTTTTTGAGGAGATAAGAATGCAGGATACAAATATGGTCAGGAATATTGCAATAATTGGTCATGGAAATTGTGGTAAAACTTCGCTTGCTGAGGCAATGCTGTTCGCGGCCGGAAAAATTAACCGACTCGGTAAGGTGGATGATGGCACTACCACGATGGACTACGAGGAAGAAGAAATTGCCAGGAAAATTTCCATCAACACCAGTTTTCACAATTACGGCTGGAAAAAACACAATGTGTTTCTCCTTGATACTCCCGGCGATGATAATTTCCTCAATGAAACAGTCTTTGCTTCACATGTCTGTGACAGCGCCCTCTTCACTATTGGTGCTGTGCTTGGAGTAAAGGGCCAGACAATTAAGTTCTCTAAAATAATTAAGGAAAGAAAACTGCCGACGATCGTTACCGTGAATAAGATGGATAGAGAACGGGCAGATTTTCATAAAACAGTGGGGGAGATTCAACAATCCCTGGCTTTTAATCCGGTAATTGTGCAGCTGCCGATTGGCGCCGAGGAAAATTTTAAGGGCTATGTCGATATAATTACCGGCAAAGCGTTTGTTTTTGATGGTGATAAGGGTGGCATAAAACCAACTGATGTTCCTGACGATTTGGCTGACGAGGTAGCGTCGCTACGTGAAACTCTGATGGAAAATGTCGCCGAAACCGATGATGAGCTGATCGAAAAATTTCTCGAAGAGGGTGAGCTTACGCAGGAAGAGTTGCTGACCGGTCTGAAGGCAGCTATAGCGACAGCAAGCCTCGCGCCAATATGTGTCTGTTCCGCCACTTTACTGAAGGGAATTACCCCACTGCTTGACATTATCAACGAACTAATGCCGTGTCCTTCCGATCGTCAGCCGATCTCGGCCCAAAAAGTCGACAGCGATGAGGGGATTCTGGTCAAGCCGGTTGCCGATGCGCCCTTAACCGCTTTGGTCTTCAAGACCATGGCCGATCCCTATGCCGGTCGACTCACTATCTTAAGAATATTCAGCGGAATCCTGAAAGGTGACAGTTTTTACAACTCAACCAAGAAAACCACTGAGCGGTTCGGCCAGTTGTACGTACTTGAAGGAAAAGAGCAGAAACCTGTGGACAGTGCCGGGCCGGGGGCGATAATTGCCTTGGCAAAATTGAAGGAAACGGCAACAGGCGATACCCTGTGTGATGCTTCAAACCCATTAATTCTGGAGGCTCCAGAGCCATTGAAGCCGGTAATCTCCTTTGCGGTAAGTGCGAAAAAAGGAGACGAGGAAAAAGTCTTTTCTTCCATCACCAGAATGCTTGATGAGGACTTGACCTTAAATCTGACCAGACAGTCGCAAACCAAGCAGGTGCTCCTGTCCGGCGTCGGCAAGGTTCATCTTGATGTGGTAGGATCGAAGATCAAGAAAAAATTCGGTGTTCAGATGGAGTTGAGTACGCCGAAGATTCCATATATGGAGACAATTCGCTCAACTGCCCGGGTGCAGGGCAAACATAAAAAGCAGAGCGGTGGCCGGGGGCAATTCGGGGACTGTTGGATCGAGATTTCACCGTTGCCGGGAGGTGGCTACGAATTTGTCGATAAAATCGTCGGCGGCGTTATCCCGCAGCAATATCGGCCGGCTGTCGATAAAGGCATTCAGGAAGCAATGGAAAAAGGCGTCCTGGCCGGTTATCCGGTCATCGATGTGAAAATAGAGCTGGTCGACGGTTCTTTTCATAATGTCGATTCGTCGGAGATGGCCTTTAAGATTGCCGGTTCCCTTGCGTTTAAAAAAGGTGCTCAGGCGGCAGGACTTGTATTGCTTGAACCGTATATGAATCTGGAAATAAAGGTCGGTAAAGAGAGTGTCGGGGATGTCATGGGAGATCTCAATTCACGCCGCGGCAAAGTCATGGGTATGGACTCCGCTGACGGACTTGAGGTGATCAACGCTCAGGTCCCTCAGGCGGAAATTTTATCCTATGCGACTGATCTCACTTCAATGACCGGCGGGTTGGGAAGTTTCAGCATGTCTTTTTCGCACTATGAAGAGGTGCCTGGGCAAATCGCCGAAAAGATCGTCGCTGAGGCCAACGCAGAAAATAATTAATGTTGAGCTGAGCTGCCATGCAGGAAAAATACTCCTTTGCCGTTCTGACCATGAGTGATAAAGGCTCACGGGGTGAGCGGGAAGATACCAGCGGAATGTATCTTCAGAAAAAGCTGACGGAAGAAGGATATCTTCTGAAGTCTTACCAGGTTATCCCTGACAATCAACAAGTTATCGCTGAAAGTCTGATAACCCTTGTTGATGAACAAAACATCTCTCTCATTGTCACCACCGGCGGGACAGGCGTCTCTCCATCGGACACGACTCCCGAGGCTATGGGACTGGTTATTGAAAGGGAAATACCCGGAATGGCGGAGGCCATGCGGAGCGCGAGTCTGTTGAAAACCTCGCGGGCCATGTTGTCCCGGGGCAGGGTTGGCATCCGGAAGGAGAGTCTGATTATTAACCTGCCCGGGAGCCTGAAGGCGGTCCGGGAAAATCTCGATGTAGTCCTGTCGGTAATTCCCCACGCCCTTGAGAAAATCAAAGGGGGGGAGAGCGACTGTGGGGTGGTCTGAAAAAGACAAGGTGGAATCGAAATTTTCGATTCCACCTTGTCTTGTCTGTCAAAAAGCCTGATACCTATCGCAGTATTTCTACCGTACTCGTTTCTCCTGCCGACATTGGTGCGATTTCGCCGATGATGAAGGCTTCTTCTCCGACCGCTTCAAAGTGATGTCTGATATCCTGCGCTTTTGCCTCATCAACAATAACCAGAAGACCGATGCCCATATTGAAGGTTCGATACATCTCATCTTCTGGGATCTCCCCTAATTTCTGCAGGAAAGGAAAAATCGGCGGCATGGGCCATGTCGAAGTGTTGAGCACTGCTTTATAACCTTTGGGCAAAATCCGGGGAATATTGTCGATGAAACCACCGCCGGTATTATGGACCATCCCATTTAACTGATAGTTTTTCAACACATTGAGGACCGACTGGACATAGATTTTGGTCGGTTTCAACAATTCTTCACCCAATTTACAGCCAAGCTCGTCAATGTGTTGATTGATATCCAGCCCATGATCTGCAAAACAGATTTTACGCACCAGGGAATAGCCGTTTGAATGGAGGCCGCTTGAGGTGAGGCCGATGATCTGGTCGCCGGCACGGATATCTGAGCCGTCAATAATTGCATCCCGATCGACGATTCCGGTGACGAAACCGGCGAGATCGTAATCCTTGTCCCGGTATAGCCCTGGCATTTCGGCAGTTTCTCCTCCGACCAGGGAGCAGTGGGCCTGCCTGCAGCCTTCAGCAATACCGGAAATGACTTCCTTGGCAATGGAAAGTTCAAGTTTGCCGACGGCGAAATAATCGAGAAAACATAAGGGGGTGGCCCCGCCGACTACCAGATCGTTGACACACATGGCCACAAGATCAATACCGATGGTATCATGTCTCTTGCAGAGATGGGCCACAGCGAGCTTTGTCCCGACCCCGTCAGTCGAATTAACGATTACCGGTTTTTTATATTTGTTGATATCGATGGCAAAATGGGACGAAAAACCACCGATACCTCCCAAAACCCCCCTTTGGTGAGTTGATGCGACAATTTCTTTGATTTCCTCGATGAACGCATTACCCCTGTCGATATCCACTCCGGCTTCAGTATATTTACTCTTAGTTGGTTGACTCATGGTAACAGATAGTGGTTTTTATTATATATTGGATTAGAAATGAGAGCTGTATGCTTGAAAATATTGCGAGGTATAATATTAAGGGAACTCTAAAAAAGCAATGCAATTGCGTCAGATCACGATAAATGTTTGCTGGATTTTCGGCGCGGAGTGAAGTGCAGGTTGAAATAATTCAGGTGTTTTGTTAGATAATCCCGCTATGAAATTACTTACGCTTCTTATCGGTATGGTTCTGATCCTGGAAGGTTTGCCCTACGTCGCCGCTCCCGAGGCAATGCAGGTGTGGCTGAGAAAACTGAGTGGTGTCGGTGCTGGCCAGCTGCGGTCAATGGGAGTTGTTGCTATGTTGCTTGGATTGTTAATTATTTTTGTTGTTCAAAAAACTCATCTCTTCCAGTAATTAATTTTTTTGTACCGCTGTAAAAAAATATCTGCAACTAACCGTGTGCGTCCTCTTCCTTGCTTGAGGCCTTTAGGGCCCGTAATACAGTTCTATGTTGGACCTGTCGGTAGAAACAAACAGAAATTGAATTTGACCTGGATAAACAAAGCCAGGTAGAGTGCCTGAGAAGGTAATCAGGATAGTATGTGGCCCCGGAATCGATCCCTTTAAAATACAACATTCGACGATACGAGAGTTATGGACGGCAAAAAAAAAGTTGAACTCATCGGCAATGAAGGGAATGTGATCCTCGATATGGTTCGACGGCTGAACCGGCGTGGGGCCATCGAGCATCTGATGAAACTCATTCAAAAAACTCATCCTGCGGATATGGCCTGGGTCTACCGGCATCTTACCGAGACCGAAAGGACCGCGGTGTTCAATATCATAGTAAAAACAAACTCGGTCGGTCAGTTTCTGAGCGAACTGGACGGCCTCCTGGTTACCGATCTGGTCAAGGGACTTACTCCGCAGTATATGGCGGAAATCCTCTCTGATATGCCCTCCGACGATGCGGTTGATATTCTCGAGGTTCTTCCCGATACAATCGCCGATGAGATCAGGGAACACATGGGTAAGAAGGATCGGGACGAAGTGGAAGAACTTCTGCAGTACGATCCCGAGACCGCCGGTGGCTTAATGTCACCTGATTTCATGTATCTCGACGAGGAAATGGTGATAGGTGATGCCATAAAAAGTGTCCAGAAGAGAAGTGCAGAAAAAGAGATGGTTTTCTATTTGTATATTACTCATGGCGACCATAAACTCTCTGGAGTTGTTTCCCTGCGAGAATTGTTGATGCATCCCACCGAGCGGAAGCTGAAGGAAATAATGAATCCCAATGTCATTTCGGTGACTACCGATACCGACCAGGGGGAAGTAGCCCATGTTGTCTCCAAGTACAATATCCTTGCCGTCCCGGTGGTTGATTCCAACTATACCCTGGTTGGCATCGTAACCGTTGATGATATTATCGACGTTATCCGGGAGGAGGCCTCTGAAGAGTTCCTCCAGATGGCTGGTGCTGGTAAAGATAGAGAAATATTATTAAAATCAACTAGAAAAAGTGCCTTGATCCGGGCGCCATGGTTATTTGCCTCCTGGCTGGGTGGTGTGACGGTAATGGTAATCATCGGCTCATTTCAAAATGAACTCGCAAGAGTGATCGCTCTGGCCTCCTTTATTCCAATTGTCCTCGGGATGGGAGGCAATATCGCCACTCAATCATCGACAATTGTCGTACGAGGGCTCGCGACCGGCAGAATCAATCTCGACGAACCTTTTCGTGTCATTTTTAAAGAAATGCGGGTCGGACTCATTCTGGGACTCATATACGGTCTCTTCCTAGGTATCATAGCCTTCCTGGGTTTTTCAGAACCTGCCTATCTTGGAATCGTCGTCGGCCTCTCAATTTTCTTTAATATGACCATGTCGGCAACCCTCGGGACAATGATTCCACTCATCCTGAAGCGCTTTGATGTCGATGCCGCCATCGCTACAGGCCCCTTTGTCACTACCTCCATGGATATCCTTGGCACATTGACCTTCTTTTCAATAGCCAAGGTATTTCTTAATCTATAACAATTGATGAAAAGCGGAATAATTTTGGAGGGCGATCCATCCCATGCGAACTTCACCTCTCGCCGTCCTCATCGTTTTGTGTCTGACGGTCTGGCTGCTTTATTCTCCGGTCAAGAGGTTTGTCAGCAGTTATAATGCCGAGCCGAGAGCCGTCACAGCAAGAGGCGATCTGGCAGCTGACGAACAGAATACTATTAATATCTTTCGGGAAAACTCCCCTTCGGTGGTCTATGTTACCAGCATTGCCTTAAGACGCGGGCTGTTTTCTCTCAATGCCGTTGAAATACCCCAGGGCACCGGTTCCGGTTTTGTCTGGGATGATCAGGGACGTATAGTGACCAATTTTCATGTTATCAGCGATGCGAACCGTGTTCAGGTCACCATGGCCGATAATTCATCCTGGAAGGCAGTCGTCGTAGGAGCCGTCCCGGATAAGGATATCGCTGTCCTGCAGATAGATGCACCGGGTTATAGCCTGAAACCGATTGCTATAGGCAGCTCGAAAGACCTGCTCGTCGGCCAGAAGGTCTTTGCCATCGGAAACCCGTTCGGCCTCGATCAAACCATCACCTCCGGCATAATCTCGGCTCTGAACCGGGAAATCAAGGCGGTTACCGGCAGGGTGATTCATGGGGTGATACAGACTGATGCTGCGATTAATCCTGGCAATTCAGGGGGACCTCTGCTTGACAGCGCTGGGCGTCTTATTGGTGTCAATACGGCTATATACAGTCTGTCCGGCGCCTATGCCGGAATCGGTTTCGCCGTACCGGTCGATATCGTTAACCGTATTGTGCCAGAGATTATTAAACACGGACGGCTGATTCGTCCGGGAATCGGAGCAACCTTTGCCGACGACCGACTGGCTAAAAGGCTTGGTATAGAAGGGGTCCTGATTTTAAGCCTGGAAGCTGGTGGTCCTGCTCAAGGTGCCGATCTGCAGCCGACCATGCAATATCGTGGAGAAATTATTCTTGGCGACATTATCACCGCCGTCGCCGGTGTGCAGGTAAACTCCGTCGATGATCTGCTCAGCCAACTGGAACGTTTTAAGGTTGGGGCGGAAGTGCCTTTCACCATTGAAAGAAACAGACAAAAACTGAAAATTACCCTGCGCCTGACGGCGATGAACTGACGCACACTCCCGGAGATTACTTTCCATGCAGGTTTTTGGTGGCACTTTTCTTTAAATTCCTGCGCGATTCAATATTCCGGACTCTGGCCAGTTCGCGCATATCTTTTGTCTTGTCCGATTCATCGATAATTTCCCGGCCGATTATTTCTTCCAGTACATCTTCCATGGAAATTACTCCGGTCATCGTTCCATATTCATCCACGACGATGAACAGATGCTGTCTTCGATCGAAAAAATCTATCAGAATGCGATTCAGCGGGGCAGTTTCAGGAACAAAATGAGCTGGTCGTTTGAGGCGTGACAGTGGAAACTTGTCTTTTCTTTCTGCGGCGGCCTGAAGAATATCTTTGCGCATGACTATTCCCGTGACGTTGTCTGCCTCCCGATTGTAAACGGGGATTCGGCTGTGGCTGCTCAGGTCGGTCAGGGTGGCCATAGCGTTGCCGACTGTGATATGCTCGTTGATGGAAAAGGTCACGGTCCGCGGGGTCATTACCTGCCTGACAATTTTGTCTTTGAGATCAAGGATGTTATTGATGACCTTGGCCTCATTTTCTTCAATATCGCCTGATTGTCGGGAAAGTGCGGCAATAGTCTGTATCTCCTGGGAGGTAATGGTCTCTTCAATTTTCTGCGGGAGCAGTTTGGTAATGGATCTTGACAGCCAGACAATTGGTTTGAGCAGGAAAACCATGGCACGCAGGGGATAGGTGATAATCGGCGCAAGTTTAAAGGCATAGGCCACGCCAATGGTTTTCGGTAAAATTTCGGAGAAAACCAGAATTGAGAGGGTGAAGGCTGAGGAAAAGAGAATTAGATTTTCATCACCGAAAAGTTTTGCTGCTGCAGCGCCGGCGACGGACGCACCGATAGTGTTGGCAATGGTGTTCAAAGTAAGTATTGCCGTAATCGGTTTTTCAATATCTGAGCGAAGATTTTGCAGATGCTCCGCTGCAACGTAGCCGTTTTTTCGCAGCATTTCAACCTGACTGGCGGTAACGGTATAAAGAACCGCCTCACAGATGGAACAAAGTGCGGAGACTGTAATGGCAAGGGATACGGAAATGAGTAATGTGTGAAGCACCGTTCGTTGACCCCAGAAAATTTACCCGAACGCTAAATAACAATGGCATTGATCCGGGCATATATTAATTTTGATCTAAATATATAACTATTCTATATCTATATTTGAATTATATTGTAAATGACCGGATAATAAAGAGCGAGAAAATAAATAACCTTAAACAGCACACGGGAGCAGAATGCAGACTACAAAGGTGATTATATCGAAAAAAAAAGTTGTTGAATACCCCGGGGAGCTACTCGTAACATTTGTCGCCAGAGACGCCGGAGGGAAATATAGCGGTGATGCGCCATTTGGTCCGATTTTGAAATCGTTGTCTGAGTTTAAGGAGTTCACCGGCAAGAAAGAAGAAATATTCATGCTGTACCCGGATTTCGGACTGACAAAAGACGTCTTGTGCTGTAAGAGACTCCTGCTGGTTGGGTTGGGGGATCTCAGCGAAATGGAAGAGTCCGACAATTTTTGTGAACTGCTTAGAAGTGCCGGCGGAATCATCGCCGGGCAATGCAGAAAAAATAAGATAGGGACGGTTGGTATTTCGCTCCCCCAACTTGAAGGGTTGACCAATGATAAAGTTGGGGAATGTCTGACGGAAGGGGTTCTCCTTGGTGCTTACCAATTCTTGAAATACAAGAAAAAGGAAGATGATTTCTATCCTGGATTAAAAAAAATAGAGTTCCTTGACGGGTCGGGAAGAGTTAAGCTTCGCCGGGGAATTGACAGAGGGCAGAGTGGTGCGTCGGCAGTCTGCGCCGCAAGGGACATGGCCAACGAACCGGGTAATTATTGGACGCCCGGTCATTTTGCCAAATATGCGCAAAAAATTGCCAGGGAACTGCATCTGAAATGCACCGTGCTGGGAAAATCCCAAATGATTAAACTTGGCATGGGTGGAATGATAGCCGTCAACAAAGGATCTGAGGAACCACCTAAATTTATCATTCTCGAATACACTCCTGAGAAAAAAGCCGATACTGTGCTCCTGGTCGGGAAGGGACTCACTTTTGATTCAGGTGGAATCAGTTTGAAGCCGGCTCAGGGAATGATGGATATGAAGTACGATATGTGCGGTGGGGCGGCTGTCCTGGCGGCAATCGAGGCTGTTGCCCGGGAAAAACCTAAAACGGGAGTAGTGGCGATTATCCCCTCCACCGATAATATGGCAGGAGGCGGCGCAGTGAAACCAGGTGATATCATAACCCATTACGGCGGCATTACCTCGGAGATAGAAAACACCGATGCCGAAGGGCGTCTCATCCTGGCTGATGCTCTTGCCTATGGTATAGAAAAATTTGAACCCTCCTGCGTCATTGATCTTGCCACTCTTACCGGAGCAGTAATAATAGCCCTGGGGCATCATTATACTGGGCTGATGAGCAACAATGACCAGATGGCTGAGAGGATTATCGCCGCCGGTAAAACCTGCGGCGAGCCTCTCTGGCGTATGCCTCTTGGTGAGATGTATGTCAAACAGTTAAAATCAGAGGTCGCCGACATAAAAAATACCGGTGGCCGGCCGGCAGGGTCTATTACTGCCGCCGAGTATCTTCATAAATTTGTTGGCGATGTGCCATGGGCGCATCTTGATATTGCTGGAACGGCGTGGGATTTTACCGAAAAGCCATATATCCCTAAAGGGCCATCCGGGATTGGAGTGCGAACGCTGCTCTCCCTCATCAGGAACTGGGAGAAAGGTACGCTTAAAGGACAGGAGCTTTAGTGCCTTGCTCCGGAAAAGCTGCAATAAAATAGTCGAAAGAACGAAAGAGTTATAAATTGACGGCGACGTAAAAACTACCCAAAGGGCATAGAAATCTTCACCTATTGAAGTTTTTTACTTAGCTATCGCTGACTTTGAGGTTTTTACGAGGTTGTTATAAATTCGGAATATTGGGATATCTCCAAGGTGCTTATTCCCCACACGGGAGGAACTAATCAGAACATCTCCTTGAGCGGTGGCAGGATTATAATCTTGGAGAAGAGCTGTACGTGAAACAGAGCATACCCGCAATCAGATTTGCGGTTTAAAATATGAACAGAGGAGACATATTGCATAGAATTTTAATTGTCGACATGGAAAATCTCATCTGCGACACCTGTCGCAGCGTTCTTGGTCATTTGGGCCATGAGATTGTTTGTGCTGATGAAATTCAGGCTATTGAACAGGCAAAAGAACTGGAATATGATCTGGTCATTGTCAACGAATCTTCGAATGAGATGACCGGGGTTGATTTTTTGGCGAAGATCCGGCAGATCAAACCTACTCTTGCCGGTATCCTGATCACCGACCAGGCCAATTCAGAAGTAGTGATAGATGCCATGGTCAAGGGGTTCAGCAGGGTGTGTAAAAAACCTCATGTTGAGGAACAGCTCGTTGAGGCTGTCAACGAAACCCTGAAGATTGCCGATCTTCGGGAAGACGTCACTCGCTTGAAAATACTTCTGCCCCTCTATCAGCTTGGCCAGAGATTTATCGCCGCTGAAAGTGAAAAGGCTATCTACGAAGAGCTGGCGGATGCTGTTATACAGGAGATGAATGTCTCCTCAGTGTCGGTGATGATGTTTGATACCGTTGCGAATGCTTTGAAAATAGTTGCCTCCCGTGGTCTGGACCCGGACTATGGGGAAGATCTGCTGGTAAAGCCGGGGGAACAGATTGTCGGGAAGGTCTTTTTGTCACAGCGGCCCGTTGTCCTCAACAAGGTCAAACAACATCTCAATCCATACTCCGACCTGATGAACCGGAAAGAACTTTCTGCCGCAATTTCATTACCTATTATCAGCCAGGAGAAAGTGATCGGGGTCCTCAATATCAGTGATACCAAGGCGGGAATACAGTTTAGAGAACCGGATATCGAGATGCTGTCGATCATTGTCGGCCAGGCGACGATGGCTTTGGAAAATATTCGCAATATAAGGGAGCGGGAAGAGAACAGCCGCATCAGAGGCATGCTGGAACAGTATGTCTCACCGGAGGTGTCAAACCTTTTGGTAAAGAGCGACCATGAGCTGTTGGATGTCGGGCTCGTCCAGCAGTTGACCGTACTTTTTGCCGATATTCGAAAATTTACCCTGCTCGTTCAATACCTGGAGCCGACTCAACTGCGGGAGTTTCTCAATTCCTTTTTCGATATGTTTGGCAATATCGTTTTTTCTTACCAGGGAATGCTTGATAAATTTATGGGTGATGCTGCTCTGGTAATTTTCGGCGCCCCTGTAAAACTCAATAATCCTAATGTTGAAGCGGTTTCGGCTGCCATCCGGATTATGGACGAATTTGAGACACTGCGCCGTCGCTGGGAACAAGAAAATAAGATCTTTGCCAAAGTGGGACTGGGCATAGGGATAAGCCGTGGACCCATGTTTCTTGGGAATGTCGGCTCCTCAAGAAGGCTTGATTATACCGTTATCGGACCGGATGTAAACATCGCCCAACGCTTGGCTTCCGAGACGGATTTGGGGAAAATCCTGGTAACCGATCGGGTTCAGGCAACGCTGGACGGGAAGTTTCAGGTCAAGGATGAGAAAAGGATGTTGCTGCGAGGAATGGAAGCTGAGGTGACCGTCTATTCTCTGTCGATAAAAGACTTTCAATGACTGGCGAAACCGTGTCCAAAGACCAGAGATGATGTAACGAAAAATATTACGGGGCCAGCTCGACGATCAAAGTAAGTCCATTAACAGTGACTTCGTCCAGGTGCTGCAATTGTCTGCCCCGTCGTAGTTCTGTCGAATTGTTCACCATTACTTCTCCATTTTGTATCCGCAATTTGGCTTCAAAGCCATCTTGAACCAGATCGGCGAACTTCAGAAACTGACCAAGCCGGATGGGCAGTTCCTTGACCACGATTTTTCTGTTTTTGGCTGGCATGTTATTTTTACTCCTCTCACTGAAGAATTGAGTCCTGATGAAGCGGTTAATGGTAAAATTGTTCGAATAAATCAATCGTTTATGGTATAGCTTGTGAAAAATAATTTTTCCGTAACCGTGGATGTTTTTTTATCGATTTTATCCAGCCACATAGTAGCAGCGAGTGATCGGAGATGTGCAGGTGTGATGGAATTTGATCAAGTATGATAATTTTACAAGGGGGTTGAGATTATGCAAATGAAATCAGTTGGTAAAAATGTAACTGGAATTGTAATGTTAATTTTGCTAATGGGTCTTGTCACCGGCTGCGCGCAAATGCAAGATTTATTTGGGGGATCCAAATCAAGTATGCCACCGGCGCCAAACGATGGTCTGGGGTCGGTGACAACGATGGTTGAAAGCTACGGTGATATCGAATTACCACTGGAAATGACCCTGGTGCCGGAAAAAAGCATAGCCATGCGTACGGATTCCTTCCAGGGTGGAATCCACAGTTACAGTGGCCGTGTACAGATCGGTTCTCTGAGAGATTATATCCTTGCCTCAATGCGCAACAACCATTGGAAACTGGTGGGTGAGGCGTCGTATAAGAATATCATGCTGGCCTTTACCAAGCCCAACAAAACCTGTATGGTAGTTTTATCTGAAGGGGTCGGCGGTTTTTTAGGCAAGACACAGGCAGATTTTTACGTCACTGTCGATGTGGCGGCAATCAATCGAAGCACTCCCTTCAGCGCGCCGCTTAATCAATAGCCTGGCAGAGATGGAAAAATCCGATCTGATGCCACTGGGCAAAAGCACCCATGCAGGTGGTTCGGATCGGAGTTTTTAAATCTGTCCTGCAGCAGAACAGATTCCGATGAAGGCTCTATGCGCTTTTCGCTGCCAGGCCGTGGATTATTTTCCGACGGTCCCGGAGACAGACCCCTTGCTGCCAGTGCATGAAATCAACGGCGGTTGGTTAACTGCCTGACCCGCTTTTGTCTTGCCAGCCGTGCTTTTTCCCTTCGCTCAAGCTCTTTGGAAAGCTTTTTGTTATCATCGAGCCGCAGCTTAAACCACCAGCAGAAAGCCGCGATTAGCATTATCAATAAAAGTAAAGTGTCGAGATCCATTACCTGCCAGCATGGGTTGATATTGTCTTTTGAAAAATTTTGGCCTGAGCGGCTCATTTATCATGGATGATTTGTGATGCGTTTTCATAAACGATACAAGACCAAAAATCCAGGAATTTCTCGGAGTATCAATGCAAGAAAAACATGATCTCCGGCAATATAGCTCTAGATGGACTAAGGAAGAAAAAAATATCCCATATTGGTAACCATATTGTTTGTGAGTGGCAATTTAGGGCAATAAAAAACGGATAGCCAGACCATGTCTGACTATCCGTTATCAATTGCTGGTGACCCCAAGGGGACTCGAACCCCTGTTACCGGCGTGAGAGGCCAGTGTCCTAGGCCACTAGACGATGGGGCCTAATGGTGCTGCTTTATAACTGACAGCGTGGAGCTTGTCAATACTTTGTTGGCTGGAGAAATAAGAATAATTCTTCCAAACAGAGTATCAGGGAGATTTATTTTCATCGGCTATTCGCTGTTGATTGCCGCGATGAAACCGCCTGGTGGAACTCTTCAGTTGCTCGGCCACCTCGTCGGTGAGACACTCCTTCCCACAGCGCCACCGCCAGTTTCCCGTGGCAACTCCGGGACTATTCATCTTGCAGTCGTTGCCGAAACCGAGGATATCCTGGAGGGGAAACATGCACAGAATACTGATTGACGACTGGGCCAGATAGATAAGGTCGTGGTGAACTCCCCTTTGGTCATGGGCATCTCTATTGGCCAACATCTTAATATTGGCCCGTTGGCCATCATCCAGTTTATCACTTAAAAACCAACCCACCGTTGTGTCATTGTCATGGGTTCCGGTATAGACAATACACTGTGGTGATAAGAAGTTATATGGCAGAAAACTGTTATCCGGATTGCCGTCGAAGGCGAACTGCAGTATTTTCATTCCGGGAAAGCCCAAATCGTCGCGAAGAGCTTCCACTTCATTGGTAATAATGCCCAAATCCTCAGCGACAATATTGAGTGGACCGAGTCTTTCGTTGATCGCGGCAAAGAACTGCTTTCCCGGTCCTTTCAGCCATTCACCGTCGACTGCTGTTTTACATTGTTCAGGGATGGACCAGTAGGATTCAAAGCCTCGGAAATGATCAATTCGAGCCATGTCGACCTGGGTAAACAGGTGGGCAAGCCTGTTCGTCCACCAGGTTATCAGATGTTCCTGAGTAGTATCATCTTTGCTTTGCCAGTCATACAGAGGATTCCCCCAGCGTTGACCGGTATCACTGAAATAATCGGGGGGGACACCGGCCACATGGGTCGGGCGAAAGGTTTGACGATCCAGGGTAAAGATCTCCTGCCTGGCCCAGACATCTACACTGTCATAGCTGACATAAATAGGTAAATCGCCAAAAAGGTAGATTTTTTGTTGTTGGGCATATTTATGGAGGAGCTGCCATTGTCTGAAAAACTCATACTGCTCGAAACGAAAATAGTCGATGTGCGCAGCATGCTGTTTGCGAAAATTCTGTAGTACAGCAACAGATCTGCCTGAGAGAGCTTTCGGCCAGGAAAACCAGCCGGAATTCTGATAGATTTCTTTGGCGGTCATGAAAACCGCATAGTCGTCAAGCCAGGGATTATCTGTTAAAAACTGTTCAAAATCGGGGTGGTTGTCCGGATGAAATCTCGTAAAGGCCAACTGCAGGATATGCTTTTTATACGCCTCAACTCCTGGGTAATCGGTAATGTGGGGATTAAAGACCGGATGGTTTTCAAGTTCCGCCTTGGTGATGAGATCTGCCGCAAAAAGAAGATCCGGTGACAACAACAAATAGGAGCCCGCAAAGGCCGAACTGCTCATGTAAGGAGAGTAGTCAAAAGGAGGGCCTGTCGGTCCTGTCGGTAAAAACTGCCAATAACTCTGATCGCATGCAGCGAGGAAATCTATAAAAAAATAGCTGGAAGGTCCAATATCACCGATGCCGTAGGGTGATGGAAGTGATGATATATGGGCGAGGATTCCGCTGGATCGTTTTTTAAGCATGTTCCTGGGCTAAGAAGGAGAAGTTTGTCTGGATAATAAGATGCAAATCGCTGAAGGCAAGAAAAATAAAACGAGTATCGTTCCTTGTATCTCCATTTATCGATGCTATAATATAAGTCTGTGATACAAAAAATAATGCACGATATATATTTTGGATTTACAGAATGGCTGAGATAAAGATTTGCTTTTTATTTTTCAATGTTGTAATAGTATGATCTTTTGAAAATTACTATATGCTCGCGAGACTCTTCTCGTCGGCTTTTTTTTTGTCAAAAAATCATTAAACATCGCCTTGTTGATCCTCTTGAGACTATTGGCATACCCCCGTATGGAATCTGTTCAATAGATAGTCTTTCAAATTCAAGAAATGGAGTGGTTGTCTGGTGCTGCCTGAACTTAAAGAAAACCTTCTAAAAGCAGGAAAAGAAGAAGGCTGTATTAGCTTTGATGATTTGAATGAACTGCTGCCAGATGAGATAAAAGACCCCAATGAAATTGAGTCGATCTTTAATTTCCTCGGTGCGCATTCTATTGAAATTGTGACCGTTGAAGAGGACGGGGAGAAACGAACCTTATCCGGGGAAATTTGGGAAAGGGAAGATTCTTCGCCTCCTGCTGCCAGTCAGGAGGAGGAGATCAGTCTTCCGGATGAGGAAACCCACGAAGCTGAAGAAACTACCACGACCTACCTCCGGGAAATGGGGCGGTTTGATCTCCTCACGCCAGAGGAGGAGGCCAAATACAGCAAGACTATCCGTCAGGGTTTTGAGGCGATAATAGCCGCCATTCGGGAAGATCGCTCCGGGGTAAAAGAAGTTCAGCTCCTCTGTGAGCGGATCGATCTCTGGGAAAAGCGCGATCCCACTCTCAAACCGAAAAAGCAGCAGCTCAATTTTATGCGCTATAATATTATCAGCGCAGCAAAGAAATATACTGATATCCGTGAGCTGTTCGAATTACAGGCAAAACTCGAAGCTTACAGCAGGTCCATTGAAGTTGCCAAAGACACCATGATCAGGGCTAATCTGCGCCTGGTCGTCTCCATTGCCAAAAGATACATGCATCAGGGCCTTACACTTGCCGACCTTATCCAGGAGGGAAATCTCGGTCTGATGCGGGCAGTTTTTCGTTTCGATTATACTAAAGGCAATAAATTCTCCACCTATGCCAGTTGGTGGATCAGGCAGGCTATCACCCGGGCAATTCTTGATAAAACACGCACAATCAGGTTGCCTGTGCATTTTCTTGAGCTGAGAAGCCAGTTTTTCAAGGCATTTTACGCGTTGTTTAAGGAGCTCGGCCGAGAGCCCACGCCTCTTGAGATATCCAAGGCAACTAATCTGCCGATGGATAAGATTCTTTCTATCCTTGAGGCCTCGCGGGAGCCGATCTCACTTGAGACCCCCGTGGGGGACGATGATTCCACCCTTGGTGATTTCCTTGAAAACCAGGAGTCACAGTCCCCCTACGATGCAGTGCAGACACGAGAGCTGTCAGGCCGGGTGAATGATATTCTTGAGACTCTTAGTGAGAGAGAGGAAAAGATTATCCGGCTACGCTTTGGTATTGGTGAGAAGGCGGAATACACCCTTGAGGAAATCGGCAAACTCTTCAACGTTTCCCGTGAGCGGATCCGGCAGATTGAAAAAAAGGCCTTGAACAGACTACGGCATTCCAGTCGTCGTGAAAAACTGAAGTTTTTTATTGACTGATCGTCACTTACACCTAGAAAAAGCCGGGTTACAGCCCGGCTTTTTAATTTATCGTGGAAAAATATATTTACAACGCGGGATTTGGACGCATTCTCGAAAAGGTCAAGGCCGGGCAAAGGCTCAGTTTCGATGAAGGGCGACAGTTGTACAACAGCACTGATATTCTCGCCCTGGGGTATCTTGCCACAATCGTCCGAAACAGATTGAACGGTGACAATACCTATTTTATCTATAACCAGCATATAAACTACTCAAACATCTGCACTAATCTTTGCAAGTTTTGTGCATTTGGCCGGGAAAAAGGATCGGATCTTGCCTATGAGATGAGCGTCGAGGAAGTGAAACAGAAGGTGCGGGACCGGCTGGATGAGCCAATTACCGAGGTGCATATGGTTGGGGGGATTCATCCTGATCTGCCTTTTGAGTATTACCTGGAACTGTTGCGGGGAATCAAAGAGGTGCGACCCGAGTTGCATATCCAGGCCTTTACCTGCGTTGAGATCGCGCATTTGGCGGGTCTTGCCGGAAAATCTATAGAGGAGACGTTAAACCTTCTGATGGGTGCCGGACTTGGGTCGCTTCCCGGCGGGGGAGCTGAGGTTTTCAGTCCAAGGATACGGGAGCTGACTTGTGAGAAAAAATTATCGGGCCGGGAATGGCTTGATATTGCCCAAATTGCCCACCGAACTGGCCTCAACACCAATGCCACAATGTTGTACGGCCATATCGAAACCATTGAAGAGCGTCTTGAGCATCTGGAGGCCCTGCGTGAAGCCCAGGACAAAACGAATGGCTTTCTCGCCTTCATCCCACTTTCCTTTCATCCAAACAATACCGGCTTGTCGGATCTTGTCAGGACTACCGGTGTTGATGATCTGAAAAATGTTGCAGTGGCCAGGCTGTTTCTTGACAATTTTCCCCATATTAAAGCCTACTGGGTAATGATCGGCCCGCAAATGGCCCAGCTTGCCCTGTCATTCGGCGCGGATGACATGGACGGTACCGTCAAGGAAGAAGTCATAACCCATATGGCCGGCGCCGAAACGGAGCAGGCCATTGGCAGCACCACTCTGGTTCGGCTTATCAAGGAGACTGGTCGCATTCCGGTGCAACGGGATACTCTGTACAACGTGATTGAAGTCCATAATTAGCTTATAAGAGGTACAGGAAGGTATGCAGCTTGAAACGATATTTGCCAATGTGTCTGCTGGCAGACGTATCAATGACGCCGAGTATCTGATGCTGGAAAAAGAGGCTGATCTCCATCAGCTGGGTTTTCTCGCCAATGGCATCAGACAGGCAAAACATCCTGAAGGACTGGTAACATATGTCATTGACAGGAACATCAACTATACCGATATCTGTATTTCCGCCTGTAAATTCTGTGCTTTTTTCAAAGCACCGGAGGATGAAACAGGGTACCTGATTTCCTTTGAGGAACTGAAGGAAAAAATCAGTGAAACGCAGGACCTTGGAGGGACCCAGATACTGTTGCAAGGGGGGCTGCATCCCGGACAAACACTGGAGTATTATGAAGAGATGGTCCGCTCCATGCGGGCGACCGGCATTCACGTTCACGGCTTCTCTCCCCCGGAAATCTGTCATTTTGCCGAAATTTCTGGTTTATCTGTGAAAAGAGTGCTGGAGCGGCTTATCGCATCCGGCCTGGGATCAATCCCCGGCGGCGGTGCCGAGATATTGAGCAACCGCGTCCGGCAACTGACTGCTCCGAGAAAATGCACCGCAGATCAGTGGCTTGAAGTCATGGAAGAGGCACATAACCTTGGACTGCGAACTACGGCGACAATGATGTTTGGCCACGTGGAAACGAAGGAGGAGCGGCTTGAGCACCTCCGCAGACTTCGCCAACTGCAGGACCGCACTCACGGCTTCACTGCTTTTATCCCCTGGCCGTTTCAACCCGGCAATTCGGTACTTACCGATATTGAGAAAACGACCTCTTATGCTTATCTTCGGATGGTGGCACTTTCCAGAATCTATCTGGATAATTTTGATAACATTCAGGCGTCCTGGGTGACCCAGGGGGCAAAAGTCGCCCAAATTTCTCTTTCTTTCGGGGCAAACGATTTTGGGAGTACGATGATCGAAGAAAATGTTGTCGCTGCAGCGGGAGTGAGTTTCAGGCTATCTGAAAAAGAAATCAGAAGGCTTGTCACTGATGCCGGTTATACACCGGCCCAACGTTATATGGATTATACCCTCGTTGCCTAGGCGGGCGGAGCCACCGGCAGATGTCGTCTTCCTGTAAAAGCCATGTCCTTTATGCTTGAGTTGGTCGAACCCGCCACCTTTGTTCTTAAAGATTGTCATAGAAAATTATGATGATACATTCCGTCCCATGGCTTGTCCCTGTCGATGGTCCGGTTATCCGGGATGGCGGCGTAGTCACTTTTGACGGTCGAATCGTCGATATTGGCAAACGGGGGGATATTGTCGGTAAATATCCACAGGCTATCGAAAAATTGCATTCTGCTGTGCTCATGCCGGGGCTGATCAACGCCCACACCCACCTTGAACTTTCACATTTGCAAAGTACAGCGGTTCCCCCGGTTGATCAGAAGTTTACCGACTGGATTGAAACGGTGATTTCCCGAAGAAGGATTCAGAGCCCATCCAGGGGGGAAATAGTTGCGAGTTTTACCGCAACCTTGCAGGATCAATACGATTCAGGGGTCGTGCTGATTGGCGATATCGGCAACGAGTACTACGAGGAGTTATATCAGCTGCGAACCAACCATCAGCCGGAAATCATCCGCATGCTTGAATATCTCGGGCCGAGCCGCCAGGCCTGCCAGGATGCCCTGAGAAGGCTGCCTCATGTCGACAAGGCAATAGCCGTAACCGCTCATGCTCCGTACTCAACCGCACCTGATCTCCTCCAGGAATTAAAAAAGAGATGTAACCGCCTGGGGCATATATTTTCAATCCATACGGCTGAAAGTCAGGATGAACGTCAGTTCCTTCTGGATGGATCAGGAAATTTTCGTTTTTTTCTCGAAAAGAAAAACAGTTGGGATGGCGTATTCTCTTTTGCCGAATCCGGCTTTTCGAGTACCATAGCATATTTTGATCAACTTGGTCTGCTTGATGAGGGTACCCTGCTCGTGCATTGTGTTCATGTCAACGAAAATGATATCCGACTGATCCAGGCTCGGGGAAGTAGGATATGTCTTTGTCCGGGGAGCAACCAGTATCTGAGGGTAGGGGCGGCGCCTGTCGAAAAAATGGTGACCGTCGGGCTGCTGCCGGCACTTGGCACTGACTCTGCCGCCTCGAATCATCAACTGGATCTGTGGCATGAAATGCAGCTTGTCGCGCTAAGCCACCCCAACCTTAATCGTTCGATTATCCTCGCCATGGCCACCAGAGGCGGAGCTGAAGCACTCCGTAGGGAAGCTGACTTAGGGACTCTTGGTCGGGGCAAAATGGCACAATTTCTTCATGTCTCCTCAGATGCTCTTCTGAGGTGCAGAGATGAAAAACAACTCATTGGCGAATTGGTATCGGGTGGAAAACCAACCGAAATTTCATGGGTATCCAACTGTTATGAATGAATTTTTAGAAAGACAAGAGGTGTCTCATATGGAAGAGCCTGGAAAAATTATGGCCAGAATCGGTATGGTGAACTATCTCAACACAGCGCCTATCCATGAAAAATGGAAGAGTACCGTAGTGTCGGAAAATTGGCAGCTTGTTGAAGCTCCTCCGTCTATTTTGAATAAAAAGCTATTGGCGGGAGAAATTGACCTTGGTTTTGTTTCCAGTTACGAATATGCTCTCCATCCGGAAAACTATAGGATACTCTCAGGTCTTTCGATCAGTGCCAATGGACCGGTGGGATCGGTTTTCCTTTTCTCCCACGTACCGATGCAACAATTGAATCAAGCGCCAATTATTTGCAGCGCCCAGTCGGAAACCTCGGTGAGCCTGGTTAAAATTATTCTTGAAAAATTCGTGGAAGTTCAACCGGATTATACCTTTGGCGATGTCTTGACGGCCACCGAAGCAAAATATAAAGCGGTGCTGGCGATTGGTGATGACGCGTTACGACTCGTCGAAAAATCTACCTATCTCTATCAGTATGACCTTGGTGATATCTGGAAGCGGCAGACAGGACTCCCATTTGTCTTCGCCCTATGTGCCGTCCGAGAGGAGTTCTGTGCCCAGCATCCGGAAATGCTCGCGGCAATACACCGTGAACTGATGCGCTGTCGTGACGAGGGAAGGAGAGATCTGGAGGCAATATGTGAAATTTCAGCCAAGCGAATTCCCATGTCGAAAAAAAAATGCCTTCAGTACCTGACAGCAATAGAATACGACCTCGGGGCAGAGAAACGAAAAGCTCTTGAAACCTTTTTTGACATTTTGATAGAACGTGGAGATATTGCAAAGAGTGCCCTGCCGCTGAAAATATTTGCCAACTTCCAATAGGTGATTGGTGATCGGGGCTGATGGCCAGTCAGAAGATATGGCTTGGGACAAAGATGAGTGCGATGGTAAATAGACAAAAGATACTTCTCGGAGTGACCGGGGCCAGCGGAATGCTATTTCTTCGCGCATTTCTTGAGTGCCTGGTGGGATTGGAAGTGACGGTGCATGGAGTATGTTCAGCTGCCGGCAGAGAGGTGTTGAAAATGGAGCAGAACCTTGAACCGGAAGAATTGCCGGTGGTCTCCAGTTGGTTTGATCATGATGACCTAGCGGCTCCACCGTCATCCGGTTCAAGCGACTATACAGCGATGGTGGTTCTGCCCTGCACCATGGGAAGCCTTGCTGCAATCGCCGGTGGGCTGTCCATAAATTTAATCCATCGCGCCGCCGATGTCATGCTCAAGGAACGAAGAAAATTGGTGTTGGCGGTTCGCGAGACACCTTTGAACAGAACTCATCTGCAGAACATGCTTTCCGTTCATGATGCGGGAGCAATCATCTGTCCAACCATGCCGAGTTATTATCTACATCCAAAAACACTTGAGCATGCTGCCCAGACATTTGCATGGCGGCTTGCCGATCAGGTTGGACTCGTGATACCGAACAGAAAAAGATGGAAAAGTTAGCGACAATCGGCAGAAAGATCGCAGTCCTGCTGGAAATGATCCAGTTTAAGCTGACTATCTTTGCTCTGCCTTTTGCTTTTACCGGGGCATTTCTCGCATCGCGGGGTATGCCCCGGACAAAGGTGTTTTTCTGGATCATTCTGGCTATGGTTGGCGCCAGGACCTGTGCCATGGGCTTTAACCGCATCGTTGATCGAAATTTTGACAAGAACAACCCGCGAACGGCAACCAGAGCGATCCCTGCAGGTGCGGTCAGACTTTGGGAGGCATGGGCGATGGTCTTGTGTTCCGGCGCACTTTTTTTCTATGCATGTATCAACCTGAACACGATGACGCTTTATCTGTCGCCTCTTGCCCTGGGGCTCGCATTGTTTTACTCGATTACCAAACGATTTACCTCTTTATGTCACCTGATCCTTGGATTGGCGCTCGCATTTTCGCCTTTAGGTGGTTGGGTTGCAGTTCAAGGAAGCCTGAGTGGTTATCCTTTTGTCCTCTCACTGGGGGTCATCTTTTGGGTCGCCGGCTTTGATACCATATATGCCTGTCTTGATGCCGATTTTGATCGACAGGTTAAGCTCTATTCGTTGCCGGCCCGGCTGGGGAAGAAAAATGCCTTTCGCATGGCTGGTTGTTTTCATCTTCTGGCCTTTGTTTTCTTTACTTTGACCGGATATCAGGCCCAATTAAACATCATATATTATCTTGGCATCTTTCTCGCTGCAGGCGCTCTGATATACCAGCATCTGCTGGTAAAACCTGATGATTTATCCCGCATTCATGCATCATTTTTTTCGATGAATGGCTTTATAAGCGTCACCCTGTTCTTTGCTACCTGGCTTTCCCTTGCCACTATTGGAAGATGAAGGCGATGAAAAAGAGATGGCTCTTTGTTCTGGAGGCAATTTGCCTCTTGCATGGTGTATTTGCCTGGGCTGCTGGTTCGGTTCATGCAGGAAATGATCGTGTTTCGTTGCCGGTGCACCCTGCACTGTCACTGGGCATTATTGACCCGAGGTTCGCTGTCGTCGGTTACTCTGGAAAAGAAAGCTTTGTCTATAATGTTTCCTGGACCGGTGGTATCAAAATCGGAGAATTGCACCTTGAGATACGTAATTTACCTGAGGTCAAAGAAGGGTATGAGATCAAGGCCAGAATCACGACCAAAAACGGTGCCTTGAATTTTATTTATCCGATCGAAGATGTACACGTAACCAGGGTTCGTGGAGCAGAAAAATTGCCCTACTATTATGAGGTGTGGCAGAAAGAAGGATTTAAATATCGCGCCCATCGAATTATAGAATATGACCAGAAAACGGGTCACATCCTCTACCGGAAAAATGATAAGCTTGAGGGAGAATATCAGGTCGATGGTCCGACCAACAATGAGTTCTCAGCATTTTTTAACAGTCGGTTAATGTCCTTTGATGTTGGAGGTCAATTTGTTGTACCAACCTTTGCCGACAAAAAACGGGTGGAGGTTGTTGTCAATGCCGTTTCAAAAAAGCGATTCGACAGGACGGTCATCGGCCCGGTGACCACGGTAGAAATCATGCCGGTAATGACCTTCAAAGGGCTGTACGATAAAAAAGGGGATACGGTGATCTGGTATACCGATGATGAATGCAGGGTGCCGGTGCGAATTAATTCAAAAATTCTGATAGGCTCATTAACAGCTGAGCTTGCAGCATATGAAAATCCGGCATGTAAGCTGTATCCCGTTGTTAGACGATAAGAGAAAAAGAAACGTCAAATGCATTTCAAGGAGAAGGAAAAAACATGACAACAAGTGTGAAAACAACTGATTTCCCTTCGCTGCTTCTCAAGCATAGAGGAAAAGTACGTGATATGTATGGTATTCCCGGCCATGACGACAAGTTGCTTATGGTGGCTACCGATAGAATTTCAGCCTATGATGTTATCATGGACGAGACAATTCCCGGAAAAGGCTCGGTTCTGACAGAGCTTTCCCTATTTTGGTTTGAATACCTGGGAAATATTGTCGAAAATCATTTGATTACCGCAGACGTGACAAAATACCCGCAGGAATGTCAAGCCTACGCCGAACTGTTGCAAGGTCGATCAATGCTAGTGAAAAAGACGAAGCCCCTGCCGATCGAGTGCATTGTTCGTGGTTATCTCTCTGGCTCCTTTTGGAGTGCGTATAAAAAGGATCCTGTGGTCTGTGGTTTCCGATTACCAAAAGGCATGCAGGAGTCGGAAAAATTTTCCGAACCGCTTTTTACACCTTCCACCAAAGCTGCCCTTGGTGATCATGATGAGAATATTTCCTTGGAACAGATGAAAGAGCTTCTCGGGCAAGAAAAAGCCGAAAAGATTGCTGGTATCTGCATTTCCCTATACAAGAAAGCTGCTGATTATGCTCTCTCGAAAGGGATTATAATTGCCGACACAAAATTTGAACTGGGGGAACTCGGTGACAATCTCATTCTTATCGATGAGGTTCTTACTCCGGACTCGTCCCGATTCTGGCCGGTCGACAAATATCAGCCCGGAACCCCCCAGCCGAGCTTTGATAAGCAATTCTTAAGGGATTATCTTTCCTCTTTAACCTGGGATAAAACACCACCGCCACCGCCTCTTCCCGAACATATTACTGAAAAAACCAGGTTGAGGTATGAAGAGGCTCTGGAGAGGATCAGCAAGTGAGGGTCGTTTCCCGTTGGCAGCATAACCGTTTGGTCCTGATTGGCATGAAGACACTACCCGTAAATCACAAGAGGGGCCATGTAGGAGGCCGGCGATAGTCTGCGACGAAGGGGAGGTCGCGATCTGGCCTATTTTCCTGCAAGACAATAATGCAGCACCGAATCGAGGGATTGGTCAGTGAATTGATAACCGGATTCCAGCAGGACCCGTGGGGTGACCCATGCACTGCAGAGCAGCAGTTCATCGGCCATTTGCCCGTAGAGAAGGCGAACAATAAATGAGGGTATCCTGAGCACAGTAGGCCGGTTGAGCGCTTTTCCCAGGGCTTGCGTCAGTGCTCGGTTGGTTGTCTGGATGGGGTTGACAACATTGACAGGACCGTCAAGATCAGGATTGTTAATTATAAAATTGATTGCCTGGACAGCATCTCTGATACTGATCCAGCTGATGAACTGTTCACCATTGCCGACTATTCCGCCCAGACGAGCCTGAAAAGGTGGAACCATTTTCTCCAGGGCACCACCCATTGGGCTGAGAATCATCCCGAAACGCAGGTTCACCACCCTGATACCTACAGCGGATAATCTCCTGGTCTCTTCTTCCACCTGACAGCAGGCATCGGCGAGAAAGCCGCTGCCTGGCGAGCTTTTTTCGTCGAGAATCTCGTCTGCCCTGCTGCCGTAGTAGCCAATAGCGGAGGCGCAGAGAAAAATATTCGGTTTATCCTTCTGCAGAAGAATAAAGTCGATAAGTTGTCTGGTGCCTTCCAGCCTGCTCATGAGGATCTGCTGTTTCTTTTTTGCGGTCCACCGTCCCGGGGAGATTTTTTCATCGGCGAGGTGAATTATGTTTTGATATGGGCCGCCGGCAATTTTCGACAGAGCCTCGGTGGCCCAGAAACGGCCTGAACCAACTGCAGGGCTACGTTTCAGACATTGTATCGTCTGGCCTCTGGAAAACAGATATTCCACCAGTGCACTGCCAACCAGGCCGGAGCTCCCGGTAATAAGTGATTTCATTCGTCTCGTGTCCGCCGGTGTTCTGGTTCTTTATCTCGTTGAGTATGGTGAGGTGAGCGGGGATTGGTAACTTTTCTCCTGCCATCCAGGAGATGGAAACAGGCCAAAATCGGATGATGCCATAACATTTTCGGACCCGAATAACGCATTATTTCTCTAGCCATGGTCTGCATTTGATTCTTATAACAGTGAATCGGACAGTTGCCGCAGGTGGGTTTATGTTCTTTAAATGGGCAGTGTGCAAGTCTTTGCTGCGCATATGCGAGAAAATCGGAACACTGTTCACAGAGATCCCTATCCGGACAAGAGTGATGATCCCGACAATAGATCGTTACCATAGCCGTGATTGTTTTCAGTTCACGGGCTAGCCGGGGTGACAATGGATTTGACTGACTCGGTTCATGCATTGTGTACCTGACCCGTAAATTTTCCAATTGTTTTTCCTTCGGGCAAGGGCTTGTTTTTTTCTGCTGCGGCCAGGTTGGAGATTATCGCCTCGCACACCTCGTCTTGGGTCAGAGCCGAACTTTCCACAGTGATGTCGGCATATTTCACATAAAGCTGCAAACGTTCTTCAAAGAGATCCTGAAAACTCTGGTCGGGTCGTTTGGCCAGCCCTCTTGTTTCGTAATTGTGGATACGTCTTCTCAGGGCCTGCAGGTCGGCGTGAAGATACACCACTATCCCATCTCTTTTTAAATGGATCATAGCCGCTTCACTATAGGCAGCACTGCCTCCTGTCGCGACAATATGATTTTTACAATGAATGCCCAGCAGAACCTTTTGCTCAATCTGCCGAAGGGCCATATGACCGTCTTTATCTACGATGTCCTGCAGACTCCTTCTTGTGATGTTCTGCAGGAGAATGTCGGTGTCAAGATATCTTTTGGCCAGCATCTTGGCAAGGATTACGCCAACGGTACTTTTTCCGGATCCAGGCATGCCGATCAGGATAATGTTTGTTTTTTGGTTATTCATGTGACTCTTCGCCTGTATTTCTTATCTGATTACTCTGTCAGTATTGTAAAGCAAACGCCCATAATCGCAATAGCCTGTATATGGGCTAGTCAGGGTGATGCTGGTTGTGCTTTCGCAGTTGTCCGGCGATCAGTTGCACAGCGGATAAGGAGAGCAAACTGCAAAGTGCACCTGCCACAAACGGAATACGGTAATCGATCAGCCAAAGCAGACCGCCGAGAGCAGGGAGCAACACCGCTGCGATATGATTGATGGTAAAACCAACAGCCATACTTGGCGCAATGTCGGAAGGATTGGCAATTTTCTGAAAGAAGGTCTTAATAGCAATGGCAAAATTAAAGAAAATATGATCGAGGATATAAAGCAAGGCGGCGAGATATTTATCCTCGACCAGGGCATAACCACAAAATATCAGGATAAGGGCACTATATTCCATGGAAAGTACCTTCCTTTCGCCAAATCTTACGATACACTTGCCTATGAAAGGGCTGAGGAAATAATTGATAAAATTATTGAGAAGAAAAAGACCGGCTATTTCCTGTACATTGAAGTCGAATTTCTTCACAAGAAGAAAAACAGCGAAGGCAACGAAAATCTGTCTTCTTGCCCCGGCAAGAAAGGTGAGAAGGTAAAATAGCCAGTATCTCTTTCTCACTATCATTTTTTTGCTCTGGGCTGGCAGATTTGTGCTGGCCGGATTGAACTTTGAAAGCCATATAACCGAGAAGATAATGAGAGCGCCAAAGAACAGATACAGGTGGACGTAGCTCAGATAGGGGGAAAATGTAAGGAAAAAAAGACCGACAACAATATTACAGACTGAGGCCATACTGCGCAGTCTGCCGAAGACTACCGGACTTATTTCCTTGGGAAAATATTGCAGAGTCAGAGATTGATTGGTGGTTTCAAAATAGTGAAATCCGAAACTCATCATCAGGGTAGTGAAAATAAGGCCGTAGAAGGAGGGGAACTGTCCGGTCAGCGCCACCCCGATACCAAGAATGAGCACTGCCACGGCAGCAAGACGGTGTTCTTTGACGAACAGCAGGGCATAGACGACGAGGAGGGCGAGGAAACCGGGGACCTCTCTGAGGGATTGAATGATGCCAATATGGCCGCCGTTCAGCCCCACGGCATTGACGGCAAAATTATCAAAGAGCGTACGCCATGCCTGCAGACCCCCGGTGGCACAGAGGGTGAGAATCAGCAGGTAGAAATACATTGGATTTCGTTTTATGCTTTGCATGACGAGGCTAAGTAAGCATTTTAAACTAACACCCCACTCGGTGATATAGAGTGTTTTAGACGGAGTATTTTTTTGCATGGAAAAACAAGAAAATACTCCGTAAAGAACTTATGAAGTACAAATCAAAAAGAAGAGGTGCAATGTACTCCCAATAATGAGAGAATGCCATAGGGGAAATGATCAGCCCAAGGAAGAAAAAAGGGTGTAACTTCCTCGATTGTGTAATAATTCAAAAATTTAGTATAGAGTATGTCAGTGAAAATTATGGTATACTCAACCGAGAAATCTACTTAATTCAGTAGAAGATCAGCAATTGTTTTTCCCATAACATCGGAGTTACAGGGCATGAATTTTTTCACAAAATTCGGAGAATGGTTCGAAGCAACACATTTACAGGAGCAAATCAGAGATGTCGATTATATGGGGTTGTTTACCAATCCTTGGTTTGTCGTTCCTTTTGCCATTCTGGTTGGCTACATTCTGTTTAAGCAAAAATGGAAGGATCTTATTATTATAACGATTTTGATCGGCGTCTGGTGGGTGTCCGGCACGGAGTATATGAATACTTTGATCGTGGGCGGGGAACTACAACTGAGTAAGGTGCTGCCGGTAGTATTCGGCGGGACTGCTGTTCTGGGTTTTGTCATCTATCTTTTATTTGGCAGATCTGATTGATCTGAGGTGCTATGCAGTTTAGAAACGGAATTTTTATTGTAACAGAGGAGGATCATTGTCCTCTGTACAATGTGCGCGAAGAATTAAGCGTCGCAGACGGCATATTGACTCTTACGGCTGGTAAACCAACCTGCCTTACATTGGCAACTGAGCTGATAGCTTTAGCCTCGACCGATGAAAGCTATGAGAATTATTCCCCGGGGCAGAATCGTAAAGCCAAATTCGAATGTGGTGGTTGTACCGGTCTTATCCGTTTTGAATATAAAAAGGATAAAGGCTTTGCAACATTGCAGATGAAATTGCTGGCTGCCGCAGAGCGCAGGGAAAAAATTAAAGGAACGAGTAAATTCGCCGGTCTTTTGCAGTCCGTCAAAATATTCTCCAGTCTTTCCGCTGAAGATTTGCTCGATCTTGCCACCTTGCTCGAGTTCAACGATGTACCATGGCAGTTCCCAATTGCCCAGAAAGGTGATCCGGGAGACAGGCTCTTTATTCTCCTGTCCGGAAAAGCAGAGGTCGTCGATGATCGCGGCGTGACCTTGGCCGAATTGCATAAAGGCGAAGTTTTTGGCGAAATGAGTCTTTTGTCGGGAGATCGTGTCTCAACCACCATAATGACCGCGGAACCCTGTCAAATTGCGGTAATGAACCAGAAGAATTTTCGGCATGTTCTCAACCGATTTCCCTCGCTGCAAGTGATTTTCTATAAACTTCTGGTGAGCAGAATCACCAAAATGAATAGACAGAGGGCGGAGGAATTAGCGTCCGGCATGGTCGGCCAACTGTCGGATATCTCTCCCGTGGAGCTCTGTCAAATGATTAATTCTAATCAAAAAACAGGTCGGCTGAAGCTGGAAAGCGAAGACAGCAGGGCGATTATCATGTTCAATGAAGGTGAGTTGGTACACGCAGAGATTGATCGCTTATCCGGAAAGGACGCTTTTTACCGTATCCTTTCCCTGGATAATGGCCGATTCAAATTCAGTCAAGGCTTGACGGAAAGAGAGAAAGAGATGGATGTCATCGGTGGTTTTATGGGGATGCTCATGGAAGGTATGAAGCGTCTTGATGACTCGCATCAGTGATCGAGTATTAGATGGATTGTTCTCAGCCTGCCCATATCTCGTTTCAGCTTTCCGATGAAGCCAATGCGGGGCATGCTTCATAATGGGATCGGTAGTGGGCAGAAGAAAGCTGAAGAAAGAGGTGATTGCCATCCTGCAACGGGTAGAACTCAGGGAGATTTTCGAAACCTTTGAGAATTACCCGGAGCATCAGCTGCTCAACCCGCTGTTCATTGCCCTATGCCATCCGATCGAAAAAGTACGATGGAACGCGATATATACCTTTGGGTGGCTGGTCCCGAGAATCGCCGAAAAGGATCCTGAAGCTGCGCGGATAGTGATGCGCAGGTTTCTCTGGTCGATGAACGATGAGTCAGGTGGAATAGGTTGGGGTGTCCCCGAGGCTATGGCGGAAATTATGTGTCACAGCCGTATTCTTCGCAGAGAATACCTTCATATGCTCATTTCCTATATGCGTGAAGATGGTGAGGAACTCTATCAGGATGGCAATTACCTTGAATTACCACTTCTGCAACGGGGACTTTTGTGGGGTATCGGCCGGCTTTGTCAGGATCATCTTCATGAGATGCGCAAGCGAGGCATTGTTGCTGATGTGGAATCCTATCTTGATTCTTCAGACATGCATGTAGTTGGTTTAGCAATTTGGTGCCTCGGATTGTTGGGAGAAGCTACTGCTTCCGATAAGATTCGCCATTTTCTGCAATGTCAGGAACAAGTAACAATTTTCCTGAATGGTGAGGTCCACCAAGCGGCAGTTGCCGAGCTGGCCGGAAATACACTGAAGGCTTTAATTACAGATTCGATGGCGGTAAGATCCTGACCGTACTGCAAGGGCCATTGCGGATTTAGCCTCGTCGATGTGTTCATCGCTGCAAGGGTCTCCTCAAGCAGAGAAAGCCTCGTTAATTATTGCACAAATATTCAGATGGGACTGAGGCGAAATGTCCAATGTTTTCAGTATGCATTAGAGGATTCCAGGCGGGATCGGTGGTACCTTGTTGCCGCCGAGGACGAAGCCTCCATCCATTCGCAGTATTGTCCCACTGATATAAGTAGCTTCCACCGCTAAGAAAAAGACAGTATCGGCGACTTCCCGGGGAGACCCGGTCCTCTCAAGAAGAACAGTTTCTGTAATTTCTTTTTTTTCCTCACTGGTGAGAGTAGACCATCCCCGTGTATTTTCACCATGTCTGCTCCGAATCAGCCCGAGCATTAATTCATTGACCCGGACAGCCGGAGCAGCTTCACGCGCCCATGTTTCGGTAAGCGACTGTATGGCTCTGTTGGCTGCACTGTAGCCGTCATTGAACAATAGTGCCGCCGGCCCACTTCGCCCATTGATGCCGGCGATTGAAGAGATATTTACCACAGCGCCACCGGCTTGTTGACCCATGAGCGGAAAGAGGTGATGGAAGAGCAGCCATTTGGCCTTTACAGTGGTGTCGAATTCCACTTCCCACTGAGACCTGTTTGCTGGCAGGTCATAACTGCCGTGGACCACGGGCATACCGCCGCGTTCGATGTTGTTGATGAGATAGTCGAGTGCATTAGTTTTCGCCTTGATGAATTCTGCAAGATTGACTACTTCATCCTTTTTTCGAAGATCGGCAGGAAAGATAAAAAAGGTCACTCCGGCAGAGGAAAACTCCTCTTCCATCTCGACAATCGACTCGGGCCAGTCAAAAACCGGCAGAATCAGCGTCGCACCATGCTGGGCGAATTTTTTGGCGATTGCCCGGCCTATTGGCCGAGAAGCCCCGGGGATCAGAACCGTCTTTCCCTGTAATTGCATCATCCGGCTTAGTATAAAATAGAATTGAATAAAGGCTGTCGGGGTTCGTCAACGGCTTTATCGCCTTCGGGTTGGTGTTGCATACCGAACATAGCGAGGATATCGTCATCCATACAGAGCCGATAGTCATCGGTGGCCAGGATGTTGTTATTGATCGGGTTAATAAGTCGGGCCGAAACATACAGTATCCGATCAGTTCTGGAAATGGTACCGGTGAGGATTGCCTGGGCCTGTTGTTCTATCTTCAGTTGGGACGGATCCCGCGACAAAATGGTTTCCCCGGACCTGGGTTCAATGTGCAGACTGGTGGTCATTTTTGTTTCCCTGACCGTATAGCCGAGCTGAACAAGCCTGGAAACGATGTGTTCCTGGAGAATGCGGCCAAAATGCGAAGTTTGCTGCAGGTCGTTATTATCGACAAAGGTAGTGACCAGGATAGGCATGTCGGGGTGTCCCGGCACCATCTGTGGCATGGATCTTTCTACAAGATTATCAGCCATCGTATAGGAGAACTGTATCAAATCGGTATCCCCTCCAAGGATATTTTCCAGCCGGGTGCAATTGAAGGCGGTGCAGCCACAGAGGATAATAACCACGCCGACTGCAGCAAAGATGGTGACAAGGGGTGTCTTCTGCAGTTGTTGGGGTGAAAGAGATGGAGACTGGCGTTGTGTCATGAAGCAATGACCCTCTATATATCTGTTTTGTAAACTGAGCCCTGGTTGGCGGATAACTCAGCAGCTGTTTTTGATGCTGCAGCCAATAGTTCAGGATACGGATATTGTCCGATAATTGGACCGCCGGACACCCTGATGGTTTTTGTCCGGGGTATATTTTCCTGATAGTGATAGAGATCCTTGTCGTTGATATAATAGATGTCGGAGGCCCTGAAAAGATATCGATCATGGCGCAGCATCGAAGTTGTTATTATCACCTCGTTGTGACCGCTGCCAACCAGACTGGTATTGGCCAAATCGGCAACCACCCCTGAGGTGAGGAGTATAAGATTAGTAGGGGCATCACGCAAGACGGTTACAGCTGCTGAGAGACCGGTCAGAATCCCCGGCTGCAGGGTACGGACCCGATTGGTGTTATGATGCACAACCTGAACTTTATAAAGGACTTCAATGGCGTCTTCATCCGGTCGATTTATTGTCGGGACGCCGAATTTATAGAGATCAGTGATCAGTAGATCACGAAACGCTTCATTGAAACTGCTTGTCTCATTTGGCTTGCAGGCATTAGCTTCGTTGCCGCAGGTTTGTTTGACAAAAATGTCTTTGTTGACATTGTCGGTTTTGATCAGCTGGGTATTGATACGATTGGCAAGGTCTGATGCAAGCACTTCCCAGTGGGCAGATGCCTGCATCTTGTTTTGCTGGGAATAGTGATAACTTACCGGTTCAGGTATTCTGCTGCTGCAGCTGCACAAAAATAACAGGGTTAAGAGGGAGGTGGAAAACAAATGCATAAAATTGCTCCTTTGATAGAGTGTCTTTATGTTTCATGTACCAAGACACGTGCCCCATCGTTGGACAAGAAAAAAATGTGATTCATCGGCAACAAAACCGTCCATGTTACTAAGACTGTATCGGACTGCCAAAGAAAAAGTAAAGGAAAATATGTGATTCTAAGGAGCTATCTTGATCTTCCAGGTAATAGATACTAATACTATCAGAAGGTCAAAACAGCCTTAGCTTTTGGTGCCTTACACCTGAAAAGCTGCATTAAAGAACATAAAAACATAAGGACAATCAAAAAGCAGAAAGCTGGACCAGTGCCTGAGCTCTGATCTCCAAAAGGGGATGGGGTGAACAGCATATACCCTTTGGAGGGTTTCGGCAAGATACCGACAACAATTTAGATGCTAAGCCGTTTGTAACAAAAAGAGAACAAGAATGACCATCGATTTACATACACACTCAACGACATCCGATGGGACAATGAGTCCAACAGACCTGGTCAAGTATGCTTATAAAAAGGGTTTGTCTGCTATTTCGATAACCGATCATGACACCATCGATGGAATCGACGAGGCAGTTACTGCCGGAAACAAACTCGGTATCGAGGTTGTGCCGGGTATTGAGTTGAGCGTCAAATATTATGATTATAATGTCCATTTACTTGGATATCTGTTTGATACCCGGCAACAGAACCTGCACCTTGCTCTGGGCCGGCTACAGGACGGGAGACTTGAACGAAACAAGATAATCATTGACAACCTGAAAAGACTGGGCGTCGCCATTCGATTCAGTGAATTGGAAAAATCGGCGGGTCCCGGACAAAATGGCCGACCGCATATCGCCCGCTTGTTAATGCAGAAAAAATATGTCCAGTCAATGGATGAAGCCTTTGAGAAATATCTTGGGCAGGGGGGGCTTGCGTATGCATCCAGATTTATCTACGGGGCAGAAGAAGCCATTTCCCTCATTAAAGATGCCGGGGGTGTGGCTGTCCTGGCCCACCCATTGCAGCTTGACAAGACAATGGATAATCTACCCGAGGTCTTGCGCCATCTGTGTGATATGGGGTTAGATGGAATTGAGGTATATTATCCCACTCACTCCAGACAGTTCAGAAAACGTCTCATCGCCCTTGCCGAGGAAAATATGCTGTTGATTACCGGAGGAAGTGATTACCACGGCAGTATCAGGCCCGGAACAACCCTTGCCGGGGGGAAAAATGTATCGGTCCCTTCGGGCCTGCTGGATAGCATGAAAGAACGCGCCGCAGAAAATAGGCGAATAAACCATGATAAAACAACTCGTTGAAAGGAATAATATAACGATGTATTCAATCCTCGTAGTAGATGATGAACCGAACTACCTGATAGTATTATCCGAGCTCTTAAAGGACGAAGGGTTTGAGGTCTTCACCGCCCCGGACGGGGTACAGGGGCTGAAAATAATCGAAGATGTGGATCTCGATATCGTCATCACAGATATGCAGATGCCCGGTATGAATGGGATGCAGTTTCTCCACAAAATCAAGGAGAGAAACCAGGATCTCCCGGTTATTGTCATAACTGCTTTTGCTGAAATAGAGAAGGCCGTAGCGGCTATGCAGGCCGGAGCATACAGTTACCTGGCCAAACCGTTTTCCAACGACGAGTTGATTATTACCCTGAAAAAAGGTGCGCAGCACTATTCTCTGATTCGTGAGAATACCCGGCTGCGTGATGAGATCAGAGGCAAAAGCGGCTTCAGTGGCATGGTTGGGAAAAACCCTAAGATGTTGCAGGTATATCAGCTTATAGAAAAAGTGTCACCAACCCATGCATCGGTACTGATTACCGGAGAGAGCGGGACAGGTAAGGAGCTGGTAGCCAAGGCTATTCATATAAACAGTCCGAGAGAAGCACAGCCTTTCATTGCCGTGAATTGTGCGGCCCTCTCCGACAACCTCCTGGAGAGTGAACTTTTTGGTCACGAGAAAGGCGCTTTCACCGGTGCTGTGGCCATGCGCAAAGGTCGTTTTGAAATGGCTGATCAGGGGACGATATTTCTTGATGAGGTAGGAGAAATACCTCTTGCCCTGCAATCCAAATTACTGCGAGTTCTTCAGGAAAGGACTTTTGAACGGGTAGGCGGCGGGAAAACCATTGAAGTTGATGTTCGGATAATCAGTGCGTCGAATAAGGATCTTCGGGAGGAAGTCGCCGCCGGGCGGTTCCGGGAAGATCTTTTTTATCGGCTTAACGTGATTCCCGTAAGTCTGCCGGCGCTGAGAGAACGAATGGATGATATGCGACTTTTGGCCGATTTTTTTATTGATAAATTTCAAAGGGAACTGGGCAAACCTGAACTGACGATTTCAGCTGATGCGATGAAACTTCTAATGAAACTTCCTTGGGAGGGCAATATCAGAGAGCTGGAAAACACCATAGAGAGGGCGGCAATTCTCTGTTCAAATGATGTCATTGAGGCAGATGATGTACAGCCGGATACCTTGTACGCCGAAGCCCGGCCGGCATGGGGGCAGGACGTAGATCTACGGCAGATTATTCCCGACGATGCCGGGTTAAACGAGGTTCTCTATGCGGTCGAAAAGAAAATGCTCACCCAGGCCCTGATAGATACCGATTACGTTCAGGCAAGAGCGGCGGAACAACTGGGGATAACAAAAAGTCTGCTCCAGTATAAGATGAAGAAATACCAGATAAAAAAGAAAAAGTGACGATAAATTGTCTTAAGAGGACTTGCTGATCTGTTCCTCATCGGTTTTCCCCCCCCAATACTCCCCAGTGGAGCTTGTTACGTAGAATCGTAAAATAATCTCGCTTGGAGGAGACGATCAGTTGGAGAAAATGTTCTGCAGTCTCAAGTTCCAGTTCATCATTATCTTTCATCTCCCAAAATGGCTGGCCATCGACTATCACCTGGGCGCGTTCCATGGAATGCCCTGCTTCAAAGCGGGTTTTGATCCGTTTATCCGCAGGGAGAATGATCGGTCTGCTGCTCAACATAAATGGGCAGATGGGGGTTGCCGTGATGGTTGCAAGACCCGGATAGACCAGGGGACCGCCGGCCGAAAGATTATATGCGGTGGAACCGGTTGGGGATGAGAAGATCAGGCCATCGGCTTTATAGGTGGTAATGTACTCCTCATCGGCCTTGGTCGAGAGGCGGAGCAACCGATCAAGCACATTTTTGGTGATGACCACATCATTAAGGGCGTAGCGGTAATCGGTTGGCGTACCATTTGATACAAGACGAACCTTGAGCATAAGTCGGTTCTCAATGGTTAGTTTGCCGGCAAGTATCCGCTCAAGAGCTTGAAGCGTTTCGTCTTCGGTGAGTTCGGTCAGAAAACCGAGGTTGCCGAGATTGATACCAAGCACAGGAATTGCGTGCCGCGCCGCTTTTTCGGCAATATGCAGCAGGGTGCCATCACCACCGAGAACAATGATCATGTCAAGATCAGCACTGATTTTGCTCAGGGAGACGGAGATGTTCCTCTGCTGGAGCCATTTTGAAAGCATTGCCCCGTATTGATCGGACCGGGCATCGTCCTTTTTGGTGATAATCCCGGCTTTTCGGACCGTAACACTGATTTTGGTTCTAAAGGGGGTTGCAGTATAGGTCATTCCGCTTCGCCTAGTTGTTTTGATCGTGTGACGGCTGCTTCGACGATATCCATGATAATACCATGAAAGCCGACCTTTTCGAGAACGTGCAGGGCGGTAATGGCGGTACCACCGGGTGAAGTAACCTTGCCCCGCAGTGCCGCCGGATGTTCACCGCTTTCCTTGAGGAGTTTCACTGAGCCGGAAACGGTCTGCAGGGCCAGCTTTTCTGAAACCGCCCGGGTCAGTCCGGATTTGACACCGGCATCAATGAGGGCCTCGATAAAAGAGAAGACATAAGCCGGTCCGGAGCCGCTGAGGCCAGTCACCGCGTCGAGATGGACCTCATCAAGGATTACCACCTCGCCTACGGCAAGAAATATTTCTTCTGCCTTCAGCAACTCATCGTCGCTGACATTGTCGTTTCTGCTGAGGGCCGAAGCTCCTTCTAAAACCAATGCCGGGGTATTCGGCATAACTCTGATGATTTTTGTATCGCTCCTGCCGATATGTTGAAGGTAAAAAGAAATAGGCAGGCCGGCTGCAATACTTATTATTATGTGTTGCGATTGGACACGATCCCGGCAATCTTCAAGGAGGCCTTTCATCGTCTGCGGTTTGACAGCCAGGATGATGACCCGACAGTTCTCAAATATCGGAACGTTACTGTGAAAGGTTTTTACTTCATAGGTCTGTTCGAGATGTTCTCGGCGAAAATCATTGGGTTCAGCGACGAGGATATCACTTTTTTGATAAAGACCGGAGGCGATAATCCCTCTGATTAATGCCTCTGCCATCTGGCCGCCGCCTATAAAACCAATTTGCTGTCTCATTATTTTCCTGAATTGTATGATTTGTCTGGAAGGATGAAGAAGAAATATTTATATGTAAACGATGTCGGTCTCAGCTAATTATCAAATTCGCTGTATTTATTCAATCATATACCGAGCACCTTACCCCGAATGCTGTCAAGATGCCCAGAAAGTTCATATAGTTCACACAAAAACGAGAGGAAACGATGATAAATCAAGATCTGTTGGAAATTTTGGCCTGTCCGCAATGCAAAGGACCGGTAAAGATGAAGGACAAGGACGGCCTTGTCTGTGAAAAATGCAAACTGCTGTACGAGATTAAAGACGATATCCCTATTATGCTCACCGAGAAAGCCAAGAGCATCGAGTAGTACAATCATTGCCTATCTCAAAATTTACGATAATTTCTTTTTATAATACATAAGTACCTTGACCGGGAGGAACTCAATGTCCATTGCCGAAATGTCTCCTCAGTTGTTTGCCCGATTCACCGTCAATGGTGACCATGCCCGAAGCGATTATTTTGGCTTAATCAAAGAGCTGGTTGCAAAAAAACAAAAGGATGGGGAGGGCTGGCAGCAACCTCTTGATGCGGCATACCAGCTGGTTCGGCAGGAAATAGAGGAAAATCGTGGAAAACCTACGCAGGCAATTGCCTTCGGGACTTCAGGCTGGCGTGGAAAACTGGGCAAGGATATTTTTTGCCATTCTGTCGCCTTGGTCACCGCGGCCATTGTTCAGATGTATGAAGCAGTCGATGGTGAAAGTAATCTTGCCCCTTTGCTTGGGGTACAAAGCCTGGAGGAGGCGAAAAGACGAGGCTGCGTCCTCGGGTTTGATAACCGGTTCGCCGGTGAGCTTCTGGCCGGTCAGGTAGCGGCGGTTCTTTCTGCCGCAGGTTTCACCGTCTTTTATGCCGGTGAGTCAACGACCGGGGTGCTGTCGGCGGCGGTGCTTGAATTCCGGGCCGCCTTTTCGATAAACCTCACGCCGTCACATAATCCTCTGGAGTACGGCGGGTATAAATTCAATGCTGCTGATGCCGGGCCTGCAGCATCGGAGATTACCGAGAGAATTACCAGTAATGCAGCAACACTTGTCGCTGATAATTATTCCTCTCCTGCAATCTCCTGTCGCACGGCTGCTGATATAGAAGCCCTTGAAAAGGTAAAGGCTTTTCACTCCCTGGCTACCTGGAAAAATCTGGTCAGCAAAAATCGACAGGTGCACGGTCTTAGTCTGGAGGCTGCTATCAGCGGTTTTTTAGCCCGCACAGATATGGTCGTGGCAGTAGATTGTGTGCATGGTGCCAGTCGTCTGCATCTCCGGGAACTCTTTAACAACAGTTCCAGTCCACACCTGCTTCTTCTCCGGGATACGGCAGATGTGACCTTCGGGGGAGTGGCACCTGAACCTTCTACTGCTAATATGAAGGAGGTCGTGAGAATTCTAAAGGAAAGGGTGGAACCCCTGAAACTTGGCGCAATAATTGATCCGGATGGCGATCGGATCCGCTTTACCGACGGAGAGTCGGAAATCGGCATGAATCAGTTTGGGGCGATGGCATATCATTTTTTGCATGAATACAAAAAGAAAAAGGGTATGGTGGCCAAAACCGTAGCTACCTCAAATCTTGCCAACATTCTCGCTGAGACATTTCGGGAAGACCTCTTTGAACCGAGCGTCGGTTTTAAGAATTTCAAACCGGTGATAGGCAGAGCATTGGTCTATTTTGAGGAATCGGACGGCATTTCCATAATAGGTCATACCCCGGAAAAAGATGCTTATATTGGACTTCTTCTGGCACTGGAAATGATGCTTGCAACCAATATGAATCTTGGCGAGTATCTACAAAAGATTGAAAAGAGGTTTGGAGCCTATTATCCGGATAGAGACGGCGTTGAAGTGAGCGTCAGTGGAGAAAAATTGCTCTCCATGCTGGCGGGACTCGATAAATATGATGATAAGAGCACGGTTAATGTTGGTGGGAAGCCCAGACGCATCAAAAAAGTGCTTACCATTGATGGCCGAAAGATGGTGTTCGAAGACGGCTCCTGGCTGATGATACGTCCTTCCGGGACAGAACCCAAAGTCCGTTTTTATGTTGAGTCGAGAACCGCAACCGGGACGGCAGAGCTCGTTGCCGCAGCCAAGGCCATGTTGACTGAAATAGGAATTTTATAACGGCCTGGTGACGATAATTGCAGGGCTCTTTGATAAACAAGCAGACGAATTGGCCGACGGTTGCATTTTACAGTTCAGGTATTATTATCAGCTAGTAACAAAAAAATTAATTTTATCATATTACTTTTGGGAGTTGTGTATGTGGGAATATACTGACAAAGTGCAGCAGCATTTTCTGAATCCTCATAATGTAGGAGAAATTGATAAACCCAGTGGAACTGGGGATGTTGGCTCGCTTGCCTGCGGGGATGCCCTGAAGCTCACCTTGAAAATCGACAGCGACGATATAATCACCGATGCAAAATTTAAGACCTTTGGCTGTGCCAGCGCCATTGCATCTTCGTCTGTTCTCACCCAGATGGTAGTCGGCATGTCGGTGGATGAAGCTGCCAAGATTACCAATCAGGATATCGCTGACGCGCTTGGCGGTCTGCCAAAGGAAAAAATGCACTGTTCGGTAATGGGCCGCGAAGCACTGGAGGCGGCTATTGCTGATTATCGCGGTCTTGTTTTGCCGATGGCTGAAGGGGAAGTGGTCTGCGAGTGTTTCGGAGTCACCGATTTGGAAATTATCAGGACCATTAAGGAATCGAGTTTGCGCTCCGTTGAAGAGATTACCAATTTCACAAAAGCCGGTGGCGGTTGTGGAAAGTGCGAAGATAAGCTCCGGGAGCTTTTGCAAAAGACCGTCAGCACCACTGCCGAACTTCCTGTTGTAAAGGTGAAGTCAAAACGAATGACCTCCCTGCAGAAGATCAAAAAAATTGAAGAAGTACTTGAGAGGGAGATTCGCCCAGGTCTTAGAAAGGATGGCGGCGATATTGAACTTGTCGATGTCGATGGAGACTTTGTCATTGTTTCCCTCAGGGGAGCATGTAAAAGTTGTCATAAATCTCAGACAACTATCAAGGAATATGTTGAGAAAAAATTACGGGAGCTCGTACTTGAGAGTCTGATAGTGGAGGAAGAGATTTAATGACCACTGTAAACGAAAAAGTCATCTACATGGACAATAATGCTACCTCCATGGTTGCCCCGGAAGTAGTAGAGGCGATGATGCCATATCTGACGGAAGCATACGGTAATCCTTCGAGCATGCATACCTTCGGCGGACAGGTAGGTGCAGCTGTCAAAACCGCCAGGCAAAAGGTCGCTACTCTTCTTGGCGCTGAACCGGAGGAAATAACCTTCACCAGTTGCGGAACGGAGAGCGATTCTTCCGCCATACTTTCTGCACTCAGGACATATCCCGAAAAGCGACATGTGATAACGACCAGGGTAGAACATCCGGCAGTAAAGAGCCTGTGCGAGAATCTTGAGACGGTAACAGGGCATAAATACAAGGTAACCCGTTTGAAGGTTGATTCGGAAGGGATGTTGGATATGGCTGAATATGAAGAGGCCCTGACCGAGGATACCGCCATCGTTTCCGTGATGTGGGCAAATAATGAGACCGGAGTCATTTTCCCGGTGGAAGAAATGGCCAGGATGGCAAGGCAGAGAGGCATCCTGTTTCATACCGATGCTGTGCAAGCTGTAGGTAAGATACCGATAAACCTGAAGGAACTGGATTTCGACTTTTTGTCGCTCTCCGGCCATAAGCTCCATGCTCCCAAAGGAGTTGGAGTGCTGTACATTAAGCGGGGTACCCTCTTTGTTCCTTTTTTAACTGGAGGACATCAGGAAACAGGGCGACGTGGAGGCACTGAAAATGTGGCTTCCATTATAGGATTAGGCCGCGCCTGCGATCTTGCCGCTGAAAAAATGGCTGAAGAGAATGGGCGGGTGAAGATGCTTCGTGATAAGCTCGAAGAAGGTCTGCTCTCCCGAATTCCAAAGTCGATGCTCAATGGACACAAAGAGAGCCGGCTACCGAATACGGCAAATATCAGTTTTGAATACGTTGAAGGGGAGGCCATTCTCCTGCATATGAATAGGCACAGGATATGTGCGTCGTCCGGTTCTGCCTGTACCTCCGGATCCCTTGAACCATCCCATGTCCTTCGGGCGATGGGTGTTCCGTTTACTGCAGCCCACGGCTCGATCCGTTTCTCCCTCAGTGTCTATAATACCGAGGAAGAGGTCGATTTCGTCGTAGAAAAAATGCCGGACATTATCGAATCACTGAGAAACATGTCACCTTTCTGGAAGGGGTGAGACGGCAATAATCTGACTGTCCATCCCTCGAGTTACTGAGACTCAGGGATGGCTTGCCTCTTATGATGCATGTGGAACTGAGTCTTCCTAGCTGCTGTTTTCTTCTTTTATATCTCCACCACACCACCAGATAGAACTTTCTCTCTTTGCACACCATCATTTTTCGTAAGATATCGGTTGGCAAGAGTCTTCCTTTCCTGTCATTGGATCACTTCGGCAGGTTTTTTGACATTTTCTCTCTTAATAACAGGAATTTCTTTTAAGTAGCGTGGTTATGTGGTTTAATTTTTTATCACGATAAACGACAACTGCTTTCAAATCTCCATTATTGATGGTTACAGGGTATGGCAAGACAAAGTACTGGAATGCAACGTAAATCTTCGATGAAACGTACCGTCAAAGATCAATCCGGTGCAGGGAAAATAAAAATCGGCGAATTATTGAGTAAGGCTGGATATATTACTCCCGGCCAACTGGAGACGGCGAAGAAGATACTACAGAAAAACGGCGGCCGGCTGTCGACCATCCTGCGCCAATTGGAATATATAGACGAAAACACCGTTTTTACCTTTCTCAGTCGCCAGCATAATTATCCGGCAGTCGTCATTAAAAACGAGCCCCCGGCAAAAGACGCCCTCAAGCTGTTAGCCTTTGATCAGGCTAAGGATTTCATGGCCTTCCCTCTGCGAATGGCCGGGAATACCCTGCAGGTTACCATGACCGAACCCTCCGATGCGGCTGCGGTTGAGGAACTGCAGAACCTCGTGAACATGGAGTTGTCCGTTTGTGTTTCCACGGAACGGGATATAGTTGAAGCCTATCAAAAATATTACGGCATTGAGGAATCGGAAGCCAATTCCTTTCTTGGAATAAAGGATGAGATCGAAGAAGAACTCGATATTACCCAGGTCGATGACTTCGGGTCGATAGTCGCCGAGGCTGCTGATGATTTCGAACTCGAAGCCGATGACCTGGATGAAGGTGGCGAGCAGTTTGCTGCCTCGGATGCGCCGATCATTAAACTGGTAAACGGTATCCTGCTGAAAGCCGTTCAGGATGGGGTGTCTGATATTCATGTGGAGCCCTATGAAAAATCAATGCAGGTACGCTATCGCAAAGACGGCTCCCTGTTTAAGACCATGAACCTGCCTCTGACTATCAAGAATGCCCTGGTAGCCAGGATGAAAATCCTTGCAGGCCTGGACATTACAGAAAGAAGAGTTCCGCAGGATGGGCGTATTAAAATGCGCATGGGCAGAAATCGCTCGGTGGATTTCCGGGTTTCATCCTTGCCCACATTATATGGCGAATCGGTGGTTTTGCGTATTCTTGATAAGGCCTCGTTGAATGTCGATTTGACCAAGCTTGGTTTTGAAGAAGAAACCTTCGAGATGTTGAAGAGATGTCTCAGTCAGCCCCAGGGTCTGCTCCTGGTTACCGGGCCCACCGGCTCAGGAAAGACGGTTACGCTCTACTCCGCTTTGAACTCGATGAACAGTGAAGATATAAAAATTCTTACCGCCGAAGATCCGGTCGAGTTCAACTTTAAAGGGATCAATCAGGTAAACGTCCACCAGGAAGTGGGAATGACCTTTGCTGCCGCCCTGAAGGCCTTCCTGAGACAGGATCCGGACATAATCATGGTGGGCGAGATTCGGGATATTGAGACGGCAGAAATAGCCATTAAAGCAGCAATGACCGGACATCTTGTCTTTTCCACCCTGCATACCAACGACAGCCCTGCGACGATCGGACGCCTGATCGATATAGGCATCCCCTCTTACATGCTTGCTTCTTCGGTGACCATGGTCTTGTCCCAGCGTCTGGGACGGAGGTTGTGTGCCAAGTGTAAGAAAATTGTTCATTATGATCCGGAAGAACTCATTAAACTCGGTTTCCGCGAGGATGAAGTCAACGATCTTGAGATATACGGACCAAACGGATGCCCGGAATGTAACAACCTGGGCTACAAAGGCCGGGTCGGTTTTTTTGAATTGATGGAGATAAACGACGAGGTTGCCAAAGCTATCAGTGCCGAAGTTCCGGAGGATCAACTACGAAAAATTGCGGTTAAGGAGGGGATGACTCCGCTCCGCGAAGCTGCCCTGAAAAAGGTCAAAATGGGTATTACCAGTATTGACGAGGCCCTGCGACGAACGGTTGCCCACAAGGAAAGCCTTCCTGCCTATATGGTCAATCCCGATGAGGAACTGTATGAGGACGGGGACGTTATTATCCGGGAGGGAAACAAGGATATAGACTTCTTTAAACTCATCCGCGGAGGTCTTACGGTCATAAAAGGTGGCAAGAAGATTGCCGAGCTTACCGAACCCGGTGAATATTTCGGGGAAATGGCGTCAATCACCGGAGAACAGCGCACCGCGACAATCATATCCCAGGGCAGATCGACCGTCAAGCGGTTCCCCGGCGATAAACTTGAAGAAATAATAGAAAAATATCCTGATGTTACCAGCTATTTATTCAAGACCATGACCAAGCGTCTGCAGAAATCAAATCAGATTATCGTCAAACTCGCCGGTGGTGGCCGCAGACCACCCCAAGGTCCGCCTCCACCGGCCGGTCGCTAACATATTGAATCATTCTTCTCGATTTTCTTTCTAGATGGACTCCGCAAAAGTAAATGAATTACGGGTGATCGCCCTGTTCGATGGACGGCCCGGGCATGAAAAACAGACCATGGGGATTATCCGTGCCCTTCAGGCAAGGGTCCCTGTACGGCTGATTCGGATAAATGTGCACAGATTTTCCCTGCTGAAAGAAGTAGGGCAGACCTGTCGCCTCTATTTGCCCGGAGGTTGGTTCGGTGGGCTGTCTCATCCGGAGATCAGCAAAGGCGATTTCTTGATTGGTGCCGGTAGCCGTACTCATCTGCCCATGCTTCTTTATGGCAAGAGGTACGAAATTCCTGCCATTACCTGCATGACCCCAGCAAGGCATCTACGGAGCAGGTTCGATCTCTGTTTTGTTCCTGAACATGAAGGAGTCAGGGAACAGGGCAACATCATGCTTACCGTCGGCGCTCCCAACTGTTCACGGAACAGAGGAAACCACTTGTCGGAATATGGCTTGATCCTTCTTGGCGGCGTGGATAACAAAAGTCATTATTGGGAGAGCGAACAGATTGGTAACATGGTGGAAAAATTAGTCAAAACAGAATCGCAGAAAATCTGGACTGTTTCTTCTTCTCCGAGAACCCCACAAGAAACGGTGACCAGGATGAGAGAGTTATCCAAGATGTACAGTAATGTAAAATATTTTGATTTTACAGAAACTCCTTCCGGCTGGATTGAAGAACAATATGATAAAAATAGCGTGGTCTGGGTTACCGTCGATTCTATTTCCATGATCTATGAAGCCCTTACCGCTGGCTGCCGTGTGGGAATTTTCCCAGTAAAGTGGCGCAGTCAGACGAGTAAGTTTAAAAAAAACGAAGATATATTATTGGAAAGGGGGCTGGTAACCGCTTTTTCGGTTTGGGAACGGGGGAACTTGAAGGACGGTAAAACCGAAGTGCTCAATGAAGCTGAACGCTGTGCCGATCGAATCTTACAGCGATGGTGGCAGAAAAACCTGCCAGACAACAACCATTGATGAAAACCGCTGAAAACGACAAGGTGATTGATACCTCCACCTCTCTTTAAAAAATCTGCAGATGAATATAAAAAGCGAAAAAGGACCAGAATCCCTGACCGTAATGCAACTCCTTCCGGAGTTAAACAGCGGAGGTGTAGAGCGTGGTGCACTGGAAATGGGTCGCTATCTGGTGCGCCAGGGGCATACCTCGATTGTTGTGTCAGGAGGTGGTCGGTTGGTGCAGCAGTTGCAAAAGGAAGGCAGCCGGCATATCTTGAAAAATATCGGTTCGAAAAGCCCGTTAGCCCTTTTGTATATATGGCCATTGCGTCAGGCAATGAAAAAATTAAAGGTGGATATCCTGCATCTGCGTTCAAGGATGCCGGCATGGGTTGGCTATGTCGCGCTTAAAACACTTGCCCCAAGAGATCGCCCTGTGCTCGTTACCACCTTTCATGGTTTCTATTCGGTAAACGGCTATAGTGCTATTATGAGCCGAGGTGACGGGGTGATAGCTGTATCGGGTAGTATTCAGCAGCATATCGAGCAGAATTATAAGCGTAAAGAAAATGTTCGTCTGATTTTCAGGGGTGTTGACGCTGAAACCTTCGATCTGGAAAAGGTGGAGCCAAAACGTATTGATAGCCTCAAGCAGACCTGGGGGATTGATCCGGCTCTGCCCGTTCTGATGCTCCCCGGAAGGCTCACCCGGTTGAAAGGGCAGGATATCTTTCTCAATAGCCTGCTCTTATTGAAAAATAACCGTTTTCAGGCGGTAATTGTCGGTGATACCGAAGAAAATCAGTCCTATAGCGATGAATTGAAAAGCATCATTCAAAAAAATAATCTTACCGAAAAGGTTCGTCTTGTCGGCCACTGTACCGATATGCCCGCTGCTTTTATGGTCGCCGACATCGTTTTGTCAACATCGTCAAGTGAGCCGGAAGCGTTCGGGCGTACTACTGTGGAGGCTATGGCTATGGGCAAACCGGTCATAGCCACGGCTCATGGAGGGAGTCTTGAAACTGTCGTTCACGGTGAAAATGGCTGGCTGGTAAGACCAGCAGATCCCGGGGCACTGGCCGCGGCAATTGATGATGCATTAACAATCGGCCGGGAGCAGCTGAAAAAAATCGGTGAAAAAGGTAAACTTCGCGTGGCCGAAAACTTCACAGCAGAGACCATGTGCAAACAGACAGTGGCATTTTATCTTGAGTTGCTTGGGAAAAGACAGCGGCAACCTCAAGCCTGATCGCCTGACAGATGATCCTGAGACCAGAATGCTGGGCTGCCTCCAAACCAGGTATCTCCTACAAGGGGAGCATAAACAGGGGATACACCTGTGGGGTGTTAGCCATTTTTTAGATGGCGCTCAAGGAAATCGCAGTCTTTCGGCGATAAATCAAATTTTTTTACGACTTTTTCAAGAAGCTTCCAACGTTCAACATCCGGATGTTCCTCTAAGAGTTCGGAAAACTCTCTGATTGCCTTCTGAATCTTGTCCCCCGGGGGATGGATGGTCGATTTTGCCATGGGTCACCTGTGTATAATGTCGTATCAGATATCTTCTTCACTTGGCTGGAGGATAATCCCTGCCAGAGGCGGGATGGTCAGTAACGTATGAAACGGAGCTTGGGCATATGGGCGGTCAATCGGCATGTATTCGGCGCCGTCGCTGGCATCTGAGCCGCCAAATCTTGCATCATCTGAGCAAAACAATTTCCTATAGCGGCATTGACTCGGCAATCCTACCTTGTAATCAGTAAATGTCTGAGGCGTATAATTGAAAATCGCCACGAGATGGTTTTGACGATCCTTGCCATACCTGACAAAGGAAATGATGGAGTTATTTCTGTCCTCCAGGTCAAGCCAGTCAAAACCCTCTCCGGAAAAATCAAGCTCCCAGAGAGCAGGTTGTGCTCGATACATTTTGTTCAACTCGACGACAAATTGTTGTAACTGGCTGTGAAATGCATTCTCCTGCAGGAGATGCCAGTCGAGACTCCGTTTGCAGTACCATTCCGACCATTGGCCGAATTCGCTCCCCATAAAGAGCAGTTTTTTGCCGGGATGCATCCACATGGTCAGCAGCAGCAGACGAAGGTTGGCAAATTTTTGCCATAAGTCCCCCGGCATTTTATCGACCAGGGATTTCTTGCCATGGACCACTTCATCGTGGGAAAGCGGCAGGATGAAGTTTTCCGAAAAGGCATACATGATGGAAAAAGTAAGGCTGTTATGGTGGTATTTGCGATAGAGCGGATCCTTGGTAAAGTAAGTTAAGATATCGTTCATCCAACCCATATTCCATTTAAAACCAAAGCCAAGACCGCCATGGTCCGTCGGCTTGGTGACTCCGTAGAAACTGGTTGATTCCTCGGCAACAAGAAGGGTGTTCGGGAAAATATCGTAAACTATCGAATTGAGATGCCTGAGAAACTCAATCGCTTCGAGATTTTCTTTGCCGCCGTAACAGTTGGGCAGCCATTCACCATCATTTCTCGCGTAATCGAGATAAATCATTGAGGCGACGGCGTCTACCCGTAAGCCGTCGATATGATATTTGTCAAGCCAGAACAGGGCATTGGCAATCAGATAGTTACTCACCTCGTTCCGGCCATAATTATAAATATAGGTGCCCCATTCCGGATGGGAGCCTCTCCGGATGTCTTCATGCTCGTAAAGGGCAGTCCCGTCAAACTGTCCGAGGCTGTGACCATCTTTAGGGAAATGAGCCGGAACCCAGTCAAGGATTACTCCGATATCGTTCTGATGACAGAGATCGACAAAGTACATGAATTCTTCGGGGGTACCATACCGACTGGTGATACTAAAAGGGGCGGTAACCTGATATCCCCACGATTCATCGAGTGGATGTTCCATAACCGGGAGCAGTTCAATGTGGGTAAAACCGAGTCCCTTGACGTAAGGAATAAGCTTGTCGGCGAGCTCGTGGTAGGTGAGAAATCGTTCCGGATCACCGGGGTCCCGTTGCCATGATCCCGGATGGACTTCATAGATGGCAAGGGGGCCATCGTAAGGAGCGCAGGTACGTTTATTCTCCTGCCACTGCTGGTCATTCCATGTGAAGGTGTTCACTGACCGGACGACCGAAGCGGTTCTCGGCCGCAGTTCACCATAAAATTGGAAAGGGTCGCACTTTTCCAGGAGCAGACCTTCCTGGGTTTTAATAGAGAATTTATAAATTTCATTTTCCTGCAGATGCGGAACAAAAAGTTCCCAGATACCCGAAGCACCCAGGCTCCTCATTTGATGGACCCGGCCATCCCAGCTGTTGAAGTTGCCGACTACCGATACAGCTTGGCCATTCGGTGCCCATACCCGAAAAATAGTGCCGCTTATATTATGGATTTTGACGAGATGGGCTCCCAGGTGGTTGTACAGTTTATAATTTCTGCCGCCGTTAAATAGAAACCGATCCTGCTCTCCAAGTTGTACCATAAACCTGTATGGATCGTTTGTCGTCCAGATCGTGCCGTTTTGATAGTGTATTTCATATTGATAGGAAAAGGGATCCAGGAAGGGATCCGCCAAGAGGTCGATGTTAAGGCATAGAGCGAAAACCCCTTCATGATGGATGCGCTCCATTACATGGGAGCTGCCATCCATTAGGAGCAAGACCTTTTCGGCATGTGGCTGGAAAGTCCGCAGGGTCACAAATCCTTCCCGGGGAATGGAAAAATGGGCACCCAGATAGTGAAAAGGATCGTGATGACTGCAACTGAGGATTTTTTCTAAATCACTTTTCATATTGTGTTGAACGAGATCGGTAGAGGTTTCGGACTATAGCCCGTTCACTTGATCAGCTTGTCTTTCTTTTTGTTAATAGTAGGTTATAAATGGCCGTTTGTCATGATCAATCTCTTTTTCCGGTGGATTAATTGGTCCGTTGGACCCTTCCTTTTTCTGCTGGACTCTTGACGCCGAGAATAGGGGTCTGATAGTATCTAGGAAAGAGAAGGAAATTGCGCGACGCGAGTAGAAATTGTTGAAAGAGGATAAAGGTCACTTTATACTCTTCTTCCAAACCTTAGGCATACTCAGAAAGTAGGTACTATGAACGAAAAATCGAACTCTGAAACAAACTCTCTTGCGGGTAATTTTCTCGTGTCCACCCCGCAAATGCCTGATCCCCGTTTTGAGGAGCACGTGATTTATATATGTGCTCACAATGCAGAGGGGGCGATGGGGGTTTCTATCAATCGGCCAAATCATATATTTTCCATGGCCGAAATTCTCCAAGGTGCCAATTTGCCAGTACCGGATAAAACACTCGCCCCTGTCTATATCGGCGGTCCGGTTGAGCTCGAGTCGGCTTTCATTCTCTACCTCTCCGATTATTATGCCGAGCATAAACTCGACATCAGTGAAACGGTCTCCCTCACCCGGGAAACCAAGGTCTTAGAAGAAATCGCCAGGGGGGGCGGTCCTTCAACATATCTCTTTATTTTAGGCTATACCGGCTGGGGCCCCGGCCAGCTGGAAAACGAACTCCTGGAAAACGGATGGCTGACCTTGCCCGCCAATGACAGCATTATCTTCGATATGCCGGACGAACTTAAATGGAAGGCTGCAGCCATGCAGTACGGTATAGATATTGCCACTTTTGAGGACGTTATCGGTTACGCCTGAGATTTCTTCCCGGATCGGATCAAGTTGCTTTCCCCTAGAGAGAACAGACAACCGTCAGATAGTCTATATAATCACCAGCAACGATAAAAAAGAGTTCAAAGGTATTTCATGACGTTAGTCTCCCAGATATTTTCCTGTAAAAGATGCGGCTATTGTTGCCACGGCGAGACGACCGTCTCACTTGATGAACATGATCGGTCGCGAATGGTTGAAGCTCTTGACCTGCCGGTAGAGACGGTTAAGAAGACCTTTTGGCGAGTGACCGGTACGACCGTGCAGATGAAGGTTGTTGACGGCCATTGTATTTTCTACGAGGATGGTTGCAAGGTACATAAAGGCAGGCCATGGCGTTGCGCCCAATGGCCACTCCATCCATCGATTCTGTCCGACGAAAATAATTTTCATACCATCGCCGAATCCTGCCCTGGCATTAAAAACGACATAGGCTATGAAACGTTTTGTCGGATTCTTCGACAGCTGATTGACGAGGATATTCTCAGATGCTGATCGTTGGTTTTTTGCTGAAACGATGAAACATCAGCTCTTTTTCCTTGGCAAAATAAAAGACAAGTTCATTGAAGACGGGGTCGCAGAATATGGATCCCGGCTTCAACACTACACCTCTTTTACCATTACGATCTTAAAGGAGAAAGGCAGAGGGCGTGGAAAAGTACTCTCCGCCGAAGAACAGGGCAAACTCCTTCTTCAGGCAATCCCGGCCGGAGCGACGATCGTGGTTCTCGATTCACAGGGTAAACAGTTTTCCTCGGAGGGCTTTTCAAGAAAAATCGACCAGTGGGAAATGCAGGGCATTAAACAGGTCTGCTATCTGATTGGCGGTCCTGAGGGTCACGCTCCTGAAGTTCTCGCAACGGCGGATCTTCTCCTGTCCCTTTCAGAAATGACTTTCACCCATGATATGGCCCGCTTGCTACTCGTTGAACAATTATACAGAGCATATACCATCAAGGCAGGGGAGCAGTATCACAAGTAAAATTATCGGCATCATGCGTTAAAGGTCAGGTAGATATCAAATCGGCTGTTTTTCATCAGGATACTGTGGGATGGCTTGATGTCGGACAGCAAGGGAGCCTTTCGCGGTCGTTTTACCACTACCCGGTTCTCAGCCTTTTTCATTGCGATATCAAGAAGGGCGGCACCATCCTGATCATCCCCGACCAGGGCGCGAATTATCCGCAAAGCTTGTTTGCTTTTGGCCGATTGATTACGATGGGGATACATCGGGTCAAGATAAATTGTTTGATAGGCCGCGGGGGTTTTTTGCAGATAAGCCAGGGTGTCATCTTGTACCAGGGTAATCCGCTCGACGACCCCGGCGGTCTTTTCGGCAACTGCTGCCCGGTCCAGGCCATCGGCTAAAAGTGCACTGATAATTGGTGACCGCTCGCACATGGTCACTGGACAATGCAGACTTGCGAGCACAAATGCATCTGTACCAAGTCCTGCAGTTCCGTCAAAGATTGTCGGTCTGAACCCTGGTTTAATACCAACTGCCCTGGCCATAGGCTGCTTGATTGTGCAATTTTGCGCCAACCTGTAGCCGCTCTTACCATGGACAAAATCAACATACAAAAGACAGATGGACCTTTGTGAACCGACGGGCGACATGAGGAGTTGGAGTCCCTGGGGGGTATATGCGAGAACCGGTTCAGAGGGACATTGATCAAGCGAAGAAATATAGGGGAGATGGATTTTTGCCGCCAGCTGAGCAGCTTTTTGTAGAAATGGAGTGGAATTTATTGTAGATGAAACAGGTATTGAATCCACTGAAAACATTGGCGCCTTACTCCTGAAAATCTACAATACTGAATAAGAAATCACGAGATAATACCATCTTCGACAAGAAGAGAAGACATAATTTTTAAAACCGAAAAAAAACCCAGAAAGAAACCATGCCCACTCAAACACCTCAAGTTATAGCCATTATTCCTGCTCGTTACGAGTCTAACAGATTCCGCGGAAAGCCGCTTGCCATGATTGCCGGAAAACCTATGATTCAACATGTGGTTGAGCGGGCTCGGGCGGTAAAAATGCTCTCCCGTGTTGTTGTCGCAACGGACGATGAGCGGATTGGCCGCTGTGTAGAAGAGTTCGGCGGGGAGTATGTGATGACCAGAAGTGATCATGTCTCCGGCTCGGACCGGCTGGCTGAGGCCGCTGAAATTCTCAAAATATCCGAACATGATGTGGTGGTGAACATACAGGGAGATCAACCGCTGTTTCCCCCTAAAGTGGTGGAGCAGGTTGCGCAACCTCTGCTTGATGATCTTGCCCTGCCGATGTCGACGCTTATCTACAAAATTATTCGGACCGAGGAGATAGAAGATCCCAACCATGTTAAGACGGTTTTTGACAGAGACCATTGTGCCCTCTACTTTTCAAGGTCACCAATTCCGTTCCAACGCAATCCTGACGAGGAAGCCAAACCTACCTACTATAAGCATTTGGGTTTTTACGCCTACCGTAAGGGCTTTCTGCTCTCTTTCGTCGCCTTGCCTGAAGGGGAATGGGAAAGGTTTGAAAAACTCGAACAGCTCAGGGCTCTTGAGTACGGGTATAAAATTAAGGTTACGGTAACCGAACATGATTCGATTGAAGTCGATACCCCGGAAGATCTGCTCCGGGTGGAAAAGTATCTACTGGATGGAGCATAATGCTTTGACTATCCTATGGAAATAGCCGACAATAAAGTATGATGGCGTCGTAAAAACTCTTTACCTTCTTCGTTGCCAAAAAATTTCAATCATTTCGAAGTACCTCTTGTGGGTCGAAATGATAGAAAATTTGAGTGCCTCGAAGCTGAAGTTTTTTACTTAGCCATCGCTGATTTTAAGTTTTTTACGAGTCCATCAAGTATTCCACATTGCTCTTTTTCTGCGAGGTCCGGTTTGATATCAGAGAAGCTACGGCAGATCCGGGAAGTCCATCTTTCCCCTCTTGATCTGTTGCCTCAACAGGGGTTACGCGAAAAACTACTCGATCTTGTCCTGGGCGGGGTCCCTGCAGGTGCACACAGTACAGCTAAAGCTCTTCTGCAATCATTTCGGCAGGAACTGCTGACTGCCAGTGTTGAACATGTCAAGGTAGTGGTCTTTGGCGGGGGAACCGGTTTATCTAATATCATAGGCGGAGACTCACGCCTGGTCAGCTGGGCACAAAAACCGTTTATAGGTTTGAAAGAAATTTTCCCGCAGACCCGGGCAATCGTCTGTATCACCGATAACGGCGGGTCAACCGGCGAATTGTTAAAGGATTTGCCTATTGTGGCTGTCGGGGATATGCGCCACGTCCTGCTGTCCTCCATCCAACAGGCTCATCTTCAAAAAAAATATAATATCGGTGCGACAGAAGCAGCTCGGGTGGCAGCTATCCTGTCGGATGTCTTCAACTGGCGATATGAAGGTCCACTGGATAAAAAACGCCCTGATTTTTTGACTGTTGAAGCAAAACTCAGGAATCTCCCAGCTGAACTTGAACAATTTTTTGTTCAAGTCCTCGCCTCTCTGTTCAGTGACCCGAGACTCACCGTTACTTTGAGACGTGATCATTGTTTTGGTAATCTGCTGCTCGCTGCTGCAGTTTATCGGGAAATTGACGAACACGTTACCAACGTTGAGCTTGCCGGCAATCAAATCCTTTTGCACCGAGCTCTTTTTACCGGTTTGAACGCGATGGCAAAAGCAATAGGTGCATGTCCTCGAGCCGTATTGCCCTGCACCTCGACACCGGCCCAGCTTCGCGTACTCTACACCAATGGGGTCGAGATCACTGGAGAACATAAACTGAGTGACGCCAAAAGAGGTGTTCCTGTTGAAAGTGTGCAGGTAGATTATTGCGACAGTGTTCGTGTTTATGAGGAGATATTCCAGGATATCCGTGAGGCTGATATCGTCATTCTTGCTCCGGGAAGCCTCTACTCGTCGATAATTCCGGTTTTCAAGGTGCCGGGTCTGGCTGAGGCGGTCAGGAATAACCGCAAAGCGCTGAAGGTACTTGTCTCAAATCTCTGGGTTCAGGCCGGAGAAACAGATCTGTCCATCGCAGACCCTGAACGGAAATTTCATGTGTCGGATATGATTCGAGCTTATGAAAAAAATATTCCCGGGGGAACCAAGGACCTGTTTAACGAAGTACTGTGCATATCTTTAAAAGATATTTCCGGCTCAGTGTTGCAACGGTACGCAGTGGAAGGAAAAATTCCTATTTTTTTAGATAAGACACAAGCAGCTGCCAAGGATTATATTCCTGTGGAATGCGGGGTATATTCACAGGATGCCCTGGCGGAACGAGGGGTAATTCAACATGATCCCGACACTCTTGCCCTGGCTATAAAAGGTTTGTACAACGGACGCAGTTGTTTCTCAGACTCTGCAGAGGTCGCTGATTATCAAGGAGAACAGCTACCGGTCACCTGTCACCCCGTCGAAGAGAGGCATATCCAACCCTTTCAGCGGCACCTTGGAATCATGAAGCGTCTGGAAAAACTCGAGCTCTCTTTTATCGGGGGGGAAAAACACCCTGAGGAGGAAAAAATTAAATCGATTCTCGGCGATATTCTTCTTGATCATCCGATTATACCGCTCAGTCATCTGGAATATTTTGATGGCCTGCATTGTATCGATCGGGAATTTTGGCACAGGGATCAACAATGGGATAATGTATTCTCCTTTTTTGATCCAGATGACCGGTGTATTAAAATAAGAGGAGACCAGGTTTACGTCAGGGCAAACCTTGAGGTGGCATTAATGATTGCCCTTGGGGAGTCGCTGCTGGGCAATTATGCCAAGCACAAGATAATGAAAGATGTCGTTGTAGATAATCTCCAGCTCGGGCGGGTATATCATCTTTATCTGAGAAAAAAAGATGAGAGGGAGTGTTTTTTAAACAACGAGCAGTTGTGCAGCTTGCTTTCATTGGCTCGGATGTGCGCAACAGGTGATGAAAACCACTATACCCGGTTGATCAACAATGGTGAGGGTTTTACTCCTCCAGGATTGTTGATGGGGCTCATGTACGCCTGGTACATTGACAATCGGTTTGCCTCCCATATCGAATACAAGATGTCGGTCATGAAAATCAGTCAGACGGACCTTATACCCGAACAGCTGAAAATGGCTGACAGAAGGCGAAAAATGGTTCAATTTTTCAAAGAAGTCGTTTTCAGAAGAGAAGCATGAAAATTGCTGTACCACCAAAATGGAGAGAATATGAAAATTCTCATTATTGATGATGACGACAAGATCCGTGATCTCTTCCGCATGTGGCTGGAAAAAGCCGGCTTTGAGGTATTTGAGGCCGAAAATGGTAAAAAGGGAGTCGCAGTACAGCAGGCGAGCCCAGTAGACTTGCTTATTTGTGATCTGATAATGCCGGTTCAGGAAGGAATTGAGACAATTACCCAATTCAGAAATGATTTCCCCGAGATAGGTATAATTGCCATCTCAGGCGGAGGAAAAATAGGTCCGGATTCCTATCTGGCAGTAGCCGAACATCTTGGTGCCTGGCGGGTATTCACCAAGCCTGTAGATATGCCTCTACTCATTGAGACAATAAGGGAATGGGAACGAAGCAACGGTAGCAGATAACCGATACTTTATCCGTCAGGAGAGTAAATGGATATAAAGGCCCTTGTCGTAGACAACAATCCGGTATTGCTGAGAGCGGTTGCCGCCATTCTTCAGCAGGAAGGCTGTACGGTAAAAACCGCCGGCACAGGACTTGAAGCTCTTGAAATCGCTGACGCTTTTACTCCGGATTTTGTTGTAACCGATCTCATCATGCCGATGGTCAGTGGAGAACAGCTCTGTCGGATTCTTCGCAACACCAAAAAACATCAGGGAGTTTTTATTGTCGTCTTGTCTGCGACCGTCCTGGAAGATCGAGAGAGAATTTTTCGCGAAGTGCAATGCGATATGTGTATCGCGAAGGGAAACCTCCAGGAGATCCGTCAGCATGTCAGGGAGGCGTTGCAGATGTACCGTCAACGATCTTCCACAATTGCAGGAGAAAATCAAAAATCAGAACGGATCCCGGATGGGCTGCAGCCATCGGAAATGACCAGCGAGCTGTTACTGGAAAAACGCCATTACTCCGACATTCTTGCCAACCTGGAGGAGGGGATAATTGAGCTGAACAATCAAGGAAAAGTGATTGCGGTTAACAGCTCTGCTCTCAACATTCTCTCTTGCCGTGAAGAATCGCTCATCGGTATGCTCCTGCCCGAAGCGGTAGCTTGGGGAATCTTCAAGAAGGAAATTGAACAATGGACAGATCGGCAGCTCATTGCTCTGGGAATGGAGAATTATGATATCTTCGACGATAATCCTCTTTTACTCAATGATAAGATTGTCACCGCCTCCTTTTTACCAATATCAGAGGCGGATTCAAATTTTGGACTCTGTATCCTGCGGGATATCTCCAGGCGGTATAAAGCGGAAAAACATACCAAAGAATTAAACAATGCCCTGAAGCTCGTTAAAAAAATGGATGCCATCAGCTGTATGGCCGGGGGCGTTGCTCACGATTTTAACAACCTGTTGACGGTAATCTGCGGTAACCTGGACATTGTCACGCTGTATGGCGAAAACCAGAGCGCTGAAGAGCGCAACAAACTTTTAACCCAAGCAAGAAAGGCTTCTCTCGTTGCGGTTGATCTGACCCGGCAGATTTCGTGTTTTTCCAATTTTGGCATTACGAACAGAGAAGATGTGCAAGTAGAACAGCTCGTTCAGGAGACAGTCGGCCGATTTTTCAACTGGACAAAGGAGCGATACCGGATAGAGATAAATTGTCTAGAGAGACATGTTCATGCCGATCCTGAAGAACTTGCCGTGGCTCTAGGCAATGTGTTGCAAAATGCCCTCGAAGCATGTCCCGATGAGGCAATCAGGATTGTTGTCGATGAAAATAATTTCACCACTCCCCAGTTGATGTCCGGTCAATTCGTTCCAGCCGGCAAATATGTCAGAATCGATATCTGTGATCGGGGCAGGGGGATAAGTTCAGAATTGTTATTCAGAATTTTTGATCCGTATTATTCCACTAAAGAAAGGAGTGCCTTGAAAGGTATGGGGCTCGGCTTGACCGTGGTTTATGCAATTATGCGAAATCACGGCGGATATGTCGTAGTCAGATCGACACCAAATTTTGGCACCACAGTTTCTTTATATATCCCCTCGCTGCCAAGTGAAAAACCTTCCGCCGTAGCAGTGGAACAGCCACCAGCAGAGGATCGCCGAATCCTGCTGATCGAGCCGGATCGTCAGATTGGCGAGATAGGCAAAATAATGCTCAGCCATCTTGGCTTCTCGGTCAAGGTTTACCGTAATCGTGCAGGCGCGGTCGCGGAGCTGAAAAAGAGAAAAGGCGATTTGCACATGCCACGCCCTTTGATCATTATTGCTGTTTCCGAGACTCATGATGAATCTGCAGCACAGACCTGCAAATTATTGCATGAAATTGACCCGGCTCTACAGATCATCGCTATGAGTGGCACAGTTCTCGATCCTATAATGGTCAACTATAGGGATTACGGTTTTGTTAACGCCATCCCTAAACCTTTTTCCATGGACAGTCTCAGGCATATTACCAATACGGTTCTTCACTCCTGAAATCGGTTCTTCACTCCTGAAATGATCGTTATGTTTTCGGTCGTTTTTTGCTGTTCATCAAAACGATGCCAAGGACAAAAGCGATGATACCGATGATTGGTCGATTGTGGTTCAGGAGTATCAGAGCAAGCAGGCAGAGCAGTACGCCCAGGGTAACTTTGTTCATTGGCTCTTTAACACTTCGTCAGTGTTATCCTCCATTGTTGGTCGAGTTTTTTCGGTGAAATCGGTTCGCGAGTCTTGATCTCCGGAGAAAAGAGAGAAATCCTGAATTCATTGACCAACTCCTGAAACCGATGTACTTGGTCAATCGCTTCTTTTGATAATTCCCCCCTTTTTTCTGAGATTTGATGGAGTCGTTGCAGGTATGGTTTGAGTTGCGCTGCTTTCTTGCTGTCTTTGACAGGATTTACATGGAATCTCTCCAATCGGATAAGAAGGCTTTCCAGGTGTCGGTCGAGGTCATGAAAATCGACAGGCTGCAGGGTGGAGAATATGTCCATTGGAAATATATCATTCAGGTGGGAGCCAAATTCAGCCTCTTTTTCTTTTGCAAAAAGTGATATCGGCGATTGCTGGGAAAAGATTTTCCGCATTGTGTCCTGCACCTTGTGTCTTTTCCGGATTACCGCCATCAGTTCATGCAAGATTGCCTGACCGGAGGCGTAAAAACCACGACGCTCAATGTCCCTGGTGGTTGCAAGAAAAGTTTCTTGCGGGATTATTTCACCGGGAAGCGGACCAAAGAGTGCAACGAGGATAAAATCGAGCATCTGGTCAACCATCTCCCTGCGTGTCTTGGCCATACTCAAAAGCCAGAACGTGGAAGGGCCCGAGAGTGCGGTCGTGCATAGTTTTTTCAACGCTTTGTATTGATTGGAAAACTGGAGGGTATAGAGATACAGGTTGCCTTTTCTGTTCAGCCTTTCGGCCAGAGACTTGTCTTTTTCGAAAGCAATTTTGACGCAGCCGCCGTGCACCTGGGGCAGCAGGACCGGGTAGAGGTAACCTGCAAGATCTCTCTGTGGAGTGTAGGAAGCAATAGTCTTCGGTAAATCTGAAAAATTCCAGGTGGAGTGGGTGCTGTCACGCCACTGATCGACTAATTTCTGGTCTGAATCGCGGAGGATAAGTTGATGCTCCGGCACCTCACTGATCTTTGACTCAGAGAGAAGTTCTCGTAAATTTCTGCCGGCGCAGAGTTCGTTGCCGGCCGCATCAAAAAGGAGGAAGCGGGGTTGCAGATGCAGGGGAAGAGTATCACACCAGTCGGAACGACGAATCATCAGTTTAAACTGTTTTAAGATAGATGCTTCAAGCGCACCATACAAAGACTCAGAACCGGGTTCTATGTCATCGAGGAGTCGATTGACCGTATCACTGATCGGTACCAGATTTTTTCTGATGCTTTTCGGAAGTGCTTTGAGGAGGAAGGTCAGTTTTTCAGAGATGAGGCCAGGAACAAGCCATTCGAAGAAATCGCTGCCGACGGTACGGGCAAAATCGATCGGCAGTCGAAAGGTTACACCGTCTTTTTCCGAGCCTGGTTCAAAATGATACTCCAACCGTATCTGCATGCTCCCAAGAGTGATTTCTTGCGGAAAGTCGACCAGTTCTTTTTCCTCAGGTCTTCGAAGCAACACATTGTCGTCTTGCATATACAAAAAGGTTTGTTGTTTCTTTTTCCGTAAAAATTGGTTCAAAGTGGTCTGGTCATAGACGTTGGTTGGAATCCTGTCAGCATAAAATGCATAGAGTGTCAGGTCGTCGGCGATAATATTTCTCACCCTCAATTTCTCTTCCGCTTCCTGCCATTGCTCAATCAGGGCAAGATTGCGGTTGAGGAAAGGGTACGAGCCTTTAATCTGTCCGGCAATAAGTGCCGAGTGAATAAATATATCTCTTGCCTCGGCAATATTTTTTTTGCTTCTCTTACCGAAATTGACATTACGGCCGGCGGCAACGAGCAGACCAAAAAGTGATACCTTCTCCTCGGCGACTACCTGGCCGCTTTTTTTCTGCCAGTGGGGATTAGACCAGGAATATTTGCAGAGATGGCCGGCAACCGCTTCGATCCAATCTGGTTCAATGGTGGCCACGGTGAGAGCGTAGAGTCGGCTCGTCTCGATAAACGACGCCGCCACCAGCCACTGACCGCCGGTAGTGAATTGATGTGATCCGGGAAAGATCATTAATTCTTTGTTGTGAGCCCCCTGATAGAGGTGGCCCAGTTTTTTGCGGGCCAGATTCCTGAGGAAACCGGCGAGAAGCGATTTATGGATCTGTTCGTAGGAGGCATCCCTGTCGTTGTCGGCAAAACCCGGCCTTTTCGAAATTATCCTGGTCAACTGGTCATGCAGGTCAAACCATTCGCGCATGCGTTGCAGGGAAAGAAAATGTTTCCTGCAATATTTCTTAAGTTTTGACCATGACTTACCATGGCCCTCCCTGTTGTGAAATTGATCCCAGATATTTAAAAGCATCATGAAATCTGAATTGGGATGGCTGAACACTTTGTGGGCAGCATCTGCCTCCTTTTCCTGGTCTGCGGGCCGGATGCGCGGATCCTGAATGGCCAGTGCTGCCGAGATAATTTTTATTTCCCGAAGGCAGTTGTTGTCTTTTGCCTCAATAATGATTCTGGCAATGCAGGGATCAATCGGCAGGTCGGCCATCATCCGCCCCTGTTTGGTCAACCGGTCATTTCCTTCAATAGCACCGAGTTCCCGGAGCAACCGATACCCCTCTTTAACGGTATTCTTAAATGGTGGATCAAGAAAAGGGAATTTTTCCGGAGCGCCGAGTTGCAGCGATATCATCTGAAGAATTACCTCTGCAAGGTTGGAGCGTTTCAGTTCCGGCAGGGTAAAATCGGCCCGGTCATGAAAGTCTTCTTCTGAATAGAGACGGATGCAGAGACCTGGGCCAATCCGGCCGCATCGACCTTTCCGCTGATCACAACTGGCTTTGGAAATCTTGCAGACCGGCAGACTGGTTGTTTTGGCCCGGACGTTATAGCTGGATATTCGGGCATAACCACTATCGACGACATAGCGTATCCCGGGAACTGTGATAGAAGTTTCTGCAACATTGGTGGCTATGACAATCTTCACCTTGGAAAAATTTTGGAAAATCCTTCGTTGATCGGCCGCAGGAAGACGGCCGAATATCGGCAGGATAACTGCCTGGGGGATTCTTTTTTCAAGCACTTGACAACAATCGCGAATATCGCGTTCCGTAGGTAGAAAAACAAGAATATCCCCTTTAGTTTCTCTTGCAAACAAATCGCAGACTGTCTGTATACAATGTTCCAGCTGGCCTTCTTTTTCCAGGGCGACATCATCTGCAGGTGGCTGGTAGCGCACTTCGACCGGATAATTGCGTCCTGAAACGGTAATAATTGGTGCGTTATCAAAATGATTGGCAAAGGCTTCGGTATCTATTGTTGCCGAAGTAATTATTATTTTAAGATCCTTGCGGCGATGGAGCAGCTGTTTCAGATAGCCGAGCAAAAAATCGATATTGAGGCTTCTCTCGTGGGCCTCGTCGACAATGATTACACCGTATCGGGATAAGAGACGGTCCTGCCGCGTCTCGGCGAGGAGCACTCCGTCGGTCATAAATTTGATTTTGGTCGCCGGCGTCGTATAATCGTGAAAACGAATTTTGTACCCGACCATATCTCCTGTGGCACCAAGTTCTTCCGACACCCTTGTCGCAACGGTGGCTGCGGCAATCCGTCTTGGTTGGGTACAGCCGATCAGCAGGTCGTTCTCAGGGAGGGCCTCAAGACACATCTTCGGCAGCTGTGTCGTTTTTCCTGAACCGGTATCTCCTGCAATAACAACAACCTGGTGCCGAGTTATCGAGTTGATGATGCGCTTTTTGTGGCTGGTAATCGGTAGATTGTCCGGATAAAAAATATTCATGAAAAAAATAGATGTAGTCTTTAAAGTATGTTAAGTGTCTGTCAGAAGTGTACCCAACGAGATAGCTTAACATCTGGTTTTCTGATATTAAAATAATGAGGATGCTATGAAAGTTCGTAAAGCGGTTATTCCTGTTGCAGGTCTCGGGACCAGGTTTCTACCGGCCACCAAGGCAATTCCCAAAGAGATGCTCACCGTTGTTGATCGTCCGACTATACAATACATTGTTGAAGAGGTTGTGGCATCAGGAATTGACCAGATAATTTTTGTCACCAGTGAGGGCAAATCGGCGATCGAAAATCATTTCGATTACAATTTCCACCTTGATGCCGTCCTGAAAGAGAAGAACAAGGTCGTCCTTGGTGAAGAACTCAACAATATTTCCAATCTCATCGATATCGTCTCCGTCCGACAAAAGAAACCGCTCGGCTTAGGTCATGCTATCTGGACGGCACGGCATGTTGTCGGAGACGAGCCATTTATGGTTCTGCTCGGCGATGATATGGTTCTCAGCAAGACCCCCTGTGCCAGGCAGCTCCTCGACCTCTTTGAGGAGGTTGGTGAGTCGATCCTCGCCATCCAGAGAGTGGCAAAAGAAGAAACGCACCAGTATGGTATCGTCGAAGGTGAACAAAGCGAACGGGAAAAAACCTATAAGGTGACCCGCATGGTTGAGAAACCGGCCCCCGGCACAACAGATTCTGATATGGCTATCATCGGCAGATACATCTTAATGCCGGATATTTTCAATATCCTCGATACCACAACGCCCGGGCACGGGGGAGAAATTCAGTTGACCGATGCACTTCTTGCTCTGACCAAGAAAAGAGGCATGTATGCTCATGAATTCGAAGGGACCAGGTTCGATGCCGGAGATAAAATGGGCTACCTGAAGGCGATTATTGCCTATGGTCTCAGACATCCGTCTCTGGGCAGTCAACTGAAGAAACACTTGCTTGAGGTGGTAGCGACTCTATGATGCATCTGGAGGTGGCTGTTGCCGCACCTCTCGAACAGACCCTGACCTACAGTCTGCCCGAAGAAATAGCATGTCTAAGCGACGGCGATCGCCGGAGCGGGTATGTCGGCCGCCGAGTATTGGTACCTATGGGCCGACAAAGGCTCACCGGCTACGTACTCGGACAGGTGAAAATAAACGGGGATTTGCCTTACAAAGTTCGAGAAATCTGTAAATTTCTCGATACTTATCCGCTTTTCCATGAGAATGGTATCCAATTCTACCGATGGATGGCAAACTATTATCATTATCCGCTGGGCATGGTTATCAAAACTGCCCTGCCCGGAGGGCTTGCCCCGAAAAATGTTAAAAAGCTCCGTTTAAAAACCGCAGCAGATGCATTCCTGACCGGCTTCCAAACTGAAATTCCTCCCTGGGCAAAAAAACTTGCTATGGCAGGGGAGCTGGGGGCAGGGGAGACTGATAAGATTCTTAAAGATCGGTTGGACAAGCGCCTGGTGGCGTCTCTTGTCAGAAGAGATGCTATCTGCATTGAAACCGTCACTGGCAAGGATGGAGTTCGGGAAAAAAATGAGATTTGCTATGCTTTCAACTCGCCTTCTCCCATCCTCTCAGAAGACGATGGGAGCCCCGAAACGCTGCTCGATTATAAACAGAGATTACGTCAAACGACCGGATTTGAGCTTAAACTCTCTGAAGCGAAAACCCTTTTTAACCTGCAAAAACTGACAGAAAAATCGAATAGTCCGGTTATTGCCTTAAAAGATCTTCGCAAGGCCTACGCCGGCGTCTCGAAGGCCTTGCCCTCCCTTGAGGAAAAGCAACTTGTCGTTCGCAGCAGAGAAAGGGTATTTCGCAGTCCCTTTGGTGAACAGCTGTGCCACTATCCCCGACCGGAAAGTCTTACTGCTCAGCAGCAAAATGTCCTAACCAGCATCAGCCCTGCGATACAGGCCAGGAAATTTCAGCCCTTCCTGTTGCACGGGGTGACCGGTTGTGGCAAAACAGAGGTGTACCTGAGAGCTGCTGAAGAGACCCTCGCCCTTGGCAGGGATGTCATAATCATGGTTCCGGAGATTGCTTTAGCCACCCAGCTGGAAGCACACCTCCTCTCAAGGTTCGGTGAAATTGTTATACTGTGGCATTCGGGCATGTCGGTTGCGGAAAAATATGATCAATTTTATCTGGCCCTGACCGGCAAAGCAAAGGTTGTCATAGGAGCCAGATCCGCCCTCTTTACCCCATTTCGAGATCCCGGTCTGCTGGTGGTTGATGAAGAGCACGATGCCAGCTTCAAACAGGATGATAATTTTCGCTACCATGGTCGGGATCTCGCTATCTTGAAGGCAAAACTTCACAATGCCGTGGTCATTCTCGGCTCAGCAACGCCTTCTATTACCAGTTATGCCCATGCGCAGAGCGGCAAATACACTCTTCTCACCATGAAAGACAGAGTGGGTTGCAGGCCCTTACCGGCTGTGACCATAGTCGACCTCAACAAAAAGGGGGCAAAAGATACTAAGCGAATTATTCAGCAAGAGTTGCAGCAGAAATTGCAAGACAACCTCACCCGCGGCAGGCAAAGTATTCTGCTGCTTAATCGAAGAGGTTTTTCTGCAGTAATGTTGTGCAGGGACTGCGGTACACCGGTGCAGTGTAATCATTGCCATGTGTCGCTGACACTACACAAGGGCAAAAACAGGCTCATCTGCCATTATTGCGGATTTTCCACTCCGCACAACAGTAACTGTCTGCAGTGCAGATCCAATGATCTTGTGCCTGCCGGTTTTGGTACCGAACGGGTCGAAGAGGAGATCGTGGAACTCTATCCGGAGGCTAGGGTGACGAGACTCGATTCCGATACGGCAGCGGATCGGAAAAAATTTCACGCTATTCTTTCACAAATGCATGAAGGGAAAATCGACATCCTTATCGGCACCCAGATGATTGCCAAGGGACACCATTTCCCAAACGTAACCCTCGTCGGTGTTGTCTGGGCCGATGGTGGGATGAGCATGCCCGATTTTCGTGCGGCAGAGAGAACATTTCAACTCGTAACCCAGGTGATAGGGAGGGCAGGCCGGGGCGATGAGCCGGGAGAGGTCATTATTCAGACCATGCGCCCGGATCACTATGCGATTGTCTATTCTAGAGATCATCAGTATGAGAAAATGTTTGCCCATGAGATGAAGCTTCGACGGCATCCGGCCTTTCCCCCGTATCTACGGCTCACGGCTCTACGATTACAAGGGCGTGTTGAGGAAGACGTCCGAAAGTCAGCAGTAGCTGTCGCCGGGTATTGCCGAAAAATTGTTCGAAACAAGCAATTCGGAATTGAAACACTCGGACCGGCTCCTTCACCTCTGGATAAAATCAAAGACAACTATCGATGGCAGATCCTTTTAAAAGGAAGGGATACTGAACAAATGCATGCCCTGTGTGTGGCAATTACGGCTGAACGGCAAAAGCTGGTCGGAAGGCGGTGTTCCCTGGCAATCGACGTCGATCCAGAAAACATGATGTAAGCCCGGGGAAGAGTCAAATTCCCTTGCTAAAGAGATATTGCAGCGATTCGAACTTCCCGGCTGATTCAAATTCGAGGATCTGCCCGAGACTGGCAAGGGTGACCAAGCCATTTTTGTCGGCATCTTGTGCGGTGATGCCGCGGATCCTTTTTAAGATGCCTGTGTTGACCTGCTTAACCCGCGCGTAGTGGTCTTTGATCTCATCCAGAGAACAATTGTTTTTCGAGGCAGACTCCTGTCGATAAAATTGTTGCAGCATATAGGTGGCGGCAATCCGGAAGATTGATTCCTCTACACTGGCAAAGGGGAGATGGAAGCGGGCGAGAGGACGGAAAAAATCCATAACGGGACAACCGCTTGTCGCCATGAGCAGGCCCAGGATCGAAGCAAGTCCCTCCTGAACAACCGTCTCTTTGCTTACGGTTCGTTGGTCAGAGTGGCAGGAAACGGTGCAGGGGGTAGAGGAGGTAATGTCTTTGAAAGCGGTAACCAGGCCGGCAATACGACAGGCTATCGGACATGTAGCCTTTGCTGATGCCTGCAGCGTACACGGGGCGCACTGGTGACAGGCGAGGAGGGTCCAGTCAGGATGATAGTCCGGGCTGGTCTGACAGCCTTGCATGATAGGTTCATCTGTTACTGAAAAGGAAAACTGCCCTTTATCCGTAAAGATAAAAGTATAGGTGTAGGCTGGTGCCGGAAAACTCATCTCTTTTTACATTTTTCTGCAGGCGATTTTCGCACCCTTTATGAGAAGCTGAACCACTTTTTCTTCGGACTATAGCTGACTGTCCGATTGCGTCCTTTTTCCTTTGCCTGGTAAAGGGCTTGATCCGCCTGATTAATCAACAGGTTTTTATTGAAATTATCCTCGGTTGCCGGCGTGGCGCTGCTATGTCCAAAACTCGCGGTTACATGATATTTTTCGTGTTTATCCTGAAAAGGGGTTTGTTCTATAATAGCCCGCAATTTTTCGGCGACAACCATTCCGTCTTCAGCGCCGGTTTCCGGCAGAATGACCACAAACTCCTCCCCGCCGTAACGGGCAAGGATGTCATACCGCCTGATGTTTTCCTGAATAGTTCTTGAGAACTCAGATAGGACAAAATCCCCGACCTGATGCCCATAGGTATCGTTGACCTTTTTGAAGTGATCTATATCGATCAGCAGAAGGGAGATGGGGAGGCTATGGCGCACGGCCCGGTCTATCTCCTGATCGAGAACATTCTGGAAATATCTATGGTTATATACTCCGGTAAGACCGTCGATATTGGCCAGTTCATCCAGAATCCTGTTTTTCTTTTCAAGTTCTTTGGTGAGGTTTTCGAGATGGACCTTGGCCTGGATCAGCTGCTTATTCATCTGGTCGTAATCAAGATTGATCAGGCTGAGACGGATATTTGCCTCCTGGAGGATCTCCTGAACCGATTTAGTGGTCTTAATCTTCAGATTGAAGTACTTCCCTGCTTCCTTGACTTTTGTATGCAGTTGTTCAAGGATATTCTCAATGCCTTCCGCGGAGAGGGCCAGCAATTTACCCGATTCTCTCCGAAACTGTTTATGATAGATTTCCGGCTTATCTGTAAATAGAATATTTACTAAGAGATCAGAAAGATAGACAGCTCGGACAGTAGACCGGATGGTGGCATTTTTGCCGGAATAGAGTTCCGGATGATGATGATATTCTATGGGAAGCAGTAACACCTCCGGAAAACCCCAGCTTTTGGCCACTTCCGACCCGACCAGGGTATGATTTAGCCCAAATACCTCTTCCTCGGCACTCAAAGTATCCTGCTTATCCTCCTCAATAGCCCGTAGAACTTTGTCATATTCCAGGGGAAACGATCTGGCCAGGATAAGTTCCCCAAGGTTTTGCAGCAGTCCTGAGATGAAGACCTCCTCCGTATCTGCGCCCTTTACATTATCGAGGATGAGCTTGGCAGCCACCGCAGAGGCGAGGGCCTTTTCCCAAAATTTTTCAAAATTAAAGCGACTCTCAACTTTGCCGGCCTTCATGGACAGGAAGGAGAAGGAAAGTACCAGACTGCGTACCGCATTCATTCCAAGAATGCTGACCGCCTGATTAATCGAGCCTATCTGCTGAGGGAAACTATAAAATGCTGAGTTGGAGACCTTGAGAATTTTTGCTGAGAGTGAAATATCCTGAGCAACCAGTTCGCCGATATCAGTAAGGGTGGTATCTTCTTTAGAGGTCAGAGTAATGAGCTGTGAGGCGACTGTCGGTAAAGTAGGCAATTCATCAGATTCCAGTATACTTTTGAGAAGGACTTCTTTCTTCATGGTCGTTTTCCGGTTGAGTTGTTTTTATTGAAGAACAAGCTTCAATCTTTTGAAAAAGTATATCTTTTTTCGGCTGAAAATTCCAATCTCCGAAAACAAAGAAAGAGCTATGCAGTTGCTGGATGCAAAACAGGACAGGCAGCAAACCAGGAACTGGAAAGAAAGTAACTCGTCAACAGCTTTCCCCGGCCTCTGGATAGGTACAGCTTTCCCCCAGGTAATTTTCAAAGAGAAGGTTTTTCCCTTTGTTTAAAATATACTGTGGGGTAAGGGGAATTTTCCCCTTACCTCCAGGCCCGTCAAGCGCATAGGTCGGAATGGCCATCCCTGAAATATGCCCGTAGAGTTGCCGCATAATTGCGATGCCGGTTTCTGTCGGGGTGCGGAAATGGTTGGTTCCACAGGTGAGATCTGCCTGAAAAAGGTAATAGGGTTTTACCCGGATGCGCAACAGACCGAGGAAAAGTCTTTTCAGGGTTTTGGCGTCGTCATTGATACCTTTTAAAAGTACCGTCTGACAGCCGATCGGGATTCCTGCGTCGGCAAGCATAGTACAGGCCATACTTGATTCCGGTGTAATTTCATTTGGATGATTGAAATGAGTGTTGATATAAAGCGGATGATGGCCTTTGAGAAGAGACACAAGCTTTGGCGTAATTCTCATCGGCAGCACGGAAGGCACTCTGGTTCCGATGCGGATTACCTCGATCGAGGGGATGCTGCGCAAATTGCCAAGAATGTCGGCAAGTTCTTCATCCGGCAAAACAAGAGGGTCCCCCCCTGAGATGAGTACCTCTCTGATTTGGGGATTTGATCGCAGGTATTGGTACCCGGCATAAAGAGTTCTGGGACTGATTATCATCTGGTCAGTGCCGACCTTACGCTTCCTGGTGCAAAAACGGCAATACATCGCGCATTTACTGGAAACCAGGAACAACACTCTGTCCGGATATTTATGCACCAGATTGGGTACCGGGCTGAGGTTTTCCTCATCGAGTGGATCAGCATCACCAATGGTATCGCGTATCTCGGCCCTGTCAGGGACTGCCTGCCGCCAGATTGGATCGCCGGGACTCTGGATTAAATTTAAAAAATATGGATTAATTCGCATTGGAAAGTTTGCTATTACCTTCACTAATGCGTTACTATCACAATCCAATTGCTCATGCAGAGCATCCAGAGTAGTTATACTGTTCTGTAATATTATTTGCCACGGCTCCATGGCTGGCAATTATGGGGCAAAGAAGGGTACTTGTCAATTGCACATTTTATTTTGAGACGATGAAGGGGGCTGAGATGTCTGCGAATTTGTACAGGTTCAAATACGATGAGTATGGGAATACACGGGAAATTGTTGTTTATGCCAGTGGAGCCTCGGCTCGCTCCTGCAGCTACATAAATAAAGGGACGGCATTCAGTCTGGAAGAAAGAAAGGCCCTTGCCCTGGAAGCGACTTTGCCGCCGGGACTCAGAAATCTGGAAGAACAGGTTGAAAGTTCACGAATGAAGGTCAAAGAGAAGATTGATGATATTGAAAAGTTCATCTTTATCAGATCGATGTTTGACCGTAACGCGACCCTGGCCCATGCGCTTATTAAGAGTGACATCCAAAACTATATCAAGATCATATACACCCCGACCATCGGCCTCGCAGTACAGAAATATTCCTCCATGTTTCGGCAGGCTAACGGCTTGCACTTCTACCCCGGCAACATAGATGGTGCAGAGGATATCCTGAGAAGATTCAGTCACCGGGATATCAGAGTCGCTGTAGTCACTGATAACCAGGGAGTACTCGGTATTGGCGACCAGGGGGCGGGCGGCATAGCCGTCTGTCTCGGAAAGCTTATGCTCTATACCCAGGGAGCCGGCATTGCTCCCTGGCACTGTCTCCCTATTTCACTGGATGTGGGTACCAATAACGAACAACTCCTTGCCGACAACAAGTATCTCGGCTGGCGGCACAGGAGGCTGGAAGGAGAGGAATATCTGTCATTTATCGGTCGCTTTGTGCGGGCCTTTAGAAATGTATTCCCCAATGCCTTGTGCCAATGGGAGGATTTCTCACCGCAGAATGCCTTCAGTATTCGTGATGCCTTCGTTGATGAATTGATATCCTTTAATGATGATATTCAGGGCACCGGAGCAATTGCCCTTGCCGCTCTTTTCTCGGCCATGAAGATTAAAAAAGAAAAGCTCGCCGAACAACGAATTCTCATTCATGGCGGTGGTGCCGGAGGGGTTGGTATTGGTGAGCAAATAATGGATGCGATGATTGAAGAAGGTCTCTCGGAGAAAGAGGCCCTGAATCGGATTTTCATGATCGATGCAAATGGACTTATCGTCAGTTCGAACAGGTTGGAGCGCTATAAGAGAAGATTCGCCAAAGACCAAAAAAGCCATCCCTGGCTTGAGGAGCTGGACAAAACAGACATCCCCGGTATCATCCGCAATGCCAATATCACTACCTTAATCGGCACAACCGGCCAGGAGTTCTTTTTCAATGATGACGCTATTAAGGAAATTAAGAAGAACACCAGCAAACCTGTTATCCTGCCGCTTTTTCAACATATTTCAACTCCTCGGTTCTTTTGTCAGAATATCAGCAGGTGGAGCGAGGAGGGGATGCTGGTTGCCACCGGTAATCCCTGCGCGACCATGGATACCCTTGAGCAGGAGTACCATATAGGTCAGTGTAATAACGCCTTTGTCTTCCCCGGAGTTGGTCTCGGGGTGCTGGTTTCAGGGGCCAAGGAAGTTCTGCCGGAATTCTTTACCGAAGCTGCCAGGGCCATTTCGGACATGATGTCTCCGGAACAACTTGAGCAAGGCAGGTTGATGCCCCCGATAGGTGATATCCGCAAGGTGGCAAAAAAGGTTGCCCTGGCAGTGGCTATGTGTGCAGTAAAAAAAGGGGTCAGCAGGCATTGTGTGTATTCGGATTTTCAACACAACAATGATGAGTCGAGAATGAGAACGATGATTGACCGGATCAGGTGGAGTCCCGAGTATCTTCCTCTTCTTTCGATGTGAAAAAAAAAGCCCCCTGCACCTCACCGGTACAGGGGGCTTTTTTCATTATAATAATATCTAGAGTTTCTGAACGTTATCGGCGGCAGGACCTTTCGGGCCATCTACGATCTCAAAGGATACCCGGGAACCTTCTTCAAGGGACTTAAAGCCTTCAGATTTGATAGCGGAATAATGTACAAAAACATCTTGTCCACCATCTTGTTCGATAAAGCCAAAGCCTTTTGCATCATTAAACCACTTTACTGTACCTTCTGCCATTGTACGACTCCTTTTGCACTCAGTTCAATTTCGAACCGTTAATATGTTTCCGACCACTCGCTGGTCAGACATCGATTGTTGCGTTGAAATACAGAATTCACCCCCGCAGTTCCTCGGCCCGTGTTTTCAATAGTTCATTAATACAAAACATTTTGTACCACAACATTAGTTTCGTTTAGCATGTTTGTCCTCTAAAAGCAACAGAATATTTTGAAATGAGATGAGATAGTAAGGGGATAGGAATTTTTATCAACTTTGTGGTTTTCTATGGTTTATTTGCATACCAAATTGTGGCTGAAGTGGGTGAGTGGGGATGCCCAGTGTCGGTCAAGACGATAAATAGTTGACACCCTCAATGCCTGGAGTATAAGGTTAGCTGCTTTTTCAATGAATGGCGGTTTTCATCTGTTTTAATTAAATAATTTCTTAGACAATGACAGAGACGGTGTACCCAGATTATCCTTTTCCTTCCCACTTCCTGGAGCTTGATGGAGGACGGCTGCATTACCTGGATGAGGGGACCGGACCTGTAATTGTCATGGTCCACGGTAATCCCACCTGGTCGTATTACTTTCGACACCTTGTCTCGCTGCTGCGGAAAGATCATCGGGTCATAGCCATGGATCATATGGGGTGCGGCCTTTCCGATAAACCGCAGGAGTATGGATACTGTCTTGCGCAACACATTAAAAATCTGGAAAGTTTGCTGAATCATCTGCACATCGATCGTTTTTCCCTCCTGGTCCATGACTGGGGCGGTGCAATCGGGTTTGGCTGCGCTGTCAATCGTATCTCAGGGATCGAAAAAATTGTCGTTATGAACACCGCCGCCTTTCGTTCTTCTCGAATACCTCTGCGCATTCAAATATGCCGTCTGCCGGTGGTTGGTGAAATTATAGTTCGGTTACTGAATGGTTTTGCCTGGCCTGCCCAGTTCATGGCCGTAACCAGGAAAATGGCTCCGGCTACCGCAAAAGCCTTTCTCGCACCGTATAACAGCTGGCAGAACCGAATAGCCGTATATCGATTTGTCCGTGATATTCCCCTTACCTCTTCACACCAAAGCTATGCAACATTGGTGGAAATAGAAGACAGGCTCCCACTGCTGAGGGACGCTAATATTCCGATGTGTATTATATGGGGAGGAAACGACTTTTGTTTCAATGACCACTTTTTCCTCGAATGGAAGAAGAGGTTTCCAAAGGCTGAATATCACTATTTCCCCGATGGCGGGCACTATGTCCTGGAAGACAAGTTCATGGATATCGTACCGGTGCTTCAATCGTTTTTTAGGATTTAAACGTACAGGAGACGAGGGGGTGACGATAAATATTGCCGAAACGTTTGTCGAGATTGCTAAAGAACATGAACGGCGAATCGGGGTGATCGAAGCTCGGTCCGGTGACAGGCTTACCTTCGGCGAATTGAACCTTAGAGCCGACAGCTATGCGAATTACTTCGCTGCGAAGGGGCTGTGTCCCGGTGATGTAGCGATTCTTATGGTCAGGCCATCGGTTGATTTTATATGTCTCGCCCTGGCACTTTTCAAGATAGGCACTCCCATTGTCCTCATTGACCCCGGCATGGGCTATAAGAATCTATTGCGCTGCATCGAAAGGGTAAAACCCAGATTTCTCATCGGTATTCCCAAGGCCATTCTCTTTACCAGGCTGTTTCCAAAGCCGTTTAAGACGGTTGAGAGATTTTTTTGCTGCGGCAATTCCTTTGGTCTGTTTGGGCCGGATATAACAAGGGATATCAAAGGAGATGGTGCGCGCTATCCGGTCTATCAACCCAGGGAAAATGATCTCGCAGCCATTATATTTACCACCGGCTCAACCGGCCCCCCAAAGGGTGTGCGATATGAACATTCGATCTTCAGCGCACAACTGAGCTTAATTAAAGATTACTATGGGATCGGGCCATCGGATGTGGATCAACCGGCTTTTCCGCTTTTTGCCCTTTTTTCCGCAGCACTTGGGGCCTGTGCAGTTATACCCGATATGGATCCGACACAGCCCGCTAGAGTTGACCCGGTTAAATTTGTTGCCTCGATAGAGAAATTCCAGGTAACGTTTTCCTTTGGATCTCCTGCCATCTGGAACGTGGTGAGCAGATATTGTCTGGCAGAGGGAATAGTTCTTCATTCTCTGAAAAAGGTCTTGATGGCCGGTGCGCCTGTGCCCTATGACCTGATGAGAAGGGTGCGGAAGATCCTTCCCGTTGGCGCCTTGGTTTTCACCCCATATGGGGCAACGGAGAGCCTGCCGATTGTGTCAATTGAAGGTGAGGAGGTCGTTTCCGAAACCTGGCGACAGAGTCGGTTGGGCAAAGGTACCTGTGTCGGGCGGCCTCTGCCCGGCATCGATATTAAAATTATCGCTGTCTCAGATGCACCGCTAGCCGAACTGAAAGAGGAGATGATCCTGTCCAACGGCCAACCCGGTGAAATCATCGTCCGCGGGGATGTGGTGACCAGAGCCTACCACAATAACCAGGAGGAGACGAGACTGGCAAAGATACAGGACGGCGAAACTTTTTGGCACCGGATGGGAGATATCGGTTATCTTGATAAGAAAGGACGCCTCTGGTTTTGTGGCAGGAGGGGCCATCGGGTAGTAACCGGGCGGGGTACTCTTTTTTCCGTTCCCTGTGAAGCGATAATTAACGAACATCCCGATGTTTACCGGTCTGCATTGGTAGGCATACCTGACATTGAGGGGGGGAATGCGGCCCTCCCGGTGATGATTGTTGAACCCCGGCGGGGGAGAAAGATCAACAAAAAGATCCTACTGGCCGAGGTTAAAAAACGAGCAGCACAGTCCGAGCTTACCAGGGAAATTAAGCATTTTCTGATTTATAAGAATTTTCCTGTCGATATCCGGCACAATGCTAAAATATTTCGCGAGAAACTGGCACTATGGGCACAAAAGAAGCTTTCTCCAGGTCGATAAAAAAAGCTCTGGTCACCGGCGGGGGCGGCTTTGTCGGAAAAGCTGTAGTGAAAAGACTCCTTGACCTCGGAGTGGAAGTTTCTGTGGTCGGACGAAACCAGTATCCGGAGATAGAGTCACTGGGCGGAAAGTGTATTGTCGGCAATATCTGTGATCCTCTGATTATGGAAAAAGCGACTGCAGGTATTGACATCGTTTTTCATGTTGCTGCCCTGGCTGGAATTTGGGGCCCATGGAAAAAATATTATACGACCAATGTCCTCGGCACTGAGATGGTTCTGTCGTGTTGCCGCAAAAACGGCGTGCCTATGCTCGTCTACACCTCGTCGCCTTCCGTAGTTTTTAACAGAACGGACATTCGAGGGGGAGATGAAAGTCTTCCCTATGCCAGTCATTTTCTCTGCCATTATGCAAGAAGTAAGGCCCTGGCCGAACAAAGTGTTCTCGCTGCAAATAGTACGACTTTGCGTACCTGTGCCCTGCGCCCGCATCTCATCTGGGGCCCGGGAGATCCACATCTTCTGCCGCGACTGCTGGAGAGTGGCCGTCACAAAATGCTCAAAAGGATAGGAGATGGTTCCAATCTGGTTGATATTTCTTATATTGATAACGTTGCGCTTGGGCATATCCTTGCCGCACAAAACCTGTCTGACAAGGGGACGGCTGCAGGTAAAGCATATTTTCTCAGTCAAGGTGAACCGGTGAGGCTGTGGGACTGGGTAAATGAGCTTTTTGTCGCCATGGATGTTGCCACGGTTCAAAACGCGGTCTCGTTTGCTGTAGCCTATAGGCTGGGAAGTATTCTTGAGGTGTTGTACAAGATGACAGGAACGCAGAAAGAACCGAGAATGACGCGCTTTCTTGCCGAGCAACTTGCTAAATCGCATTATTTTTCGATAACGAATGCCCAAAATGAGCTTGGTTACCAACCTGTCATTTCAACAAAAGAGGGGTTAAGGAGGACAGTGCAGTGGCTCAAACGGTGATGGAGAAAATGGGAATGAAAGTCATTGTCTGGTGTTTGCTTGGCGTATTCCTGCCGTTTTGGACAATGACTCCGGCATGGTCATTTACCATTGGGGACGAACGGGAAGTGGGTGAAAAACTGTTGTATTCGGTCAGGTCGACATTTCCCCTGGTTGATGACCCCGATCTTACCCAGTACCTCACCAATCTTGGCCAAGATGTGCTTCAGGTAGCTGGAATTCAATACTTCGATTACCATTTTTTTATTATCAACGATAGGGAGTTCAACGCCTTCGCTGCACCCTCCGGCTTGATTTTTTTTCATTCGGGATTGATCGAATCGATGAACTCAGAAGACGAACTGGTCTCTGTTCTCGCTCATGAGATCGGCCACATCGTTAAACGACACCTCGCCTCCAGAGTCGAGAAAGGGAAATACACAACAATCGGCTCATTGGGTATGGCCCTCGCAGCCCTAGCTTTTGGTGGGGCCGCCACCCCGGTTCTCCTGACCGGAGCGCTGGCGACCGGTCAAAGTTTCAGTCTGCATTTCAGTCGACAGGATGAAGAGGAAGCCGATCTCTTGGCTTATGATTGGATGAAAAAGCTGCGTCGGAATCCAGAGGGAGAGGTGAAGATGCTGGAATCAATGCGACGTATTGCCCGGTATCGAAGCGACAAGCCGCCGCAATACCTCCTAACCCATCCTAATCCCGAGGAGCGTCTTAATTATATTGAATCATTGCTGGATAATGATCGGCCAACATTGCAGGGAACTACTAAACCTGCTGACAATTTTCAGTTTTTTCGATTTAAGTACAGAATCCTTGCCAAGGTGAAGGAGTCACAGGATTTTAAAACATTTCTGGCAAGCGTTCTGGCTGACAGCAGGTCAACTGAATTTATGAAGGTGATGGCGAATTATGGTATGTCCCAGGTGCTGGCAAACGAGAATGACTATACCAACAGTCTGGCCTTACTCGATAAGGTAATATCCTCTTTTCCGGATCAGAGTATTCTCCAGGTTGACCGGGGGAATATCGAGTTTGCCGCAGGCCGATTCGAGGACGCCGAACAGACCCTTAGAAAAGCCCTGGCAGCAGATAGTTCAGATATGTACGCCACATTTATCCTGGCCAAACTGCTATACAGGACGGGCCAAAGTAATGACGCTGAAAAATATTTTCAACGGGTCAGCTATGAATTACCCGAATACTCAAAAGTTTATTTCGAATTAGGGCAGATTGCTTCAGACCATCACCTGGTTGGCAATTCGAATTTTTATCTTGGCAAATATTATCTCTATGAAGGCAAGCTGGAACAGGCCGAGCAAAATTTCAAAATTGCTCTTCGTGCTGAAGGCCTCTCTGAAAAATTACAGGTTGAGAGCAAGGAACTGCTGAAAAAGATAAAAGATCTTAAGAAATAACCAGGACCCGCTAATGCTTGCAAGAATCAAGCAGCAACTTTAACGAGTCCAGATCCGGAGCGGCAAAGACTTTTTGCCGAAGGGCCGAGCTGCCGGGCAAGTCTCTGAAATAACGACTCATATGGTTCTTAATATAGCCTAGTACTTTCTCCGCCGGTAAAAACTCTTCAATCAGTCGGAGATGCGATTGGGCACCAAGGACAATCTCCCGTAACTCCCCTGGTCGGCCGGTTTCCTGAAAAACCCATGGGTTGCCGAGGGCAGCGCGACCGATCATCACCCCGTCACAGCCGGTTTCCTCCATCATTTGGTGTCCTTCTTGGCAACACATGACATCACCATTGCCGATAACCGGAATTGACACCGCCTTCTTCACTCCGGCAATGATTTCTTTTTCAATGTGGCCGGAAAATCCCTGTGCCCAGGTACGAGCGTGCACGGTTATGGCTGACACCCCTGAATCCTCGGCCATTTTGGCAAACTCAACTGCGTTGATGGTTCGGCTGTCTTTGCCTGATCTGATTTTTACAGTAACCGGGAGAGAAACCCTTGCGACGATCCTGGTCAGGATTGCTTTGGCCAGCTTTGGGTCGGTCATCAATGCTGCTCCGGCACCCCTTTTGGTAACTTTTTTGACTGGACAACCCATGTTAATATCAAGCATATCCGGGCCGTAGGACGCCATAATCTCTGCAGCGTCAGCCATTACCGCCGGATCAGCGCCGAACAGCTGAAACGACACGGGCTTCTCTTCGCCGATTGAAGCCAGCATTCGTAAGCTATTTTTCTGCCGATAGAAAAGACCATGGCAGCTGATCATCTCAGAGACGCAGTAGCCTGCACCGAATCTTCGGCAAAGAAGTCGAAACGGCAGATCGGTGTATCCAGCCAGGGGGGCGAGAACAAAGGGTGACTTAACTGACAGAGGACCTATCTGAAGCATAGCTGGTGAACATGTGTCAAAATAAGCACAGTGTCACGAAAATAACACTGTGCTTGAGCGGTATGTGGTCCCTTAAAACTTGGGGAGCTGGGTTACGGTGCGCTGATAGATTTTTTTTGACAAATCTTCGATAATGGTAGCCAGTGCCTTTCTTTCATTATCAAGATTGGTCGTGATGTTTTTTGATACCAGATATTCCTCGGTCCATATCTCGTCGGGAGTCTCGAGCAGAATTTTTTTCGAGACAATTTCTTTGAGTATGTAACGAACCCTGAGTCGGACCTTTACTTCAGTGGTGATACTATTTGCTCCGTAGGAGAGACTCGGTAGTTCTAGAGAGATGATCTCGCCGGCAAGGATGAGATCCGCTCCCTCTTTTTTTCGCACCGTGGAAATGGAGCCTGATTTCTGGAACCATCGGGTCAGAGAACGATAAATATCTGAGTCGAGCCCCAGCTCACTGGTCCGGTTTTTCCATTCGGTCAGGTAGATGGTTCTTGACGGCCCGGTGTAGACATTTGGATTGTGATACCCGCAACCAGCTGAAAAAAGGAGCACCGCAAAAAAAGGCGATAACAGCCAAGCTCTTTTCAATATCTTTCTCCTTATGGGTGACCAGATAATAGGAATCATATTGGATGATGGACTCGTAAATACCTTAAAATCAGCCATGGCTAAGTAAAAAACTTCAGCTTCGAGGCGCGCATATTTTCAATCATTTCGACGTTCAAGAGGTGCTTCGAAATGATTGAAAATATGTGGCAACGAAGAAGGCAGAGAGTTTTTACGACGCCATCATGGATGAGAGTTTAAAAAAAATGTCAGACGACTATATTGACGAGCTTTTTCTTGACGACAATGGTCTTACGCACAGGCTTTCCCTCGATATATTTCATGATATTGCCGTCGGCCAAGGCCTGTTCAACTAAAAAATTATCCTCGACATCTGCCGGAACCTCAAGACGGGAACGCACCTTCCCATTGACCTGAATGACGATGGTTAAGAGGTCCTCTTTCGCGGCTTCGGGGTCGAATTCCGGCCATGATTCATTCTCTATAGAAGTTTTGTTGCCAACCTGCTGCCACATTTCCGCAGCGAAATGCGGAACCATCGGTGAAAGTAAAAGCAATAGCACTGAGATAGCCTGCCGGACAACCTCCGGTTCCGCTGGCTGTTGACTTACTTCGCCTGTTGCGGCCGACAAGGTATTGAAAAGCTCCATCATACCGCTGATAGCGGTATTGAAATGGAAGTTCTGTTCAATGTTTTCGGTGACCCGCTTTATGGTCTGATGCGTTTTCCGGTGGAGAATACGGCCCTGCTCACTCAACTGGGTCGGGATGTCTGTTGAACAGTTGAGCTTCTCTCTGGTCGCGAGGATCAACCTGTACACCCTGTTGAGAAAGCGCGAGGCCCCTTCAACTCCCTGTGCACTCCATTCGAGATCCCTTTCCGGTGGCGCGGCAAACAGGCTGAATAACCGGACCGTATCTGCGCCATATTCGCCAATGAGGTCGTTTGGATCGACAACGTTTCCCTTTGACTTGGACATTTTTGTTCCATCTTTAATGACCATGCCCTGGGTTAAAAGATTGGTAAACGGCTCATCGATATCGAGATGGCCAAGATCCCTCATCACTTTGGTGAAAAACCGGGAATAGAGTAGATGAAGGATTGCATGTTCAACTCCGCCGATATATTGATCAACCGGTAACCAGTATGACGCTTTCGCCTTGTCGAGCGGCGCTTCTGTGAACCTTGGACAGGCATATCTTGCAAAATACCAGGAAGATTCCATGAAAGTGTCCATGGTATCGGTTTCTCTTTTCGCCTCCTTGCCACACTTCGGGCAGGAGGTGGTAATAAATTCCGGCCGCTGATGCAAGGGGAGACAACCGCTGCCCACCTCGGGATCCTCCGGCAGCATAACCGGCAGTTCGTCAATCGGTACCGGCTGTGCGCCGCAAATATCACAATGAATCATCGGTATGGGGGCACCCCAGTACCGCTGCCTTGAAATACCCCAGTCTCTTAGTCTATACGTGACATGGGCCGAGCCAAACTGTTTAGCTGTGGCATATTCGATAATAGCCTCCTGCGCGCCAAGAGACTCCATCCCGCTAAATTTGCCGGAATTTTGCAAGATACCGGGAATGGTTGAGGCCTGTTCCATGGTCTTGGGATCGAGTTCAATACCTGCGGGGAAGACAACCGGCTTGATTGCAAGATCATATTTCTTGGCAAATTCAAAGTCCCGCTCATCGTGGGCGGGCACAGCCATGACGGCACCGGTGCCATATTCGATCAAAACGAAGTTCGCTACGTAAATTGGAATCTTTTCGCCGTTGAATGGGTTAATGCAGTACCGGCCGGTAAAAATGCCCTGTTTCTCAGCTTCTTCCTCGACCGATTGCCGCTGTTTTTGGATGATAATTTCCTCTATGAACTGCCGAATCTTGTCTTCTTGATCTGTCCCGGCGATGAGAGTGTCTAGAAGCGGATGTTCAGCGGCAAGAGACATGAAGGTGACACCGTAGATGGTATCAGGTCTGGTGGTGAAAATTGAAATCTCGCAATCCAGCCCATCAACGGCGAAATTGCAGGTAAGACCGGTGGATTTCCCTATCCAGTTACGCTGCATGGTCAGCACCTTCTCGGGCCATCCGGGAAGCTGATCTAGGTCGGTCAGCAGCTCTTCAGCATAATCGGTGATTTTAAAAAACCAGCCGTTCATTTTTCTGGGATACACTGCCTCATCACAACGCCAACAGGCGCCGTCGATGACCTGTTCGTTGGCAAGAACAGTTTGACAGGAGTCACACCAGTTGACGGTAGTCACCTTCTGATAGACAATTCCCTTGTTATACATCTCAATAAAAAGAAGCTGCTCCCAGCGATAATACTTAGGATTGCAGGTGGCAATTTCTCGCGACCAGTCATAGGAAAGTCCGAGCTGCCGCAATTGATTGCGCATATATTCAATATTCGCGTATGTCCAGGTGGCTGGATGGCTGTTATTTTTTTGCGCGGCGTTCTCAGCCGGCAGACCAAATGCATCCCAGCCCATTGGATGCAGAACATTATAGCCACGCATCCGTTTGTATCTGGCAACTACATCACCTATCGAATAGTTTCGAACATGGCCCATATGTATCTTGCCGGAGGGGTAGGGGAACATCTCCAGCACGTAATATTTCTCTTTTGCATCCTCCTCGATTACTTTATAGACCTCGCTTTCTTCCCAAAAGGCCTGCCACTTCTTCTCTATAGTTTTGAAATCATATTTGTTCGAAACGGAGCTGTCTTCGGTCATCGGTTTTGCCTCAAGATACGGGTGGTGAATTTCCAGGTTTGACTGCCTATCGGTTGGTAACGGGTCGTTTTCAGGATCTAGTGAAAGCCATCCTGTTCCTCATCATAGTGACTCATGTTTTCGAACATGGTAAACTCTTTGATAAATGTCAAGCGGGCAACACCGGTTGGTCCATTTCTCTGCTTGCCGATGATGATTTCTGCCGTCCCTCTTTCGGGATTATCCTCTGATTTATTGTAGACCTCATCCCGATAAATAAAGCAGATAACATCAGCATCCTGCTCAATAGCGCCGGACTCACGAAGATCGGCCATCATCGGCCGTTTATCGGTACGGCTTTCCAGCCCACGGTTCAACTGGGAAAGGGCAATAACCGGCACTGCGTGTTCTTTAGCCAAGGCCTTCAGGGAACGGGAAATATCACTGATCTCCTGGGTTCGGTTTTCAGTGCTGCGCCCGCGCATGAGCTGGAGGTAATCGACGACAATGAGGCCAATTTCGTGCTGGGCTGCGAGCCTTCTGAATTTGGCCCGCATTTCCAACACGGAGATAGCCGGCGTATCATCGATAAAGATCGGTGCTTCCGATAACATCCCAACCGCCCGGGTCAGTTTCGGCCAATCCTCGCTCCGCAGCTTTCCGGTCCTGATTCGCTGCGAGTCGATACGTCCGACGGAACTCATGAGCCGCATAACCAGTTGTTCTTTGGACATCTCCAGACTGAAAACAGCAACCCCGGTCTTTTCGACCAGAGCGGCATGCTGGGCGATGTTCATGGCAAATGAGGTTTTGCCCATTGATGGCCGGGCCGCAAGAATAATGAGATCAGAAGGCTGCAGGCCGGCAGTCATTTTGTCTATTTCGGAATAGCCAGTGGGGACGCCGGTGATCAGTTCCTTTCTTTTATAGAGCTGTTCAACCGTTGCAAACGCTTTCGGAACTATGGATTTTATATGGGTGAAATACTGATCGCTCTTGGTTCCGGCAATCTCAAAGATTGCCTGTTCCGCCTCGTCGACGAGAATATCAATGTCATTTTGCTCTTCAAAACACCGGGCGGCAATGGTGGTATTGACTGAAATGAGCCGGCGCAGAATGGATTTTTCCCTGATGATTTTGGCATAACTGGCGACATTGGCAGTAACCGGTACAATCGAGGTTAAAGAGGCCAGGTACGTCGGACCCCCTGCGGCATCAAGATTGTTGGTATTTTTCAGTAAATTTGAAACGGTCAATAAATCCTGCGGCTCGTTTCTCTCAAAAAGATCAATCATCGCCTCGTAGATGAGGCGATGATTGTTTTTGTAAAAATCCGTTGAGCTTAGGATCTCCAGTACTGTGCCCAGCAGATCTGCTTTGAGGAGGATTGACCCGAGAACGGCCTGTTCGGCCTCGACGTTCTGCGGCGGCATTCCTGATGGAGTAATAGCTTTGGCCGGGTCGGGTATTTGTGTGAAGTCATTCATCATCAGCGCGTGGAAAATGATCCTGGATCTTGTTCCTGAAAGAGAATTCTGTTCTCAGGGAGCGTTTAGTACGAATAGCAAATAATACTGAAAAAACATATCTCCCATGGAGATCCCGCTCATTGAAACAAAGCGGCAGAGGTTTGCTTTGAGGTCGAACTCGTAGCAGTTCAAAGCATTAAACAAAAACACACCATGAAGGTCAAGCCTCTAGGTGTGTTTCCATCATTCTTGACAGCTCTCTGCAAAACCCTGCGGACAAGGGAGACACAGTGCCGATCGACTGCCTGCCGATGATATAAAAAATACTTAATTTGTCGTAGTAGCTACAACATTTACGGTGAATTCAGCGCTCACGTTGAAACCGACCTTCACCTGGACCTTTGTTTCCCCAAGGGTCTTGATGGGCTCGCTGAGCAGGATCTGCCGTTTATCAAGATCTACTTTGAGTTCAGCAAGTTTGGCACAGATATCTGCGGTCGTAACAGACCCAAAAAGCCGCTCATCCACACCGGCAAGTTGCTCGATGACCACGGTCAGCCCGGTAATCTTCTTGGCAATGGCTTCCGCCTGCTTCTGGTTTTCAGCACGGCGTGCGGCTATAGCAGCTTTATCTTTTTCAAGTAAAGCAAGGTTGGCAGGAGTTGCCTGCACTGCTTTTCCCTGGGGAAGGAGATAATTGCGACCGTAGCCTGGTTTTACCGTAACCACATCGCCTTCCAGACCAAGAGAGCTGATAGTTTCTTTTAAAATAAGTTCCATAATCTTTTACTCCTATAAATATAGGTCTTATAGAGCTGTACGGCGATATCCATATCCCATTCCATGCTCTATCGTTACTTAGGGTTGATCTGCGGTGTCCTGCTTCAGTTTGCGGAAGTCGAACCAGATATCCGCGATGCCGAATATAAGCAGGAGTAGTGTGCCAAATTGCTGAAAAACGATCATAACATAAAAAAATGATCTTAGCAGCAGGGGGACTCGCCACTTATGCATGAAATAGACGGCAATGGACATCCCCTGAAAGCAATAGATAATACTTAACAAAATGAGACTGTTTATCCCGATGGTTCTAAAAGGCTGTACCGGTAGCAGGGTAATGAGTCCCGTAATGATTGCCAGCCAGATGAGCTTTTCCGGTAAATGCCAGTAACGATAACTGGCCCACGGGGCGCTGCCGCTGTTTTTCAACATAAGCAGATTGCCCAGAACCATCGTGAACCAGGTTATCAGCAATATAAAACTGCCAATGATCGATGGCATTATCACGGGGACGATGACTTTCATCCGCGAGAGGGTAGCCTCCAGGAGCACCAGGCTGTCTGCCGAAATATCATTACTCTGCCGGTAGAAGGTCAAGGCTTCCTGTATTCCCTCATCAAACGAGTTCACCAGCTGACTGTACGCTGACACTTCTTGGCCGATAGAAAGCACACTAAAGATGACTCCCCAGCCAGTAGCCAGGGCAACAGCCCCCATGAGCCCGCTCAGGGCAGGGGTAGCATGACGGTCAGCCGAAAAAAACAGCACATACCCGTTTATCAGCAGGGTAAAGGAAAAAACAAAAAGCTCAAAATTATTCGCCAAAAGGTAGACGAGCAGGGATATCCCAACTGCTACAAGAAGGAGTCGCTTTCCAGTGTATTCTCCAAAGTTGCTCAGGATGTAGAAGGCCAGCAAAGGTAAAAACACATGTAGCCATCCAAACAGGGACCACTGCACGCCGGGCAGAACAATAACCAGTGTTGCAATAAAAATGGCACGTATTATTCTGCCTATCTTCGGCTGTGCATTACCCTGACTAACCACCTTAAATTTCCTGCAAATCCGTTGCGCTATTATCCCTGGGAAGATCCGGCATAGGGTAACAGGGCGATCTGCCGAGCCTGTTTGATGGCCTCACACAACTGACGTTGATGGGTCGCACAGGTGCCGACAATACGTCGAGGGATGATCTTCCCTCGCTCAGATACAAAATTTCTGAGTGTTTTTACATCTTTGTAATTAATTATCAGGTCCTTCTCTCCGCAGAAACGACATGATTTTCTACGGGTAAAAAGTTTCTTTTGTGGTCGTTGCGCCATTACTCAACCCTCCGGGGTGAAAATCTTGAAAATCTGCCGAGATTCTATTCCTCGGTTTCCTCTTTAGCTTCCTCTTTATCGTCATTTTCGGCAGTATCATCGGAATCGGCGTCGTCTGTTTCCTCTTCCACAGCCTCAGCGGTTTCCTTTGCAGATATAGCTTCCAGAGCCGCCTGGATGCCATCATCGGAGATGGAATCTGCGGTTTTGATGGTCAGATATTTTAAGACGGTGTCATCAATTCTGAATTTCCGCTCAATTTCTGCAACAGCTGCTGGAGTGCCGGCATAGTCACAATAAATATAATACCCGAGGCTTTCCTTCTTGATTAGGTAGGCCAGTTTTTTTATGCCCCATTTGTTCATTTCGATGATTGTGCCTTTTTCATCGATAATGATTGCTGTAGTGCTGTCAACAACCCTGTTGATCTCCTCTTCCCCAACATTGGGGCGAAGGATGAAGATCGTTTCATACCTGCGCATGCGTTCCTCCTCGTGGACGTATGGTTTTTGCGACTTATAGGCCATCGCAATTTTCGGCCCTCGCACAATGATATACTTCTGGCAGAGAGCAAGAAGGTCATAATAACACACTGTTATTATGTGAAAACTGGAGGCTGACTGCAAAAAACGGAATGCAGTTTGCCTATCAGTAAAAACTGACTATAATACATAGGTGGAGCATGTGTGTCAAACGATATTTTTTTTCTTTTCTTGTGCCTTGATGGCCAGCCACTGGGCAGCGAGTTGCTCTTCGCTCTCATAGGGCTTGCCGGCAAAGACATGGGGGTGACGGCGGATAAGCTTTTCATTAATAGTACGGAGAACATCAGAGAGGTTAAAATCACCCTGATCACTGTGTATTTCGGATATCATAACAACGAGATAGAGAAGATCACCGAGCTCTTCGCAAATATTCACCGGGTCTTCGTTCTGGATAGCATCCACCAGCTCCCCACACTCGGACTTGAGGTATTTCAAAAGGGTCGTGGAGTTCTGGCGTTTGTCCCAGGGGCAACCATCCTTCCCCCTTAGAATTCGGATGGTTGCAAGGAGTTTGGAAAATTCATTGATGTGGGTTGTCATCTGTTCTGATTGTGTTAGGTTTGATCGGGTGATTTAATTTTCTAGAAAAGTTGAAGAAACTATAAATTCAACAACTTTTTCAGTTATATGTAAAAAAAAGAGTTGACAATCCGCTCCTGACGAACTAATTAGCTTTGCTGGAAGGTGTTGTCAGGTTTTGTGCATTTGCCTGCACAGGATACCATCTTTTCTTGAAATACACATTGGTATTAAAATGTACGTTTGTTACGAGGGATACGGATTCCTCACTCTGCACCATGTATTAATACAATATTGAGGTAAGTTTATGGAAGATGACAAAAAACAAAAACTGCTCCTTGAAAAGCATAAGGACATTGCCAGGATAGATCAGGAGTCCAAGAGAACTCATGGATGGTATGTCAGGGTAAGGTTTTTGGGCAGGACCCACTCGAAATTCTTTTCCGACAGAAAATGCGGTGGCCGGTACTCAAGTCTGTTATCGGCTATTTCCTGGCGTGACAAGACCGAGAAAAAGCTTGGCAAGGTCAGGACAAACAAGCATATGGTTACTGTGAGCAACTCCGGAACCGGGGTCGTGGGAGTACGGCTTAACGATAAACTGAATAGATATGAAGTGAGCTGGGTTACCCATCAGGGCAAGCAGGGAAAGACCTCTGTCTCGATCTCGAAACACGGCAAGAAGGCCGCCTTCTCAAGAGCCTGTGCAATCCGTGCAGAAAAAGAAAAAGCTCGTCTGGAATACAGCGGCTGATAGTTTTGGCAACAGGCTCCGCCTCCTTTATTTGCCAAAAAATACAATAGCCGTATCATTCAACGTTGGCCGGGTTAGCCGACAACGTTGAATGATTTCCGGTTGCTGTTTACTCATCTCCTGCTTTTCTGCAGTAAACCTGTATCGATGTCAAATAAACATGACAAGGGTTGAATTGTGTTGACATTTCTGACACGATCAGGTTAAGTGTCTCGTTCTTGTACTGTTACATAGTTCTTTCAATAAAATGAAGATTTACTCAATGGGGTTTATATATGTATGCAATAGTTCGTACAGGCGGAAAACAATATCAGGTTGCGTGTGGTGATCAGGTTCGTGTAGAGAAACTCGACGGCAATGTTGGGGATAATATAGATCTGAGTGATGTGCTGATGGTGGTATCCGATGACGGGATCAAGGTTGGCCAGCCAGTTGTCGAAAATGCCAAGGTAACCGCCAAAATTGCCGAACAGGGCCAAGCAAAAAAAGTCATTGTTTTTAAGAAAAAGCGGCGAAAAGGCTATAGGTTGAGAAATGGGCATAGACAATCTTATACTGCCTTGAAGATTGAAGAAATTTCAGCGTAATTGATATTGCAGCAAAAATTACGGGTACAAAACTATATAAACAGCAGAAACTGGTGTTGAAGATAAGGAGTGGGAGATGGCTCATAAGAAAGCAGGTGGTAGCTCAAGGAACGGTCGGGACAGTGCCGGCCAACGACGGGGAGTAAAGCGGTTCGGCGGTCAGGTTGTCAAGGCCGGGAATATCTTGGTTCGACAACTGGGCACGGTAATTCATCCGGGGACGAATGTGGGCTGCGGTCGTGATTATACACTTTTTGCCAAAATTGAAGGTGTGGTCAAATACGAGGAATTTGGGAAAAACAAAAAACGGGTCAGTATTTATCCGATAGCCTGATCAGTTTTATCGCATATCGTTTCGGGGTGTTCTGCATCAAACAGCACACCCGGGAATTTTAAGCTCGACCCCAATCAAAGATTGCAGGTCGAGCTTTTTTTTTTATTAAGGCTTCCGGAGAAAAGCCTGAGGGAAGGATAATGGCATTTATCGACGAAGCAAAATTTTTTGTCAAAGCAGGAGATGGTGGAAACGGGTGTGTAAGTTTTCGCCGGGAAAAATTCGTCCCGAAAGGGGGACCGAATGGCGGCGATGGCGGCCGTGGCGGAAGTGTTGTCATTCAAGCAACAGATTCCTTGAACTCTCTGATTGATTTCCGGTACAGGTCGCATTTCAAAGCGGAACGAGGAGAGCACGGAAAAGGCAAGGATATGCACGGACGTTCCGGGAAAGACTGCCTGATCGAGGTTCCTGTCGGTTCGGTAATAAAAGATGCCGAAAGTGGAAAAATCCTTGCCGATATAACCGTTACTGGTGAGTCGATCGTCATTGCCAGAGGTGGAGCCGGAGGGATGGGAAACCCGCATTTCGCCAGTGGCACGAACCGAACTCCACGAATTGCCACTAACGGGGAGGCGGGTGAGGAGTTTTGGCTGAAAATCGAGCTGAAGATACTCGCCGACGTCGGCCTAGTCGGTTTGCCCAATGCGGGAAAATCTACGCTACTGTCACGATTATCAGCTGCAAATCCAAAGATTGCGTCTTATCCCTTTACCACCCTGGAACCACAACTGGGGGTCCTGCAGCATAAATTCTATGAGCCGTGCATTATTGCCGATATCCCCGGGCTTGTTGAAGGTGCGCATACCGGCGTTGGCCTTGGCCATAAATTTCTTCGTCACATCGAACGCACCAGTATCCTGCTCCATGTGATCGATGCGTCCGATGATAATGCAGAGCAAAATCATCAAACAATATCCAAGGAACTGTCATTATACCAGGAACAACTGGCCGACCGAATCCAGATAATGATCTTAAATAAAAAGGACCTGGTCGACAAATCGACTCTAAAGAAGCTGGAAAACTGTTTCCAACAACTTGGTCAAAATGTTATTACTGTATCAAGCCTTACCGGAGATGGAATTGAAGCCCTCAAGGACTTGATTGCAGAAACGCTGGAACGGAAGGAAGATGGTTGACATCTATGGAGTAATATGTTGTTATTACGCAAATATTTCGTATTCGTAGGGTGTTGGATAGCGTAGCATGTTTTCTTTGTATCGCTGAATTAAGAGATCAGTAGTGATGTTTTATGCATACCCCGTAATCGCTGCAATAAGAACAAGAAATCGAGAGATATATTCGAAATCAGAAGCATACTCTCACCCCCAGGGCATTAATCCCCCTCAGGGGGGATGAAACAGAGTACACCTTTGTGGGGTGTGTTAGATAAAAGAGGGCAAAGATAATGACACTCGAACAAACCATCAGTGACTTGGCAAAAAGAGCGAAGGTTGCCTCGGTAAACTTGAGATCACTGTCGACCGGGACAAAAAATACTGTTTTGTCGACCATCGCCGAGCTCCTCGTTGAAAATAAGCAGAGGCTGCAGATTGAAAACGCCAAGGATCTGGAGGCCGGTTCCAAGAGTGGCCTTTCGTCAGCCATGCTTGACAGGCTACGGCTTTCTGACGCGGTGATCGACTCAATGATCTCCGGGCTCCGTGAGCTCTGCAACTTATCGGACCCGGTCGGTAAAATCGAAGACTTCGTCAAGCGACCCAATGGCTTGCAGGTTGGGAGAATGCGCGTCCCTCTTGGCGTTATCGCCATGATCTATGAATCCAGGCCCAATGTTACGGTTGACGCTGCGGCTCTCTGTCTTAAGGCTGGAAATGCCATCATTTTGCGCGGGGGGTCGGAGGCCATTCATTCCAATCTCGCCCTCTCTGCTATTCTGCAGCAGGCGCTTTCTATGCATGGCATCGACCAGCATGGTGTACAGATTATTCCTGTTACCGATCGGCAGGCTATTAACCATCTTCTCACGCTGGAAGAGGAGATCGACCTGGTTATTCCCCGCGGCGGTGAAGGCTTGATCCGTTTCGTTGCCGAAAATTCAAGAATACCGGTTCTCAAACACTATAAAGGTGTTTGTCATCTCTATGTAGATAAAGATGCAGATCAGGAGAAGGCAATTCCTCTGGTAATTAACTCCAAGGCCCAGCGGCCAGGAGTGTGCAATGCCCTTGAAGGATTGCTTGTCCACGAGGAAATTGCAGCAGATTTTTTACCAAAGGCTGTTTCCGCTCTTACATCGCATGGAGTAGAATTGCGCGGATGCGTCAGGAGTGTGGCAATTGCAGATCAGATCAAACCGGCCGCAGAGGAAGACTGGGGACGCGAGTTTCTCGATCTGATCCTCTGTGTGAAAGTGGTAAAGAATTTTGAAGAAGCACGGCAATACATCGAAAAATATGGTTCCCAGCATACTGAATCAATCATCACTGAAAATTACAGTACTGCTCAAAGATTTCTAGCCGAGATCGATGCTTCTGCGGTGATGGTCAACGCGTCAACACGCTTTAATGATGGCGGACAACTGGGTCTTGGGGCGGAGATTGGTATCAGTACCACTAAACTGCATGCCTATGGACCTATGGGACTTGAGGAGTTGACGACTCGTAAATTTGTTGTCTTTGGACAAGGGCAAGTTAGAGAGTGACGGGAAGAAGAATTGGACTGCTGGGAGGAACCTTTGATCCAGTGCATTACGGACATCTGCAGTTGGCCGAGGCTGCGATAGAAGAATGCAATCTCGATAAAGTGGTTTTTGTTCCTTCCGCCCAACCACCCCATAAAAATCGCGCCTCAATAACCCCGTTCAGGCACCGGTTGGCGATGCTCACTTTGGCAGGTGCAGGCATTAAAGGCTTTGAATGCAGTGCTATCGAAGGGTTGCTGCCAAAGCCATCCTATACCATTGACACCCTTCGTGCGCTAAAGAAGCAGTACGAAAACGATTGTCGATTATATTTTATGATCGGTGCTGATGCGTTTCTTGATATCTTAACCTGGAAATCACCACGGCAGGTTTTGCATGAAGTGAATATTATTGTCTCCGGCAGAAAAGGGTATGACAGTGCGCATCTAGCCGAGTTATTACTGAAACTTGGCTATACAGAACAGGGCGGTCACTGGGCCGGCGAAGAAGGGAAGAGGGGTATTTTCATTCTGAAAAAGACACCCCCTGATCAGAGTTCATCAGGTATCAGGGCCATGATCAAAAAAGGGCAGTCCGTGAATCGATTTTTACCTTCGAAGGTTATCGATTATATCCAGGCACATATGCTCTACTGAACTCCACAAGGGAATATGTGTACCTTACAGAGTATTTGACTTTCATAAAAAACAACAAAATATTCTGTAACCTATTAATCTGAAAACGAGGTGAAATGTCCTGGGGGTAGCATGATCGTCAGGATTAATCGGTGAGTGGGAAATTTTTTATGCAACCGGATATGAAGAAAAATAATTCGTCAAAGATCTCAATTCTCATTGTCGACGATTCTCTGGTCTTCCGTAAATTTTTAGGTGATATCTTTGACGATTGTGAAGAGTTGGTTGTCGTAGGTGAGGCAGAGAATGGCATTGAAGCATTGGATTTAGTGCTCAAAACGAATCCGGATGTCATTTTGCTGGATATGGAGATGCCTCTGATGGATGGCATGACCGCATTGCAGCACCTGATGATTCATCGGCCGACGCCAACCATCATGTTCTCCAGCCTCACCGAAGGCGGGACGGCACGGTGTTTCGATACCATGAAAAATGGCGCAGTGGATTTTGTTTGTAAAGATTTCATCTTTCAAAAGAGCAGTCTGCTGACCCATAAGAAACTGCTTATCGACAAGGTAAAAAGGGCAGCACTCCTAAAACTCAAGGCGAGAGAACCGGTCTTTACCTCTTCATCTGATACAAACAGCCCTCCGGAAGTTGAGCAGAGAGTCGTCTTTTGTGAAGAGTGCGGGTCACGGGAGGTAGTGTCCATTGTACACCGCCGTCCTATCCAGAATATAAAATGTTCCAAATGTGGAGATACAATTGAACTCAGTCTGTTTGCCCAGTCTCAACACCGCCGGAACAACTTTATTTCAGTCCTTGGCGGGGGAGAAGGCTGTTTCTTTAACTTGCTGCAGATAATACCGCATCTGAGCGATGGTTTTTGCGGTGCCCTTATTGCTGTGATTCACCAGGACGTTGAGCACGTCAATAGCTTTGCCGAATATCTCGATGCGATTTCGGCAATCAAGGTCATACGGGCAAGAGAAGGTGTCACCATTGAAGGCGGCAATTGTTACATCGCCTCCGGGGCCGACTACATGAGTATCAAACCATACAGTACCCAATTAACTTTACAAAAGGTGGCGACCGAGTCGGTGAAGGGTGGCCCGCTCGATATCATTCTCGCCTCAGTCAGCACAATATTCAAGAAGAAGGCGGCCGGAATCATCCTGTCCGGAGATGAAAGCGATGGTGATAGAGGTTTGGCCATACTTATGAAAAACGGTGGTTCACAGGCCATTCTCTGTGAGGAAGAACGTTACTGCAAAAATATGGGGCAGCAGATTATGGAAAAATGTAATATTTCCGGGACAGCTGCCATGGATCACCTACTCGAGCATATCAGGAAAATGCATTATCATGCGAAATAATATGCTGTAGTTGGCTGAGACCTCCGCTCAAGCCGATAAATTGAATACAAACATTCGCATAGTTACATTTTCTGATTTGCACTTTTTGCCATAAGGAGATGGAGTAAAAAATGGACCGGCAAACTGAGGTGTCTGCCGTTTTGTGGGAGGAAAGTGTTCCCCTTATGCAGCAGGGACTGCATAAGGAATTGGTCAAACGAGCATACGAGGGAGGGGGAAGCGGTAATCGGGTTTTCCCACTTCGGGAAAATGTGTTTGCATCGATGCGCTTGACGAGTCTTCCGTCCACCAAGGTGGTGATCATCGGTCAGGATCCATATTTTAATGAACATTCGGGCAAGGGCCCTGAAGCTCACGGCCTCTGTTTTTCAGTTAAAGATGGGATCCCAATACCACCTTCACTGCGCAACATTCTGCAAGAAGTCAATGACAGCGTATATGACGGCAGAAAGGTCAGTGTCGACAGCGACCTCACCAGATGGGCAAAACAGGGGGTTTTGCTCCTTAATGCCAGTTTGACGGTGATGGCCAAGCGTCCTAACTCTCATGCAAATCTTGGATGGCATAAACTCACCGATAATATCATTGAGACTATCTCCAGGGAAAAAGACCATGTGGTATTTATGCTCTGGGGGGCGTTTGCCCAGAAAAAGGCTCCACTGATCGATCGGCGCAGACATCTCATTCTGGCAACCAGCCATCCATCGCCTCTTTCCGCCCACAGAGGTTTTTTGGGTTCAGGCGTCTTTGTAAAATGTAATGAATATCTGCAGGATCACCGCCAGCGCCCCATAGAATGGTAAGCGGTCGAACTTTTTTCGGCAAGATGCTCCTTCACCACCGAGGGTATCATTTCAGCTACCTCAGAGGCGAGAAACCCCGCACCCTTTTTTTCATACAGGCGGTCTGCGGCTGCCCCATGCAGATAGACTCCGGCAACCGCCGCATCGAGTGGAGACAACCCCTGGCAAACAAGAGCCCCTATTACGCCGCTTAGGACATCGCCCATCCCTCCGCTTGCCATTCCCGGATTGCCGGTAGTATTAATAATGGTTGCCCCGTCCCCTCCGGCAATTATAGTCCCCGCACCTTTCAGCACCAGAACAATATCATGCAGATCATTGCTGAACAGATCACAGCCGAGGACTGCGGCGTCAAGACGATTGTCCTGAATACAGTCCGAAGTCTTATCCAATAATCTTCCAAGTTCCCCGGGATGGGGGGTAAATATTCTCGGACCGGCTGGGTTGTGCAGCTTATCTCTCTCGCCGGCAAGGATATTGAGTGCATCGGCATCAAGAATCATGGGACATTTGACAGTGAGATATGCCTGTACAACAAGTTCGGCAGTATCCTTTGCCATCCCTAGTCCGGGACCGATGACCACGGCTTGTTTACCCTCAATATTCTTTAATATATATTCCCAATCTGTACTTGACAGGGACTCAGAACTGTGTGGCAAGGGAATAGTCATCGCCTCGATAAGCGTCGTCTCAAAAATTGTATTGAGATCATGGGGAACACAGAGGCTAACGAGCCCGGCCCCGCTTCGCATTGCGCCCCGGGCAGCAAGCACGGCAGCGCCGGTCTTGCCGGTCGAGCCTGCCAGAATAAGGAGATGACCATGGCTGCCTTTATGGGAGGCTTTCTGGCGTCGCAAGGCTTGCGCGAGGGTGGTGAAGGTATCGGCAGTGGCAAGTTCAGTGGTTATTTTTGCGCTGTCAATAGCTTCCGGTGGAATGCCGATATCGACAATCTCCAGTCTACCGGTCCAGGAACAACTGCCGTGGATAAAATGCCCTGGTTTAGCGCAACAGTATGTTGCAGTGTAGTCGGCACGAACGCAGGTCCCCAAAACCTTTCCGGTGTTGGAATCCAGTCCTGACGGTGTGTCCACGGAGACAACCGGGGAATTATGCCGAAAACTCGACTTGTTGATGAGGTTTATGGTATCGGCAAAATGGCCTTCAACATTTCTATCAAGGCCAATGCCGAAAATTGCATCGATTATCACATAACAGGGCAAACCTCTTGATTCGAAGTGCTTGAAAAGAACAGGGATGGTTTCCACCCGTACTGCGTTGTCCACCAGATGAAAAGGCAGCCTGAGCTTCCTGATGATCTGCAGGTTAACTGCAGCATCCCCTTTCAGGGAATCAGGATTGACGAGGAAAAAGAACACCGGCTGACAACCCCGCTGGTAGAGATGTCTCCCGATAACCAGACCATCTCCGCCGTTATTGCCTGGTCCGATAAAAATCAGAGCAAAGGTATTTTGGCAGGAGCCCAGTTCGTTCTCGATCATCTTCACTGTCCCAAGGCCGGCATTTTCCATGAGCACGATGCTGGGAATCCCGAAAAACTCACTTGCGGAAATATCAAGATTTTTCATTTCAAGTGCTGTGGGCAATTTCATAGAGTTCTCCTCTGGTTAAGCTTAAGCTCAGTTCGCCTCACTCAGGCTGGGATCATGATCAAGGAAGTCTTTGCAGACAATGCATGGTTTGAAGCCGGCAGCACGCGCGATGTGGATATCCTTGAACTCAAGGGTGCAGTCTTTACAATAATAATTATTGCAGTCGGGTAAATGGTATTCCCTTGTTTTGGCATTGCCTCTTATAGTGGGCCTGCTCATTGCCAAAATCTCTATCTCTTCAGAAGTGGTTTTTCTGCTTAAAACCGGCAAAAGGAGCAGAGATATTTTTTGATAGATGATCTTAGCCGGAGCAAGGAGTACCCCGATGGTTTTTTTACAGCCGGCGGCAACCAAGACTGGAACGAGGGCATGCTCATTGGCGACCCTGACCAGCCAGAAAAGAGCCAGCCCGAAGAAGAAAAAGTTGGGACTCCACATGGCCAGCCATACCGAAAGCACGCCTTTTTCCGCCAAGGCCTTTCCGCAAGTGAAGAAAACATAATACAGGACGAAAATCACCAACCCCGCCTGGATGCCAATGGCTTTTTTACCTGGACGTGCCTGTAGTCCGAGGGGGAGACCTATCAGGCTTATCATTAGACAACCAACCGGCAGAACGATTCTTTTATGGAATTCAATCAGATCTTTTCTTTTGCTCTCATTGTCTGCCTGACTAAATTCACTCTCCTGCAGTAATTCCTCCATGGTCAGCGATGTTCTTTTTAGTCGGGTGGCTTTGCTGTCAGGCATCTTGAGCGGAATATGTATCTGATACTGATCAAACTGAACGATCTGCGCATTGTCATTGCCGGGCTTATGCAAACTGCCGTTTTTAAGATCAATAGAAACCATCATATCCTGGATATTGCTGTTCATCCTCCCGTTTGTTGCCATGGTGATTACCGGATTATCGACACTGCGCATGTCTGAAACCCACACCTTGTTCCAGTTTCCCGTGGCTTTATCGATCTGTGCAACATAGACAACAACATCGCCGAGAGCTTCCGTGAAACTGTGCTCCTTGATGCCTTTGCTGATTTTTTCTCTCAAGAGCTGATAGGAAAGTTGCTTCATCGATACGGCGCTCTGCGGAATCAGCTTAATTGAAACAAAGCTTGTGCATAGGGCGATGAGACCGGCAACAATTAACACCGGCGGTAGAATTTGGTACATGCTAATCCCACTCGCTTTTAGGGCAAGGATTTCGGAGTCGCTCGACAATCTGGCAAAGCCAATGGTCACCCCTATCATTGCCGCCATGGGCAGCGAATAAAGAAAGATGTTCGGGAAGAGATAGGAGAAGAGACGGATAAAATCTGCCAGTCCGATATTGAGATCGAGAACAAAGTTCAGAAAAGGGATGAGCTTTACCAGGAAAAAAGCACAATTCATGATGAGAAAGCTGGCGAAAAATGGGCCGAGCATCTCCGTTGCCAGATAACTGTAGAGCAGCGAAGGGATTTTTGAATGGAATTTTGTTGTCATATCGTCTGGTTACAATTCCTGGCAATTAAAATGCGACCTGGTTTTGTCTTTTCCTTGGATATGCTGTATAAGAAGGTGGATCTGGCCGTGGAGGGGAGGCGTGCTCCCCGCATTGTGGTTATACGTTCCAAACCGCCTCACTGTCTGGCGAAAAAGGAGAATCATGCATCTATTTGAAACAGAAGAAGGGGATAAGTGGGTGTGCATTACCTGTGGTGTAGAGGAAGAGGCCATGATCACTGAAAAAAAATGGCAATGGATCTTCGATAAGGATGACCAGACGCTGCGTTGCACTCTCTGTGGACATCCGGATTATGATTATGATGACGACTGAAGGTTTTATTGCTCCTGAAGCAAGAGTGTCCACCCCAGTCTTTATACAATGCGCACCGGTGAGGTATCAAAATTTTGATGCAACGATCGGTTCATCAATGGTAACCTCTATCCAGTTCGGATCCCACCATTCTTTCGGTGTAACGAACACACCATTGATCAACATGGAGAAGTGGAGATGATCCCCGCCTGCCATGCCCGTTGTCCCGGTTAAGCCAAGAACAGTTTTCTGTTCAACCATGTCGCCAGGTTGAACATTGATTTGGCTGAGATGAGAATAGAGACTGAACACCCCCTGTCCATGATCAATCAGGACCATGTTGCCATAGATGCCAAGGTAATCGGCGAAGATAATTTTCCCCCTGTTGGCTGCCCGCACATCAGCTCTTGCAGTTGAGGCAATATCCATACCGAGATGTACCTGCTGATCTATGGCCTTTCCCTTATAGTAGTATGTTCGATGATCGGCGTAACCGGCTTCGGAGCTTCCGGGCATCCGAAGAAAATGGCCTTTCCACAATCGTTCCGGCTGAGGGTTTTCACACAAGTCTCTGATCTTCTTATTGTTCTGTTTTCTCACCGTGGAATTGGCGTAGAGATATTTGTCGACAAACTCACCCTGCATTTCAGGATAATATTGTTGAAATTCAGGGATCTTCTTATTTAAAAAGCCGTCACTGATATTAATCGTATCTCGTTTTTGGTTCGCCACCTTAAAGGCTGGCGCAAAAGGCATGACAGTTTTGTTTCCGGCCCGGTCAGTTGCCGTGATGTTCATGGTTTTGATTTGTTCTGTGTCATATGGCAGACCAAAAAAAGATATAAAAACATCATCTTGTCCGGAATCAAGGGGAAAACCCTGATTGAAAATATCATTCATCTGTACGCCATGAGCGCAGTCCTTTTCTGAAAGATGATAGATGGCAATCCCGGTACCTCCTGGAGAAATATACTTTTCACTGTGCAGGATTTGAATCTTGGGCGATACCGTGTCCACGGTGACCTCTTTCGTTGCTATTGACCTGTTCCCCTTCAACCAACGACGCATTGAAAAATCTGTCGCTTCGACAGTAATTGTCATAGCTCCGTCAAGAAAACCCTCTTTTTTTACGTCAAAATTGATGGTTTTTCTATCCTCCCGGGGACCAATCGCTCCGGTAAACCTGGACCTTGGGTAGGCTATGGAATACAGCTTCTTGCTGACATCCCCCTGGCGCCCCCAGACGGAAACGGTCTGAATCCCGCTCTGGGCGTCGGAGACAGAATATGTAATTGTACCTTTTTCGCCTATGAAAGCCCCAGTCTGCTGCAGATCGATGATCGGAATTTCTCCCTCGAAAAAAAGAAAGAAGGCGGCTCCTCCACCAAGTATCAGGATAAATAAAAAGCTGATCAATAAAAAGTGCGATCGTCTCGATGTGCGTCTGTTACGAAAGGCCATTGTTCAGTGTAATCCTTTTTTATTTTACTGTGTCAGTGCAGAAGACAGCAACATTATCTCTGCCATATGATTTCATATTTTTCGATATGAAGCTCCTTAGAAGGGGCGACAATAATTCTTTTACCTATCTCTTTTTCTACCATTGCTTTGGTATGCTCTTCTTCATTGTTCAGCAGGTCGGCAATCCTGGGATGCACCTGAAGCGTAATGTGTCCACCTTTGTGCTTTTTAGCGTTTCTGTCAATCTTTCTAAAAATGTCGTAACAGATAGTTCTACGGGACTTGAGCATCCCTTCGCCGGCGCAATAGTGGCAAGGTTCGCACATCAGCTGGTGCAGATTTTCGCTGATCCGCTTCCTGGTCATCTGTACAAGACCAAATTCGGATAGTTTCAGGATATTATTCCTACTTTTATCTTTTTTGACTGCCTCTTTAAAGGTCGTATACAGTTGTTCCCGATGGGCATCATCTTCCATATCGATGAAATCGATAATGATGATCCCGCCAATATTTCTGAGCCGCAACTGGTATGCAATTTCGACAGCTGCTTCCATATTGGTCTTGAAAATCGTATCGTTTAAATCGCTTTTACCGACATATCTTCCGGTATTGACGTCTATGACGGATAAGGCTTCGGTACTTTCAATGATGATATAGCCCCCGGAACGCAACCACACTTTCTTTTCAATAGCCCGGGAAATTTCCACTTCGATATTATAGAATTCAAAGATCGGGGTCTGCTCCTGATAGAGGGATATTTTATCCACCAGCTGCGGGGCAAAGGTTTTTACATGACCGACAATCTTATCATAAGCAAGGGGATTATCGATAATCAGGCTATCCACATCCATGGTGAAAAAATCTCTTATCGACCGTAGAGTTATGTCAAGATCCCGATGGACAAGCGACCGGGATTCCATGTGATCGGCCTTGTCAACAATATCGTCCCAGAGGAGCATGAGGAATTCCATATCCGCCTCAAGTTCTTCCCGTGTCGCATGCTCGGCCACTGTACGTACGATAAAGCCGGTCCCTTCAGGTCGAATCTCTTCGATGAGGGCTTTCAATCGATCTCTGATCTCTTCATCTTCAATTTTTCTTGAAATGCCAATATGATCGGTCTGGGGAATAAACACCAGATTGCGGCAGGGGAGCGTTATGTGGCAGGTCAACCTGGCTCCTTTGGTCCCGATCGGGTCCTTGCAGACCTGGACGAGGATATCCTGTCCTTCCCTGAGAATGTCTTCAATGTGCAGTCCCTGGGCCCTGATATGGGTGTTGGCACAATCGGTTATACAAGGATTGTAGTCCGAGGAATCCTCTTGCGCAACACAGACATCATCTACATAGAGAAAGCCTGTACGTTCGAGACCAATATCGACAAATGCAGCCTGCATCCCCGGCAGGACGCGGACGACCTTGCCTTTGTAGACATTGCCCATGAGCCCTTTTTCCGTTGGACGCTGCATGTGGAATTCGCTCAGATTTCCATCTTCTACAAGCGCAAGACGTACCTCGTAGCTTGTCGCATTAATAAGTATTTCAGTGGTCATTCCAGAACCGTTTAAGTCAAAAATTATAACTTCCGCAGGGGAAGGAGTGTTTTTTTAAACTTTCTAGTATACAGTATAGCCAACGAAAAATGCCATATGTAATAAATATTTTATAGGTTTTTAAAAAAGCCAACGGCGATGAATAAGTGTCCGGTTTCAGTCATTATTCCAACTTACAATCGATCTTCGCTCTTAAGCCGTGCGGTTGAGTCGGTATTTTGCCAGACGATGCAGTGTGCGGAACTTGTTATTGTTGATGATGGATCGACGGATAACACCCAGGAAATTCTGCGCAAGCTCTCCACCGCAAGCCAGGTGCCCCTACGGGTCTGCCTCCAGAAAAACAGGGGACCTGCGGCAGCACGAAACCTCGGTGTGCAGAGGGCGGAATACCCATACATAGCCTTTCTCGATTCCGATGATCACTGGCATAAACGAAAACTTGAAAGACAATATAACTCTCTTGTCGAGAATTCCGACTATCGGATCAGTCATACCCAGGAAAAATGGTTGCGAAGAGGGCAACATTTGAACAAAAAAATAAAACATCTGCCACGCCATGGCGATATTTTCGATCACTGTCTTCAGCTCTGCGCGGTGGGAATGTCAACCGTCATGATGCAAAGGGAACTCTTTTCTCAGGTCGGGCTGTTTGATGAATCCCTGCGCTGTTGTGAAGATTACGATCTTTGGCTACGGATTAGCTGCCGGCATCATTTTCTTCTTGTCGATGAGCCACTTACCGTCAAAGAGGGTGGCCGTGAAGATCAGGTTTCTGTTCAATACCGCCAGGGCATGGATCGGATGAGAATTGCCAGCCTCAGAAAGTTGTTGGATGGGGACGTACTCAGTTGTCGTCAGCATCGGCTGGCGCTCGCCGAATTTAGAAATAAAGTGACGATTTTTGGTAAGGGTTGCTTAAAACACCATAAAGAAGAACTAGGTACAATGTATCTTGAGCTTATTCCGAAATACGAGAAGATGGCAGTAGATAAATTTCCACTACTGGAGGAGGCCCTTGATGGTTAGCTGGAAGGACCCTTCCTCGTATATAAGGACTGTTTATGTTGAAGAGTCCTGCCTTGATCTGGACTATACCAGGGAAATCATCGATCGCGCCCGGTTGCCCTGGTCCGTCGTGGCGGACAGACAGAAGCCTAACGGTCTTGCAGATGACTTTGTCGGCAACCTGTCGGCTGGAAAAAGGCAGCTGTTTCTTTGCCGGAATAGAGGCGTCTTTTTCAAGCCCTGTCCTGGAACGCGAGAATACCGTTGTTGTGAGTACCAGGTGCTCAATACCGGATCCAACTGTCCTATTGACTGTGTGTACTGCATTTTGCAGGCATACCTCAACAGTCCCTGGCTTACCTTTTATGTTAATGTCGATCAACTTTTTCAGGAACTGAGTGGGACCCTGGCCACAAGCCAAGGACAATTTTTTCGCATCGGTACCGGTGAATTCACCGATTCCCTGGCTATTGATCGACTGACCGGACTTAGCCGCCGGCTGGTGCCCTTCATCGGTGGATTGGACAATGCCGTCCTCGAGTTAAAGACCAAGAGTGCAATGATAGACAATCTGAAGGATTTGGCACATCAAGGGAACACCGTCATTGCCTGGTCGCTGAACAGTCCATCCATTATGAAAAATCAGGAGCTACGCTCAGCAAGCCTTGCGGAGCGGCTCGACGCTGCGAGAAGATGTGCGGAATGGGGCTATAGGCTCGCCTTTCATTTCGACCCTATTATAGAGTATCCCGGCTGGCAGGAAGGGTACGCGGCCACCATTGAAAAACTTTTCGAAGTGGTTCCCGCCCAGGCGATAGCCTGGATATCACTTGGCGCTCTCCGCTTTCTTCCCAGGTTGAAAGAAATAGGGATGAAACGATTTCCTGCCTCGAGAATTTATTTCAACGAGTTTATCGAGGGGCTTGATGGTAAAATCAGGTACTTTCGGCCGAACAGGGTGAAACTTTACCAGAGCATATATGAGCGACTGAAAAAGAAGGCTGCATCGACTACCTGTATCTATTTTTGTATGGAGAGTGATGAAATCTGGCGGGAGGTAATGGGGTATATTCCCGAGGAAAGAGGTGGGCTGCCGAAGATGCTCGATCGTGCCGTTCGGGGCGGTTGAGGGTTTTCGATACTTTAGCCAGTAGTTGCCTCATTTGGATAAAATAAATTTGGCCTTGTTCTTTCTCTATTCTCGCGTATATTGGCAATATCTGAACATTGTCACTGTTTATTGTAACTTTTTCAAACCTAGAGGACTGGAATATGGTAAATAAGGTAATACTGATAGGTAATTTGGGTGCAGACCCTGAAATGCGATATACGCAAAGTGGCACGGCTGTTGCCACCCTGAGCGTGGCGACCAACAGAAAGTGGAAAGACAAGGAAGGCAACCTGCAGGATGAAACAGAATGGCACCGGGTCATTGTCTGGGCACAAAGTGCAGAATTTTGCAGTAACTATCTCTCCAAAGGATCCAAGGTCTACGTCGAAGGGAGATTGCAGACGAGGAAGTGGAAGGATCAAACTGGTAACGACAGGTATACTACTGAAATTATATCAAATGAAATACGGAACCTGACCCCGCGAGGCGGAGAAAGCGGTGGTGGCGGCTACGAAGAACCGCCGCTGCCTCCGGAACCTTTTGGTGGGCCTCTTGGCGGCACCGGTACCGGGGAAGATGTTCCGTTTTAAGTCCCATATAAGATTCTCTACCTGAGCCCTCACAGATAAAGAGAAAAGGAGTAATGTCCCGACGGGAAATTACTCCTTTTTTTGTTTGGTATTCAATATGGTTAAACCTATAAAAGCTGGTTGACTGTGCAGATAACAATTCATATTATTGTAGCACCAATATCAGGTTGCACTTCCCTTTTTGTTCATTAAGATTTGATCGTTGCTATGGCTTATTACAAGACTCTTGGGGTAAAAAAAGACTCCAGCACCAGTGAAATAAAAAAAGCATACCGTAAACTTGCGCTAAAATTTCATCCTGATAAAAACAAGGGTGACAAGGCAGCAGAGGCAAAGTTCAAGGAAATTAGTGAAGCATATGCCGTGTTGTCGGATCCTGAAAAAAAGAAGCAGTACGATCTTTACGGTTCCACGGATTTCCACCGGCGATATTCCCAGGAAGATATTTTCCGGGGCTTTGACCTAAACGACATCCTCAGGCAGTTCGGGGTTGGTGGCGCTGGATCATCGGCAAATTTTCGATCGACCATGGGAGGCAACGGTCGTTTCAACTCCTTTTTCAGCCAGGGTAATGCCGGAGGCTGTGGTGGCGGGTGTCATGCTGCGCCGGAAAAGGGACAGGATATGACCTACCAGATCAATGTAACCCTGGAAGAGGTACTGAATGGTGCTGAAAGGACAATCACCTTACGAAAAAATGGTAATCCACACAATGTTTCAGTAAAAATTCCCAGAGGGATTGAAGAGGGAAAGAAATTACGGTTGCAGGGAAAGGGTGGTTCTTCGAGAAACGGGGGACCGCCCGGAGACCTTTATCTTAAAGTAGGAATAGTCTCAAATGATATTTTTTCCCGGAACGGTGATGATCTGATCGTGCAAAAATTGATCTCTTTCAGTGAAGCCTGTTTTGGTACGAAATTAGAAGTCGAAACGCTGGAAGGCAAGAAATTCATGGTGACCGTCGCCCCGGGAACGATGCATGACTCCCGATTAAGAATTAAAGGCTATGGCTTACCGGTTGGACCGATTGGCGAACGGGGAGATCTCTATGTTCGTATTGGAGTGAAGGTGCCGAAGGAACTGACCGAAGACCAGAAAGTCGTTGTTGCCCAGTTGCAGGCATCGGGTTTGTAATTGTCAGGAATTGCAAAGAAATGATATAAACCGCCCGGAGTTGTTTGTCAGCTTCGGGCGGTTTAGGTTTGATGCTGGAATTTCAGGTTGGCGCAGGGGAGCCAGCCACCCGCTGCAACCAGAGTTGTATAAAAAGGATTGAGATCTAAGGAGCATTTCACCGGCTCTTGTCGCGCTCTATCGGAAGACGCTGTCAACTGCCTCTCCTCCAAATTGACCTTGGAAGGTTTGTAAGGACAGCGGTTACTGTTGCCCCTGCTTTTACCGCCATATTGTACAAGGTCTTTCTCGTCGTCTTTTCAACTTGTATCTGCCTGGACATAGATTGAGTTATCAGAATATGTTTTCGTTAACTGAACATTTTCTGCTCTATTACAATCCATTTCAGTTGGTTATGCGAGGATAACCGGCGGCTTGAGGAGAATTGACAGATCTATCCAAAGGACAACTCCTCGTTTTTTTAGGATATGTACTGTTCTTTCTTGACTTGCAGCAGACTTTTTTGGTAGCATATAATGAATGTTCCTTAAAGGTTAGGGAACATCATTGTTAATAAGGATAGAATCACACATAAATGGATACATGTGGTCCTATTCGTTTTTACCTGGGGGGGTAGAGTATGTCTGAACGTGTAAAAGGTAAGGTGAAGTGGTTTAATGCAAGCAAGGGGTATGGATTTTTAGAAAGACCTGATGGTGAATCGGACGTGTTCGTTCACTACAGTGCTATTCAAGGTGAAGGTTTTAGAAGCCTGGAAGAGGGGGAAGCAGTCGAATTTTCCATTGCGAAAACAGAAAAAGGTTTACAAGCTGATAAAGTCAGTCGAATGAGCTAAGTCGTTTAGTATACTAAGTATACGGGTAGGAAGCCCCGGGCAGGATTGATCAGTCTTCAATCCTGCCCGGGGCTTTTTTGTTGGTGGGCAGATAAATTTTTTGATGCTTTTCCGAAAAAGACATGTCATACAATGCCGGTTTTTTTGATCATCTTTGGAGTGATATGTGTATACGATTCACGTTCAATTAACTACTCTTGCGGAAACTGAAATACTTGGAAGACTTCTAGGAAACTTGGTCAGACCTGGTGATGTGCTTTGTCTTAATGGAGACCTTGGAGCAGGTAAGACAGCTCTCTCTCAGGCTATTGCACGGGGTCTCGGGGTACCTGAAGATTGCTATGTGACCAGTCCATCATTTGCTATTATGCATGAATACCAGGGTAGAATGCCGATGTATCATATGGATTTTTACCGCCTGCAGGATGCGAGCGAGGTAGAAGATCTTGGTTTTGAGGAGTATTTCTATCTCGAAGGAGTGACGGTCATAGAGTGGTCAGACAGGGCAATTGAAATACTTCCCAAAGAGCGGATGATCATCTCAATGGAACTCAACAGTGATCTCTCGCGTACAGTTATCCTGCAAGGTTCAGCCGGATACACTGAACTGTTGCAGCGTATCAACCTGGAGTTGCAGAACGGTAAATCTTGATTTCGCGATGGGCTCAGGTACAGTGTAGCTCTTGTGGATGATAGGCTGCCAATGTATTTGTCAACGGATCCTGCCTGGAGGCATGTCTTACATTGTGGTATCTTGTGACTTGATAATGGTGAAAACAAGGTTATTATGGCCTGTGACCCTGAGCCCCCGATAAACGTGCAAAATGGGGGAGACGGATGCTCAGCGATTTCTTTAAAACTTATCTCGTATTTTTACGCCCTGATAAATTGTTCGTCATCAGACAAGCGTAAAGTACATTTTTTATTATCTGAAGGTACCATGAAAAAAAAATCCATACGTTTCAATGATTGCTTTAAAACCTTTACCATTGATCAGGATAAAGCGATAACTCCTGAAGAGACATTGAAAAAATTTTACACAAAGGTAGAGTCTCTTGATCTGAAAATATTAAATGAAGTGAGAAGGATAGACAATGGTCGTCTGGATATCCCCGTATTTTTCAGTGTATGCGGCGAAGACGCCCATGCTATGACGGGTACCAAAAAACAGATGGGTAAAGGGGCGTCGCCCATACAGGCAGAGGCTTCAGCATGTATGGAGCTTGCCGAACGTTTCTCATTTTTCGCCTATAAGAATAATCCGGGAAATTTTCTCACCGGAGATTACAGGACCATGCTCAGGGCAGGATACCCTGTCCTTGGCCTGGAATATTTACTGGCATCTGTTCATGACAGCCACTCTTCCGTTGAACTGCTCGAACAGTTGCTGGAAGATATTCCAATGCAGTGGGCCTGGGGAACGAATGTTACCAGAAATAGTGACGTACTTATTCCCTTTTCCTGGTTTTTTGCCATCAATGAGTTTAATGGCCCCTCCGCCGGCAATACCATTGAAGAAGCCGCCCTGCAGGGGATTTGTGAGATTGTCGAACGGCATGTCTGTTCCGTGGTCAATCACCAAAAGATTATGGTGCCGAAAATCGATCCGGCTTCGGTACAGGATGAGGTGGCCAGGGAACTATTGCGCAAATTCCGAGATAATAAGATAGAACTGTATCTCAATGATTTTAGTCTTGACACGGGTATTTGCACCGTCTCCGCCCTGGCCATCGATCGTTCGACCTTCCCGGGAAAAAGTGAGATCGTCTATACAGCAGGAACTACTCCCGATCCCGAGAAGGCTCTGATCAGGGCGGTGACAGAGGTCGCACAGCTCGCCGGAGACTTCAATACCGATTCAAATTATGTCGCCTCGGGCCTGCCTAAACCTCTTTCTATGGAAGAGGTCGAATACATTACCGAAGCCACCAAGACGGTATCTATCGATCAGATGGCTCATCTGGCCCATGACAATATCAGGGTTGAAGTCGATAATTGTGTCGCTTCCCTGAAAAAGATCGGTATGGAAGTTCTGATGATTGATGTGACCCACAACGGTCTCGACATCCCGGCACTGTACACAATAGTTCCTGGCGCCCATTTTCGGGAAAGATCAATGATCAATGATGTCGGATTGTTTTCCGCTAAACTACTGGTTGAGCGGGTCAACGATTCAGACCTCCTTGAAAAGAAGCTGCTCCAGATGGAAACTCTGCTGCCAGATGCCTATTATCTGGAATTCTACAGGGGGCGCAATTTTTTTGATATGGGATTTCCTGAATCCGCTATCGAGCATTTTACTCGCGCCTTAACCATGGAGCCCGAAGCGGAAGATCTACCATACATCTATTCCTATATGGGCAGCTGTAAAAAAGATCTGGGGCGATATGATGAGGCCGTGGAAATTCTCAACAAAGGGCTTGCAGAAGATGAGGAGAGACCGGACCTGCACAATACCCTTGGTGTCTGTTTTTATAAAACCCAGCAATACGAAAAGGCAATTCAGCATTTTCAACGGGCAGTTGACTTGAATCCAGCCTCCGGCATCGATTACGCTAATCTTGGAGTAAACTATAACAAGATTGGAAATAAAGAGTCGGCAATTGAGTTTCTGACCCTGGCACTGACAATCGATCCCAGCCTCGATTTTGCCCGTGAACTCCTGGATAAATTGCTGCATAAATAAGGCAATTCGCTCCTGGATAATGCTGAAGGCATCGTTGGCAGATACCCCGGTTGCGGAATACGGCAGACAAGAAAATTTTATCCCTCAGCTATATCAACTTGGTGGTGATATTGCATAAGAAGGATTTTCATACTGAATACGAGCCCCTTCTTTCGATCCTGGAGGGTGGTTCGTCTCCATTGAACTGCCAAAACCCTTTTTGGCCGGCAGTTCGATAGAGCGGAGCACCCCCTACTGTTTTGCTGCAAATAACAATTCACTTCTCTTGCCATTAGTATAGTATTCGATCTTCCATCTCACACTATTCGAACAAACAGGTCCTTTTTGCTTTTATTGCCCCATGTTTTGCGGCATCGTCGCGGCACAATAAGAGTTGGAGCCCCAAGGGAGAAGGGGGGGCTTACCAACTTATAAATTACATGAACAATTTGCTTGTGAACGTTTGTGCCGAGATGACTCCATAGGAAAACAATGTATCCGAATAGTGATTTGAAGATAATAATCTTTGAACATGAGCGACTTTTAGGGTATTGAAACTGTTGATCAGAAAGGGCGGTAGGACACAGACGAGACATTTGAAGGGTGCAGACAAAAAGAGGAGCAGCAGATTGAAAGAACTGTATTTCTTGCGACATGGCGATACAGGTTTGCCTGGCTGCTATATAGGGGCAACCGATGTACCTATCACCGATCAAGGCAAAGAGCAGATTCGTAAATCGGCGGTAATTTTACGGCAGAAGGGTCTTGAAAAAATAGTTTGCAGTCCAATGCTCCGCTGTCGACAGACCCTGGAACAACTTGCGCTTCCCTGCGCCTGTCAATTCAGCGAGCTGTTAAAAGAGGTAGATTTCGGTCGCTGGGAAGGCAAGCGTTTTGAGGAAATTATCCAAGATGATCAGAAACTCGTTGATTCCTGGGTGGCCATGCCTGAAACTTTCTCCTTTCCAGGGGGGGAATCCAGCGCTACGTTCCAAACCAGGATTATATCTTTTATGACCCAGTTGCAAAAAATGAAGGAGGAGCATATTCTGGTCATCAGCCACGGCGGGGTTATCAGACATCTCCTGTGTAGGTTATTAGGTCTTGAGACTGACCGGTACCTGGTTTTTGAGGTCAGACCAGGGTGTTTCTGTTCCGTCCGTCTTTATCTCGAAGGGGGCGTGTTGACTGGTTTTAATATTGCGGGGTAAAGAAGTGGCGAAAATTATTCTCATCACCGGCGGGGCAAGAAGCGGCAAGAGTTCTTTCGCCCTTGAACTCGCCGAATCCCTGTCCTCCAGACGTTTGTTTTTGGCGACTTGTCCGAAGGTCGCCCCAGAGATGTCTGAGAGGGTTGAACGACATCAGCAGGAGCGAAAAGGTCGGGGATGGGTTACCATCGAGACCGAAACAAGCTTGGCAGAGGTTTTGACCGAGCAGATAGCGGGATTCGATGTTGTACTGCTGGATTGTATAACCCTTTGGGTGAACAACCTGCTCTTTAGTCGGAAAGATCAGGAAACTACACTCAATGACCGTCGAATCAGTGTGCTGTGTAATGAATGGCTAGAAGCAGCCGGCACTTTTTCCGGAACTCTTATCTGCGTGACGAATGAGGTCGGACTCGGCATTGTCCCCGATAATCCTCTGGCACGAAGATACCGGGACATGGTCGGAACGTGCAATCAATTAATTGGCAGAACTGCAAATGAGGTTATTCTGGTCAGCTGCGGAATACCTCTTTTTCTCAAAAAGAGCGAAGACGATTAACAACTATAGGAAGGAAAATCATGAGCCTTTTGGAAAGAACAATCGAAAAAATCTATCCTCAGGATTCGTCCAGCAGGGATGCGGCAAAGACTCGTCTTGACAACCTCGCCATCCCTCACTGGGCCCTTGGCGATCTCATGGATCTGGCCATCGATCTGGCCGGGATGATGAAGACGGTCCGTCCTCAGGTGGAGCGAAAGGCAATCGTCACCATGGCCGGTGACCATGGCGTAGTAGTCGAAAACATCTCCAAGTATCCGAGTGAAGTAACACCGCAGATGGTCTACAATTTTGTCGCTGGCGGCGCCGGTATAAACGCCTTGGCGGCTCAGGCGGGAGCAGAGATCTTTGTCGTCGATATGGGGGTGGCGGCCGATCTCAAAGAGCTCGCCGACAACAACAGGATTATAAATAAAAAGGTCGGTCTCGGTACAGATAATATTGCCGTAGGGCCGGCTATGAGCAAGGCTATGGCCAGAAGGGCCGTTGAATCCGGCATCGATATCGCAAATGAACTGTCAGAACGGTTCGATGTGTTTGGGACCGGAGATATGGGTATCGGCAACACGACGCCGTCGACTGCCATCGCCGCGGTCTGCACCGGTAAAAACGTAGCAGACTTGACCGGGCGTGGAACAGGTTTAGATGATCAGCAGGTTCAACACAAGGTCTCGGTAATCGAGAGGGCGCTGGCAGTCAATAAACCGGATAATCGAGATGGTCTCGATATTCTCGCCAAGGTCGGCGGTTTTGAAATCGGCGGACTCGCCGGACTGATCCTTGGCGCTGCAGCAAATAACAAACCGGTAGTCATTGACGGCTTCATCTCAACTGCAGCAGCTCTTATAGCATTTAAGATTGAGCCGTTTGTCAGAGATTATCTTGTTTTTTCCCACCGATCCGTCGAACCGGGGCATAAGGCGATGCAGGAGACACTCGGTTGCAAAAAACCTCTGCTTGATCTCAATTTCCGCTTAGGTGAGGGGACTGGAGCAGCGGTAGCGATGAACCTCGTTGAAGGAGCAGTGGCCATCCTGACCAAGGTGGCAACCTTTGAAGAAGCCTCCGTCGCTCAGGCAGACAAGTAAAGAACATGTCGGCTGAAATGGTCACGAAGGAAAAAGGTTTCGTTTTGCTTTTCGCCAGATTCTGCACGGCGCTACGGTTTCTCACGGTTGTACCTGTTACATGGCGGACTGATGATGATTCGCACTATTTCGACACCTGTCTGGCGTTTTTCCCGGTTGTCGGAATACTTATCGGGGTGGTGGGTGCTGCCGGGGTATACATTACGCAAAACTTTTTCCCAGGGCAGGTAGTAGCTGTTGCTGCCGTTGTTTATCTTGGATCTATTTCAGGATTCCTCCATCTGGATGGACTTTCCGACAGTGCCGACGGTCTACTCAGTGCCCGGCCGAGAGAAACGAGTCTAACCATCATGAAAGACAGCAGGGTTGGAGCCATGGGGGTCATTGCCGTAGTTCTTGTTCTGCTGGCTAAATATTGCGCTTTGAGTACACTCGGAGCCGGACAATTCTGCCTGGCAGTCTTTTTCATGCCCCTTGCCGGAAGATGTGCGATATTGTTTACCATGGCGCGCCTGCCCTACGCGAGACCGGAAGGTGGGCTGGGTCGTCTCTTTTATTCAAAACGAAGTAAAGCGACTGCGCTTACAGCCTTTCTGTTACTTTTGATATTTTTTGCTCTTCTGGCACCATCACGGCTCCTTGTCGGGATTTTTGCTATCCTGACCGTCAATCTGCTTTTTGGTAAGTGGTGCTTAAGACGATTGGGCGGGGCTACAGGTGATACCCTTGGCGCAGTCTGCGAACTGACCGAGGTGATTACGGCTTTCGCCTTTACCGCCTCCCTCTCTTTTTCCTGACGGCAACCATCTCAATAGTTTAATATTATGAATACATTCGAACACGGCGGAAACATCCATAAAATTCTGCGTAATTCCCCTGCAAAAGGGAAGGCAATCCTCGATTTCAGCGCAAATATCAACCCGTTAGGACCTCCTGACTGGTTTCGCCCTTTGATCAGCCGGCAGGTGGAGAACCTGGTGCATTATCCGGATCCGGAAAATACCCTTTTTACAGAGGCAATTGCCGAACATACCGGGATTCCAACTGAGCATATTGTCGTCGGCAACGGCACGACGGAGTTGCTCTATGCTTTTATGCAGATAATTTCGTGCAGACGTGTTCTCCTTCCTGTGCCATCCTATGTCGATTATGCCAGAGCTGCGACATCAGCCGGGTTGACGATAGAGGAATTTATCCTTGAGGAAGAAAATAATTTTACCATTGATCTGTCAAGGCTAGGATCAAAGATTCTGCCCGGGGATCTGGTGATCATCGCTACGCCCAATAACCCAACCGGACAAACAGTAGACAGAGATGATCTCCTGAGCTTGATGAAGGATTTCCCAAAAAGCTATTTCCTCATTGATGAAGCTTTTCTTGATTTTATCGAAGGGAGCAAGACCCTTGGGGCAACAGGCGAAAATGTCTTGACCCTAAATTCGATGACCAAATTCTACGGAGTCCCGGGCCTGCGCATCGGCTACGGTATCTTATCACCCCAACTTGCCGCACGGGTAAAGGAAAAACTCCCACCTTGGACGGTCAACAGCCTTGCTCAGGCAGTTGGCGTCGAGGCTCTGAAAGATAGCGCATACCAGGTAAAAACCAGGCAGGTTTGCCGTGAACTGCGCCTCGAGCTGGTGGAAGAACTTGCCCGGTTTGAACAACTCAGAGTCTATCCTGCAGAGGCAAATTATCTTTTTGCTAAGGTTGTTGCCGGAGGTGATGCGGCAAAGCTTGCCGACTTTTGCCTTGATCACGGGATCATGATCCGTCGATGTGACAATTATAAAGGGCTCCAATCATCCCATTCATTTTTTCGAATTGCCGTTCGTACAAAGTTGGAAAACAATAGTCTGCTTGATGTGCTGCAGAGCTATTTTTTGAGGGGCAAAAACCGCAAGAGCGGGAAAAAGAAGGCGCGGTCCATCATGTTTCAAGGGACATGTTCCGATGCGGGTAAATCAATTCTTACCGCGGCTCTGTGCAGGATCTTGTATCAGGACGGACTGCGTGTTGCCCCCTTCAAAGCCCAGAACATGTCCCTGAACTCATTTGTCACTCTGCATGGTGATGAGATGGGCCGGGCTCAGGTGGTGCAGGCCCAGGCTGCTCGGCTGGATCCGGAATGCAGGATGAATCCGATTCTGCTGAAACCGAATTCCGATACAGGGAGTCAGGTTATCGTCTGCGGCAAGCCGGTCGGCAATATGTCGGTACTCGATTATAACGGATATAAGCCCAAGGTGTGGGACTCGGTGTGCCAAAGCTATGATTCACTCGCTGCCGAATATGATATTGTGGTCCTGGAAGGCGCCGGTTCTCCTGGCGAGGTGAATTTAAAAGCCGATGACATCGTTAACATGAGAATGGCTGAGTACGCCAGGGCTCCGGTTATTTTAGTAGGCGACATCGACAGGGGAGGGGTTTATGCCTCATTTGTCGGTATCATGGAGGTTCTTGCCGAGTGGGAAAGGCAGCTGGTAGCCGGTTTTCTGGTAAATAAATTCCGTGGCCAGGCCTCTTTGCTTGAAACTGCGCACAGTTATGTACAAAAGCATACCGGTCGAAAGGTTTTTGGTGTCATCCCCTATCTGAAGAATCTTGGTTTACCCGAAGAGGATTCGGTCTCTTTTAAAAAGGGCAGCTTTAATACGCACCATACCGACGATGGAATTGAAATAGTCGTCTTAAACCTCCCGCATATTTCCAATTTTACTGATGTAGAGCCATTTTTGGAAGAGCCGGACGTCAGCCTGCGTATTGTTGAAAATGCAGCGGAGATAGGCTCCCCGCAGGCGATTATTCTCCCTGGTTCAAAAAACGTCATTCATGATTTGCAATTTCTAAAAGATGGTGGCTTTGCAGAGAGAATCGGCAGATGCCTTGACGAGGGTTGTGAAGTCGTCGGCATCTGCGGCGGTTACCAGATGCTCGGCCAGGCAATTATGGATCCATATTCAATTGAATCGACCAATGGACAGCTTTCCGGTCTTGGCTATCTCGAGATGGAGACGATCATTGAGCGCGATAAAAATCTCACCCGCAAAGAGGGGATACATCAGCCTTCTGGCAAGAGGATTCTTGGTTATGAGATCCATCACGGTATTTCCTCCCGGGCTGAAATGCCGTTACTGCGCTTCGACGACGGGACCAGTTGCGGCCGGATGGAAAATGAAGAGAGAGTCTGGGGCTGTTATCTGCACGGCATCTTCGATAGCGATGACTTCAGAAGGTGGTTCATCGACCGTCTGCGCCGAAGAACGGGACTCAACCCGGTGGGCGAGATCCTTGCTCCTTATAATCTCGAAATCGCCTTTGACAGGTTGGCCCAATGTGTCCGGGAGAGTATCGATATGGATGCTATCTACCGTCTCCTGAAGTTATGATGGTCACGGCCCGGGGTTGTCGCACATGATCTTTTCTCTACAGATCCTAGTATCCATACTGCTGGATGCGATGATAGGTGACCCTCACTGGTACACACATCCGGTCAGAGGGATTGGCCGAGTGATCCAGGGGAGTGAAAGAATAACCCGGACTGCAATCGCCAATCCCTATCTGGCTGGCCTGGTGACGGTCCTTGCGGTTACAGGTATCTCCTGTGGCATCGTCTTTTTTATCCTCATGGCTGCAAACTCTATTTCTTCCTCAGTTGAGGTGATTGTCGGGGTGGTTCTCTTGTATACCACCATCGCTGCCAGGGACCTGCTTCGGCACAGTACCGCGGTCTATGATCAACTCGAGGGACAAAATTCCCTGGCACAAGCTCGCCTGGCGGTAGGCAGAATTGTCGGACGGGACACCAGTGATTTGGACGAGCAGGGCGTCTGTCGAGCAGCAATCGAAACCGTTGCCGAGAACATGGTTGATGGAATTACTGCTCCTCTTTTTTTTGCGGTCGCTGCCAGCTTTTTCGCGCAGTTCTTTCATAGTTCGCCGCTCAGTTGCGCTGTGCTTGGGGCTTATTTTTATAAATCCGTGAATACAATGGATTCGATGATCGCTTACAAGAACGAAAAATATTTCAAATTTGGCAGGGTCGCGGCAAAACTAGATGATGCTGTTAACTTTATTCCTGCCAGAATCAGCGGGATCTGTTTAATTATTGCTGCATTTTTTTTAAAATTGGATTACAGAAAAGCCGCAAATGTATTCTTTCGAGATAGATTGAAACATTCGAGTCCCAATGCCGGTCATACCGAAGCTGCTGCAGCCGGAGCCATGGGAATTAGACTTGGCGGACCATCATTTTATTTTAATAAATTAGTCGAGAAACCCTATCTCGGTGATGACGATAATGATGCTGTTCCGGCAGATATAAAAATGACCAATCGGCTGGTTATAGTGGGCTCTGTTATTTTTATCGTCTGTCTGCTTGGCTTAAGGCTGTTCATCGTTGGATAGAGATGGCCGGTACACTTGGCTGCCGGTAAAAAGCTCCACTAACTGGTTGTTGAACCTTGAACAGCCCAAACGACATAGAGCATGATTACAAGAATAAATTCAGGGAGAAAATGAAGATGGAAAGAACATTTGGAATTATTAAACCTAATGCCTTCGCCGATGGCAACAGTGGTAAAATACTCGATCGTATCTATGCAGAAGGTTTCAGGGTTGTGGGTTTGAAAAAGCTCTATTTGAGCAAAGTGGAAGCGGAAGGGTTTTACTACGTCCACAAGGATCGGCCTTTTTTTGCAGAATTAACCGATTTCATGTCAAGCGGTCCCTGCATTGTGATGGTCCTGGAAGCGGAAAATGCCATCCAGAAGTGGCGGGATCTGATGGGGGCAACCAACCCGGCGGAGGCCGCTGAAGGCACTCTCAGACGTCAATTTGGTGCCTCCCTTGGGGAAAACGCCACTCACGGTTCCGATGCCCCGGAAACCGCGGCCTTTGAGATAGGATATTTTTTCTCCGGACTGGAGCTGATTTAAATTAAAAGCAGGGGGGCAAGGGCGAGCTGCCTCCCTGCCGACCATCCCCAATCGCCGCCGGACTGGCAAGTGTATTTCCGGTTAAGAATATTATCTGCTTTCTTTCACAACACAATCCAGTTGTCCTTCATGGAGGAGGATATTAATCTCCTCTCCCTTTCGTGCACTCGATGAGGTGGTAATTACCTGGTAAGACTCGTCTGCTGCGTTGTATTTTCTGACGATAGAATACCCCCTGGCAAGAGTGGCGAGTGGACTGACGCTGTTCAGGCGCGTGGCCTGTTCGGCAAGGAGCATTCGTTTTCGTTCAAGTATTTGCTTAATATGATATTGTAATTGTATCGTCAGGAATTGGAGGTGTCTGTTCTGTAATTCGATACGATTTGAAGGGGCCAGCGACTGCAGCCGGTGAAGATGGGATTGCAGGCGCTCTTCCTTCCTTGCCAGATTTTTGGTCGATGCCTGAAAGAAATATGATTTACTTATTCGCAGCCTATATTCCGCATCTTTAAATATATTTTTCAGGTTACCAATCAATCGAATATTGTGCCGCAGCCGCTGTTCATGAGCTGATATTTTCCGCTGCATTCTGTTTGACAGCCCATTTCGCAAAACTGCCAGATGCTGTCGAAGGACTGCAGTGTCCGGCACTAGTTTTTCAGCCGCTCCGGTCGGGGTGGGACAACGAAAGTCGGCGCAGAAATCAGCTATGGTGAAATCGACTTCATGGCCAATTCCGGTAACAATCGGAACTTTCGATTGATGGATGGCCTCGGCAATAATCTCCTCGTTGAAGGCCCAAAGATCCTCAAGGGAGCCTCCCCCCCGGCACAAAACTATGATATCGATATCGGGCAGGGTATTGGCTGTTTGTATAGCTTCGGCAATTTCACTGGCTGCCTCTTTGCCCTGGACCCTCACAGGAAGAATCTGTATCTGGGCGGGCGACTTCCTCAGATGATAAATTTTGAGAAAGTCCTGAATGGCTGCACCGGTTGGCGAAGAGATGACAACTATCTTATCCGGATAGGGTGGGAGTGGTTTTTTTATTTTCGGTTCGAAATACCCTTTTTCGGCCAACTTTATTTTTAACTGCTCAAATTGTTTCTGCAGTCTGCCGGTGCCGAACAGCTCAACGGAATCGACAATAAGCTGATACTCTCCCCTTGGCTCATAGACGGTGATGCGTCCAAAACAGAGAACATCCTGGCCATCCTGGAGACTGAGGTCGACAAATCGTTTCTGCTGCTTGAAAAGGACCCCCCGTATTTGGGCCGAGCCATCTTTCAGCGTGAAATAAGAATGGCCGGAATAAGGGGTTTTTAAATTGGATATCTCACCGCTTATTCTGACAAAACGAAAGCCGTTTTCAAGGATAGTTTTTATGGAACGAGTCAGTTGGCTGACGGTGAGAATGGTTTTGGTTTCGATCGTCTTCATTCCCTTTGTTATAAAATTCGTGAGTAGAGGTTGCCAGTTGTTTCCGCATGGACAGACATGTCGCTATATATTATATTGTCGGCTTCGATGAATTGGAATACAAGACAGCATAACATAAAAAATACGAGGAGGTAAGCTACATGGCCAGTGAGAGCGCGTTTAATAAACGACTGACTGCCGAAACAAATCTCGACAAGGTTGAAGGGCTCTTGGAGCATCTCAATCTGCCGCCGAAAGTGATAGATTTCATTCGTGCAAATCATCGACTTATCCAAGTTAGTGTAGGCGTTATCGTTATTTCCGTGGTTGTCTGGTCACTCTACGGTTCCTATCGAGAGAAAATCACTGAGGAAGCATCTTCGGCACTCTCGGTTGCGCTGCAGGATACACGGGGGGCGCAGGCAGACGAACTCAGTGCTGTCGTCGACAAGTATGGCAATACCCCTTCTGCCCTCTGGGCCAGAGTTGAGCTTGCCCATCTTGCCATGAAAAAAGGTTCGTTTGACGATGCTTCGACCAGATACCAGGCGATTTTATCTGACGTGAAAACTGGAAATCCTTTGTATCCGTTGATTGTCTTTGGTTTGGCACAAGCTCTGGAAGGTGCCAAGAAGTATGAGGAGGCTGCCGTTCAATATGATCTTTTAAAGAATATCAATGGTTTTGACCAGATAGCCTATGTCGGCAGAGGACGGATCGAGGAAGCACAGGGGAACCTGGACACGGCCATTGCCATATATAACGACTTTTTATTATCCATCGGCGAAGACCCATCCAAGTCACAGCTGCGATCGGAGATCGATGCCAAAGTATCTATTTTGAAGGCTCGGAAATAGCGTGCGGTCAGCCGAGATACCTGCGGTCCGTGTAAACCGCTTGCACTGAATAGGGATGGGTTTGCAAGCACTGTTTTGTATCGCATACCGGTACTGCGGGCACTGCCTCGTCGCAGCCAGGAAATGTATAGAAAAAAGGAGTCAACCATGCCGGGATTTGAAATATTCGGAGAAGAGGAAAAAAAAGAGATTATGGATGTTCTCGCCACCGGCGTTCTCTTTCGATATGAGTTTAACGAGCAGCGCAATGGCGTTTTTAAGGTAAAGGAGTTTGAGGAAAAATTCGCCCAATATTGCGGTTCATCACATGCCCAGGCGGTTACATCAGGGACTGCCGCTTTAAAAGTAGCTCTTAAGGCCTTGGGCGTTGGTCCCGGAGATGAGGTGATTACCCAGGGGTTTACCTTCGTCGCAACATGGGAAGCAATTCTTGAAGTTGGCGCCATCCCTGTTTTTACCGAGATTGACGGGACCTTGAATATGGATCCCGATGATTTGCAAAAGAAAATTACCTCAAAAACAAAATGTATTATCCCGGTTCATATGCTGGGGGCCCAGGCGAGAATAAAAGAGATAGTTGATGTGGCCAGCCAACGAGCAGTCCCTGTGCTGGAGGACACAGCACAAGCGGCAGGTGGAAGCATTAACGGCAAACACCTTGGAACCTTCGGCAGGTGCGGCACCTTTTCTTTTGACGCAGTAAAAACCATGACCACAGGCGAAGGCGGGATGATCATCACTGATGATATCGATCTATGGCAATCCATGTCGGAATATCAAGATCACGGTCACGACCACAAGGTCAATCCAGGCGCGAGAGGAGGGGAGGGACGACGGTTTATCGGCTTCAACTATCGGATGATGGAACTACAGGGTGCAATTGGGCTCGCGCAGCTGGCCAAACTAGACTCCATCGTTACCGCCCAGCAAAAAAATAAATCCCGTTTGAAAGAAGCTGCTGCTGGTATTCCAGGAGTTAGTTTTCGTGAGTTAGTTGATGCGCAGGGTGATTCAGCGACGTTCCTGGCTTTCACTCTACAGGATAATCAGCACTGTCAACGGGTAAGCGAATCGCTCAAGAGCAGTGGACAGGGCGCGATTAATTTTGCCGAAAACACCTGGCACTATTATCCCAGGTGGGAGCATTTACTTGGCGGAAAAAGTCTGACTCCATCGGGCTATCCCTTCAATGAGCCAGGCGGGAAAAGAAGAATAATCTACGATCCCGATCAGTTACCTCGGTCAGCAGCTCTTTTAGAGCGAACACTCGTCTACCCTGTCTCAATAAAGATGTCCGAGGAAAAAATCGCCGACATGCGCAGGGCATTGACTATAGCTCAGAAAGTATAACAGAGTACCGCAGGGTGGCGATGGTTGCCTTTACTGCACCACCGCTGCATTGCTTCTCTTCAGGATAGGCTTATTTGTAGAACTTATGGGAGCCGAATTGCTCGAGGAAGGTGTAATCGCTCGACCAGTAAGGAGTTATGCTGTCCAGATGATAATGGGTGGCGCCCTGGGTGAAATCTTCGGTCTGCAGCGCAATGTACACCGATTTCATGCACTGCAAAAATGCCTTGGGGTCATCCGGCAGATATGAGTCTTTTTGCAGCGTCCAACTGAACTGGTATGGCGCCTGGACTATATCTTTTATCGGTCGGTGCTGCTCATTTGCTCTATTCAAGGTAACCAGAGCCACTGCCACCTGGCCTATTTCCGGTTCTGATCGTGCTTCATGATACACGTTGAGGGTTAACCACAACAGGCCTTCAAGCAAAGTCATTCGTTCTTTCTCCTGTATTTTTCGATAGGTACTTTAAATTAACCTCAAAGCCGGCTTTCTGATGACCTCTGGCTCAGTACAAGTGAAAAATAACAATGTCGTTCCCAAGTGAGTCTTTACTTGAAAAGCCTAACCACGTTTGTGCGGGAAATATATGCGTCCCGCCTACTGAATTATACACCATATGACTATGCCGTCAACTGTAAGTTTGTCATGTTAAAAACCATCGCCACATATGACAGAAGAATCAGCGTTCGTATAAATATTAATAAAACAAGTTAGATATAAAATGTTGCGAAAACAGTCCGAATAAAAACAAAACCGGTGTAATGGTTTGAGGTAACCAGAAATTATCAATATTATCTGCTAGGTACTTCCATGAAAACATATTTCAAAGAACTCCATTTCGTTGTTCCCACCAGAAGGGCATTTATCAACATAACGTCGGATGTAGAAAGTTGTTTAACCGAAAGTGGAATACAGGAAGGGCTTTTGCTCTGTAATGCCATGCATATAACCGCTTCAGTCTTTATCAATGACGACGAATCCGGTCTCCATAGTGACTACGAGAGGTGGCTTGAAAAACTTGCACCTCACGAGCCGACGAATCAGTATGCCCATAACGGTTATGAAGATAATGCGGATGCTCACCTGAAAAGGCAGGTCATGGGAAGAGAGGTCGTAGTCGCCGTTACCGGTGGAAAGCTTCATTTCGGCACTTGGGAACAGATCTTTTACGGGGAATTTGACGGCAAGAGGAAAAAACGTGTTCTGGTGAAAATTATTGGCGAATAGTGTTTTGTTTGCCCGCCGACCGTGCCGGGCAAATCACCATCCGGTTAACGGGGCAAGCAATGAAACTATCAAGAAACAGTAACTGTCTGGAGAGAATTACATTGAAACAGCGGCAGCAGGGCATCACCTGCGGCCTTCGACCTGGAGACGACCTGTTTGAGAACGGCATGGGCTCCATTGTGTTTCATCTCTATTAATTCCCAACATTCCGGAGAGGCAGCGATGGTCTGCATCAGCCCCAGATGCTGAGCGTGACCAGCCTTATATGCCTCAACATGTCCAAGAAGCGGATATCCCAAGAGCGCCAGATCACCTACGAGATCGAGAACTTTATGTCTAATGAACTCGTCCTCGTACCGCAATCCATCTTCATTGAGCACCGACTTGCGATTCCAGTGGATGGCAATTACATTGGCAAGGGAGCTGCCGAGCGCCAGTCCATTGGCCCACAGTTCCTCGACCTGTTCCACGTAGCCGAAGGTTCTGGCGCGGGCAATTTCATCGCCAAATTGGTCCACAGCCAGATCAAAGGAATATTTTTGCTGCTTTATCAAGGTGTCGTCAAAACAAATTTCTCCGGTCACCTTGAAGCCATTATATGGAGAAATGGTAAGATGTTTGTCGCCTTCAACATAGGAAACGGGCTTTTTGATACGCAGCAACTTTCTTAGACCGTCCTGTTTTTTCTTGCCGCAAATTTTCAGCAGGTTAAAAAAAGGCTCGGCACTCCCGTCCATGATTGGTATTTCAGCCGAATCCAACTCCACATCGGCGTTATCGATTCCAAACCCCTGAAGGGCTGCCAGGAGATGTTCCGTGGTAGAAATCCTAAAATGTTCGTTGCCAAGGGTTGTTGCCAGTTGGGTGTCGACAACTTTATCCATATAAGCCTGAATATGGCTTCCCGCAGGCAGATCGGCGCGGAAAAATCGAATACCGCTGTTAATTGGTGCTGGTTTGATCATCAGGTTGACGGTTCTTCCGGAGTGTAAACCTACCCCGCAGCAACTCACCGACTTTCGCAAGGTGTACTGATATGGTTCTATAGATAAAGACATTAAAATTCCTTGATAAGTATTTTTAGCTTTACCTACTTATGCAATTTACATACCGAAACATCATTTGTGTGTATTTGTTCGTTATATGTATTTAAATCAATGTGTTAGATTTTATTGACTCGGCTGTTGTATTACTGAAGGTGTGGCAAAAAACACACGTTTGCTGCCGTTCCTGAAATTTCACCACAACAATCGGCCGGCGCCTGGTCTTCCAGGATCTGTCATTTTTTCATTTTTTCGAGCATCTCCAGAACAAAATGATCAAAGTCCTGGTCGATACTCTGCTGCACCTTGAGGACATAGAGGGGAAGGGAAAGCTTGAGATCCCGGAGTTTTATGAAATCCTTTTCCGTTGTAACCAGTGCTTGTGCCCCACGTTCGGCTGCTCTATCACACAGATGAGCAACGAGGGGTTGACTGTAGGCAGAGTGATCTTTCAAAGTTTGAAAACCAACGAGTTGGACGCCGAGGTTCAGTAAAGACCTTTCGAACCGTAATGGATTAGCAATTCCGCAAAAGCCAAATAATTTTTTAGTCCCACCGTTGTGAGATACCTTACCGTTTTGCTCTAACAGCCTCGCAGTGTTCACGGAAGAAAGGAACACCGGTCTTTCCGGGAATTTTTGTTTTAAGAGATTGGCAAATTGTCTGGTTCTTGCCTGTTTGCTGAGGTTTTGACCGGTTAAAAGAAATGCATGGCAACGGTTCAGGGCTGAAATAGGCTCTCGCAACGGTCCACCGGGAAATACACGGCTATTTCCGGCAAGCGCCGTACTGTCAAAAAGAATGACATCCAGGTCTCTTTTTACCGAGAGATGTTGAAAGCCGTCATCAAGGATGATGACATCGCAGTTAAACTGCTGAGTTGCATAACGCGAGGGGAAAATGCGACGTTTTCCGGTGAGAACCGGCACCCCCGGCACACTATGGGCATGTAAATTCGGTTCATCTCCTGAGAGTACCGCTGTAAGGAAGACATTCTTACCATCAGAAACTATGTTTACAGCTTCTTTAGCTTTTCCCCCATAACCGCGGCAGACAATTGCCGGCTGATAACCATGTTCAACCAATAACTTTGCAAGATGTTGAACGGTTGGAGTCTTTCCGGTTCCCCCCAAAACGAGATTGCCGATTGAAATAACCGGAACATCCACCGATTGTTGGCGAAACACTCCCGTTAGATAGAGATATTCCCGCAGTTTCATCAGCGAACTATAGATTGGACTAAACGGTCGACCGAGAAAAAAGAGCGGATCCAGAGCTTTTGACATGGCGTTATGAAAGAAAATTGATTACAGAAGGGGGCAGCTTTTTACTTTAGATTTTGCAAAATGATGCGTAAAAGACTAATATCATGACTTCGTTGTATATGCTCGCTCTTTTCCGCTTATTTACTGATAAAAAGGTGAAGAGGGAGATACATTAATTAATTATTTTGAGGGAGGAAGAGATGAAGTTGAACTTGGGTGGTAAATTGCTTTCAACCGCAGCCTGTATCCTGCTAGCCCTGTCAGCTCCGGCACTTTGTGCGGCCGGAGATACAATCAAATTTGGAGTTGCAGGCCCCCACAGTGGCGACCTCGCATCCTACGGGCTGCCGTCGGTCAACGCCGCTAAGCTCGTTATTGACAAGGTAAATGCCAACGGCGGGATCAACGGCAAAAAGATTGAAATGCT
>Ga0210123_1000001_pt1 | contig 172712 bp, 160 predicted proteins | sample Muzzi_PWB_D2_FD_185535 | JGI IMG/M metagenome (GOLD analysis project Ga0210123, IMG submission 185535) | Wetland microbial communities from San Francisco Bay, California, USA, that impact long-term carbon sequestration - Muzzi_PWB_D2 (SPAdes) | ecosystem: Environmental > Aquatic > Marine >... | reverse complement strand
ATATGGCGTCTCTAAAGTTCGTGTGGAAGAGGCTCTGTCAGGAATCGCTGATAAAAACTTTAGTCCTACTTTTGTTCGTGCATCGACCGCGTACGGCTATTCACCCCGTTTGCGTTTTGATCTTGTCACCAACAACCTGACCGCATGGGCATTTACTACTGGACAGGTTTATTTGAAAAGTGATGGTAGTCCCTGGCGGCCAATTGTTCATGTTGAGGATATAGCTCGAGCATACATAGCGTTGCTGCATACTCCACGTGAAGATATTCATAAAGAGTCGTTTAACATAGGAACAACCACCGAAAACTATCAGGTGAGGGAAATAGCTGAAATTGTAAAAGACGTGGTGCCTGGCTGTAAAATCGAATTTGCTCCAGGAGCAGCGCCTGACATACGGAACTATCGGGTTGATTGCAATAAGCTGGCGAGAAAAATACATGAATTCAAACCTCAGTGGACAGCTAGAAGAGGTGTGGAACAATTGTATGAAGAGTATAAAAAAATTGGATTATCGCTCGACGATTTCGAAGGACCAAAATTTAAGAGGATAGCTCATATTAAAGAATTGCTTGGCAATGGGAAACTTGACGAAAGTTTGCGTCGTAAAGAATAGCTTGTATTCATATATAATGAGGGGAAAATGAAAAAAACGGATACGTGTTGTCGATCTTGTGGAAAAAGCAACATGACAATATTTTTGGACCTGGGGCACCTGCCTATTGCAGACAGGTTGTTAAATGACGAACGCCTAAAACAAACCGAACCTCGTTTTCCGTTAGAGGTCGCGTTTTGCCCCGATTGCAGTCTGGTTCAAATTCTAGAAACAGTACCGCCGGAGATACTGTTTGGCGATGATTACCCATATTACTCGTCATTTATTCCTGCGTTATTAAAGCATGCGAAGGACAACGTCACTGATCTTATAACAAATCGTAATCTTGATAAGAACAGTCTGGTAGTCGAACTGGCAAGCAATGATGGCTATCTTTTGAAAAATTATGTCGATGCAGAGATACCCGTTCTGGGAATTGATCCGGCCGATGGGCCTGCAAAAACCGCCCAAAATAATGGTGTGCCAACCATAAACAATTTTTTTACCAAGGAATTGGCATTACAGTTACGCGAAGAAGGGCGATCGGCTGATATAATCCACGCAAATAACGTGCTTGCACATGTCGCAGACACGAATGGTTTTGTTGCAGGCATAAAAATATTGTTGAAAGAAAATGGTGTTGTGGTGATCGAAGCACCATATGTCAAGGACCTTATTGATCATTGTGAATTCGACACTATTTATCACCAACATCTGTGTTATTTCTCCGTTACAGCAGTAGATAAACTATTTCGACAGCATTCCCTCTTCCTCAATGAGGTTAGGTGGTTTCCAATTCACGGTGGATCATTGAGATACTATCTCAGTCACAATGAAAATGTTGGGGAATCTGTCCAATCATTTTTACACAAAGAAAAGGCAGAGAAGCTTGATCAACTCGAATACTATACAAACTTTGCCGAAAAGGTTAAGGACGTAAAGGCCTCTTTGTTGAATCTATTGATATCGCTGAAGAAACAAGGAAAGAGTATAGCAGCATATGGAGCGGCGGCTAAGGGAACAACTCTAATTAATTATGTGGATATCGACAAGGAAATCATCAAATTTGTAGCCGATAGAAATGTTCACAAGCAAGGCCTCTACATGACTGGAAAACACTGGCCTATTTGCGAAGCAGAAAAATTAATTGAAGAAATGCCCGACTATGTTCTTTTGTTGGCCTGGAATTTTGCAGATGAAATAATGAGTCAGCAGGAAGAGTATTGTAAAAATGGTGGAAAGTTCATAATTCCAATTCCGGAACCAAAAATTGTTGAATGCGGTAGTAATATCAAATAATTCGACTTAGGAAGCAAAATGGAAAATGCATCATTGAAAGAAAATGATCTATCTGGGGCACAAACTAGTTGCCCAAGTTGCCTTGCCCGCGGGATGACTGTCTTTCACCAGTTGGAACAAGTGCCAGTACATGATGTGATGAATATTAAAACACAAAAGGAGGCAATAGATTTCCCAAAGGGAGATATTTCGCTCGGATTTTGTTCTCATTGCGGCTTTGTATCGAATCTTGATTTTGATCCGGATTTAATTGGCTACTCGTCCGACTGTGAAGAAACACAAGGGTGCTCGGCAACATTTAGAGAATATTTAACAAATACTGCAGAAAACCTGATCGATAAATATGACTTGCATAACAAGCAAATCATCGAAATAGGATGCGGGAAAGGTGAATTTTTACATCTGATCTGTAAACTGGGTAATAATTATGGCTTGGGCATCGATCCTGCGTATGTGCCTGAAAGAGATCAAGAGGCAAATCCTGATGTTCGTTTTATAAAAGAGTATTACTCAGAGAAATATGCAGATTTTAAGGGGGACGTAATTTGTTGCAGGATGACTCTTGAGCATATCAGTGATACCTATCAGTTTGTGAGTATGGTAAGGCGGGCAATTGGAGATAAAGAAAACACCATTGTTTTTTTTCAAGTGCCCAATGCTATCCGTATTTTAAGAGAGAATGCTTTTGAGGACATTTATTACGAACATTGCTCGTACTTCAGTCCTGGAGCCTTGGCGAGATTGTTTCGCAAATGTAACTTCGAAGTCATCGACCTCCAATTGGTGTACAACGATCAGTACATTTCTCTTGAGGCGAAGCCAATTTCTAGTGAGATAGCAGGTGGGCAGACTCACCCGCTTGAGGATAGCCTTGAAAATATGCACAGCTATGTGGCTGAATTTCAACGGAACTATGTAACCATTATTGAGCCGTGGATGAAAATCATCCAGACCGGTAAAAAAATTGTTTTATGGGGATCGGGATCTAAGGGGGTCGCATTTCTAACACGGCTCAATATTTACGATGAAATTCAATATGTCGTGGATATTAACCCACACCGCCAGGGCACTTATATGGCCGGAACAGGACAACTTGTTGTGTCTCCAGAGTTTCTAAAGGATTATCAGCCAGATATTATAATAATTATGAATCCCGTTTATTTGGATGAAATTAAGCGGGATGTCATAAATATGGGACTAAATCCAGATATCATGGCATTAGGTAGTGCTGACTCAAATCATTCACAAAAATAGTCGCGCAAAAACACTATGCGAAAACGGAATCATGTATATTGCGACACCAATAGCAGTAGATTGCTGATATAATATTAGAAACTTGTTGATGTAGTGGACAGGTGTGTGACTATTTTTCTTGTTATATCCATCCCGCTTATTCAATAATAACATTTTGTGATTCACAATAGAGATGGAAAAAATGATGACCACTGACAAAACGTTTTCTAAAAGAAATACATGTTCTGTATGCAACTCACCAGATTTAATTCCCGTAATAGAAATTTTAAATGTGCCAATATTTTGCAATCAACTGTTTGTTGAGTATGGAGACGCAATTAAGATTCCAAGGGGAACGATTAATCTAAGTTTTTGTCAAGAATGTGGGCACGTTTTCAATACTGCATTTAATGCTGAATTGATGAACTACAATCAGAAATATGAAAATTCATTGCATTTTTCAGCACGTTTCCAGGACTACGCCGAGTCTTTAGCACGAGAACTCATTAAAAAATACGATCTCAATGCAAAAAACATAGTCGAAATCGGTTGTGGCAAAGGTGACTTCTTAGATATGCTTTGTCAATATGGGGATAATGTTGGCTTTGGTTTCGACCCAAGCTTTGAGGTTGAAAGATTTGAAGAAAGGGATGATTCCCGGTTTCAGGTAATACAAGATCTATACTCTGAAAAGTATGCAAATTATAAAGCGGATTTACTGTGCTGCCGGCATGTACTTGAGCATATAGAAGATCCTCGGAAATTTCTTTTATCTATCCGAGAGACCATTGGTAAAAATCTCGACACTACTGTTTTTTTTGAAGTCCCAAATGTAATGTTTACTTTGAAAGACCTCGGTATTTGGGATCTGATTTATGAGCACTGTGGTTATTTCAGCAAGGCTTCTATTGCACAATTATTTCGATCCTGCGGGTTTGATATCCTTGCTTTGTCTGATGCTTTTGGTGGACAGTTTGAGTGTATTGAGGCAAAACCTAGAGATCTGGAACAATCTGAAGGAGAAAATGATTTCTCAAAGACTATAGCTGAAATGCACCAATATGTTACTACATTTTCCGATACATTCTCTAGAAAGACAAATGAATGGCGGAACAGGATCAATGAAATGGTGTCTGAAAACAAAAAGATAGTGGTATGGGGTGCTGGCTCAAAAGGGGTTACGTTCTTGAATATATTGGAGATGTCAGGTCAGATTCCATATATCGTTGATATAAATCCGCATAAGCAAGGTATGTACGTCCCCGGTACCGGACAAAAAATTGTTTCCCCTGAATTCCTCCAAGAGTTCAAACCCGACGTTATTGTTGTCATGAACCCTGTTTATGTCGATGAAATTACAGAAAATACAAAACTCTTGCAAATTCCTTGTTCTGTAGTTGCAGTTTAATAAAATCCGGTAAACATTGATAATTGCAGAAACTGTTTTTTGATAGCTGTTGATTGGTTAATGCTGCCTTTCCGGAAGCCTGAAACTCATCAGCCATATGATTTGACACCATATTGCATTACCCCAAAATTGTCTTGTTCCTGGGAAATCCGGATTAGTATCTGGAGTAGGTATGGCAAGGTAAAGTGTGGTGTTTCGGGAATAATATCTCAACCTACTGAAGCATGTTTGGCTAATTTCAAAAAGATCGATAATGACTAAAATTGTTTCTATCATCGTTCCGACTTATAACGCTGGTCAATTTATTGGTAGCGCATTAAAAAGTATTTTAAAACAGAAATATATAGATGAATGCCAGGTTCTTGTGATCGATGATGGATCAACCGATGATACAAGGGGTATTGTTTCCGGGTTCTCAAAAGACTTTCCTCAAGTCACATGTTTGTCAAATTTACATAAGAAAGGACCTTCTGGTGCGAGGAATACTGGAATTTTAATGGCTGAAGGAAAATATATTGCTTTTCTGGACGCTGACGATATCTGGCTTGATAATCATTTAAAAGAAGGTATCGACTTCCTTGAGAACTATGTGGATATTGATGTTGTTTTTTTTAATTTTAAGTTAGTGGATTTTACCACAAAAAAATACCTAAACGATTGGTTTTCTGAATGTAAATTTGAAGGTGAATTAGAAGTCAGGAATCTTAAAGATAATTTTAAGTTAATTTGTGGTGATCTCTTTGACATCTTACTGGATAAGTCTTGCCTGCATCTCCAAAGCATGATTGTCAGGAGATCGGCGATGAATGGAATCCTTTTCGATGAAGATATTAGAATATCTGAGGATAGGGATTTTGCGATCAAGTTGTTCTATGATTCTAAGGCTAAATTTGCATTCAAGAATATTCAAACGGTGGTTTATTATCGACATGAAAATAGCTTGACCAGTAATTCAATTGAAAATTCAATAGTTACAAATTTAGACCATATCAAATTGTTTTCAGGATATCTCAAGAGTTACCAGTTGGATCCTGGTAAGATCAATAAACTTGAGAATCTTTTATATGAAAGATATCTAGCTGGAAGTTATTGCTTTAGACTTTTAAATAATCACAGAAAAGCACTGGAACTATTAGGAGCGAGCTGTAAATACAGAATTTCTGTTTCGCAAGTAACGGAACTTATCAAAATTTTTATTTCCATGTTGCTTTGGAATATTTTTCCAAGAAAAGGAAAAAATAATCATTACTAGCAGTTCTGCCTTTGGAAACAGCAGAAAGTGAAAATTTATTTTCAATTCTAAAGTACTGTAATCTAACAATTGAGTGAGGAATGTTTCATGGCTAGGCGCGATGAATATTCTAAAATTAGAATTGCCTATCTTATTGATTCAATAACGTGTGATACGGCTGGCACTCAAAAGCAGTTGCTTGAGACGATTAAGCGTCTTGACCGCAATGTATTCGAGCCATGCCTCATTTGCCTTTGGAAGTCGGAATGGATGGAAGAAAATGATTTTTCATTTCCGTGTATCGTTTTGAATTATAATGGATTCATCAAGTTGAGTTTTCCTGGAGTCGTCAGACGGTTGGCCTCGATTATAAAAGAAAAAAAAATTGATATTATCCAAACATTTTTTGTTGATTCAATTTTTGTTGCGATGTTGGGAAAAATATTTTCACGTCGACGTATTGTCGCGTTATCAAGTCGGCGTGACATGGGGTTGGGTAGAACAAACGAACCGTGGTACCATGGTTTTTTATCTCTACTGTTGATCTTTGCTAATCATTATTTCACAGGCATTTTGACAAATAGTGAACAGATAAAAATTCATGTTGCAGAGAGAGAAAGAGCCGACTTAGAAAAAATAAAGGTTATTCGTAACGGCATTGAAGTTCCAGAAAACTCATCCGCCAAACCAGGATTATTTAAAAAGATGAACGGGGTCGTTCGGATAGGGTTAGTTGCAAGCTTGACACCGGTAAAGCGCCATGATGTTCTAATTAATGCAATTTATGAGCTGAAAAAAATTGGTCTTCACCATAAGTGCAGAGTTATTTTACTTGGAGAAGGCCCGGAATTTGATCGGTTGGAAAGATTAGTACTGAAATTTAACCTGCAAGAGATAATTTCTTTTGAAGGAGCTGTTAAAGATGTCACCTCCTATCTTTATAATCTTGATATTGGAGTACTATGTTCTGATAGAGAGGGGTTATCAAATGCCATAATGGAATATATGGCCTGCGGATTACCTGTGATAGCGAGTTCTGTAGGAGGAAATATTGAACTAGTGGATGAGACGAATGGAATTTGCTTCCCTCCTGGTGATCAGTTTGCTCTTGCTGCAAGTTTGAAGCGATTGATAGAAGACGAGCCACTGCGAAAGTCTCTAGGAGAAAGCTCCTTAAGGAAAATTATAAAATCATACTCCTGGGGAAAGACCATGGTCGAATTGGAGAATTATTACAAAGCAATTGTGGGTGGAAGGTTTTGAATTCAGCATTTTTCAGACGCAATATTTTTGAAACTGTATTTCAACTCAAGTCACGAAGCCCTCGATTGGCATACTGGAGGGACCTCGAGAAAACGCAATACCTTTCAACGCCGCAATTAAAAGAATTGCAGTGGAATAGGTTGAATGAGCTTTGGCACTATCTTTGGCAAAACAATGATTTTTACCGCCGGCGCTTTCTTGAGTCAGGTCTGCATGAAAGTGATTTGAGAAATATTCAAGATATCGGTAAGATTCCGATATTAAACAAGAAAGATATCCGTTTTAATGGCGATGCAATGATCTCCTCCGGGTATAAGCAATCAGATTTGCATCATTTCAAAACTGGAGGTTCCACGGGAAAAGCGCTTGATATTTATATTACAGAAGAATGCAGTGAGCTTCGAAATGCCTGCGCCCGACGTCATGATCGTTGGACCGGATGGGAACCGGGTGAGCCAATAGGCGCAGCTTGGGGAAATCCTAAAATTCCAAAAAAAATTAAGGAAAAGTTGCTTGACGCCTGTGTCCAGCCATATATCTATCTTGATACTATGTCTGTAACTGATGAGTCTGTTCGTCAATTTGCTGCGAGTTGGGCTAAAAAAAAGCCGACATTGCTCTTTGGCCACGCGCATTCACTCTTTCTTCTTGCGCGTAAGGTTCAAGAATTAGACATTACTGTAATCCGACCTATTGGGATCCTGTCAACTTCTATGATGCTGTTGCCTCATGAACGAGCAGTGATTGAACAAGTTTTTGGGAAAAAGGTTACCGATCGATATGGTTGTGAGGAGGTAAGCCTTATTGCATCCGAGTGTGATAAGCATGAAGGCATGCATATGAATATTGAGCACTTAGTGATTGAATTTATCAAAGCAGATGGTTCATACGCTGAACCAGGTGAGCCTGGCTTAATCGTAGTAACCGACTTGATGAACAAGGCTATGCCTTTTGTCAGATATAAAGTGGAGGATGTTGGTGTTCCACTTGGCGGTTCTTGCTCTTGCGGGAGGGGGTTACCGCTTATGGAGAAAATTGCCGGTAGAGTAGCTGATTTCCTCATCAAACGGGATGGAACTAAGGTTGCCGGTATCTCACTCATCGAAAATACGTTAACAAAAATCCCTGGTATTGATCAAATGCAGATAGTCCAGACCGATCTTGATAGGATGCAACTCAATATCGTTCCTGGCGAACAATATTGTAGTGCAAGCGAGGAAGAGCTGGTTTCTTACTTCGAAAATCTATTTGGGGATATACGCATTACGTTGAGAAAAGTTACAGAAATAAAACCTGAGAAATCAGGTAAATTCAGGTTTTCTATTTGTGATCTTAACTAATCCGAACGTTTTAAAAAGAAATAATATTATTTAGCTGCTTGCTAATAGTACATCGCGATAGGATGAATCGGCGGTAACAAATGACATTTGCTAAAGGCCTAGAACGGAAAAAATTTGTAGATATAGCTAAGGGAATTACTATTCTTTTAGTTGTTGTAGAACATAACGTCTACATTTATAAATACCATATATTGGCGCAGGTAATTATTCTATCGTTTCATATGCCGTTATTTTATTTTGTTTCCGGTCTTTTTTTCTCAAGAAATCAAAGTTTAGTTGAGCTAACTAAAAAGCGTTTCAATTCATTACTTAAGCCATATTTTTCATCCTGCCTTTTGTTTTTTATATTAAAATTAATTAAGGACCAAAAAATTGGTGACATCTCGTTATTTTTTAGGAATGTATTGTACGGTACTAACGGTTCATTGAGTTGGCCATATCAACAACTATGGTTTCTAACGAGCTTGTTTGTGACGGTTTTAGTGTGTAAGATATTATATATCGGTTTGAGTCGGTTCCAATTGATTTGGTTAAGATATTGCGTTCTTGTTGCTATTCTATCTTTATGGTATTTTTTTATAAAACAAACTAATATCTTTCCAAATAGTGGTTTGCCCTGGAATGTTGATCTTATCGGAATTACACTTTTTTTCTACGCGCTCGGTTCTGAGATGAATAAATGGCTTTTTCGCATCCGTAATATTCCAATATATTATATTATCGCGTCATTGTTAATTTTTGCTATTTTCCATTATTATTTCACGGTTTCATTAGTTGATCCACATGCCATCAATTTGGCTTTAAGAAAATATGATAATTTCTTTGTTAATTCTATCGAGGCGGTATCTGGAATTCTACTAACTATGTTTATGTCTATCGCTTTGGAAAAATGTTCAATGAAAATATCAGCGTTTTTCGTGTTTTTGGGACGTCGTTCTTTAACCATATTCGTTTTTCATCGTTTTTTTATGCCATATATTGAACATGCAGGTAAGGTAATTTTTATTGAGGATAGTTTTATATTATTTTTTTTCACAGTATTGTTAACAATTGGACTGACTATACTTACACATGAGAGCATTAGGAGGATTCCTGTCGCTAATTATCTTTTGATTAATCAGTTGCCGACGCGTTAAGATTTTATTTAATTTATTCCTTAATGGTAATAGTAATTTTTTTTGATTTTAAAATGTTATCTGCTTCTTTTTTACATTAAATTGTACATCAATCGGTAAACTTTTGAACTTTGGGTAATCGCAAATCTTTGCAAATTTTGCATATCGTAGGGTTTGTATTGTGGTGTAAACAAATAAGTGTATTTCCTTTCTATAGTCTTATAAAAGCATGTCTGGTTGTTTTTGTTAACGTCAGCTATAATAATAGTATATATAAAATACTAAAAAAATATTGGACATAAATCATATGGACAGGATATTTGCAAAAATAAGAACTAAGATATTTAGATTCTATAATAGATTAATGCAGAAGAATTCCAATATTGTATTTCGCAAAGTATTAAATACCCCACCAGTGCAATCTAATCCTTCATCAGATACTATACTTTATTCAGCTTTAAATCAGGTTAATTGCAACGCATATATCATCGCAGTTAAATCGTTTTTACGATTTTGTCCAGATGTTTCTGTAGTTGTCCAAAATGACGGTGATCTGGAAAAAGAATCGCTTGCCAACTTATCTTCCCACATAGAGGGAATCAGGATTTTTTCAAAAGAATCTATGTTTGCAATTATAGATGAAAAAATGTCTGATGATGTAAAGACGGTAATGCCACCAGTGGAAGAGTATAATTCCTATACTCCTGTACGTATATTATACTTGAAGTGTCTTAATGTTATAGCGCGATTCCCTGGCAAAAAAGTTATTTTTTTAGATTCGGATATGCTTTTTTTAAAATATCCAGCTTTTATAGTCGATTGGGTAGCTCAGAATTACCATAGTGATTTTTATGGCGAGGGAGGAAGTTTCTTGTCAGAACGATTTCATGCTATGGGGTTCCCTTTTAAGTCACTTGATATCAAGAATTTCAATTCCGGCTTATTGGGAATTGGTGGTGAAATAAAAACAGAACAGCTTGCAAGAGTTTTTAAAATTTTACGTAAATACGATCCATCTATTTTTTATGAATGGGAAATTGAGCAATCAGTGTGGTCTGTACTGTTGTCGGAAAGAGAAAATCCGGTAAATTTAGATTCTCTTGAAAATGTTTATATTGGTAGCGGATGGAGGAGTTATTCTGATTTGAAAAAGAATGCTATTGTTGCTCACTTTGTTGGTTCGATACGGTTTAAAAATTTTAGATATATTCGACTTGCTCGTTATGTTATGAAAGAATTAAAGAAAGAAATCTAACATGTATATCCGTTTTTCAAACGAACTTGAATGTGAACTATAGAATATATGTAATCTGAACTGTTACCGACACTATCCAATTCAATTTAACTATCTGTTCAATATTGTTAACGCGCAATTCCATATGTGTGAACCTCTCTCTATAGAAATTATTTTAAATTAATGAAAGACTCCTCAATATCAAAAAAGAAAATACTGCACTTATTAGATAGTGGTGGTATGTATGGTGCTGAGAATGTTATCATCAATCTTTCAAGGGAAATGATGGCCAATGGGTTGTTTGAGCCCATAGTTGGTTGCATCGTGCAGAAAGAATCGATCAAGGTCGACCTTGAATTGATTGCCTATAAATATGGGATCAAATCATACAAAATTGTTGTAAATAATTTTTTGCTTTTTAGAGATCTTCCTCGTTTCGCATCTTTGTTGAAAAAAAAGCGTATTGATCTCATACATGCACATGGCTATAAAGCAACCGTGTTTGCTTATGTGCTGAAACTTTGTACTTCAATTCATGTAATATCTACTTGTCATTTATGGTTTGAGGGGTCTTGTCGTCCTTTGAAGATGAGGCTGATGATTGCATTAGAGAAATTCGCATACCGTTTTTTTCCTGTGATTGTTAGTGTGTCGGAAGATATTCGTAACATTTTGATAAAAGCAGGAGTGCCCAGAAATAAAATTCGAGTAGTTCAAAATGGTATAGTTGTATCCGACTATACAAAAATGGATTTATGGCGCAGGGACAAACTGAAATTTGATATTGGTTTGCAAAATGGAGATATATGTATTTTGAATGTTGGTCGTTTGACCGAACAAAAGGCGCAAAGTGTTCTGATAAATGCTGCAAAATTGGTTAAAGAATATAGTAAAAAAATTAAATTCTTTATTGCAGGGGATGGTGAGTTAGGAGATAAGCTTGTAGAGCAAATAAACTCGCTTGAGCTAAATGATACTGTGAAACTTTTGGGATTTCGGGATGACATACCAGACCTATTAAAGGTTGCTGATCTATTTGTTTTGCCATCTCTTGATGAAGGAATGCCGATGGCATTGCTTGAAGCGGTTGCTAGCCAAATTCCTGTAATTACCACTCAGGTTGGAGATATTCCAAAATTGATAATTCCAAACGTAAGTGGAGTTGTCGTAGAGATTAATGATGTTGATGGTCTGGCTAAAGAAATATTAAATTTGGTAGAAGATAAAGGAAGACAAACCCGGTTAATCGAAAAAGCAAGTATGAGAGTTAATAAACTTTATTCGAGCCAAGTGATGTATGAACAATACCAAGAGGTATATAAAGGAATTTTTAAATGGAATCACATTTAAAATTTGGAGGCAAAGATGGCACCTGAAGTGAGTGTCGTAGTAACATGTTATAATTATGGAAAATATGTTGCTGGCTGCCTGAATTCTATTTTAGAACAGTCGTTTGAAGATTTTGAAATAATTCTAGTGGATGATGGTTCAACTGACAACTCAGAAGAGCAGATTAGACCTTATTTGCATGATTCTCGGATAAATTACATCAAACAAAAAAATGGCGGGCAGGCTAATGCCAAAAATACTGGTATTCGAGAATCTTCCGGACGTTTCATTGCTTTTCTCGACGCGGATGATGAATGGGTACCCACAAAGCTCGAGAAACAATTACCATTATTTAATAATAATATAGGTGTCGTGTACAGTACTCATTGCTTTATGGATGAAGTTGGAAATATTGTTCAGCGTGGTCGACGTCGGAAAATGATGGAGCCAAAGTCTGGAAAAGTGACGGAAGATCTGTATATGGATAATTTTATACCATTTTCTTCATCGATTGTAAGGTCGGAGTGTTTTGACCAATTTGGTGGTTTTGATGAAACGCTAGCTATGGGAATAGATTGGGACTTGTGGCTTCGTCTCTCTACAAGGTATCACTTCGATTACATAAACGAACCTTTGTTGATTTATAGAGTTGGACATAGTGGGCAAATGTCTAAGAATGAAACAACACGACATAAATGCTCGGACAGGATTCTTATTAAATTTAGAAAATGCTACCCCGATGAGATTTCATCTATGCTAGAGAGAAGGGCGATGGCCTATACCTTTAGTAATAGAGGAACCTATTATCGCCACATAGACTTAACTCTTTCAACAAATTATTATTTGCGAGCTTTGAAAATGCATCCAATTTGGAGAACAGCTTATATTGGTTTATTAAAGAATTGCCTTCTTGCGTGTTTACCGACAAAAAGGCTAAGATTATAAATTCAGGATTAAATTATGATAAAATTATCATTCTTGCTCTCAAATTGGTACTCTGGTGCGACGCTCTTTTCGATTCTATTAAATAATCATTCAAGACTTGTTTGTAATGGTGAAACATTCCCATTTCAGTATGATACTACTAAAAAGGATATATATAATTGTTCCTGCGGTAGGCATATGTTGGAATGTGATTTCTATAACAATACAACACAATCGCTAAAAAATAGCAATGGTACTTGGTCTGATTCGTTTAGGGTAATGCCAAACATAGCAAATAGTGAGTTGTTAAATAAAATTGTATGCAGCTTTAAAAAACAGGTATGGCTTCGTGATCTATTTTTATTGCCTGGGTTGCCATTGCGTAAAAAGCTCAATGATTATATTCAGGCTCATCTACAATTTTATGAAAAAGCTTTAAATTACAGTGACGGAATATACTATGTTGATGGCACAAAATCTATACGTCGAGCGGAGTTGTTTGTTAAGTATGTTTTTCCTCAAGTAAAGGTTATTTATCTGATACGTGATGGTAGAGGTTTTTGTTGGTCCTATTTGAAAAATAACCAGCTATCTCTTAGGTACTTAGGTGATGCTGCTGCTGCTTGGTTGGACTATATTGACATGGTAGACACATTTACTAAAAGATATCCTCGCCTAGATTTAAAAATAGTTCGGTACGAAGATCTTTGTCATAAGCCTGAGGAAATTTTTGTTGAAGTTTGCAATTTTTTAAATATTGATTTTGAGGAATCTATGGTTGGTACTCCGACCGAGCATCATATGTTGGGAAATGAAATGCGATTAAATTTTGATGGTAAAGTTAAAGAAGATATTTCGTGGAAAGAAAAATTTAGTCTTTCGGACATAGCGAATCTTGAGAAATTGATGAAACCAGCGTTGGAAAGATACGGTTATCATGATTAATCGCAAATTGCACTGATGAAAAATTTCGTTTTCAGGTGATGATCTGAATAGAACCACCGCATCATATAGTCATTAATTTTCCTAATGAATACTTTTTGATGGAAAAATATAAAAATAATTATCCAAAAACTGGATTAATAGTCACAGTATTGTTTAACATCTATACATTCGCCTGGTGGCTTGAAATTGGCAAGAGGGTTCAGTTTCTCGGGACAATTCGTTTTGAGTTCATTTTAGGGTCAATATTGATAGTAATCGGATTGAAAAATTATGCTTCGAAGCCGACTACAGATAGTCACAATAATAGTTTAATGATATGGATTTTTATCTATATCTTCTCTCTATTGTTAAGTTTACCATTGGCAGTTGATTTTAATATAGCGTGGGATGCATTTTTTAACAAAATTATAAAATATTCATTAATGTGCTTTTTTATTTCTCAATTCGCTACATCACCAAAAGCTCTGAAATTATATTCTTTTATCTCGTTTTTGGCTTTTTTGAAAATCGGACAGGAGGCGATGGTTGGTAAAGTTACTGGGAGTATGGTTTGGCAAAATCAAGGTATTCTAAGGTTGCATGGCACAAGAGGAACAATGTTTGGACATCCAAATTCATTGTCCGGCAAGACCGTTTCGTTGTTACCATTTATTTGGTATGTATGGCCTGTTTTGAAAAAAAAATGGGTTAAATGCTTGTTGGTGTTACAACTTATTTTTTCAGTAAATATTATACTATTTACTGGGTCCAGGACTGGTTATCTAACTTGCATAGTTTTTTTGTTATTGATTTTTGGCTTAAGTAAACGAAAAATCGCTATCTCTTTGTTGTTGTTATGCTTGTTTGCTGTGTCTGTTTCTTATATTCCAGATCAATATAAAGATAGATTTCTCTCCGCATTTACAGGACAGGATAAAGTCGGAAGATCAACCGAGGCGAGAAAGGGACTCTTTTTCGATTCTATCGATGTGTTTATTGAGAATCCGTTTGGTGTTGGTGGACATTGTTTCCCTGTAGTTCAAGAAAGGCACAATAGGAGGAAGCAGGAAACTCATAATCTTTATACACAACTTTTAGCAGAAACTGGTGTGCAGGGATTTTCTGCATTTATGGGATTGATGTATGTATTAATTAGAAAAATCCTTGGTTTAAGAAAGACATTTCGCGATTGCCGCCAAAAAATAAACGATCTTTTGATAAATTCTAATTTTAATAAAAGAATATTCAATAGTCAGGATTTGCAGAGAGAACTTGCAGTTAGTAATTTTTGCATTTCGATGGCAGACGCGCTTTTTGCCGCGATGATAATACGATTTGTCCTTGGTATTTTTGGCCATGATTTGTTTGAAATATACTGGTGGATATTCTGTGGCATAGCAATGGCCCTCTCATCAATTCTAAGTATTCAAATGAAGAGAATATCCGAACTAACTGAAAAAATATATTGAAATTATTATGATTGTTACTATAGCTGTTTTAACCTATAATAGGTGCAAATCTGTAACGAAACTTCTTGGGTCTCTTGCTAAATTATCTTACGAATACATTGAAATTATAGTCATTGATAATTGTTCAAAAGACACTACTGAAGAAGAAATTAGAAAGACATTTCCAAACATAAAATACCTTAGAACTAAAAAAAATATAGGTGTTGGTGCAAGGAATATTGCGCTAAGAGAGGCAAAGGGTGAAATCGTTATTACAATTGATGATGATATATTCGGAATCTCAGATAGAGATATTAATGCTTTGGTGAATTATTTCTCGGAGAGTATTAATACTGGTGCTTTAAATTTCAAGGTAGTTGATGAAAAGTCAAAAGAAGTTTGTAATTGGATTCACCATAAAAAAGTTGAGGATTTTCACGATAAAAAATTTTTAACGTATGAAATAACAGAGGGCGCAGTTGCATTTAGTAAAAAAGCTCTTGAGAAATCCGGATATTATCCTGAGTACTTTTTTCTAAGCCATGAAGGCCCGGATTTGGCTTTTCGAATAATGGATGCGGGATTCCAAGTCTGGTATTCTTCATTAGTATGCGTTGTGCACTCGCATGCAGAAGAAGGAAGAAAATCCTGGTTTAGATATTATTATGATACCAGAAATCAATTTTTATTAGCTATGCGTAATTTCCCAATACATTATGCAATTAAATTTTTGGCTAGAGGTGTAGTGTCAACTTTATTTTATGCTTTACGTGATGGATTCTTAAAGTATTGGGTGAGAGGCGTTATAGATGGATTAAAAGGTGTTGTGAATCACTCAGCTGATCGGAAAGTATTATCAGAAGACACAATGACATTATTACATGCAATTGACAATGAGAGACCTTCGTTTTTTTACATGGTGAAAAAAAGAATCTTTAGAACTGAAATGAGACTATAAATTGATCAAGGAAAAATAAATAGAAAGCAACTTGCCCCCACTGCTTCTGATTATTTTCAACGTAGAGTTCAACAAAATCGCGATAATATTCCTCTTGATGTAAATTGGTCAATGATAGAAAAAGAGAATTAACGCTTTTTAAAGCGTAATTTTTTTCTAATTCGGATACCAACAGAACCTGCTATACCAATACCGCAGAGAAAAATAGTTGCAGGTTCAGGCACCGGTGCGGCCGTTAGAGTTGCAGATGTAATTGCACCGCCATATTCCCAATATTCCGGTAGATTTGGATCGTCAGGATTAACACCAATCCAAAGCAACTGCCAGGTGAGGTCACCGAACATATCCCAATTAACTGAACCGTCATCTTTAACAAGATTCTGAGAGAAATCAAATGCCGCGATATGCCAAGAGCCAACTGGATCAGGAATATTAAAATCGAAACCTAAAACATCGAAGCCGGCTTCTGGTACACTTTGCGCATAAAATAAATTTTTAGGGGTCTGAGAAAAAAAAGTTTTATCGTTGAAAGATGTATAAGCTTCTGTGCCAAAGTCTCCAAAAGTGCCATGGAGCCGAAATGTGGTGTTGACGACATCAATATATGGATCGTATCCCCAAGATTGATAAAGATCGCTGTAGTTAATTAACCCCTCAATCTCATATTTGTAGGTTAATGCATGGGCAGGGGAGTAACAGAGCATACAGACAACAAAAACAAATATGATTCGTTTCATTTGGGACTCCTGGTCTTAGTCAATCCGGATAGGCTATGAGAGAGATATGAGGTGGTTTGTGTTTTACTGACAAACCATAAACTGCACATTTCATGCCATTCAAAAAAACGTGGAAAAGTTATTGATCGGAAGTTCGAAATAACCTGTCTGCTAGTTGCGTAGTGTAAAGTAATTACTAAAAAAAGTGTGTGTCTAATTATTTTATGTATTGGGTTCAAGACAATACAGGGTAAGAATACCTATAAATACATAGGTATATACCCTAGGGTCTGTCATTATTGTGCTGTAAAGACTCATAGATAGCAATATCTAAACCTGGCAAAAGTACGTTCTTTTATCAGGTGCCTAGAGTAATTAGAATGATAGTTAATTTGACTTGTAAAATGTGCATCTCCGGATTGTCGGAAATGCTGTTTGGTTTTGTGGAAAAATGTGTAACATACTAATTATACTGATAATAGATGCTATTTGTAATACAGTAGCACTAAGACTGCCGCCCCTCCTATCTCAGGAGTGAAACAGGAAGTGATGCTGCAGTATAGCAATAACAAATAAAATGTCAATTTGATGGGATCAAATAATTATATGGAAGTCTCGTCTTAACTAGAAACGAATGAGGTGTGTTGGTCATCGAATACGATTCGAGCAAGGAAGCTAAAGCGGCGGGAATAGTAAAGAAGAGTGGAAAGATAACTCAAGCATGCGGGCAGTTTACTTATATCAGTCGGTTATGGCACATAGTTGAGTCTATGTGCCATAACCGACTGAAAATAGAGAAACCTGTTATTTCTTGTGGAAATCCGGGGTAGGCGGGGGAGAAGTGGTTTCCCCGGAAGTGGAAACATAAATTTTCGACAATGCATGAAAATCCTGGCTCACACTGTGACCATTGCTGCCCCAGTCAACGTCGCTACTGTGATCTTCATTTGTAAAATAAAGTTCGCGGTATCCGGAGGGGGGGTCTAGATAGACGGATGGGGTTTCAATTTTAAAGGTAATATAATAGTCCGTTCCCGGATTCAGGTTCATGTATATTGGATCGCTGAGCTTTTCCTCACCGGATGGAACTGTGATGATATTGTTCCAGGCTGTTCCATCAAAGAAAACTCTATTCCATGTGCTGTCGATTACATCACCTTCATTTCCACTAGTATCCCGTTCAGCTATTGAGACATTTCGGATGGTATAACTGCCGGAAGTGCGTCCTTGAAGGCCCAGGACAAAACTAGTCGCCCCTTCTGTTATGCTATCACCTTTCACTAAAAGCCGTGCACTGTATGTTACGCTGGAGTTACTCCAACTGGAGTCACCGGTTTGTTGGTTGGCGGACCAAATAACCGGGCTTCCAGTGGTACTGGCACTGACAGCGGTCAGGGTCATGGTCTTGCTTGTGGTTTGGCCTGCATTATCAGTTGCGGTTACTGTTGCAACAACGGTTGAACCTTTATCCACCACAACCGGCACGCTCCAGTTGGCATAGCCATTTCCGGTGCTTGCGTTCTGGCTTTGGTTATCGTTTATGGTGTATGTAACTGACTGTATGCCGTTATCGTCACTTGCAGTTCCGGAAATCGTAATAGTTTTCTGAGAATCCGAAATCTCGGTTGTGTAACTGGAACCTGTTGTTGGCGCCGTAAATGTTAAACCTGGGATTTGGTCGGTAGTGCTGCCGCCGCCACTTCCCGCTGCGCCAATTGTAATTTGGGAAGTTGAGCTCAAGCTTCCGTCAGCTTTAAAGACATAAAGGTATGCTGAGTCTCCCGTTTTAAACGGCCCGGTATTCACTTTGGCGACAATACTGCCGTCGCTCCAGGAAGTTGGGGTTAGTATTGAAAGTTTGGTTGAGTTCGCGTAAACAGAAGAGTTGCCAATTTCCACCCTGGCCTGAGCATTTGGTCCTGCAGCTATATAGATATCATCGTATGAAGTCAGGCAGTTTGATGTGGTACGTCCATAACCATTAGGGCGTACCTTTTCCCATGCTCCGCCAGCTTTGAGAGTGTTTACTCCTGTGTCGTTTACGCGTTGCATAACACCACTATTGGTCAACTCCCAAAACTTCACCTCGCCATCGTTGCTTGTCGAAGATGTTGATCCTTTTAGCCAGACCCAAATTCTTTTCCATTGGCCCTTGGTGAAGTTAAGGGTCATGTATTTAGCGTATCCAGGGTCGCCTTCATTACCGTTAATTAGCCAGGATGAAATTCTGGATGGTAATACCAAATCATCATCTGAAGTACTGCTCCCCTGTAGCCACATCTGCTTCCAGTTGATGCCAGAAGCGTTTCCTTCCCCCGGATAATTGCTGCTAGATGGTAGATACAACCACCATGATATAAATACATTGCGGGTATTTGACGGAAGGCCAGCTTCAATAAAGTTAGTGTAGCCAACTGAATAATCGGAAGTAAAAGATCTTGAGCCACTTACAGATGCGGTATTGCCATAAAAAGAGCTGCCTGCTCGGGAGTCCCATTTACCATATTTCGCTGAACCTGAACCGGTGGCAATATTTGTTCCCGGGGTTCCGGATTCAAAGTCGTCAAAAACAACAACGTTGGGGCCGGATGAGCCAAATCCGGATCCCTTGATGGTAATCGTCTCACCATCGCCAATCGCTCCACTTATCGAACTTATAGTGCCTGCCTCACCGGTGCTGCAAGTGAGGAGAATTGAAGAAGACGCAAATAGCACCGAAGCAATTACGGTACCTAACTTTAGCCCAAGGCTTTTGCGTTGTTTTTTTGACCAATATCTCATGTTCCGATCTCCGCGATTATTTGCAATAAATCAATTTTTGATCTCACCCCATTCCTGATAACACGCATTGAGGTTGCTGATCCTTTATCTTATGTCGCTGGATTTATAAGTGCCTGTTACTTGACACTCGTCTGTCATAAAAATTATTTCTATTACCGATTCTTATCTCGTTATGCTATGCCCCTGGTGCTAGAAAACGAACCTTGGTTTCATTATTGTTTTATAGACATGCTGATGATTGTTGGAGCCAGGGAAGAATCGGGTGTAACGGTAACAACCGCTGAACTGCCACTTTCTCCCGCTTGATTAAAGGCTGTGAGGTAGAAATGATATGTTTTGTCCGATGCTAACCCGGTCAGGGTGTGGGTGGTCACCTTCCCTAACACTATTGGGGGTTCGACTTCACTTGTCCCCTCTTGGCAGTAAAGTTTATATCCGATCAATGGCTCCGAAATAGCCGTCCACTCAAAAGAAATATCTCTGGCAAGGGATTGAATGGGAAATAAGAGTAATGATAGAAACAATAGCGCCACCTTTACGGGAATGGATATGTGCTTTTTCATAGTCTTTGAATCCTTTATTGAAAAGATTTTATTAGTTATCCGTAATGTTACTTTGTTGTTGAACTGATTGCAAGGCAACCCACTGTTTCAGCCAAATGTTTCCCTCGATTGTCCTCTGACTGTTTCTCGTCAGTATCTGATTTCATAGCGGTTTGAGACATATTCTGCAAGCGAACGGCCGCAGTGTCGCTACAATTGAATGTCTGCATTCCGTTGCTACGGTAAAAAATGACTGGGACCGGAGTCTGGAAATTGAGGGTGGGCCGGGTATGCCTGGAAATACTATTGCCTGTTTCGTCTTGCAGTCCTGGCAATTGATCATTTCCGAGTTCCGAGTTGACATATCCGATGGTCCAATTGTCATGGGAGGCGCAGCTTGATTGCTCTTGCTGTAAGCGAATTTCATAACACAGTTGGTTGATGTTGCACCCACGTACCAGAACTGACTCTTTTTTGTTGAGGGTAATGTCAGGTCCTGCGATAACGGCCGGTTGGCCGAAGAAGTGGACGTGAATTACTCTGGCCCATTCCTGATCTATGGTCGCTCTTTCCATTTCGAGAGAAGGGCGTAAGGCGGACCTTTTGCCAATTTTCTTGCTGGTATCACCTTCTTTATGGACAGAGTGTGTCTTTGTCTGGGAGAGAAGTTTGGCCATAGGTGATTATTTGAGTTTCAGGAATTTGCAAAATAACTATTAAGCGCTGCGCATTTTAGAACTGCTTCTAAAGATTCATTAGTTTGTTTATGTATAATCCATTTTTATAAACAGGTGCGATCAATTTTGCTTGCAGGGCATATTCTAAATATATTTTTCTGCATCAATTGCAAAAATTAAGTTGACAGAATCCAATGCATACTAGCATGGAGCGTGCCAAAAGGATTTTTTTGATTAGTATGTTATTTCAGTTAATTGTAAATATCATATATTTTAAATTCAATTTTTTCTCAATTGTGGAGTGCAAAAAATGCGCTTAATATTGCAAGATATTGCCCATATTGAATGGTGCTGAGCATCTTTTGTTCTTCCTTGATAGAACATTCCCACACCTTGTATGGCATAAAACGTGCCAGTCTGTTTGTCGTTCCCAGATATCGTGCCTTGGAAAAATAAATACTGTTATATTGGATAGTTGATAATCTGACTGGGGGAGTTTTTTCGCCTGTAATTGATTAAATGAAGACGTCAGTGAGATCACAAAATAGTAATCGGCTGGCTCGAATTACGTAATAGTAGGTAGTTTGCAGAGCTTATCGTTATTGTCTTGATAGATATTCATTTAAAACGTGAAGCAGCAGGTATTCAATGGGTGGGTCATACATTGTCGGACCGATTACTTTGTTTGAAATGAGAGAGACGTTTTGGGAAATGTTGGAATGTAGGTGAGATGGCAAAAAATAATTTTCCAGAATCACTGAGCCCTACAACAGTATTTGTCAGTTTATATTGAAGCTATGTGGTGTAAGGATTGATCACCCTGTGAATATCTTTTGGAGAAGATAGCTTTGATTCTTTGTGATGGGCAATTTTCTGTTTAGCCAATGAATAATAATGGTCTGCACATAAACTGTGAGTATCGATAAGGAGTAAATTGTTATGAATTTTATCAAGAAGTTATTTTCGGTTCCTGAAAATCTATAGAGTTTTAAGTAAAACCAATGCCATAAATATATCCATAGGGTCGATTTTCCAATAAATTGTACAATACTGGATTGTTCAATTCTTAATTCGTGAAAGATAACAGTATAGTAAACAGAAAGAGATACTGCCAGTGAGAATGATAAGTAGTAAAGTGTTGGGGGGTACTTGAAAGGCTGAGTGGGAATTATATGACCACATACAACGGTGCCGATAATTAAACAGATTGTAAGAATTATAGAAAAAAATATAAGATGTTTTCGTAATGCTTCTTTGTCGAATGATGTGATTCTCAATCCGTACAAAAAAATCAATCCATATGGCACAGTAAAAAAAATTAATATATTAACTAGTTCCGCTATGATCCCATGTAATTTGTAGAATGCGATCAATCGGCACATTTCATAAGTAATGTATATTGCAAATGTAAAATAATAAAAAGTCTTTTTGTTTTCTATTGTGCTATTTATATGATTTAAAAAAGGAGCTATTATAGCCATTGTAAAGAAAATCCTTATTATCCATATTCCTATATCAACGCCTCCGATTAGAGTAATTTGCAATAAAATATCTCGTAGGCTCAAATAATCGTTGCCTGAAATTAAAATACAAAAATTATAAAATATTAAAAAAATCCAGGTAGGTAAGATTAGTCTCGTAAATCTCGAGCGTAAGTATTTAGAATATGAAGAATAATGTTCTGAAGAAAATTGTGAAAAAGAAATGCCGGACAATAGAACCATCAAAGGTACGTCGAAATTTCTAAGCTGAAATAGGATAGCCGGGGGATTCATATGGGCAAGTAAGATACAAGAAATACCTATAAATCGAAGAAGATCGTATTTCCTGTTTCTCTCTAACCGTGCCATCTGATAATGTATAATTATGAATAGGATATAGAGATGTTCCCGGCCTGTCTTTTTGATGACCCGGAAGTTGCTTCATGCTTTCAAAGGAATAATTGGCTACAAATCGAAATATTATGCCACCCTTGCAGAAAAAATTCAATTTGAAAAATTTGATATGCTGGTTTTCAGAGAAAGGCTAGTATTCAATTCCAATGGCTAGGTTTAAAATATTTCATAATTATTTTAAACCTACTCTTAAGGAGAAAGGCTCAAACTAGTATTGGAGCTATTTATGGTCTGCGATTAAGGCGTGTAATTGCTGCAGAAACTGAAAGATATCCAGTAGTGGAACTTAAATCGATAAATGAATCGAGATCAGCATGGCTTGTACACTGCCGCACCAATAATTCTTTCGATGGTGCAATGCTGGAAGAGGGGCTTAAAGCTTGAAAGTTTCATCGCGGATCAAAAATGCCCACAGCCCTTCCCAATGCTGGGAAGGGCTGTGGGCATAGAATTTTAAAGAGTAAACAATTGAGCAATTGGCAGGGAAGTCAGCTTTGGCTCAGGTCCCTCAATTACTTTATGGCACCGATAGTAAAATAACCTACAACTTCTTTAACATGCTTGGTTTCGTTGTCTTTTGACTGCTCTTCCTGGACCATTATTTTCGTCGCCGTCTGCGATAAATCCTGGCTTCGGACTGTCGCGGTATCGCCTCCTGAACAGGTCTGCAAACCAGCGATAAAGAAAGGTTGGCCAGGGAACTCCGTTTCGAAGTCGAGGTTAAACCATTTGTGATTTACTCTTTTTGCTGTCGCGCCAATTTCGTAGAATAGTCCGGAAATTTCGCCTTTGCCCGGTTCCCAGGCGATGTAGCTGATGGTTTCCGGCATGTGTTCTCTTATAGTCTCCTGCATTTCCTGCAATTTGAATTCGAAAGAATATTGATTGATGTTGCGGATCCTGCCAGTCACCGCATCGGTTTCGTTGTCTGTTACAACCTGTGTCAAGATGACCGGGGTGTAATCATACAATTGTTGCAGGGGGATCTGATGCCAGCCTCTACGACCGGTGAAATTTCCTGCTTCGATCTTGCTTCCGTTATCCAGGGTGTATGTGCCTTCTTCCATCACTATGTAACTGAAAGTTTCCTGGGCGTGGATGCCGTCCTGGTAGTCCCATTCCTGCAAGCGGATCTCAAATCCGGTTTCGTTGATGTTGCGAATGCGCACTGTAACCGGGTCTGAATCGTTCGTTGTAGGTGGACCGGCAACTATCACTGGGTGGCTAAAGGTATTTTCAAAGGCGACAGTGGTCCAGTTATGATCGATGGTCACCTCTCCAACTTCAATATTGATCGTATCAGGAAGGGGTGTAGTGCAGACAATCTCTGTGCTTGCTGTGGCTGTGTCACCTCTGTCGTCGGTAACCTGCAGGGAGACCGTATAGGTTGCTGCACTGCTATAGGTGTGTTGAGCTGACTGGCCGCTTCCCGTTGTTCCATCGCCAAAGTTCCAGCTGTATTGGGTAATAGACCCATCAGGATCGGAAGATTGCGAACCGTCGAAAGAGAAGGTTAAGGGGGAGCCCTGTGTGGTCTCGCTGGCTGCTATAACGGCAATGGGTTTTTCGTTTGCAGGGGCGGATCCCACTACAACAATTGGGGTGCTGACGGTATCTGACAGTCCCTGGCCGTTTGTAACTCTGAGTTGGGTATAATATGTTCCTGCGACTGTGAAGGTATGGGATACGGTCTCGCCGGTTGCCTGGGAGCCGTCTCCGAACGTCCAACTGTAACTTTCGATTGGTGAGTTGGGTGAAGAAGAAGATCTTCCGTCAAATGTCACATTCAGTGGGGCGTTGCCTGCGGCTGTTGAAGATGAGAGCACAGCAGTTGGGGGCACAGGGGTAGGCGGTGGTATTGTGGAGGAGTCTATAGTAAAAGGAAATAGAGGAGAAAACGGGCTCTCAGTGCTGTCGGAGTAATATGCTGTGAGGGCAAAATTAAAGGTGCCGTAATCGGTCAGAAAGTCACAGGTCACCACCGACGCATCCGGATCGTTCGTTTCACATACCTGTACGCCATCCTTGTAGAGTCGATAGCCGAGGAGTTGGCTGGTTGAACTGTCCGGGGCGGAAAAAGAAAACGCAACCTGTAGAGTATGCATTTCCGCAGCAAGCGACATAGTCGGAATGAGAAGAAGCAGAAATAAAAAAAACAATGGATTCTTTTTCGTCATGTTAACTGACCTTTTCTGAATTCAAGGTGATCACACGCCCCTCAGTTACAATTCTTTATGATGGAGGTGGATAAGGCACTCTGGTAAGGCATTGAGCACAAAGTATGCCAATATTTCGTGTGTTAAGTGTTGTTTTGAAAAAATATATTAATATCAGTATGATATTGTTTATTTAAGGAGGCGTGTAAGAGTTAGGTCGTTTCGGGTATGTGGTCTGTACTCTTGCCTTAATTACAAATACGAAATTACAAGGCTGAGTATTGGCGATATGGTAAGTCTACAATTGGAGATTAGGGTCGTAGGGGATGAGAGGGTGGTGACAGGGTAAGCCCTTCTTCGCAGAGAAGGGCTTTGGAGGAAGATCAGATTGGAGCACTATAGTTTTATTGCGGCCAATTTCTGTCGTAAGAATAGAGGATGCTTTCGGGTCATGATTGTATGCTGCCACGTTACTGACCGATGGTAAAATAGCCTACAGCTTCTTTTTTATGCCTGATCTTGTTATTTTCTGACCTTTCTTCCTGGATCTTTATCTGAATGGATGTCGGGGACATGTCCTGACTCCGTAATGATGCTGGGCTACCACCTGCACAGGTTTGCATTTCTGCCACAAAAAATGGCAGATCGGTAAACTCTTTTTCAAAAGTAAGGTCAAACCACTTATGATTAACTTCTTGAGCTGTTAAGCCGATTTCGTATCGTAGTCCGGAAACCCTTCCTTTTCCTGGCTCCCAGGCAATGTAGCCAATGGTTTCCGGTAGATGGCCATTCTCGGATTTGTGCATTTCCTGCAATTTATGTTCGAAAGAATATTGATTTATATTACAGATTCTGTCTGTTACGGCATCGACTTCATTTTCCGTTGCAGCTTGAGTCAGGACAACTGGGGGAAAATCATACAGTTGCTGCAAGGCAACCTGATTAAAAGAGGTAGAGCTGGTGAAATAGCCCGCTTCGACCTTACGACCATTGTTCAATGTGTATACACCCTGTTCGAGGACCACATAGCTGACAGTTTCCGGTTTGTGCGTTCCGTTCAGGTAATCCCATTCCTGAACACGGATTTCAAATCCATCCTGATCTACATTGCGGATTCTGATCACTGCCGGACTCCGACCATTAAACGTTGGAGGGCCGGCAATGACTACCGGTTGATTGAAGGTTTTGTCAAAGGGCACCTTGATCCATTGGTCATTGATGCTCACTTCACCCACTTCAATTTTGAAATTACTATCTGGAAGTGATGTGCTGCAGGAAATCAAATTAGTACTGCTGGCTGTTGCACCCTGGTCATCTTTAACTTTGAGAGTGACAATATAGTTGCCTGCACTGGTGTATGTATGTGTTGTTTTTTTGCCGTGGCCTGTAGTTCCGTCGCCGAAATCCCATCTATATCCAGCGATAGATCCATCGGGATCGGACGATTGTGAGCCGTCAAAAGAGAACACCAGGGAAGATTCTCCCTGAGGTTGACTGGTTGAAATTACGGCAATGGGTGTTTCGTTTACGGAAGAAGATGTCCCACTCACGACAATCGGGGTACTTACGGTGTCGGTCAGTCCTTCACTGTCTGTAATTGTGAGTTTGGCGTAGTAGGTTCCTGCTGTCGTGTAAACATGAGAGACCTTTTTGCCACCGGTCTTAGACCCGTCACCAAATGTCCAGCGGTAACTTGTTATTGATGAATTGACAGTTTTTGAGGCAGTTCCATCAAAAGATACAGTCAATGGGGCGTAACCGGCGGCAGTTGAGGAGGACAGCACCGCTGTCAGTGGTTGAGATGTCCCTGGATAGGTAGATGAATCGATGGTTAGTGGAAACGAAGGTGAATGCGGGCTCTCGGTGCTGTCGGAGAAATAGGCTGTCAGGCTGAAGTCGAAAGTACCGTCTTCAGTTAAAATATCGCAGGATACGCTGGAGGTGGTCGGGTCATCTGTTTCACAGACTTGCTGGCCATCCATGTAAAGTCTGAAGCCGAGGAGTTGTCTCGGCGGATCGTTTGGAGCGCTATAGGAAAAGTCTATCTGGAGCGTATGCAATTCGGCCCCGGTTGCGAGGGTAGGGAGGAGAAACAGGATCGATAAAAACCACAACAGATTATTCTTCATCGTATTATTTTGGTTATACCAATGGTCGAATATTGTTAGAAGGCAGTTCAAATCTCTGGGTAGCAAAGCATATTTTCTCAGTACTACTCATCTTTATCTTCATTTTGTAGATTCAAACTCTTGTATTCTAAATTAGCCTAGTGAAAAAATCAAATTCTTATAATAATAAAGTTATAAAAAATCAGAGCTAGGTACACACGCAATCTCTGCCACAAAAGCATGGATAATGCCAATTATGGAAAAAAATGATTAGTGCTGAGATGTCAATTGATTAGAAGAAAATGAAATTTTTTATTGCAGTCGTATTGTTTGAGGTGAGTGCAAAATATGCACTCGCGATAACGATAAATTACTCTCGCTGTGTAGTGCTGATCATCATTGGTTATCTTGTGCTATCTCTCTGATTTCAGGAATTAAAACTATCGAAACATCTTGGCTAGAGATGTTGTGTCCGAAGATAAAGTCAAGCTATATTGGCGAGATATGGATTGTTGAAAGTAGATGCTGTAGTCCTGCATATCGTCAATTCAATCGATATGATTCAGGAGCCTGTAAGATAGCAATCTTTGGCAAGATAGAAATAGTTGGGCGATAGGGACTTTTGGTATCTCGGCACCCTTGATATCTCCAGGATGTGAAGTGGTAAAAAAATGTCAGATGTGCCACAAAGTGGCACACGGTCGGCCAGTTTAAATGGAGGATTCAAAAATCAATTGTATCTAAACCTCGACGTAAGGTATAGAAGCTGGACTAATTTATGACAATGAAATACTGCGAAGAGATGAATGGTGTTGATGGAAGAATGTACATCTGCCGAGGTGTGGTCAGCAGATGATTTCATCACGGACCTGGAAGAGCATCGCGAGGTCGTAGGAGAAAAAGAAAAAACTTGATTGTTTCGATTTGCGTCAGATCAGGTTTCCTCGCATAACCAACTATAGCCCGAAAGCCTGCTCGCATGAAACTGCAGCCCTGGATGAACGTTTACAGCTCCGGTTTACGCAAACTTTCAGGTGGTCCGGGGGAACGGTTACACTATTGTACCACAGAGGACTCTTATAGAGGGTGAGGGAGGTGGGCTCAATTCAGTTTCCATTTTTTCCAGCACGCTTTAAAAAATGACCCAGTTTATCTCTTTGTTGTCTGCCGTCTTATTATTTGAGCGATAACAATAAGACCTATACCAAAAAGCAACATCTTGGTAGGTTCGTTCACGGGTGTTGCCAGTTCTTTGTAGGCCAGCAGGCCAAATCCCAGTATTGCGAAGGGCATGCAGCCCAAAAACAATTTCTTCATTGGTGTTTCTCCATTGCGGTCCAGGCTCATGAAACCCATATCTGTATATAAAATAAGGGGGTAACACATATTTTGTGCCATTAGTATGTTTGGGGGATGGAAATGTCGGTATAATCTGGAGGAATAATTCAATATCTGGATTATGTTGCTTGCCAGGCCCCCAATAACAGTGGCTTTTTTGAAGATCGATTTTTTGTTTTGGTCGTAATTTGCTAATAATACAAAGAACGATAGGTAGAAATACGAATGTGTGTCAGTATTATTTTATCAAAACAAATAGATAGTATCTTTATTTCCTGCGAACATGCACTGGTTAATAGCAATGTATCTGATTAGAATAGTGGTATCACGCTGATTGAACTGGGATTAATTTCCGGATAGGCGGAAACAAGGCCAGGATTGGCGGGAGGGTATTAAGTGGGGATTACATTTTAACTTAAGGGTAGGTTATTGTGCTGGAATCAGATAATGCAACACTTTGAAAATGTGAGCAGAAACATCACAAAAGAAACCGTGTTGCAGATCTGCAACACGGTTTCTTGGTTAACTTTCGACAAGTTTCTATATTTTAAACTACTTTCTTTTCTTGCGGGCTAGACCGGCTAGGCCTATGAGGCCGCTACCAAACAACAGCATCGTGGCCGGTTCAGGGACTGGGGCTACATCAACGTCCAGGCCAGCAAGCGAGTAATCGGTATCGGGAAAACAGCTAAGTGCAGTAAAGTCGATTGACAATACTGAATCTAAACCAAGCGTCCCCCCCCAAGTGACAAAGCCGATAGTGCTGGAACTGGTACCCAAAATGCCTTCTGTATCAACAACATTTCCATCAGAAGTGATATCAAATTTCGCGGCTTCAATTTCCGATCCATTGAAGAAAAGATCTAACAGATAAATTGAATTGAGTGCTACATTTGGCGAAAACGATACGGTTAATTTTTCATTTCCGCCAATCTCATCATCTGTAAGACCGATACCATCGCCAACACCAGCAAACGAAACACCTTGTGAAGAAAATGCTCCTGGTGCATCAGCGCCGCTATTAAAGGTAAGTTGGTTGCCATTTCCATTAAGATTAATATCTAAACCAGATATGTTCGTTGTGAATGTAGTCGTTCCTGCACTATCGATTGGCAAAAACGTATTGCTAGTAAAGTCAACGAACATTGCATTCGCAGTTCCAGAGACAAACAGTGTCCCCACAAATGCCGCTGCCAAACCATTTGCTAAAACTCTTTTCTTCACACCTCTCTCCTTTTCTCTCAACAATTTTTTCTCTACCTGACAAGGTCAATTCATCTCATCGTGTTTCTTCATGACTCAATTAACGGGATGTTCTAAGCAATATGTGTGCCCAAAAATGAACATTTCGATTAACACTAATTGATAGTCCGATATTTATGGACAATAATATTTTTCAACGTATTGATATTTAAAAAATATAATGCGTTGACCCAGGTTCTTATGGTGTAATGGGATCGATAATCACAAGTTAATAGGTAAATATACGGATATCTTTTGAATAGAGTATAATTACAGTAAGATAGCTAATTGGGAAAACATGTTTTGCAAAATAATATATTTGTATATGCACGAAATGTTGGAGGTGGTCGAATCGAGAATTATGGTACAGTTTTCCGGATAAGTGAAATATTTATGGTGGAATTATGGAAAATCAATTGCTCTACTATGGAGTATGCAAGAGCCCCTGCAACAATCTCTTTAGTAGCTGCATTTTGGAGATCTGCTCGATCCGAGGGGACGATTAAAACTCTCTCGGGGACGGCAATGTTCTACCTGGTCATTTGAGATGATTTGCAGTGAATATGCAGAAAATTTTTAATGTAAATACCTGGTAGAGTCCGAAAAATTATCTGTCAGGATAATTGTATGGTCGTAAGTTGAGCGTCTAGAGATTTTCATTAGGTTCATTCAATAACAGCTTCACATCATCAAGATAGAAAATCTTCGCAACAGGTAGCTCAACCACAAACAATCCAAATCCGCGGATATGGTTAATGTCCATTTTTCGGTTTTTCGGTCCATTCTTAATCTGATCGATATCGATCCTAATTGTATTCCAGCCGGGATGAAGATCTGTGTGTCCGTTAAATCTGTCAGAGTAGTCCTGGTGTTCCCCGCAATGTTTCCAGTCATGTAATCGGTAATGCAGGGCAATTGTCTTTCCTGGATTGTACACACTGAAAGTCAGTGCCTGAGCTTTGCTCCAGTCTTCCGGGAAATAATGCAAAAAGATTCCTGAATATTTATCGGTGTTCAAATCGATCTTGAGAGCAAAACTACCGCTTTTGACAGGCTTTTTAACTCTTTCGATCCTGCCTTTTGCTTCCCATCTGGAAACATCCATAAAGGATTCAAAATCGGACAACATTGGAAAGTCGCGCCACTCCCGGTATTCGTCAACATTCACAAGCAATAGCGGTATCATGCATAGAGCAATTCCGCTCAATCCGAATGCGCGCAGAACAATTTTCCGGCTAAATGGTTTTTGCTTGGCATCTTTCCAGATAAGTACAGCCAGTCCGCCGTTGAGACCAAAAATGATGTCAAGAAGGCTTGCTACTCGCCCAGGAAGCAAAGACTGGCAGATCTCAATGATTGTAGCCACCACTAAAATAATTGAAATTATAGAGAGATATTTAGACTGACGGGCAAAACCCCTGTTTGAATAATATCTATCGGCTTCAAGCGCGAAGACAGCAAAAAATAAAATGTGGCCTAGATTCCACACTTCCTTGAATATTCGTGAGTCCCCATCCCCTGGCCCCCCAATAAAAAACCAGGGAAAAATGACGAGCAGCAGAATGTTCCACCGACTTTTGAAATAGAATTTTCTCATTGCGTCTCTTGGTAATTCACTGAATTTTAAAGACATCACTGAAATATTATCATTTGAAATTGGTCTTGGAAATATCTAAGTCCAATTCAAGAGCGAACTGAAACGAGCGTTCGACAGCCGAAAGTGAGACATCTTATTGCTCTTTCCTTTGTCTACAGATGATTGTGATAAAGCTGATCAGGCCGGTTGCTGTGAGCAGCGTCATTACGGCCTCAGTAACTGGTTCTGCTATACGCTGGTTTTTCCGCTAAGGGGGTGAAGCATAGCCATTTTGTTTAGAACCAACACAATAATAAATCCATACTTAAGATCGCTTCTACTATCTATCTAATCGGTAATATCTGCGCAATACCTGATAGGGCTCCGAAATTTTACTGGTCAAAAAACAGATCGCCCTTTGCATTGCATCTGCTTGGCCGTTGCCATCCCTTGCTAGTCTTCCGTAGTAAATTCAACTTCTAGCCTTTGCAGACGGTAACACTCTGCCAATCCAACAAATGAATGGGTAGTGTCTTATGGACTCGTCAAGCCTCTGGTCTTCTCCTTTTTAAGGTCGGATATTTTACTTTTTCTTGCTAGGGAATAAAAAAAAAGTGCTATACTCGTTTGAAATTCAGGATTTGCAAATCAACTAACTCAATTCTTTCCTCTTTCCCATGAAAATTTCTCATCTCGGCGCAAAGGATTGCGTCACCGGTTCCTGTCACATGATACAGACCAGGCCGGACTCGCCCGACAGTCTGAGTATCCTGGTTGATTGCGGTTCCGCCTATGGTAAGGATCCGGAGTTGCCGTTTGATCGATTTCCTGTTGCGCCCGGCAAAATAGACTATCTGTTCTTAACCCATGCCCATGTCGATCATATCGGCAGGGTTCCGGAGTTGATCGATGCCGGGTTTCAAGGTGAGATAATCTGTACCCATGCTACCAAGGCACTCTTGCTGCCCATGCTGCATGATGCCATGTCTTTTTCGGGGAGAAGTGCAAAGGAGGTCTATCGTCTGGAAGTCCTTATTGAGGAGTTGTCCTGGGGGTTTGAACTACATGAAACTTACCGCCTTAAACAAGGAATTACTTTCAGGCTGAGTAATGCCGGGCATATCCTCGGTTCATGCTTTATCCTTTTTTCATTTCCTGCTGAGGTTGCGGGGCGTTTGAGTGATTATCGGATAATCTTCTCAGGAGACCTGGGCTGCAGGGATACCCCTATTCTGCCCGACCCAGACCCGCCGGATACCTGTGACCTCCTGGTCATGGAATCCACCTACGGCGATAGACAGCATCCCGGGAGAAAAGATCGGGTCGAGGCGCTGCAGAAACTGCTCAACAAAGCCCTCGCCGACAAAGGTATTGTGTATATCCCCGCCTTCTCCCTTGGAAGAACGCAGGAATTATTGTACGAATTGGATCGGATAGGACCGAAGATCCCGGTATTTGTCGACTCACCTCTGGGGCTGGCCATTACCAGAGTTTACTCACGTCTTGAAGGGTTTTGGGATAAAGAGGCGAAGGAACTCAAGGCAAAAGGTGATCATCCCTTTGATTTTAAAGGCTTGTATGCAGTCGAAAGATATCAGGAACATAAAAAACTGCTCAACGTCAAAGGCCCTGCCGTCATCATCGCCGGCAGCGGCATGTGCACCGGTGGTCGTATTGCCGATCACCTGGAATACGGCCTCGAGGATCCGGCAAATGATATCTTTTTTGTCGGCTACCAGGCAAAGGGAACCCCTGGGAGAAAGATGATTGACAAAAAGACACCTGTCAGAGCCGGTATCCATACTCTCACTGCCTATTCGGCCCATGCTGATCAGAAAATGCTTGTCGACTGGGTCCATTCCATGCCGGAGCCACCAAAAGAAATCCGGCTGGTCCATGGCGAATCCAAAGCACGCCAAGCCCTGATCCTGGCTCTGGGAATAGAGAAGATTCCGGGACGGACGAGCACATGAATTTTCAAGAAACACAACAGATAATTTGGGGAGCCATTAATCGGTTGCCTGGTGAAATCGTCAAACTGAATCATGCACTGTATCGGATCACCGCTTCTGATGTCCTGGCAGGTATCCCTCAGCCGTCATTTGATGAAGCAACCCGTGATGGATTCGTAATCGGCGGAATTGTCGATCCTGATAAGGGAGGCAACAGGTTTCGGATTGTGGATGAAATTCCGGCGGGTCGGTCTTATGAAAAAAGGTTGGCCTCAGGTGCTGCCTGTAGAATTATGACCGGGGGCACTGTGCCGGCCGGCGAGACGCGGGTTGTTCCTTTTGAACATTGTGTTGAACAAAATGGTTTTGTCTGTATTCCGGATGGCTTTTTGCAGTCGACAGCAACATTTATCAGGAAACTCGGCAGCGAAATTGCCCGGAACGAGCTGCTCTTGTCCGGGGGAGTAGTTCTGCAGGCTGGTCATCTGGCACTCCTTGCCTCATGCGGGGTGCATGATGTTTCGGTTGTGGTCAGGCCTTCCGTCGGCTATGTCTGTACCGGCAGTGAACTCACTGCGGCCACAGACAGGCTTTTGCCGGGGCAGAAGTTTTCCTCGAATGCATTGCTCATAGAGGGTCTGCTTGCGTCGGTCGGGGCTCGACCGGTTGACATGGGCATAATCAAGGATACCGAGCGGGAGTTACTGGCTCTTTTTGCCCGAGTACAAATGGATGCACCGGAGGTAATGATCAGTACCGGGGGCATGGGTCCGGGCAAATACGATCTGGTTGAAAGGGCATTTGTTGCGGCCGGGGGGAAGGTTGTCTTTAATTCGATTGCCATGCGGCCCGGGAAATCCGTGCTCTTTGGAACCTTGGGTAAAACCCTGTTTTTCGGTCTGCCCGGGCCGCCTTATGCAGTCCGCACCCTTCTTAATGCCTTGGCCGGGCCGGCAATTCTGGCAATGCAGGGAGTGAAAGAATCCCGGCCGAGGAAGGTTCAGGCGCATTTGCAGCATTCGATCAAGGTAAAGCACCATGATGTCCTGCAGCTCAAGGAAGCGATGCTGGAAATGGCCGGAGGACAATGTTACGTCCGTCTTGCCGGAAAACTTGAAATGGGCAACTGCTTCGTTCTGCTGCCGCCGGGACAATCACGCTATGCCGAGGGTGCGCTGGTAGATGCGCATCTTATCGTTGATCCGAAAGCTGGCTTGTGAAACGATGATAGGCTTCCTGCCGACGCCTATCTCTGGCATTTCGGGCAGTAGAAGCTGGCCCTGCCGCCAAGTTTCAGCTTCTCAATTTTGGTTGAGCAGCGGGAGCACGCCTCGCCTTCTCTGCCATAGACATGGAAGTTGATTTGAAAATAACCCCGCTCCTGGCCGGCATTGACAAAGTCACGGATGGTTGAACCGCCACATTCGATTGCCTGGCGGAGAACCTTTCTGATCTTGATCACCAGGCGACTCCATTCCTGCCGAGTAAGTGTTTGGGCCTGTCTGGCGGGGTGTATCTCTGCCGCAAAAAGACTCTCATTTGCGTAAATATTGCCAATTCCTGCAACGACCTGATTGGTCATCAGCAAGAGTTTGACGCCAAGGCTCTTGCCTTTGGCTCTTTGTAGCAGGTAGTCTGCGGAAAATTCATCGCTGAACGGCTCGGGCCCTGTCGTCTTGAAGAGAGTTTCTTCTCTCTTTGCGACCTCATCTCTTTGGAGAAACCGGATCGAGCCGAACCTGCGGCTATCATTGTAGCGAAGCTCGGTATCGTTATCGAGGGACCACCGGATGTGGACGTGTTTTGCCTGCACCGCCGAGGGAGAAAATATTCCCAGGTTGCCGGTCATCCCTAAATGAATGATGAGCATCTCGCCATGCTGCAGGCCGACCTGCAGGAATTTGGCCCTCCGTTCAACCGTGGTGATTGTCTGGCCGAGCATGCTGTCTTGCATGACTTCCAGCGGGATCGGGTGACGCAGTTTTTTGCCGCTGCTCATAATCGCGGTGACCCTGCGGCCAATAAGAAGGGGACGGATACCCCGGCAGATGACTTCAACCTCGGGCAATTCAGGCATTGCTGCGATCCTCTTTTACCAGGCAGATGGCCAGGGCGTACCCATCAAACAAGTCGGCCACCACAATGACTTCCTTTGGCATTTGCTCGTTTTTACTGTGCGCCACCCGCAGGGAAAAAGCAATGCAGTCTGTGCGATCTGTTTGCAGCCGCCATAGCTCAAGTTCCAGGAAACCGGGCATTTGCCAGTGACTTAGCGCTTTTTTGGCCGCTTCCTTGGCTGCCCAGACCAGGGCGAGCCGTACCGCCGCATCTTTTTCTGCCAGACAGGTCTTGAGCAAGCTGTATTCATCTTCACTGCAATACCTTTCCTGTACGCGCAATAGCGACGCCTCCTGCTTTTGGAGATCGATGCCGCATTTTGCGCCTGCGGCCAATGCAGCACCATACTCACCACTATGGGATATTGAAATGTCAAGCCCGGGTATTGTGGCCAGTGGTGTCTGGAGGTGAACAGCCGGCCGGCCTTGTGCCGTCTTCATAATTTCAATTTCCGGCAAAGGCAGAGTCATCGAGTCGGGCCTGGTCCGGCAGAAAAAATCCTGTATAGCTTTTTTTGCACAGATCCTGCCCGTGAGATATTCTCTCCGCCTCTTGGCGAATCTGTAGCCGTCGAGAATGGCAAGTTCGTTGGGATGGAGCAGCTTGCGGAGTTGTGCCTCAGCCCGGGAGTTCGCATCGACACCGGTTGCCGGCAGGAGACCCAGGAGTACCGGTTGCATTGACGGTTCCCCGAATATCTCCTGCGCCGCATTCTTTAAAGTAGCGGGGAAGAGGTTTGTAAGCTGCATGGTCATTTGCGGAATTTTATGGGACTTGAGAAAAAGCTTGCAGTTTCAACAGTTCCTGCTAATTTTTGCCCGTATGGGTCAAGGGAAAAAATCCAGCGGCAAATACAATTTGAGCAGAGGGATATTATGGCAGAATTTACCGGTATGACAGCGTATGACCTGGTCGTTATCGGCCTGTTTGCTCTTTTGATCGGGCGCGGCATCTGGCTGGGACTGCTCAAACAGGTAACCGGCTTTGTCGCCCTCTATCTCGGATATTTGGCCGCCAGCCAGTATAATGACAGAATCTATCACATTTTGCGAGATATATCGGATAATCCCAAGGTCATCTTCCTTACCAGTTATGTAATCCTTTTTGCCGCCACCTATGTGGTGGTGATGCTTTTGGGCAAGGCCCTGGGCTATGTTCTTCAGTTGACGATTACCGGCTGGTTTGACCGGCTGCTCGGTGCAGTAATCGGTTTTGCCAAGGCGATTATTCTGGTGGTTATGATGCATATGATTTTAGGGACGATTCTCGCACCGGAAAACCAAATGCTCAGAACCTGTGTGACCTGTGACGCACTGAATGGAGCAGCGGATTTTACCCGAAGTATGATCCGTGACGAAAAAGTTCGTGAGTCGCTCCTCCAGAAACAGCCGGCTATCGCTATTGATGCCGTGAAAGACTATCTTGCCCCGGATGGAGAGGCTGCTGCAAAGCCATCCGTCGATTCGGAAGAGCCTCCCCCGCAATAATAGTGATCGATCGGATGATTTTAGATCGTTGTGGTTCTTTGCGTATTTGGTCATGCAATCGACAGCAGATATTACGGTCGACCGTCCTTGTTTGTCTGCGGCCCATAGTTACCATAGTTAAGACCAAGATGGAGTTCGACGAGAGGGTGGATATAAAATACCAGCCATGGATCACTGACTGTGAAGCGCGCGAAAAGCAGAATGCCTGAGTCATATATCCAGCGTGTATATCGCACTGTGCCGGATCCCGGTAATCTTGTCTCGTCTTTTGTCAAAATCAAGGATACCGACCTGCATATTCTGGCTGAGCGTGAGGTGTCGGCTCTGGCTGAAGAGTTGGCCCTGCAATATCGACTGCAGGTTGAATCGTATATTCAGCTGCATCCTGAATTTGCCCGGGCTCTTTCGCCGCTTCCTCCCGATCTTCTGGCGCCGCCGATTGTCAAGGACATGCTTGGAGCCGGCAGCAGTGCCGGGGTAGGGCCCATGGCTGCCGTTGCCGGGGTGATAGCCGAATATGTCGGCAGGGGCATCCTGGACAACGGTTGCCGGGAAGTGATGGTGGAAAATGGTGGGGATATATATATTAGTAGAAAACGGGCCTGCACCGTGGCTATTTTTGCCGGGGAATCATCTCTCAGTCTACGGGTGGGCATAAGATTGGCCGGAGATCGCATGCCGATTGCGGTCTGCACATCTTCGGGGAAGATCGGCCACTCACTCAGTTTCGGCCTGGCCGATTCGGTGACCGTCATCGCCGGGTCAGCGGCTCTCGCTGATGCAGCAGCAACCCGGCTCGGAAATGAGGTCGGTCGGGGGAAGAGCGGGGATGGCGGGATCAAAAGGGCCCTGGAGAGGAGCCGGGAGATTCCCGATATTCTTGGGGTCGTGGTCATTTGCGACGAGAAAATCGGGGCTGTGGGGGAAGTGGAACTAGTCAGTCTAACCTGAGAGGGCAAACAATGACCGGCAGCGGACAGGAAGAAGAGAGGAAGAATTTGCGACAGGTCGATCGCTGGTATCTCGTCTATTATTTGCGGGTGTTTGATGGAATGAGCCGCAAAATCCTGGGTCATCTGGTCGATATCTCGGAACGTGGCATTCTGCTAATCTGTGACAACCCCATCGAGGTCAATGAGGATTTCCGGCTGCGGATGCGGTTGCCCACCCAGATGAAGGATCGGGACGAGATCATCTTTCCAGCCACCAGCAGATGGTGTAAGAGCGATACCAATCCCGACTTTTACCTGGTCGGTTTTCAGATTCATGACCTTGAGCCGGCTATCAGGGAACTTATCGTCAGCCTGATCAAAGATTTCAGCTATGACCAGAAAAAATAGAGGAAGAACACCATTGGACAAGATATCTCTACCCTGTTTCAAAGCCTACGACATCAGGGGGAAAGTACCGGATGAGCTCAATCCGGAGCTGGCGAAGAAAATCGGTCGAAGTTTTGCCGCGGTCTACAAATTGAACAAGGTGGTTGTCGGACGGGATATCCGGCTCTCCAGTGAAGATCTTGCCCGAGCCCTGATTTCAGGGTTGCTGGAGATGGGGGCAGATGTCCTCGACCTCGGCCTCTGCGGCACGGAAGAAATCTACCATGCCGCCTTCAGTATGGAAAGAGACGGGGTGGACGGCGGGGTGATTATTACCGCCAGCCATAACCCAGCCGATTACAATGGCATGAAATTCGTCATAAAAGGCGCCCGCCCGGTAACCGGGGAGTCTGGTTTACAGGAAATGTCGCGGTTGATCGCCACCGACAGCCTGCCTGCGCCGGTGGCGAAACCCGGGCAGTTGCTCTTTCTTGATAACAAGGGAAATTATATCCACCATCTGCTGGGGTATATCGAGCCTGAAAAACTGCAGGCCCTGAAGATAGTCGTCAACAGTGGTAACGGCTGCGCCGGGGCGATTGTCGACCTGCTTGAACCGCATCTGCCGTTTCGGTTTGTCCGTGTCCATCATGAGCCGGACGGGACGTTCCCCCATGGCGTTCCCAATCCGCTGCTGCCGGAAAAAAGGGCCGAGACCGCCCGGATGGTCCGGGAACATGGCGCCGATCTGGGCATTGCCTGGGACGGCGACTTCGACCGCTGTTTTTTCTGGGACGAAAAGGGAAATTTTATTGAAGGCTATTATATTGTCGGCCTTTTAGCCGGGGAGATGCTAAAAATGGAGCCGGGGGCAAAGATTCTCTATGATCCGCGTCTTACCTGGAGTACAGAAGAACAGGTACGACAGGCCGGGGGAATTCCTGTGATGACCAGGACCGGCCATGCCTTCATCAAGGAGCGGATGCGTCAGGAAAACGCCATTTACGGCGGAGAGATGTCCGCCCACCACTATTTCCGGAATTTTGGCTATTGTGATTCGGGGATGATTCCCTGGCTTCTGGTCGCATCCCTGCTCTCCGGAGAAGGGAAAAGACTCTCCGATCTGGTGGCCGACCGGATGGCCGCCTTCCCGGTTTCCGGCGAGATCAACAGCCGGGTGGCCGACCCGGAGGCGATTATCGCCCGGATAGCGGAGCAATATCGGGATGGCGAAAAGGATCACACCGATGGCCTCTCGCTGGCCTTCGCCGACTTCCGTTTCAATATCCGCAAGTCAAACACCGAGCCCTTGCTGCGTCTCAATGTCGAAAGCCGGGGGGATGAAAAACTTTTACATGAGAAAACAGAGGAACTGCTCAAGCTTATTCGCTGAGTCCGACATCAAAAAAACACCAAAATTATTAACCTGTTAGTAACAAGAGAGGACACGCGTGGCAAAAATACTACCGATTATTCTGGCAGGAGGGACGGGCTCCAGGCTATGGCCGTTGTCCAGAGAGCTGTACCCCAAGCAGTTATTGCGGCTGACCAACCATACATCGCTGTTGCAGACAACCCTGCTCAGGATCAATGGCTTGCCCGGGATGTTACCGCCGGTCATAGTCGTCGGGGAGGGCCATCGCTTTATTACCCGGACTCAGGTGGAGGAACTCGATTGTTTTCCTGATTACTCCATTCTTCTTGAACCGGTGGGCAGGAATACCGCACCGGCCATCTGCGCTGCTGCCGAACTCTGCAAATCACAGGGCGAGGATATTGTCCTGCTGGTTTTGCCGGCCGACCATGTGATAGTGCAGACCGAAAAATTTATCGAAGTCGTCCGACAGGCAGCCGAGCTTGCCGAAGGAGGCGCCGTGGTCACCTTCGGTGTTGAACCAACCGGGCCTGAGACCAGTTACGGTTACATTGAGCGGGGAGAGGGAGCCCGGGTCGCCTCCTTCAAGGAAAAGCCGGACCTTGCCACGGCGATGAAGTATCTCGAACAAGACAGATACTTCTGGAACAGCGGTATGTTCGCATTTACCGTGAAAATCTTAATGCAGGAAATGACTAAATTCGCCCCCGAGATACTCGCCTGCATGGCCGAAGCGGTAGAGAAGGGAGCGGTGGACGGTCAATTCTTCCGGCTGGAAAAAGACGCCATGGTCAAGTGTCCGAGTGATTCGATCGACTATGCGCTGATGGAGAAAACAACCATTGCCGCCGTCGTTGCCGCTGATCTCGGGTGGAGTGATATCGGATCCTGGAAGGCCTTATGGGACGTGTTGGATAAAGACCAAAACGGCAATGTGACAAGAGGAGATGTCCTGCTCGAGGATACCAGGAATTGCCTCGTCAACTCGGAGAATATGCTCGTTGCCACTGTGGGCATGGATGATACCCTGGTGGTCGAAACATCCGATGCCATCCTGGTCGCCCCGCTGTCGAGATCGGAGGATGTGAAAAAGGTAGTCCGCCGGTTAAAAAAAGAGCAGAGAAAAGAGTTCAGCCTGCATAGTACCGTCTATCGCCCCTGGGGAAGTTACACCGTTCTCGAGGAGCAGCCGCGTTTTCAGATCAAACGCATAACGGTAACTCCGGGAGCCAAACTGTCGTTGCAGATGCATCACCATCGCCATGAACACTGGGTGGTGGTTTCCGGAACGGCGAGGATTACCAACGGAGATGAGGAGATCCTGCTCCATGAAAACCAATCAACCTATATTCCGGCAGGGACCACCCACCGGCTCGAGAATCCGGGAGTTATTGCCCTGGAACTGATCGAGGTTCAGAATGGCAGCTATCTGGGCGAAGACGACATCGTCCGCTTTGACGACGTTTACGGTCGGCAGGATCGGAATTAGGAATCGCTGGCAATGAGGCCGCTATTCGGCGGCCTCGTCTGCCTTCAAATCGAGTTCCCGCTGCCGTTGTTGAAAGGCTTCGACATATTTGGCAAAGACCCGCCTGCCTTCTTTGGTGATCTTCAGGAAGGTTATACCTGAGACATAGCGACCGTCGACCGGAAGACCATGGGTTGTTCTTCCTTCCAGATCGACCAGATCATCCTCGATGCCGACGGTAATGAGCAGGCGGGTGTCGGCCTTAAAAGGTGAGGTCGTTTCGAGTTTGAGGCCGTCGAGACTGACGTCGATAGTCCGGCCCATCGAGTAGGTGCCGGGATTCCCCTCTTCGTCCAGGATTATATAGTCGAGGAGATGCAAGGAATCGTATCTGATGAATTTTCTCTGTTCTCGTTGTTTCATATCCCTTCCTGAAAACTTATCTATCTTTCCCACCTTCCGGAAAAAGTCGGTGGATGCTTTCCCTGTCGGCTTTGACCACGCCCCTTTCGGTGATAAGACCGGTTACCAGTCTGGCGGGTGTGACGTCGAAACCGTAATTGGCTGTTGCTGTGCCGCTTGCCGGTAAAGTAACTGTTGTAATCGCCCCGGATGCATCTTTTCCTGAGATGGTGGTAATTTCTTCCCCCGCTCTTTGTTCTATAGGAATTGCCATCCCATTGTCAAGTTCCCAGTCAAAAGTCGACGAGGGGAGAGCGACATAAAATGGGATGTTGTTGTCATAGGCGGCCAGTGCCTTGAGGTAGGTGCCTATTTTATTTGCCACATCCCCGGTGTGTGTCGTACGGTCGCTGCCGACTATAACCAGATCGACCATCGCGTGCTGCATGAGATGGCCGCCACAGTTGTCGCAGATGAGCGTGTTGGCAATACCTTCGTGTTGCAGTTCCCATGCGGTAAGCCGTGCCCCCTGGTTCCATGGCCTTGTTTCATCCACCCAGATATGGATGGGAATACCTGCGTCCCGGGCGGCGTACATCGGTGCCGTTGCGCTGCCGTAATCGACGAAGGCAAGCCAGCCTGCGTTGCAATGGGTGAGAATATTAACCGGCGCGCCCTGTTTCTTTCGGCTGATCGCTTTAATGATCTCCAGCCCGTGTTGCCCGATCCGCTTACAAAAGCGGGCATCTTCGTCGGCAATAAAGCAGGCGGTGGCAAAGGCCGCCTGTTTTTTGTCGGAATTGTCCTTTTCGTTGGCTATTGCTCTTAAGACTCGATGGGTGGCCCATATTAGGTTTCGGGCAGTCGGCCGGCTGTTGCCAAGTTTTTCGGCAAAATCCTCAAGGTAGGCGGTAAAGCCCTTGTCGGGAGCCTTAAGGGTCGCCAGATACATGGCAAAACCTGCAGTGGCACCTATCAGTCCTGCACCCCGGACATGCATGTCCCTGATGGCCGTAACCGCCTGTTCCGGGGAGGAAAGCGTTTCAATGACGAACTCATGGGGCAGCCGTCTCTGGTCAATAATACAGATTTGGCGGTTGTCCTGCGGGTCCGGCCAGATGGTCCGGTACTGTTTTTGGTTTACTCTCATTTGTTGAGCTGATGGTTGGTCAGGATAAGAGGCTGCCGGTTAGAATTTCAGTTGCTCGTTAAACTATATACCATATTTGCGGCAAGGTGAACTGTAAACTGAATTTACCCTGACCTCTTCCATAAAGAACCCTGTACCGCCCTCTGCTTTTCCATTGCTTCGATAGCATTTCTTGCCAATATAGCCAATTTTGTTAAAGTAAACAAAATTGGCAACACAAATGTAACAAGAACTAGACAAACCAACAAAAATGTAATAATAAGGGTCAGAAATTTAAGCGGATGTCGGTTTATGCCTTCTCGAGGTTGACCGGTTAATGAAAAAATGTGCCGGGCCAGGGCATTATGCTCGTACCGGGTCGGTACAACAGCACAGAACATGGAGGAAATAATGAATAAAGCAGATACCGCATTTATCCTGGCAGCTGCAGGGTTGGTGCTGCTGATGACCCCGGGGTTAGCTCTTTTTTACGGCGGGATGGTCCGCGGGAAAAATGTTCTTGGAACCATTATGCAGAGTTTGATCCTGATCTCATTGGTCTCAATTGAGTGGGTGTACCTTGGCTACTCAATGTCTTTTGGTCCTGATGTGGCCGGTTTTGTCGGTAATCTGTCCTGGTTTGCCCTCCATGGAGTGACCAACGCCCCAAGCCCCGACTATGCCACGACCATTCCCCAGACGGTCTTTATGATTTATCAGTGTATGTTTGCCATTATTACTCCGGCCCTTATTACCGGCGCCTTTGCCGAGCGGGTCCGTTTTGTCCCTTTTCTGATCTTCTCTTTGCTCTGGGCTGTGCTGGTATACAACCCGGTCTGTCACTGGATCTGGGGGAAAGGCGGCTGGCTGGCCAATCTGGGAGTGCTCGATTTTGCCGGGGGCCTGGTTGTCCATGCGACCTGCGGGACCGCCGCGCTGGCCGGAATTCTGGTTCTTGGCCCCCGGAAAGGATATGGCAGAACCAGTTTTATGCCCCACAATCTGCCGATGACCATGCTCGGTACGGGACTGCTCTGGTTTGGCTGGTTCGGTTTTAACGGCGGCTCGGCCCTTGCTGCAGATGAGATAGCGGCAACCGCCTTTGTCGCCACCCATCTGGGTGGGATGGCCGGTATGTTGATGTGGGTGGTCATGGAATGGATCTTCCAGAAGAGGGCAACAACCCTTGGCGCGGCTTCCGGTGCCATTGCCGGTCTTGCCACCATCACTCCTGCTGCGGGTTTCGTCGGCCCGAATTCAGCCATTATTATCGGCTGCCTGGCCGGGGTGATCTGCTACCTGGCGGTCAATGTCAAATCAAAGCTCGGCCTGGATGATTCGCTTGATGTTGTTGGAATCCACGGCGTTGGCGGGATTGTCGGGACCATCAGTCTCGGATTGTTTGCCTCCACGGCGGTCAATCCCGGCGGGGTGGACGGCCTTCTTTTCGGCAATGCTCTGCAAGTTGGCAAACAGCTGCTCGGGGTGGTGGCTGTCGTCGTCTACACCTTTATAATCAGCTGGATACTTTTCAAGGTAATTCACGGGATTATGGGCATGCGTCTGTTGGAGGATGCCGAGGTGGAGGGCATGGATTCTACCGAACATTCAGAAACTGCATATAATACTTAAACCGGATTGCTCATCAGTTCAGGCGGCGCCTGGACTGATCTTTGGTGGATACTGTGGAAATTTGACAACGTGTTTCTTCTAAATTTCTTTTTCTACCTGTAGCGGTGACTAATTGACACAGTGTTCATGAGAAATCCGGGCTAAGGGAAACTTGCCGGTATGCAGCGGTTGATATAATGTGTTATCTTCACAACCGGAAAGAGCAGGCAACCCGCGCAACGTGCAGGGATAAGATGTTTGATACCGAAGTATTTCCTGTCCGTCGACGCGGGTTACCATTGCGAAAATGCATGATCCGCATGATACATGTGAAGGTGCACTAACGAGGAAAAGACAATGAAAAAAATTGAAGCGATCGTAAAGCCTTTTAAACTGGATGATGTTAAGGATGCCTTGAACGGTATCGGCATTACCGGGATGACCATCTCTGAGGTGAAAGGGTATGGCCGCCAGAAAGGACATACCGAAATTTATCGTGGGGCGGAGTATGTTGTCGACTTTATCCCTAAGGTAAAAATCGAGATTGTTGTTGCCGCCGATCGGGTTGATCAGGTTGTTGATACGATCAGGGAATCGGCCAACACCGGTAAGATCGGTGATGGGAAGATTTTCGTCCTGCCGATTGAGCGGGTATTGAGGGTGCGGACCGGAGAAGAAGATCGCGATGCGGTGTGATGCATGATCTCGGAATTCCGTGCCGAAAGGCTCGCCCTTGAAAAGAAATGGGCAAATGGCGGCAACGGCGATGATCTTCTTCGGGAGCATTGTCGCCTGGTCGATAATTACATAGTAAACAGCTATAAAAGATCGGAAATACCCGGATGTGATGGCAGGATAGCCCTGGTGGCCCTGGGAGGATTCGGGCGGAGGGAATTATTCCCTTTTTCCGATATTGACCTGATGATCCTCTATCATCCCAAGGTCAAGAAACAGATCAGCAAGGTTACCGATGCGGTGTTGTATCCGCTCTGGGATACCGGCCTGGAGGTCGGGCATGGTGTTCGCACGGTTACCGAGTCAATGAGCCACGCCAAGGAAGACTATTTTTTTCTCGTTGCCCTGCTCGATGCCCGGTTGCTCTACGGATCGGAGAAGCTCTATGAGGAGCTGCTGAAAGCCTATCGTAAACGCTTTGTCGATGGGCATCGGGAAGACTTCGTTGAAAAGATGAAGGCGCATCGCCAGATGCGCCGAGAGCGTTTCGGCAGTCACAGCTATCTTCTCGAACCCCATATCAAGGAAGGCCGGGGCGGCATGCGGGATATCCAGGCGATGATGTGGACGGCGAGGGTTGTCTTCGGTCTGAACAATCTGGATGATATACAGGGTGCAGGTCTTTTGCTCGAGGAGGAGAAGAAGGATTTTATCGAGGCGAGAAATATTCTCGTGCGTCTGCGCTGTCATCTGCATTTCATGAGCAGCCGCAAAAACGATCAACTCTATTTTGAGCAGCAGGGAGAGGTGGCCGAGGCGTTTAAATACCGGACCAATCCCGGGGTACGCGGGGTTGAGCGATTTATGCGCGATATATATAGTGCCCTGCAGACCATCAGCGTTACCAGCGATCTGTTTTTTGATCATGTCGATGAGGTGTTGGGGCTGGCAGCAAAGAACAAAGCGATCGCCGACAAGGTTGTGGAAAACGGTATTGAAATCAGGATGGGCCGGATTCATCTTACCGCCCCCAGGTCGCAGATCGCAGCCAAGCCATTGATCCTGATCAGGGTCTTTCTTGCCATGGCCCGCACCGGCCTGCCAATGCATTATAGAACCCGCAAGGTGATGTTGGGAATGGTGGAGCTGATAACCGACAAGGAGCGGACGTCACCCAGATTTGCCAAAACCTTTTTCACACTGCTTCTCGAGGCAAAGGACATCTTCCTGGTTCTGGAGACCATGCTGGAGACCGGGGTGCTGACCAGTTGTGTGCCTGAATTCACCAGAATTACCAGTCTCGCCCAACATGATCTGTACCATATCTATACGGTCGACCGGCATTCCCTGCAGGCAGTGACGGAGCTTCATGCCCTGATCGCTTCCGGAGCCAATGCGGTGCAGAACGTAAAAGATATCAGGGTATTGTATCTTGCTGCGCTGCTACACGATATCGGCAAGGGCTCTGGCCGGGATCATTCTCTGGAAGGTGCATCCATGGCCGGCGAAATTGGACGTCGGTTTTGTTTCAGTGAAGACGAATGTGCCACTCTCGAGTTTCTCATCAGGTACCATCTTTTCATTCCGGAAAACGCCCTGCGCCGTGACTTGAACGACGCGATTTTCATTAAACGCTGTGCGGAGACAATCGGCGATCTCAGCCGGCTCTCCATGCTGTATCTGCTCTCCGTCGCCGATTCCAAGGCAACCGGTCCATCTGCCTGGAGTGACTGGAAGGCCGCCCTCATGGAAGATCTTTATCTAAGGGTTTATCCGTATCTGGATCAGGGCAGGCATGGGGTCCACGATGTTACCGCCCATGAAGAGCAGGGTGTGGAATGGCTCCGCGAACAGATCCGTCTGCATTTAAAGGACGAAGGGGAACTGCAGATTGATCCGGAGACCTTGAGCACCGATTACATCCTGTCCTTTTCACCCGAGGTAATAACCCGGCATGTGCTGACTCAGCGCGATAATTTTCAGCGTATTCGCCAGAAGTCGTTGATTGTTGCCGAGAAGTCCGCCGAGACCTGGTCGCTGCTGATCATGACCAATGACCGGCCGGGCCTGCTGGCCAAGATTTGCGGGGTGATGGTGCTCAACAACCTTGCCGTTACCAAGGCGCAGATATTCACCTGGGCGGATGGCACCGTCGTCGACGTTATTGATGTCCGCTCCACATCTGGCCTCAGTTTTGCCGAAAAAGATTGGCAAGGGTTGAACGATCAGCTTGATCTGGCCATAGAACACCGGATGGGGCTTAGTCATCGTTTGTATTCAAAGCTCTCCTCAACCTATGGGCGACGGACGCAGATGGTTGGGGCGGTCACCTCAAAGATAGTTATTGATAACGAAAGCTCGGAGAAATATACGGTACTTGAAGTGTACGCGGCGGATCTGCCCGGCCAACTCTACCACATCACCCAGGCTATGGCCGATTTTGGTCTCAATATTCATAAGGCGTATATTGCAACGGAAGTCGAACAGTTGATCGATGTCTTCTATGTGCTTGATTCCCGTGGGCAAAAACTGATTGAAAAGGAATTCAGGCAGGAGATTACCCAGGGGCTTCTGCACTCAATCGGAAGTTTAGTGACTTAGAAAAACTCTTCTTGCTTTTTAAAAAGAGTTTTTCGTGAAGGAACTTATCCCGCGCTTTTTGCGGGGCTAGTGACTTAGAAAAACACTTCTTGCTTTTAAAAGAGTTTTTCGTGAAGGAACCTTATCCCGCGCTTTTTGCGGGGTTGGTACCTTAGAAATTCATGTTCGTGAAGGTATTTATCTTGTTCATCAGGCTCAGGTTGATAGGGAAAGATTGTAAAACCTGCAGAGAGGCATACTTTGTCTAAAAAAATGACAGGCATGTCATGAATATCATTTGTCTGCTGCAGGAAATATCAGCAATTTAATCCGCTATGATTGCAGGTAATTATTAACTGACAGTAAGAGTAAAATTACTGATTGATAAGGAGATGGTACAAATGACCAGAGCAGAAATTATGCAAGTTATAGAAGACGAAAATATCCAGTACTTTCGCCTTCAGTTTGTCGATATCTTCGGATTTATGAAAAACGTTGCCCTGCCAAAGAGCCAGATTGAAAAGGCTTTGGATGGAGATATCATGTTTGATGGCTCTTCCATTGATGGTTTTGGTCGCATTAATGAGTCGGATATGTACCTCAGGCCCGACTATGACTCCTTCACCGCTCTGCCATGGAGAAATAAGGATGGTATCTCTGCTGCACGTATCATCTGTGACGTTCATAAGGCTGATGGAACCCCATTTGAAGGTTGTCCCCGTGTAAACCTCAAGCGTGTACTCGCTGAAGCAAAAGAGCTCGGTTATACCATGAACGTAGGTACCGAGTGTGAATTCTTCCTCTTTGAAAAAGATGAATACGGTCGTGCCACTACTATTACCAACGATGTCGCTGGTTACTTTTCTCTCGATCCTGAAGATACCGCAAACGATTGTCGGCGTGAGATCATAGAGACCCTTGAGACAATGGGTTTTGAGATTGAAGCATCTCACCACGAAGTTGCAGAAGGTCAGCATGAGATAAACTTCAAGTATGCCGATGCCCTGACCGCAGCTGACAATACCGTTACCTTCAAGTGGGTTGTCAAGTCAATTGCTTCCAGATATGGTCTCTACGCTACATTTATGCCAAAGCCGGTTTTTGGCACCAACGGTTCCGGAATGCACACCAACCAGTCTCTTTTCAATCTGGATGGAACCAACGCATTCTTTGACGAGTCTGATCCTCTCCAGCTCTCCAAAATCGCCTACTCCTATATTGCCGGCGCACTCAAGAACGCCAGAGGTTTTGCTGCTGTAACCAATCCGCTTGTAAACTCGTACAAGCGTCTGGTCCCTGGTTACGAGGCTCCTGTGTACTGTGCATGGTCTGCATCCAACCGTTCTGCACTTATTCGTATCCCTGCAGCACGCGGTCTGTCCACCAGAACTGAAATTCGTTGTCCGGATCCGGCTTGTAACCCTTATCTTGCTTTCGCCATGATGTTGAATTCAGGGCTTGAGGGGGTGAAGGCAGGTCTTACCCCGCCGGCCCAAGTGAAACATGACATCTTCAAAATGAGTTCTGCAGAAATGGACGAGTGTGGCATTGTTGTTATGCCCGGCAGCCTCAAGGAAGCAATCAATGAGTTGAAGGCCAACCCGCTCAGCAAAGAAACCCTGGGAGAGCATATTCTGGAAAAATATCTTGAGGCCAAAGAGAAAGAGTGGGATAGGTTCAGAACTGCAGTAACCGATTGGGAGCTGGAAGAATACTTAAGCGTGTACTAATCCCTGATTTGTGATTCGTACATCAGAGTGACATTGCCAAGCCTCTCTCTAAAATTTTTTTTTCTTGGTTTTCATTGTCCTTTGTGAATTCTCTGTTCAATTCAGTCCAGAGAAAAGATGTGGAGTAGAAGTTTGAAACCATTCTGGCGGCAATAAGAAGGGTAAAACGGAAGGACACCGTAGTCAATCCACGGGCAGATTCTGGAGTCTCTTCAGTTCATCCAGAAAATTGGGAGTAAAGAGGAGTAGGTCTGAATCATTTATCTCTTTTAATGACCAGAACCGTCCCTCTTCTATTTCTTCCGGATCAGTCCTGACAGAGCCGTCCCAGCAGCACCGGTAGGACCGGACAAACTCGGATTCACGGGAATTTCTGTGGATGTAGGTATGGAGGTACTCCAGTTTGGTCCCCTCTATTCCCAGCTCTTCCCTCATCTCTCTTAAAGCCGCACGCTCATATGATTCCCCCGCATTTACATGCCCACCCACTGAGGTATCCCACTTGCCGGGGTGCATATCTTTGAAACGACTTCTTTTCTGAAGGAACAGCTCCCCTTTCGGGTTAAAAACCAGCACATGCACGACACGGTGAATCAGAGAGGGGTTCCTGTGGACCTCCTGCCGACAAGCCTGTCCGGTTACCTTGTCCTGCTCATCGACTATGTCGAAAATTTCCCGACGACTGTCATTTCCCATAATGGTCTGCTCCTTTCAGACAGCCTACAGGATAAAACAGATTTCTGAAGAGCGTTTGCAAAAAAAAGCCCGGACTCAGAACTTTGAGCCCGGGCTTTTTAAAACAGGTGCAGATCAGATGATTAGCACTGTCCTGATGCCTTTGTTGATTTAACAATAACAGCACCGATCTGGTACGGACAACCATTGGAAGACGGACGACGATCTTCAAGACGACCTTTCCAGCCATCTTCCACGGTTCCAACAGGAATACGGATAGAGGCTCCACGGTCGGAAACACCATAGGTGAAGTCGGTGATTGCAGCGGTTTCGTGCAGACCGGTCAGACGCTGATCGTTGTAAGCACCGTAAACAGAGATGTGCTCTTCAATGTGCTTGCCGAATTCTTCGCAGATAGCATCAAATACAGCTTTGTCGCCGCAGGTTCTCATCTTGCCGTTGGAGAAGTTGGCATGCATACCGGAACCGTTCCAGTCAGCGTCTTTTCCAAGAGGCTTCGGATGCCACTCTACATATACTCCAAATTTTTCAGCTGTTCTTTCGAGTAAGTAACGGGCAACCCAAATCTCGTCTCCGGCAAGTTTGGCGCCTTTTGAAAAAATCTGAAATTCCCACTGGCCGGGTGCAACCTCTGCGTTGATGCCTTCCACATTGAGTCCGGCCTGAATACAGATATCTAAGTGCTCTTCAACAATCTCGCGGCCATAGGCATTCTTGGCACCAACACCGCAGTAGTATGGAAACTGGGGAACAGTTGGGAAACCGCCTTTTGGGAAACCGAGTGGAAGTCCGGTTTCAAGGTCGCAGAGGAAATATTCCTGCTCATATCCGAACCAGAAATCATCGTCTTCATCATCGATGGTGGCTCGATGGTTGGTTGCATGAGGGGTTCCATCCGGGTTCAATACCTCACACATAACAATGTAGGCGCTTTCGCGATCAGGATCAGGACAGATGAAAACTGGCTTTAATAATAGGTCAGAAGCACCACCCTCAGCTTGCTTTGTGGATGAGCCATCAAATGACCAAACTGGACAATCTTCCAATTTACCACTGAAATCTTCTGCCATTCTGGTTTTTGCCCTGATGTTCTGGGTTGGCTCTCCACCGTCAAGCCAGAGATATTCTAACTTTGTTCTGCTCATAACTAGTTCCTTTTGTTGATAATTCATGGTTTTAGACTAATTAAAAATTACCACTTAGCGTCAAACAAACAAACAAGAAAAGATGCAAAATGTCAATCAAATTTGTGAAATTCCTTTGCCGGAAATTGTGCAAAATTGTAAGATTGCTTTTTTGCTTCAAAAAGAATGTTGCGAAAAATCAGGGACCTTAGACGGCGCCGGACAAATTGCGGTGAAAAATAACATGCAGGCATGGCCCTACTTGGCGGCAATTTTTTTAAGATGATTTGCCGTGCAGTAGTGCTTGTGATTTAACTCCTCTATCTCTTATCTGTCGGTTCAGAAACCTGGATGACGTTTATATTTCTGATGGGTCAATTACAGCGGATTCACAGACATAGGTCGGGATGATCCCGGTGTAACGAATACGCATTTCGGCATTTTCAGGCAGGGTGTTACCTGTAAGAACCAGAGCCGTATCCATGCCGAATTTGTTACCTCCGATAATATCGGTAAACAGGGTGTCGCCAACCATCAGGATCTCGTCAACCTGTAGAGACTGTTTTCTGCATGCCCTGTCATAGCCGTACAAAAACATCTGGGCATCGGGCTTGCCGAAGCGGATAAAATATTTGCCAAGGGTTCTTTCTACAAGATCGGAGATTCCGCCAACGGCGACGGCAATATCGGTGCGATTGAGTGGATAGCTCTGGTCAGTATTGGCAACGATCACAGGGATGTTTTTTTCACGCAGCAGGTTGATGGCCTTGTTGATATCGTTGTTCCAGTCAAATCCTTCATCATCAAGGAAGACCATGCAGCGAATGTCTTCAATGTCGTCGAGGTCGAGTTTGCTTATGGGCACGGTTTCCAACCCTAAGATTTCGATATAGTGGGCTGAGCGCCACGTGCCCAGATAGGCGACCTTGCCGCTCTTGATCTTCAGTCGCAGCCAGTCGTGCGCGAGCATCCCTGAAGAGATAATCTTGCCGGTATCGATATGCTCTAGTCCCTGAATTTGATAGGCGTAGGCCAGTGATTGTGGGCTGCGTGACGCATCGTTTGTGACTATGTAGTACTCAATACCGTGGCTTTCAAGAAAATCGAAGGTTTTGTCAATGCCTGGCAGTAAGCCTTTGTGATTTTTGAGGACCCCGTATGCATCGAAGAAAACAGCCTTGTAGCGCGTCACTATTTCATGAAATTTGTCTATTTGCATGGCTTTAAATTTTGAGGGTTTTAAGGAGCATCTCTGCTGAATATTTGCTTTCTATAGCCGGAAGGTAGATTTCGTAGGCCTCTTTCTTCAGTCTTTGAGCAAAGGATGGTCTGAAAAAATGATGCCCGTCTTTGATGACATAGTTCAAGATAAAGAAGCGGTAGGCCTCTTTCAGGTAGAGGATTTCCATTTCATTTAATGGGAAGATCTTGTGATACTCCTTTAGGAACAGAATGAAACGGTCTTCGTTCAACGGATCGATCAGGTAGCTGAAATCTGTACGGTCTCCAATATCGGAAACAACCCGGCTGAAAAAATAAAAATCCATGACGCGCGATGAAACTCTGAACCAGTCATAATCCCATCGTGAATACAATTTGCCGTCTGCTCGTACTGAAAAATTTCCTATATTCCAATCAACAAAAACCGGAATGAGCTCAAAATTATTGAGATAGGCGAGTTCATCAACTTTTTTCATAAAGATTTCCGCATGCATCTTGATGATGTCTTTTTCTGCCTCAGATGCGGAAAAATGGCCTTTGTCAATAACTCTGACCAGCTTTTGTATATCCGTGATGACAGTTTTGGACGCGGGGGGGAGCTGGTTACTCACATTGGCGCAGGCCCTATGGAACCTGGCAAGCTCGCGTCCCAGCATGCGAATCTGTTTTTCTTCAAGACGCGCGGGAAGCAAGTTTTTGATGCGAATGGGGTTGTAGAAAATGAGCCAGGCGCTTGCGTCGGTTTTGGAATAACGATAAATGAATACCTCATTCTTTTTAACCAGGGAATGGGCGAGAAAATTCTCATACGGGGCTTCGAGGTTGTTTGCCAGATTTTTGATAATGATATGGTCTTCACGAAAGAGGTCAAATTTCCCATAGTCAGACAGCTTGGCAAAAACAGGTTCTCGGTCATGGAAGAAAATTTTGTATACGTGGTTGGTTGATACATGGACACTGACATCGAAAATGCGCTTGATTTCGTGTCGATCATCAAACTCTTCCCATGCCTTCTGTATGATGCGTTTGTAATCAAGCTGGTTCTGCATGAGTATCCTTGGTATCCGGTCTATAATAATCTCAATATGAATTGAGCTTACCTCGCGATGCAACGAGTGGTTTTCCGACAGGTCGACGTAAACATAAAGTGCTGAGAATCACTTGACATATAGGTCGACAGTTGAATTTATTCATCTACTCTTAAACAATGTGAACATTACGGATTGAAGATGAGAATCCTTGCAATCCAGTAACTACAGAAAAGAGCATCAATTTTATACAATAGAGCTAAAAAATGCATCCATTATCGGGTTTTGGCAGGAAATACAGAGCAACAACAATTCTAAGAACACAGCGTTCAAAGAATGTGAACATATTTTGAATTTTATCAAAGTGAACCGCCCCGGATTTCTGTTCCCGATAGGAATTAAAATAAACAAGAGCTGTATGCGAGGCCCGTACATACGGTTATGTGAGAGCGATGAGGTGAGAGTTATTGGCTCACCTCACCTTATTCGATGTATGTATTTATCCTTGTCAAGCTTGCCAATTATTCTTTTTCTAAGTAAAGAGGGGAGATGATTATTGTAGGGAAAAGACAGTGATGAAATGGCTGGGTCGATGAAGTCAAACAAGAACAATATCAAAGCACTGCTACCCGGCGTGCTCAAGGACCGGGGCTGGGAAAAACAGCTGGATCTCCATTCTATCTTCCCCAGATGGAGGGAGATAGTCGGGGATGAGATGAACGAGTATGCTCAACCGTTGAAAATCGAAAAAGGGGTGCTCTGGCTGGAGGTGGCAAATTCATCCTGGCTGCAGCAGATGCAGTATGAAAAACTGGACCTGCTCGACACCCTGAATCGAAATTTTCGGCTGTCAAAATTGCATGATATCAAGATGGTACTGCCGAAAGGGAAGGTAGATAAGTCCCGCTCTGCGGAGCAGGAATCGGCTGCTGTAATACAATTCGTCCGACCGAGTGAAAAGAAAATTGCAGCATTCAGGCATCAGGTTGAGTGTATTGCCGATGAGAAATGTCGGGAGGCGCTGATGCAATTTTGGTATCTTGCCCAGGCATGTAAGCGAAAGAAAAAATAAATGATCCTGTCTCCTCCGTTTTCGGAACAGACATTTCCTAAAGAAAATCAGGTAATCAGGTATATCAGGCAAAATAATGTTACACAAGAACATATTGAGCGCCATAGGCAACACTCCGCTCATCAAAATCAACAGACTCTTTCAGAATCCCTCGGTATCGATCTACGGCAAACTGGAATCGTGTAATCCCGGTGGCTCGGTGAAAGAGCGTATCGCCCTTTCCATGATCGAGGCAGGGGAAGCAAGCGGGGCGCTTACCCGGGATAAGATCATTCTTGAGGCAACCAGCGGGAATACCGGAATCGGTCTTGCCATGGTCTGTGCGGCCAGAGGGTATCGCTGTGTCCTGGTGATGCCGGAGTCCGCCAGTATCGAGCGACGTAAAATTATGCAGGCCTATGGTGCAGAGATCCTGTTGACTCCCGCCAACAAGGCAACGGATGGGGCAATTGAAAAGTCTTATACCATGGTGCGGGAGTTTCCGGACCGTTATTTTCTCACCGACCAGTACAACAATGAAGCAAACTGGATGGCCCATTACAACAATACGGCTCCGGAAATCTGGCAGCAGACGGATGGTCAGGTTACCCACCTGATGGCGACGCTGGGCACCTCTGGAACTATCATGGGGCTGAGCGCCTGGTTCCATGAGTTTCATCCGCACGTCAAGGTCATTGCCGTAGAGCCGCACCTGGATCATAAGATCCAGGGGCTGAAAAATATGAAGGAGTCGTATAAGCCGGGCATTTTCGATAAATCCGTACCCGACGAGATTGTCCTGGTCGATGATGAAGACGCCTTTGGCATGGCCAGGAAACTGGCCAGCAGCGAAGGCATGCTGGTGGGCATGAGCAGTGGCGGGGCGATGGCCGCCGCTATCAGGTATGCCGAAAAACTCACCAGTGGCCTGGTGGTGGTCATCCTGCCGGATGGCGGTGAACGTTATCTCAGTACTCCTCTTTTCACCCCGCCAAAGAAATCGGATGGGAAGAAGAAGTTACATTTTTTCAACACCATGTCGAAGAGAAAGGAGGAGTTTATCCCTCAACGGGAGGGGCAGGTGACCTTCTATTCCTGTGGGCCAACGGCTTATGAGATGGCCAATCTTTCCCTCTGCCGCAGGTTTATCGTCTCGGACCTCATCACCCGCACCCTGGAATCAAAGGGGTTGCAGGTGGATGCCTATATGAATTTTACCGATATCGACGACAACACCATCGCCGGGGCCGAACAGGCCGGCAAACCACTGCAGGAGTATACCAGCGAGTATATCGCCGGCTTTATGGAGGATGTGGATACGCTCGGGGTAAAGCGGGCCAAAGGCTATCCGATGGCCTCTGAGCATGTGGCCGATATGATCGAGATCGCCCATGAACTGATCCATAAGGGCTATGCCTATGAGAAGCACGGTTCCATTTACTTCGATATCTCCAAATTCAAGAAGTACGGCCGGCTCTCCGGCATCGATCTGAGCAAGATCCAGCTTGGCAAGACTGTTGATCTGGATAATTATGAAAAGGACAATCCACGGGATTTTACCCTGCTCAAACGATCAACGCTGTCGGAGTTGAAAAAAGGCATCTTCTTTGAGACGGACTGGGGCAATATCCGGCCCAGCTGGCATGTGGAATGTTCGGCGATGGCCACCAGGAACCTTGGGCCGACCATGGATATCCATACCTCCAGCCGGAATCTTATCTTTCCGCATCATGAGAATGAAATTGCCATTGCCGAGGCACTCACCGGCAAGCCGCTGGCCAATTACTGGCTGCACTCCGAACTGGTGCTGGTTGACGGCAAAAATATGTCCGCAGATGCCGGGAATAATGTGACCCTGAAAGAACTTCTGCAGCAAGGCTATACAGGACGTGAAGTGAGGTTTATGCTTCTTTCCGTTCACTATCGCAAACCGCTCAACTTTTCCTTCAAGCGACTGGACAATGTTCGGACCGCCCTGAGAAGGCTGGATGAGTTTACCTGCAAACTGCACTGTCTGCCCTCCGGAAAACCTCACCCAGAGGTTACCGCCTTCGTCTCGGCCATGGAAGACCAGTTTTTCGAGGCGATGGATGACGACCTTAATGTCTCGAAAGGAATGGGGGCGATCTATCATTTTATCAAAAAAACCTATCCAATTCTTCAGGTGAACAATCTCGATCAGGATCAGAAGACCTACATCCTGGAAAGCCTCGGTCGGTTGAACCGTATCCTGAACGTATTTCGCCTGCAGGGCTGTCCCCTGGCACCCGAGGTCAATGCCCTCATTCAGCGCAGGGAGCAGGCCAGGTTACTAAAAGACTGGAAGGCTGCTGACGCAGCCAGAGAAGAGCTTGCCAGAAAGGGAATTGTGATCATCGATACGGAAAATGGCCCGGTCTGGAAAAGGGCAAAGGATCTTGAATAACCATAAGAATGGAGTTGCTTTTTGGGCAACTTTGAGTAATATGTCGTCGCTGAAGGTGCCAAGCACCCCACAGCTAGCCAAACGATACAACCAAACAGGCGCCAGTAGCTCAGCTGGATAGAGCAACGGCCTTCTAAGCCGTAGGTCACAGGTTCGAATCCTGTCTGGCGTACCAAAATAAAACAGGCACTTGACAATAAATTGTCAAGTGCCTGTTTGCTTTTTTATGACCCCCTTATACCAGAAGAATCCCCAGGAATGAGACTACTGGGTAATCGACTCTGCAGAATCTTCTCCTAAATCAATCAGGTCAATGTGACGATTTAGCCTTTGCATCTTGCCGCAACAAAGTTATCGTTATCAGATATATTCAAGTTATCAATGGCGTCGTAAAAACTACCCAAAGGGCATAGAAATCTTCACCTTCTGAAGTTTTTTACTTAGCCATCCCTTTGGTAAAGGTTTTTACAAGTTGTTATAATTGTTTCTTATCTGTAAGCGTTCAATCATTTTGTCAACTATGTGCAACTCTAACCGGGATAGCTATTGAGAGGATGAAACGGCTTCAATTCAATCTGACCAGGCAGTTTGCAGTCTTGAGTTTTCTCTGCATTTTTGTTGTGGGATCTGTCGCTACGGCCATGGTGTCGGAAATTATCAGTGATAAGATCCTGCTTCGTGACGCTACCCTCAGTATGGAGTTTATCCAGAGTGTTATTGCCGCGGAAGGGACATGGAATATGTTTCTCGATAAACCGGAAATCACCGGCCACGAGCAAAGCACCTCAAGCCATTGGGCACTGGAGTCGTTTTTTTCCCATGTAGGTCATATGCCGGATGTCGTCTGGGCAAATGTCTATGGCATTGATCGATCGATTCTCTGGTCAAGCAGCCCTGACCGGTTCTGGAACTCCCAGGAGCATAACAAAGAACTCAAGGAAGCGCTTAAGGGGAATTTGATCTTTAATTCCGGAATTATTGGTGTTGCCGATACTAACGAACATATTCATTTCGATAAAAGCAAAGAGGGGCTGCGATTTATTGAAACCTATATCCCGGTCTGGAATAAGGACCACGACATGGTTGTTGGGGCAGTGGAACTGTGCAGAGTCCCTGTGATACTGCACCAATCGATCAGTGAGGCGAAGCGATTTGTCTGGCTGGCGTCCATCTCCGGGGGGCTGTTGATTTTTTTCAGTCTCTTCTGGATCGTCAAGCGGGCAAGTCTGGTAATTAAAAATCAGCATCAGCGTCTTATTGAGTCGAAGAGTTTTATGATGATAGGTCAAACTGCCTCAGCCATTACCCATGCCATGCGCAACCCTCTTGCATCTATTCGCGCCTGTGCCGAACTGTCCCTCACGGACGACCTGGAGGGTGTTCGCGAGTCGGCTATGGATATTATGGGCGAGACCGACCGGCTGGACAGATGGGCCCGTGATCTTCTCAAATTTTCCGTGACAAACACCGAGAGTTTTGAATGTCTGGATGTCAACGACCTGGTTGCAAAAGTTCTCAGGGAGCATGAACCCGTCTTGAATCGCTCGGCAATTCAGATTGAATTGAACATGACTGAAACGGAACTTCCTGTAGAAGCCAATGTTACCCCCTTATCACAGATCTTCGGCAATTTGATCATGAATGCCGTCGAAGCAATGGGGGAGGATGGAAAGCTGACGGTTACCACCTTCCTTGATGCAGGCAGTAACAAGGCTATCGTCCGCATTGTTGATAATGGACCAGGACTGTCGGACGAGATCAAAGAACGACTTTTCCAGCCTTTTGCCAGCACCAAGTCGACCGGTACCGGTCTCGGCCTACCTCTGTCCCGGCACCTGGTTGAGCACTTCGAAGGGTCTTTGGAAATTACCACCAACGAGTCCGGCCAGGGCGTGACTGCGACTGTTTCTCTGCCGCTCTCAAGAAGGCCGCAACGATCCGCGGCACAACAAGCAGAGGGAATATGAGAGGTCCGGTCCGGCAATGGCAACAGGGACGCGGTGCGTCGCTCATGGTTTGTGCCGCTTCCTGACAGGTAAGCCTGAGGCACATGTATGGTGGTGGATGAGTACATGCGATGTGAATGATCAGCAAAAACAGCAGTGGCCCAACAAATATTTGACTCTGTTGGCGTCTCCCCTTATCATGATAAAGAGATGTTTTCGATGCGATGAAACCCATCGTCACATCGTTTAAGAAAAAACCTGCTTTTTCGGATAATCTTTCCAAGGGACTGCAATCTAAACGAAAACAGTGTCTGTTTAAACAGCGTAAGAGTAAGGATATGCCTGGTAAAAATTGATCTTTTGAGACTTTATGCGAGACGAGTATTGTCTATTTAGCAAGGTCATATGTTCATGAATCAATTGCCCCTCAATCATAAGGCGCTGTTCAAACGCTTCATCTGCATTTTTCTGCCAATTATATGCATCGTTATCTTTCTCTCCTGGGCGATTTATTATTTCCAATATATCAAGACCCAGAAAGAAATTTTACTGGCCCAGGAAAGTAATTTGCTGGTCATGCAAAAAGAATTCATTCAGCAGACCGTCCAGTCAATGATCTCCGACATAAAAATCATTGCCGCCGACCAGCATCTCAATGACCTTCTCAATAAAAGGAAAGAAGGAATACCCTCCCGCATGTCCGCTGAATTTCTATCTTTCAGCAAATATAAGGGTATTTATGATCAGGTTAGAGTTCTGGACATTAACGGAATGGAACTCATCCGGGTTGACCTGAGGGGCAATCGGCCAGTTCTGGTTGCCGAGAACAAACTGCAATTTAAAGGCAAGCGATATTATTTTCGCGACACCCTCAAGCTGAACAAAGGGGAAATTTTCTTCTCTCCTCTCGACCTCAATATAGAGAACGGTAAGATCGAACACCCCCTAAAACCCATGATTCGGCTCGGGACGCCAATTTTCAACCGGGAAGGCGAAAAGCAGGGTGTCTTGATACTGAATTATCTTGGTAAAAAGCTTTTTAACGACCTTGAAAGGCTGTCTCTCAGTTCACCGGGCCATCATCTCATAGTCAACGCTGAAGGTTACTGGTTAAAGGGGATACAGCCGGATGATGAATGGGGTTTCATGTTCGAAGATCGATATCAGAAAACATTTGCTCACCGGTATCCGGAAGTTTGGCAGCATATTCTCCGAAAGGTAAAGGGCCAGCTCTCTCTCAGGGACGGCCTCTTTACATACTATAAAGTATATCCGTTAAAAGAAGGGATCAAATCAAGTAGCGGCTCTCCAAAACCTTTTACGGAAAGCATCCATGATATAAGCCCGGATGAGTATTGGTGGGCCGTCATCTCCTGGGTCAATCCGCAGGAAATTTATAAAAAAGGCGATAAATTCCTCCTTATTCTCATCTCAACCGATATTATTTTTCTTGGACTGCTCGGCCTAGTTTCATGGCTGTTGATTGTTGCCGACACACGGCGGCGAATAGCGGAAAATGCTTTGAAACAAGCAAATCAAGTACTGGAAGAAAAAGTCATACAAAGAACTGAAGAGTTGGCAAATGCCAATCTCGCTCTCAAGAAGGAAGCTGCGGAACACCGTAAGGCAATATCCGAGAAATTGAACGTCGAATTGAAATTGCAGCAGGTTCAGAGAATGGAGGCAATCGGCACTTTAGCCGGCGGGATTGCCCATGACTTCAACAATATCCTGTCATCAATCCTGGGGTACACGGAATTGGCACTTGAGACGCTTAAGGCAGAATCACCATTGAAAGTGGATCTTCAGAAGGTATATGCTGCCGGCTTGCGGGCAAAAGACCTTGTCAGCCAGATACTCGCTTTTGCCCGACAATCCGATGAGACACTCGAACCGATTCAGATAGATTCCATCACCAAGGAAGTCCTTAAATTTATCAGATCTTCCCTTCCGACCACGATTGAAATCATCCATCACCTCGATAGCAAATCTTTCATCATGGGGGATCCTACTCAGGTTCATCGCATAATAATGAACCTGGCCACCAATGCTGCTCACGCCATGCAGGATAAAGGCGGTACTCTCAAAATTTCACTCAAAGACATCCAGGTTGATGAGACAACTCATGAAGGTAATACACGTTTAAAATCGGGAAACTATATTGAATTAACGGTATCCGACAATGGTCATGGCATAGAGCCTCATGTCATAGACAAAATATTCGAACCCTATTTTACAACAAAGGTGCCGGGAGAAGGCACAGGTCTGGGCCTTGCCATGGTGCATGGGATAGTTGACTCTTACGGCGGGAAAATTTTTGTTGAGAGCACTCCGGGGATAGAGACAGTCTTTAAAATTTACTTACCGATCTGCAGAGAAAGTATAATTCATGAACCTTATATGTCGAAGGACCTGCCAAAGGGGGATGAACGGATTTTATTTGTCGACGATGAAGTTCAGATTGCCGCGGTTGCAAGGCGAATGCTCGGCCAGTTGGGGTATTCTGTAACGACACGGACCAACAGTTTAGAGGCCTTGAAATTGTTCCAGTCGAAACCAGATGATTTTGACCTGGTAATCAGTGATATGACTATGCCCACGATGACTGGAGATCAGCTGGCCAGAAGAATAATTGATATCAGACCGGATATCCCTTTTATTTTGTTTACCGGCTATAGTAAAAATATTTCAGAGATGAAAATTCTCGAAATCGGTATAAAAGCACTTAGTTATAAACCAATAGTCAGAGAAGACCTGGCGAAAACGGTACGAAAAATTTTGGATGAGGCGAAGAATTAAATTCCTTCCAATCAAAACCTCAACATAAACGTCTTCAACCGGTAAGTTTGCCAGGTGGAGTTTCTGTCCCGGTCAAGCTGCGACAGGATGTCCGAGAAGAGAAAAATGCAACAGGAGGCATTCAATGTTCAGCAGTTTGCTCAAACAGTATGAGGCAACGCTTGGCCCGGTTGAGGATGCTGTAGCCGGAGGTACAGTACAAGACGCAAAGATCATCGAGCTTTTCAGGGTCAGGGACGTGATTCACACGCATCTCCCAACACTGGAAGCCGAACAGTCATCGGAACTCGATGAACTCGTGGCGCTCGACCAGCGTCTCGAACATCTTGGTCCTGAGCTTGCCAATGCCACCGATTTAAGAAGATTGGCAAAGGTCTTTATCCCTGACCAGAATGCATGGTGGTGGCATTTTGAAAGACGGGAGGAAAAAAAGCCCTTTAATTTTCTCGATATTTTGTGGAATGGATTGTCTGCCGCCGTTTTAGCCGTCACCGCGAGTTATGTGGTCATGATGGTTCAGGCCCTGTCAACGGATGGCATGGGCCTTGAGGAAGTGCTCAGTACCATCCTGCAGGGCGCCGGACTTGCGGTTCTCGGCAAAGGGACCCTCACCACCAGCGGACGAAAAAATTTTCATGCCGTCTTAAATCGTCTCCACGTTAGACAATCCCTCCATTCCATAGCCTTCTTCTCGCTCACTGCGTCTCTGCTCGCCGTTGTCGCCATAACCTATCATCGGCTGGACGAATTTTTTTATCACAGGGGACTCGACTATTATTCCACCGGCCAATTGACGGAGGCGACGGAAGCCTTTGAGCATGCCCTGGCCCTGGAACCGAAAAACTCTTTCGTCAATACTGCTCTTGGGCTGGTCCATGAATCTCTCGGCGATATGAAGAAGGCGGTTGATGAATACAAGATTGCCGTGGAGGAAGGGCAGGCCGAGGGTTTTAATGATCTCGGGCATGCCTTGATCCATAACAATGACGCGAAACAGGCGGAAACCTATCTGCGCATGGGCCTGCAAAGGGTCTATTCAAACAGTCAGGGGAAAACTGAAAAACTGGACCTGAAATACAAACTTCATCGAAATTTGGGCTGGTCGTTATTAAAACAGGAGAGATACGATGAAGCCCAGGAAGAATTCGAAACGGCTATTGCCCTTGACAGGAGCATCCCCGAGGAGCAGATCGGTGGTGGTCTGGCATACTGTCTGCTGGCGCATACCTTTGAATTGATGAATGAAAGTGATAAGGCTCAAGAGCCTTGGGCAAGTTGTAAAAAACACGCCCGTCCGGAGACAATAGGCGAGTATGAATGGCTTACGGGGACACGCAAGGGCAATTTCGCCAATTGCATCGATACCAATTCAATTGTCGTCGGCATTGACCTGCAACATCCGGCCAACGAACTGTCGATCTGTCTCGAAAAAGTGGCCGGCAAGGAGAATTGAAATATCGAATTTCTACGGGAGCCATGAGACTCTTTAGAAAAGAGCATCATGGTGGTATTGCCGGGATTGCCTTTGTTTTGACACTTCTCAACTGTCGAGCTGTTGCACCCAAGGCTACATGTAAACGCCTATGAAAAAATCTGTTTAATCTTCTTTTTTCTCCATCTGCAAATCGTGCGTTATGTCGATGCAGCCGATAACACTCTGGGCGCCGGGACATAGTTCGATATAATTCTTGAAACTCTCAAGAGCGTCATCTCGTTGTTTGTCCGGGAGTTTGAGCAGATATCTGACATTGATCCGGGTAATTTTCAGGATACCGTTTACCTCTTCGATATCACCGGTAACCGTTGCCATATAACGATCCTGAAAAGTTCTGATTTTTTTTCCGGCCATCACCGAGGCCAGTGTCCCCATCATTCAGCCTCCGACCGCACCGACAATATGGTCAAGGGTGGCGGCATGTTCCTCTTCCGGAGTAACATTATAAAATTTTGAAATTCCACCGTGGACACCATAATAGACCGGTTCGGCAAAGCCCTCTATTTCCGCCTTGCGGGTTGGGCCTTTTTCCCGGGTAATGGTTATGCGTGACTGATGAACAATCTTTCCCATGGGAGCCTCCTTGTTGGAAGTAGGATGCCTCAAAATGCAAAAACATCGAGATACGAGGCAGTATACCGAAACGGCGGGGGGATTGCAGAACGAACCCGTTGTGCTCTGTCAGCACAATCGTCCGGCATCTTCAGAACATCTACCTGAGGAATACTATAAACGGTTTTTTAAAAAATCCACTTTTGAAAGTTATTCCTGGCTGTCCACAGGCCGAGATAAAAAAATAAGTATCTGGCCATGCATTTGACAGATTCCAAAATGTCCTGAACAAAGTAGACTGTTGACAGCTGTCTAAAATTCCAGCAAATCTGACCAAGCCTTAGATTCTTGCATGGTGCCAAGTAGCAACAGGTACAGGAAAAAATATATGAAACTCTCCGGTTTGAATATGGAAAAATTTGGTGCCGTCCTCGGGATGGCCCCCGGGGAAGTCCCGGTCTATTCGTCTGATTACGGCACGGCCGATAAAAAAGATTTCCCGGATCGGCGATCCTACCGCTCCTTTGTCGATGGTATCTTTATGGGATACAAATGGCAATGTGTCGAACTCGCCAGACGCTGGCTCTACCTCAATAAGCGGTATATCTTTGACGATATCCCCATGGCCTACGATATTTTTCGTCTTCGCAGTGTCAGGGTGATACGCGACGGCAGCCGGCTGCCATTGCATTCTTTCAAAAATGGAGCCCGACGGCGGCCGGAGCCCGGATGTCTTTTAATCTGGAATCCTGTTGGCGAATTTGCCATCACCGGTCATGTGGCAATCGTCACCGAGGTGCATGACGATTGTATCCGCTTTGTTGAGCAGAATGTTGAAAATAAACTCTGGCCGGCGGGTCAGACCTTCTCCCGGCAGTTGGAAGCCAGGATTACGAGGGATGGGGGCTATTGGATCGAGACCAGGCTTGACAAGGTCTCTCTTGTCGGTTGGGTCATGCAGACCGAAGATGCCACCTTTGCCGAAGAGGTTGCCGAAACCGACAAGGCCATTTTCTCCCCGCTTATGGCTGTTGTCGGAGACACCGGGCAGGCCGGCTCCGCCTGGGTTGACACCGGTGATCCTGCCGGCGCGGCCTATGTTGCCGCATACGGTCATGCATTGGTGGGAAGTTATCGTCATGCTCATAGCTATATTTGTCTCTCCGAAACGGCCTTTGCCGAACTCAAACGGGCGACAAATGAAATGCACCACCTGTTCATGCGGGCAACGGAGCATGTTCTACAGGATGATCAACTGCTCAATCGGTTTAACCTGCCATCTGCCCTGTGGCCCAAGATTCGTGAATCATGGAAGAGGCGCCGGAATTCGATGATCACCGGTCGCTTCGATTTCGGCATCTCTTCGAAGGGGCTGAAGGTCTATGAATATAACGCGGATTCAGCAGCCTGCTACTTCGAAGCCGCGCGCCTGCAGAACGAGTGGGCGGCCCATTTTGGCTGCAGGGTGGGGCGCGGTTCTGGAGATGATATTTTTACATGCCTGGTTAGAGCCTGGAAGGCACCCGGCATAAAAGAGACTCTGCATATTATGCAGGATGAGGATGCGGAAGAAACCTACTATGCCCTGTTCATGAAATCGACCATGGAAGAAGCAGGACTTGCAACCAAGGTGCTGCAAGGTGTTGCAGGGCTTCGCTGGCGACAGGGGAGGATTGTCGATCCTGATGGTATTCCTATACAAAGGGTGTGGAAGACCTGGGCATGGGAAACTGCCGTTGATCAGGTGAGAAATGAGATTGAAGAACGGGACATTGCCGATATCCACCCGGACTATTCTTCCTCTCCACGGCTCGTGGACGTCTTGTTGCGGTCCGATGTGCTGGTTCATGAACCCCTCTGGACCCTCGTCCCCAGCAACAAAGCGATCTTGCCGGTGATGTGGATGCTTTTTCCCGATCATCCTTACCTGCTTAATTCTCAATTCGAATTGACCGATGACCTGCGGAAAGAGGGATATGTGGCAAAGCCGATCGTAGGCCGCTGCGGTGAAAATATCGCCGTGGTCGATGCCGGGGAAAGTATTCTGCGCCGGACCGAAGGCCGTTTCGGCGATCGAGAACGGATCTATCAGAGCCTGTTCCGTCTTGCCCGACAGGAGCAGATGAATATTCAGGTCTGTACCTTTTCTATCGCGGACGAGTTTGCCGGTGCCTGTGTTCGAGTCGACCCTTCTCTGATTATCAAAGGTGGCAGCGATATCATGCCGCTTCGTATTGTGCCGGATAATGAATATAGAAAGATGCAGGCGGCTACCGCTGAATGATCCGCCGAAGGCCATTATGGCGTTTGCATCTTATGATAAAGTCCTTATTGTGGCCAGGAAAGATGTCTTCAGTGACACCCGCTGGGCATACAAGTAGTGATATCCCGTTTATTTAACTATTAAAGGCTGATAAGGAGAAAAAATGAGAACTGGAACAATGGTGATGGTGTTGGGCATCATGCTGGTAGCTACCACGGCACTTGCTGCAGAAAAAAAAGTGCTGACGACACTCAAAGATAGAGCAAGCTACGCGATCGGCATGAATATGGCCAATAGCCTGAAAAAAAATAAGATCGATGCAAATTCGGAACTCCTTGTCCAGGCGATTAAAGACGTCCTTGCCGATCAAGAGACTATCTTGACCGACGAGGAGGCAAAGACCGCCTTAACGGAATTTCAAAAAGAGATGCAGGGAAAAAGAATGGCGGAGATGAAACTACAGAGTGAAAAAAACCAAAAAGAAGGTACCGCTTTCCTGGCTGAAAACAAGAAAAAGGAAGGGGTAAAGACTCTGCCGAGTGGCCTCCAGTATAAAGTAATAACCGAGGGCACCGGCAAGTCGCCGAGTGCAACGGATACCGTCACGGTCCAATACAAGGGGACTCTGGTCGACGGGACCGAATTCGACAGCTCATATAAACGTGGACAGGCGGCAACATTTCCGGTCAACGGCGTCATAAAAGGGTGGACAGAGGCACTGCAACTGATGAAAGAGGGAAGTAAGTGGCAGATCTACCTTCCGGCGGAGCTTGCCTATGGCGAGGCCGGCGGCGGCCCCATCGGTCCCAATGCCGTGTTGATCTTTGACGTTGAACTGGTCTCGGTCAAGTCAAAATAAGCTCTTCCAGCTCAGTGAACAAAAAAATGCCCCCAGCTGATTCTCCAGTTGGGGGCTCTCACAGGCCTTGCACATCTCTTTCTCAGGGATGTTGCAACCATCAACTTCCAAACACCAGGTTGCTGGTAAAGGCCTCATCTCCCGTTTCGGGAGGTAATAACCATCGAGGCGATCCAACATACCCTCACCCGATGGCTTACTTTCTACTATAGGACATGTCGGAGAGTTGTCAATCCGGTAACATCTGCCTCTCGAATCAAAGAAGCGGGTTAGATCCTGACCTTCATTTTTCTGATAAAAATATCAGTTGCGATGCCAATACCAAAAGCCCAGGCCATATTAGGTACGGCAAGGGCGATTCCGGCAATCAACAGAGCAATAAAGTATTCCTCGTTCGTCTTCAGGCTTCGTAACAACGGACAGAGTTCCAGGCCGGCAAATAGCAGGAGAACCCCGAGGACCGATTGCGGGATACTGGCCAAAAGGGAGAAACCGAGTTCTCCGAAGGCCAGGGCAATGATCACAAAGAGGATGCCGATCATAATCGGTGCTCCACCGGTCCTCGCCCCAAAACGGTAATGTGCGGCCAGGCCGCCGGTGCCATGACACATTGGTACCGCACCGAACAGTCCCGCCGGAAGATTCATCATCCCCATGGAGAAGGCAAATTTTCCTGCTTTGGTTCTCACCAGTCGGGAATTACCGGCAAAGAGGCTGGCACAGGTATCTGCAGTGCCAACGCAGGCATTGCCGATGGTCAGAGGAATCTGCGGCAGGATCAACATTATCAAGGCGGTCCAATAATCGGCAAGCGACGGCTTGACGAGATGCATGTCTGTCGGGCCGAGGGAGATGGGTTGCCCGGCGAGCCCGCCCAGGGCAATGCCGGCAATAATCCCGATGGCAAGGGCCGCGAGCGCTGCCGGAAATCTCTTGTTATCAAGCAGTAGCAGAACAAGGATAAAAACCACGATGCCGATGATCAGGTTTACCGGATATTCGGGGAGCCTCCCCGGGAGGCCGGACATAAAGATATTTTTATTGACAATGAGTTCGATGCCCTTTTTCAGGAAGATGAGTCCCAGGGTCAGTTGAATCCCCCGGACCACCGCCTGGGAAAAAAGTTTCGTCAGCCGGTCGATCATTCCGGAGAGGGATAGCGCCAGGAGAAAGACCCCGAAAATGATGCCGGCGGCACCGATTACCGACTCGGTGATGATGGCTGGATAGGCAATGGCCAGAGCCCCGACTGCTTTTAATGGCTGTACCGGTATCGGCAACCGATAATAACATCCTGAAACCAGGTAAAAGAGACCGAAGGCCAGGAAAACCGAAGATGGGCTCAGTTTATTGATAAATATCATGGCGACAACTATGGGCAGCAAGGTGCCGAGGTCGCCAAACGCCCCGGCCAGTTCGACCCGGTCGAAGCGGAAGAGGCGTGAGGCAACAGGCGTATCACCAGTTTCAGGGAAGGGGGAGGAAACCGTTTTATGGGGCGGAGTCGATTCCCGGTTCTGTCTTTTATCCATCACTGTCACCGTAAACTTCTTTGGGAAGGGTTGATGATCACTATCTTGACTTTGGTAATATCATGACGACTCTTACCATCGTGAAGAATAACCATTAAGAGTTTCTTGTGAGGAATTGTCAAGTTATTTTGGGACGCTGCATGCGGTAGGAGCCTGGGATGGCAAAAGTAACCAATATCTTTGCTATCGGCCCAAAACAAACTGCAGCCAACCGTCATAGGTTTGGTTTGACGAATGAACAAAGGTTGATCGGTCTCTTGCCTTCTCTAGTATGAACGTATAATGTGTATCTGTCGCCATGTTTTGAAGCGGAATAACCCCAATTATAAGGAGGGAAGCATATGGCTGGTCAAATTTTTTATCGTGAAAGAGCTAAAGCTAAAGAGGGCTCAAAATCTCCTCGTTTCCGGGTCCTTGCCGTGAGTGGCATTGATCTGAAGGTTTATGGCAGTCATTTTCGTAAAAAAGAACTGGAACAGCTTGCCAAAACCGCCGGTGCCGACCTGGTTGCTTTGGCGCGTGATAAGAACGCGGCGTCCCATAAAAAATAAGATTGTTCTACTTCTGCAAAGGGAGGAAAATCAATGGCATTGGTGCGGGAAAAGGACGGCAAGAGGCTGCATGTAAAAAGTGCTCTTATGGGAGAGAGCCTCGTCAGTAAGGAGTTTATCGAAAGCCTCGATATCGCTCCACAGGAAAGACTCTACCCGGATGTCAAAATAATGAAGATCGGCGGTCAATCCATCTGCGACCGGGGTGCAAAGGCCTTGCCGGCCATTCTGAAGGAAATTGTCAGAAACCGGCCCGAGCACAGGATGCTTATCACCACCGGAGGGGGCACGAGGAGTCGTCACATCTACACCATTGGCCTGGAAATGGGCATGCCGACGGGAGTCATCGCCAAGTTCGGCAGTATGGTTTCCGAACAAAACGCCCTGATGATTGCCACCCTCCTCTCCCCCTGGGGTGGGGTGAAGATCTCCCATGCCGATATCGTCAAACTGCCGACCTATTTTGCCGAGAAGATCATTCCGGTCATGCACGGTATGCCCCCTTATGATTATTTTGCCATAAAACCGAAAGTGGGACGGATTCCGATCCACCGCACCGATGTGGGACTGGTGATTCTCGCCGATCTGATCGGTTCCAAGACAGTCCTGTTTATCAAGGATGAGAAGGGCCTTTACACCGAGGATCCGAAGAAGAATCCTGATGCGGAGTTTATTGCCGAGATAGGGGCACAGGATCTCCTCGACAGGGATCAGGATGATCTGGTTATCGAGAGGCCCTGTCTGGAGATTATCCAGAACAGTGAAGTCATTGATAAAGTGCAGATCATCAACGGGATGGTCGAGGGTAATATTACCAGGGCACTGCATGGGGAACATGTCGGCACCTTCATCTATAGGCAATAGTGCCGCATGTCGAACAATAGTGAGTCGGCGGACCAGATACTAATGCTTGGAAGACCGGTTTTTTCCCCTCTGCTGCTTGCGGTCCTCCTGATACTCTGCACCGCCTGTACGGGTCTCGCCGAAGATACCGGCCCCGGCAGGAAAGAGATGTCGACCGGCCAGGCGATTGTCCTTGGGATCGTTGAAGGCCTGACCGAATATCTGCCGGTCAGCTCCACCGGCCATCTGTTGCTGGCGGAGCGGGTGATGGGGATCGGTGAAAAGCAGGCGACCTCGGCAAGCGAACAGGCGCGCGACAAGGAGGCTGCCGACGCCTATGCCATCTGTATCCAGGCGGGGGCGATCATTGCCGTGCTCGGTCTCTATTTCCGGCGGGTCCTGCAGATGGTGCAGGGACTGCTCGGCCGCGACCCCAATGGTCTCAGGCTTTTCATCAACGTGACGGTGGGCTTTTTGCCGGCGGCGGTTATCGGCCTGCTGTTCAACAAAACCATTAAGGAATATCTGTTCGGTCCCTGGCCGGTGGTGATCGCCTGGCTGGTTGGGGGCTTGGCGATCCTTACGGTCAGCTATTACAGGCAAAGGGACAAACATCTACCGCAGGCCGGCGGTGTACTTGACAGTCTGGGCTGGAGGATGGCGCTCGTCATCGGTTTCGCCCAGTGTATTGCCATGTGGCCGGGAGTAAGCCGCAGCCTGGTGACCATTGTCGGCGGCATGCTGGTCGGCTTGAGCCTGCCCGCCGCCGTCGAGTACAGTTTTCTGCTCGGCGTCGTTACCCTGGGGGCGGCAACCGCCTATGACGGCCTGAAGCATGGGCAGGTCATGGTCCAGACCTTCGATCCGCAATCCCTGGTTATCGGGGTATTTTTTGCCTTTGCGGCTGCGGTAATTTCGGTAAAATGGATGGTCGCCTATCTGAACCGTCATGGTCTGGCCATCTTCGGCTACTACCGGGTTGTCCTGGCCCTGGCTACCGCTGCACTTCTGGCAACCAACATTATCTGAAACAACGGAGCAGGAAGGAGAGTTCCGGAACAGATCACTTTTTGATGGCCGTTACAGGTGCTTAAATGATATGGAACTTCGTCCTTTATCTGCTGTATGGTCTGACCTTTTTTACTCTCGGGGTGGCGATTCTCTCGCGGGATATCCGGTTGAGCGAACTCGGCATTGCCCGAATTCTCTGGCTGCTGGCCGTCTTCGGCATTGTCCATGGCTTCCACGAGTGGCTGGACTTACTGGAACAGTTTCGCCCGGAAATTAAAACCCCCTTCTTTTTTGTATTACGGCTTATCGTCGTCAGTACTTCCTTCCTCTTCCTGCTCTATTTCGGTCTTTTTCTAAATATCATTACCGTCTATGGCGACAAGGCCCTAAAAACGACACCGCCGGCCGTAAAGGCAATGGTTGGTGCGGCAGCCCTGTCGGTTATCCTTGTCGCGGCGTATCTTGATTTTGCCGTTGGCTCGGATATCAACACCCGTCATTTCGTTGCATTTCCCGGAGGTTTGCTGGCCGGTTTAGGCATGGTCATCTATTCCAGGACCGTGCGACCATTGTCCGAAAATGCCGCGATTAATTTCATCCTGGCCGGCAGTTGTATGATCTGCTATTCCTTTTTGACCGGGGTGGTACCCTCGGAGGCGATCGTCCCTTTTTTCGGGGTGAAGGTGGTTCTTTTCAGAGGGATGAGCGCCTTTTTCGTCATGTTCTTCACTATCAGAGCCTTGTCGGTATTCAGTCTGGAGCAGCGTGAGCTGATCAACGATCGCCTGCAGCGTTTCGCCCAGTCGGAAAAGCTCAGTTCGATGGGGATCCTCGCTGCAGGTATTGCCCATGAGATCAACAACCCGCTTGCCAATGTCTCTCTTAATGTCGAAATGCTCAAAGACCTGCTGGGGAATGACGAGAAGATCAACAAAAAGATTGCGGCCATAGAGCGCAATACCAGGCGGGCCTCGAAGATTGCCAAGGAACTGCTGCATTTCTCGCGGGAGAACGAGACCGCCTTTGAACCGACCGATATTAACAAGGTTATTGAAAGAACAAATAATCTTCTGAATAACCAGCCCCTCAGTTCAATAATTCATCTTGATTTGCAGGACGTGCCGATGATCAGCGGGATTCCCTGGAAACTGGAAGAGGTTTTTATCAACCTGCTCATGAACAGCTTTGACGCCTGCAGGCAAGAGGACAGGATTGACATCGAAACATTTCGGGAAGCCAATCAGGTGATGGTGGTGCTGACGGATACCGGCCGGGGGATCCGCTCCGAGAATATCCCGAAGGTCTTCGATCCTTTTTTTACCACCAAGGAAATAGGAAAAGGAACGGGGTTGGGACTGTCCGTGTGTTATAATATCATCAAGCAGCATGGCGGGGAGATTGCGCTGGTGAGCAGCGAAGGTGGAGGGGTTGTCACAACTATAACTTTACCGGTAATGTCAGATGCGAAATGATACCATTCTTGTCATAGATGATGACCGGGATCTGCGGGAGAGTGTAGTCGAGATCCTGACGGACAACGGCTTTGCGGCAATCGGTTGTGAGACGGCAGAGATTGCTCTGAAAAAAATAAAAATCCAGCCGCCCCGCCTGGTGGTGGTCGATAATATGATGCCCGGGATGGGGGGCATGGCGCTCATCTCCCTGTTAAAAAACGAATATCCGGGTATTAAGATCATTATGGTCACCGCTTTCTCAACTGTTGACAACGCGGTGGCCGCGATGAAGAACGGCGCCGATGATTACCTGGCAAAACCCTTCAAACGGGATGACCTCCTTATGGCGGTAAAATGTAATCTGGAGACCCTGAAATTTGAACAGCGGGAACCTGATCCCGGCCTGGATGAGGCTCTTGCCTGTCTTGCCCACCAGATCAGAAGAAGGATCCTGGCGGCACTGTCCGTCAAGAGGGAAATGCGTTTTATGGACATCACCCGCCATCTTGGGATAAGTGATCATACCAAGGTAAATTTTCACCTGAAAAATCTGAAATCCAACCATCTCATCGCCCAGAATCGGGAAAAAGCCTATCATCTGACCCCCCAAGGCGAAAAAATGGCCACTTCCCTGGATGTTTTTTCAAAGAAAATAACATAGAAAATACAGACTGTTATGCTTGTTCTGTGAAGATCGCTTCACAGAATTGCCGCATCCTGTGAAGAAGCTTTATCTGGAACCCTTCCCCTGTTACTCATATAGTCGAATTGTACTGATCGTATACCTGATTCTGTCAGGTAATCTCAACTGAAGGCGGGTCAACTGAGAAACGCTCTTCTGACAATCCCCAACATCAAAGAGGAGAATAATGACATGTTGAAAAAATTCGCACGTACACTCGCTGTAACAGGTCTGCTGGTTGCCGGAAGCTGTCTGACGGTGAATGCCGCCGGCGATATGCAGATGCAGATCGACGGGATCATGGGGGCATTGCCGAAATTCGCCGTGCCGATGCGTGAGGTTGGTGACAGATTCCAGAATATGTATTTTGCTGCCGAAGGCGGTAACTGGGGGCTGGCAAATTATATGGCCAGGTATATGGATAAGGCGATGAACCCGGCCAAAGTCACCAAGCCTAACGAGTATCCGGAATGGCGAGCTTTTATCGACGGCGATTTCTCCTCGGTCAGTAAGGCAATAGCCGCCGAGGATCTGACCGCCTTTAAAAAAGCATACGCAGCGGTCATTGAATCATGCAACGAATGTCATTCGGGCATGGGCTATACTTTCATCAAGGTGGTCAAACTGGCGTCACCTCCCGATCAGGGCATCACGTACAAGCTTTCCTCAAAGGCGGCGGATGTGCCTAAATAGAGGCCTCTGACCGGTCAATACAAGCCGCTTCTCTCCGGGATTCCGGGGAGAGCGGCTTTTTTTTGCAGGAGCCGAAAGGCCAGTGCAGTCCGGAAACACCGGTACAGACGGGCAGCGGGCATTGCCGGGTGAACATGCGGACCGCTACCTATTTGCCGAAACTGCACACCGGATATTGGCAATGGGCACAGTTTCGGCATAGCCCGCCATGGCCGAGTATCGCAAGATCCCGGCGGCCAATCGTATCACCGGCCAGAAGACGAGGGAGAATCAGGTCGAAGACGGTGATTTTATGAAACATGCCGCAGGCCGGCAGACCAAGCACCGGGACCTGGCCGATGCGGCCCACGAGAAACATGGCTCCGGGCAGAACAGGCGTCCCGTAGACGATATCTTCCGCACCGGCATCTTGAATACCCTGACGGGTGACGTCATCCGGATCAACGGACATCCCGCCGGAGATGACGATCAACTCCGCACCGGCGGCAAGACACCGGTCAATCTCCTCGGCGATCCGCTGCGGATCGTCCGGGGCAAAGCCCACATACTGCACAGCTGATCCGAGACGGGACAGCTTTTCACGCAAAACCTGCTCGAATTTATCCTCGATCCGGCCATAATAGACCTCACTGCCGGTGACCACCAGCCCTGCTTTGACATGGCGGAGTGGCAGGACCTGGATGATCGGTCCGGCCGACTCGGCGATTGCCGTAGCCTGCTCGACCACCCGTCGTTCCGCTATAAGAGGAATCAGCCTGGAGGCGGCAATCTGCTCACCCTTTCTGACCAGCGTATTGGTCTGCAGGGTGGCACACATGACCTCTCCCAGCATGTTGAACTGCAGCAGCGCTTCCCTGTCGATTTTCAGCAGGCCGTCGGTTGACGCGCGGATGGTGACCTTGCCCTCGACTATTTCCTCCTGGTATTCGGTTCCGGGACCGGCGAGTGCCCTGGCCAGAAGCTGCGCCGCTTCATTCTCATGGATCTCGTCATCGGTCAACTGCAGGACATAAATATGCTCCTTCCCGAGCCGGCGGAGGTGATCGATGTCTTCCTGCCGGACGATATGTCCCTTTTTGAAGGCTCTCCCTTTAAAACTGTCTTTGACAATCTCGGTGATATCATGGGGGAGGACCATTCCCACCGCCTGTTCCACCGGGATGATGGTTTTCGATGCCACTTTGGTCATAGCTGTCATGCACATTTTCTTATCACCTTTGTTGTAGATGGTTGGGACGATCCAACTCTGTGACTGCATGGGAATTGATAGCTTCTACCCGCAATCCCTCTGGCCGGTACCTGAGGATATTGATTCCGCAATAATCCTGGGGAATATCGAGCAACTGATGCAGGGGCTTCTGGAGCAGATACGACAGGAGTACCCGGTTGACTCCGGCATGGGCGACCACCAGTAGCGGCCCCACGAAAGTCTTAGCGAGAGAGAGAAGGGCCGGATTGCAGCGGACGCCAAGATCGGCAAAACTTTCACCTCCTTCGGGTCGGAAAAATTCCAGATCCCGGCCGCGCTGTTCGTAATCCCCCGGAAAACGATGCCGAACCTCGTCAACGGTCAACCCCTCCCAGGCCCCCAGATTGATTTCCTTTAATGCTTCAACCTGCTGCACGGAGTCGGCCGAAACATTGCCGACCAGCATCGCAGTCTGCATTGCCCGCTGCAGGGGTGAGGAAAAAATTTGCGTAAAAGGGATGTCCTTCATTTGTTCGCGCAGGGCAAGGGCCTGGCGGATGCCGTTGTCGTTCAGGTTCAGGTCGGTCCAGCCGAGGAACCCACGCGATGGGGACCGGTCGATCTCGCCGTGACGGATCAGGTAGATAAGAGATTCCATGGTCTATGCGCCCTGGATATGGGAGAGAATATCAGCGAGCCGCCGACCGGTCTCCGCCTCCACGGCGGCCGCAAGCTGCCGTGCCAATGTATAGCGGCGGCGAATGGCCCGCACCGCCTCCGGTTTATCGCGGTAAAGGGCCAGTTTCTCTTCAAAACGTGTTGCTATATCGACAATCCTGCTCCCTCGCGCCATCTTATCGGCGAGATGCACCAGCTCTTTTTCGGTAAGAACCGATCCCGGCAACCAGGCCAGTTCCCTGTTAAGGTCTTTATGGGCGGCAACGATTTCCGCAGCCCGGTTAAAGCCGAGATCCATCAGCCAGCGGCCTGCCTCCTGTTCGTGATTGGCATGTCCCTTGGCCATATCATGCAGCCAGCCGCATACCCGGCACAGCTCCGGATCAAGGTTTCGTCCGGTGCTATGCACAATAGCCTGGCAGAGGGCCATGGCGATGTTGCCGACCAGCCTACCGTGGGCCAGGCCCTTTTCCGGCATGGGGTGGAGCCGGAGGATAAGCGACGCCTCTTTTGGAGTAGGATAATCCAGGCGGGTAAAGCGTCGTAGTCCCTTGGTGTACTCCTCCGGGGTATCCATATCAAAGAGGATATTGCCATCGGGTACCATCACGTCGGCGACCTGTTCCGGCTGCCGGTTCTCAATGTTTTGCAGCAGGGGTCGCAGGCCGCCTCCGGGATTGTCTTCGGCGAGAATTACCGGCACCAGATCACGGGCGATAAGCGGTGGGTGGCCCCTTTTGCCGATAAAAGTCGGATAGGTAATTACGGTCGGTGCAGCCGAAAACGATCTGGTAAGCAGCCGGATCGTTCCCGGCCGTACCAGCGGGATATCCACCGGCAACAGGAAAAAGCCGTCGCAGTCGGCGGCCAGGTGACGGACCCCGGTTCTGATTGAGGTGTACATCCCGGATGCAAAATCGGGATTATAGACCACCCGGGCGCCTGCGCGTTCTGCAAGAAGGCCGGTTTCCTCCCGGCGATGGCCGGTGACCACCACCGGTTCCTCGATGCCGCAGGTCCTGAACAGAGTGATGCACCGGTCGAGGACCGTTCCTCTCCCAAGAGGCAGGGTGGCCTTCAGTTCGCCCATGCGCGAAGAGAGGCCGGCTGCCAGAATGATTGCACTTAGACGAGGTGCCATGCCTTCCTGCCGGTTGCCCGCTGATAAATAAGTTCACCGACTATACTGACCGCAATCTCCTCCGGGGTATCTGCTTCGATGGCCATGCCGATCGGACAGCGCACCTGCTCGAGCTGGGCTTCATTGAAGCCTTTGTCCAGCAGGCGGGCATAAATGGCGTTACGCTTCTTGCGGCTGCCAATCATGCCGATATATCCGGCACTGGTCTGCAGGGCCTGGCCAAGCACCTCCATGTCGTGCATATGCCCGCGGGTGACGATCACCAGGTAGCTGTCCCCATCCATTTCAAATCCATTGAAACAATCGGCAAAGGAGGAGAGCACCATGATTTCATCGGCCAGGGGAAAGCGATCCCTGTTGGCAAATTCGATCCGGTCGTCCATGACAGTGACCCGAAAACCAACCCGGGCCGCCGCTTCCGCTGTGCAGGCGGCTACGTGGCCGGCGCCGATGAGAAAGAGATTGCCGCCGACGGCGAAATATGAAATCAGATACTCCCGCCCCTCATGGTTGATCAGGGTGGCGGCCGAGGTGGAGGAACGAAGCTGTTTGACGGCGGCGAGCAGGCCATCCGGCACCTGGTCGTGGCAGCTCCGCCCCTGATGGTCGATAACGAATCGCCGGTCGCAGCTGTCAGGGTCAAGTGAACAGACCAGAGTCACCCGGCGGCCTGAGGCCATGGCCGTAAGCAGAGCCTGAAAAAGAGTTTTATTCTCCTTACTCGCCCGGATAAATTCAAGAAACAGCTCCAGTTTGCCGCCGCAGATCATATCGGTGCCTGCGGCGTCGTGGTTGGAGAGATCAAAGATCTGACGAATGGAGTGGCCTTTGGCAAAGCAGTTGCCGGCCTCCTGCATCGCCTGGGCTTCAACCAGTCCTCCGCCGATAGTGCCGGCGATGCGGCCGTCGCGACGGATGATCATTTTAGCCCCGGCGAGCCGCGGCGTGGACCCGGACTGGCTGGAGATGGTGACGAGGACGAGATCCTCGCCATCGTCTAATAAGGCGCAGAGCTGTTCGATAAGTTTTTTCATTGGCTGATATCCTGTGGCGAAATTTCGAGAAGACGTTTACCTCGATGAATTATGGTATTTGAGTTGGTTCCGCGGACCACCTCCAGTTGCGTGGCGGATCAGTGGCATGCCGGTGCAGGTATGGGTGCTGACGACGATTTCTCCCCACAAAACGGTGGAAAGAGGTCTGGTGGTCTCGGGAGCGATGAATTCAAACAGCAGGTCGGATTCCCGCAGGTGCATCCCGCAACGAACCCGGTAGTAGTCGATAGGACTGTGCAGCCGTTCGGCCTGGTAGGACGCAATAACCGCTCGCTGGGGTGGTGCGGCGGGCGGTTCACCGGTTCGACCGATACCTTTGCCGATCAAGGTTTCAAGAGGGGTAAGGGGTGTCATTGGTTTCCTCCCCGATAGAGAGGTGTTCCCGTCCGGGAGGTGAGGTTATAGGCACAAAACGGGATAAGATTGCCCTCCGGGGAGACCACGTGAATACAACAGCCCCGCAAGCGCTCCAGGTCGAGGGTCCATACGTCCTGAAAAGCCATGGCCGAGATCGAAAAGGTGTGGGTTCGGGCTCTGGCCAGGAAACGATCCAGATCATCATTCGCCCGGGATGGTGGTACCTCTGTCCGGTTTGAAGGTGCGGCGGCAATGGGGATCTCGGGCAGGGACCACTGCCTGGCGGTGAAAGCCATGCTTTTCTCCCTGCCGGCAAGCGCTGAAGGGATGACCCACTGGGGTTCGCCGGTCGAACAACATGCCGTCTGACCCTGGCCGAGGGGGAGAAGGGTACCGTTTTCCCGGATGAGAAAATTGCCATGGAAGGAACAGAGGGCGTGTTCGCAGGCTGGCGGGGAGAAATGTTTCGCGCTTATCTTCCCACCGCTCTGTTTTTCAAGCAGCTGGAGGAGTTCCGGCAAGGTCAACCGGTCCCCGTCCGCGGGATCTCTGTCAAAACGGCCGAAATAGCTGACCGGCTGGAAATGGACACCACGCACCGTGGGAGCAAAGCGGGTGGCGTAGTCGATGATCGCGCCGATCTCGGGGGTGTTGATACCGGGGACCAGAGTCGGTACCAGGACCACGGCCAGCCCGGCGGCTTGACAGTGCAGCAGGGCCTGTTCCTTGACATCGGTAAGGTTGCGTCCCCTAAGGGCAATGTGGGTTGCGCTGCAGAGGCCGTCGAACTGGAGAAAGACCGAGTTCAGGCCGGCTTTTTTGAGAGAGAGGGCGTAGTTCGGATCCGCGGCCAGGCGCAGCCCATTACTATTCAGCTGGAGAAAGGGAAAACCCTTGCTCCGGCCAAGGGCAATGATTGCAGGCAGATCGTCCCGTACCGTCGGTTCACCGCCGGACAACTGAATATTACAGGGACCGGAGGCAGCCATGACCCGATCATAGAAAAATCCGATCCGGGCAAGCGAAGGTTCGTCCTGCTTGTCGGCAGGACCTCCGGCATCGGCAAAGCAGACCGGACAGTGCAGGTTGCAGCGGCCGGTAATCTCGATAAGAGCGGTACAGGTATGCTGGCCGTGCTGCGGGCAGAGACCGCAGTCAAAGGGGCAACCCCGATCGACCGCGGTAAAGCTCCGCTTTAAAACGGAGGGTTTCTTCGGCCGCTGCCAGGAGGAGAATTCTATCGGCCCCCCCCGCCAGATGACGGTGCGAAACCTGCCGTGTTCCGGGCAATCTTTGACAAGAAAGACCGTAGCATCCTGCTGCTCACGAACGGCGGTGATTCGCCTGAAACAGACCGGACAGAGACTTGCGGTCGACGGCAGCTGGTTTGTTGGAAGGTCAGTATTCACCGGCGTCTTCCCTCGGCAGAATGGGATCTATGTTGTTTTCGGCGAGTAGCCGGAGGAGCATCTCCCGGGCGCATACCATCATGTCGCCGCAGACTTCAGGTTTTTTGCCGCCTTGAAAAGCGACGATGTCGTCGCAGCGGATCCCGCCCCAGGAATCGGCTGCCAGCCGGCAGAGGTCGCCAACCGCGATGCCTTCACAGAGCCCGGCCATGGCCATGGCGACACTTTCCAGGCCCGTATCATCGGGGGGCAGCTGCAGTATAATCTGGCCGCAGGAGACTCCTTGACCATTCAGCTGCATGACGCGGAGGGACGTATCATCCATGATCGGCACCTTTTTCGGCAAGAAGGGCATAATAACCGAGAGGGGCGGCGGCGAGACTGCAGCTGGTCCTGCGGGCAGCCTCAGTCCCCATGAACAGCTGCCAGAATTTTTCCAGGCTGCCGAAACTGAAGATGATCTGACCGGCCAACTGCTTCAGGAGGTCGCTGCGATCCAGGAGTCTGTGCAGAGTGAACCCGGCAGTATACAGTCCTTTTTTGATTGTTTCCATAGATCTGGCATGAGCAATGCAACTTTTCAAGTCGGGCAGGTCCGGGTGCGGGCCGCCGTTCTTCCGGTAAATATCACTGAGGAGCAGCATTCCGCCCGGACTGAGCACGCGATACATTTCCCCCAGGCTTGTATCGATGTCCCCGGTAAGACTGAGGACACATTCGGCGATGACCGTCTGAAAGCTCTCCGACCGGCAAGGGATAGCCGTTGCCACTCCCTGTACGAAGGCAGCGGCCGGTGCCCGGCGGCTCGCTTTTTCGAGCAGGGTGGTCGACGGATCGAGTCCTGTTGGCCGCAGGCCGAAGGCGGTGGCCGACAGAGCAGCCGTATGCCCCGGTCCGCAACCTACATCGAGAAGAGAGGAGCCGGGGCTGGGGCTGCACCAGGCAAGCAGTTCCGTGGTCAGCGCAAGTCCGCCGGGCCGCAGGGTGCCGCCTGTAACCTGGGCCAGTTCCTTCTGTTCGTAGAGCGCCGTTGTCATCTTATTTATCTTCCAGAAACTATTCGACTTCCAAACAAAGACAGGACGCGATAGGTTCGCGTCCTGTCAGGCCGATCAGAGCCGGATGGCATAATGAATCCATGTAACAAATACCGGAGGAAGAACCCGCACGAGCCATGTCACCAAACAGGCGCAGGCTCCTCCTCCGGAATTCAATGCGCTCTTTACAGGGCGGCCGTATAGATTGCCTTGACATCAACATCCTTTGGGCAGCGTGGATTGGTCAAGCCGCAGGCGTCTTTCTGGGCATTGCCGGTCATGGTTTCGATATCTTCCGCCTTGACTTCTTTGCCGTACCGCTTGCCAAGCTCGATCAGACCGCCGGGGATACCGATATCAGCAGACAGTTTCTTGATGGCGACCAGAGCCAGTTCGGCTGCGTCACGGGGCGCCAGGCCAGCGGTGTTTTCACCCATCAGTTCAGCGATCTTGACAAACCGGTCCATCTTGGCGATGAGGTTGAAGCGCTCGACATGGGGCAGCAGGATGGCGTTACATTCGCCGTGGGGCAGGTCATAGAAGCCGCCCAACTGATGGGCCATGGCATGGACATGGCCAAGACTTGCGTTGTTGAAAGCCATTCCGGCGAGATACTGGGCATAGCACATCCCTTCACGGGCATCGATATCACTCCCGTTGGCCACTGCCGGACGAAGGTGCTTTGCGATCAGCTCGATAGCCTTTTCCGCAGCGGAGTCGGTCATTGGGGTGGCGATGGTGGAAACGTAGGCTTCAACTGCGTGTGTAAGGGCATCCATTCCGGTAGCCGCGGTCAGTGCCGGCGGCATGCCCATCATCAGCAACGGGTCATCCACGGCGATGCCGGGGGTGACGCGCCAGTCGACGATGGCCATCTTGACGTGCCGGGAGGTATCGGTGATGATACAGAAACGGGTCATCTCGGACGCGGTACCGGCGGTGGTATTGACGGCCAGATAGGGCGGCATGGGCTTGGTGGATTTATCCACACCCTCGTAGTCATGAATCTTGCCGCCGTTGGCGATAACCAGCCCAACGCCCTTGCCGCAGTCATGGGAGGAGCCGCCGCCGAGAGTAATCAGGCTGTCGCAGCCGTTTTTCTTATAGACGTCAACGCCGTCATGGACGTTTTTATCGGTGGGATTGGGGATTGTCTCGTCATAGACAACATACTGCATCTCCGCCTTTTCCATGAGATCGGTGATCTGCTTGGTGATGCCTGCTGCGGTAATGCCCTTATCGGTGACGATGAGTGGTTTTGAGCCGCCGAGGTCCCTTATTTTAGCCGGGATCTGTTTTGCCGCACCGACACCGATGAGGGTTACACTGGGAATGAAGTATCCATAAACTTCTTCTCGAATTGCCATAATAACACCTTCCTTTCTTTGAGTTTTAGTTCCTGTATTTGCTTTTGCCATGTTCTGGATCCATAAGAACTGCACTCAATTTCAGCAAGTTGTGTGCCATAATAATCCTTTGTAATTTTACCACATTAAAAACTGTGATGGCGGAGAGGTACTTACTTTAAAGGACCAAAAATGACTATCTGGAGGCTCAACCGGCGGAAAAACTCGGCAGGAAAAAAACGAACAAGTGAAACGATTGGGGAAAAATCGAGGCAAAATGTCCAGGAAAGAGACAACAATCAACCCATCGGAAGCGGAGATTTTTAGTGTGTGAAAATAATATATTAATATATCAATGTGTTATGTGTTTGGTGGACATAAAGACACACAAAGTGGAGATTTGGGACAAAATGTCCTGCGGGCTCGGCGACCTCCCCGGAAAATAATGATCCGTTTCGGTATCCTTATGATTTTTTGGTGTTGCTATGTTATTTTACCTGGACAGTTGATATTTACCTGTTTTCATCCGGCCTGCAGAATGGTACCCTGATTTTCCATTTCGCCACATTGCCTTTATATTCAATCTGAATCGACAATATGCAAAATAACGACAACAAGAACATAATCTTAACCGGTTTCATGGGTACCGGGAAAACCACAGTCGGCAAACTACTGGCCAAAAAACTGGGCCGTCAGTTTATCGACACGGATCATTTGATCGAAGAGCGGCAGGGGATGACCATCCCGGAGATTTTCGCCGAGCTGGGCGAGGCGGCTTTCCGGCAGATGGAGGCGGATATCGCCCGGGAACTCGGTGAGCGGGAAGGGCTGATCATTTCCACCGGTGGTCGGCTGATGCTCGATCCGGCCAACGTGGCTGCCCTCAGCGATAAAGGCCGGGTCTTCTGCCTGGTCGCCACCCCCCAGGAAATATTGTCCCGCCTGAAGAACGATCCGGATAATCGCCGGCCCCTGCTCGACGTGCCCAACCCCAGCGAACAGATTGTCGAGCTTCTCCAGGCAAGAAAGAGAGGCTACCAGCGTTTTCTCAAACTGGCCACGGATGATCGGCAACCCTCCGATGTGACGGATAGTCTACTCGAATTTATTCAAAGAAATCCGAAGCATTTTGCCATCGATAATCCAGCACAACCCTATGAATTCATTGTCGGGAATGGGATTTTGCCCTTTACCCGGCAACTCGCCGGTGCCGACGGGATGCTGGTGGTCATTACCGATTCGGTTGTCGGCAAACTGTATGCCCAGAGCTGTGGCTCGGTGGATCACGTCATTACCATCCCGACCGGCGGCCAGCAGAAAACATTGGCTACCGTACAGTCTATCTATGATCAGTTGCTGGAGATCGGCTTTGACAGGTTTGGGACGATAATCGCCCTCGGGGGGAGTGTCGTCGGCGACGTTTCGGGTTTTGTCGCCGCGACCTTTATGCGGGGGGTCAACCTGGTACAATGTCCGACCAGTCTGCTGGCCATGGCCGACACCAGCATCGGCGGCAAGAACAGTCTTGACCTGCCCCAGGGCAAAAACCTGATCGGTAACTTCAAGCAGCCGACGGTGGTCCTGGCCGACGTGGCGACGCTCTCCACCCTGCCACCGGAAGAAATGCTCTCCGGGATGGCGGAAGTGATCAAGCACGGGCTGCTTGCCGATACCGACCTCCTGGAAAAAATCGAAGGCAGTACCTGGTCGCTGCAGGCAGGCTCTTTCTACTCTTCGCCGGTTGAGATCCAGACCCTGGTCGCCCAGGCCATTCAGGTAAAAATTTCTTTCGTCCAGAAAGATCCCTTCGACCTCGGCATCCGCTCCAATCTCAATCTGGGTCATACCTTTGCCCATGCCATTGAAAAGGTGAGTGAGAATAGTGTCCGGCACGGGGAGGCGGTGGCCATGGGGCTGGTTGCGGCAGCGGACCTGTCCATGCGCTTGGGCCATTGCTCCGGCCAGCTGAAAGATCGCATCGACCAGGTGGTCATGAAGGTCGGCCTGCCGAACCGGATCCCGGCGGAGTTTTCCCCGGAGGCGATACTCGAGGCCATGAGCCTGGATAAAAAGAGGGCGGCCAAGTCGCTTCGCCTGGTGCTGCCGGTGCAGGTAGGGCAGGTATTTATCGCCGACGATGTCTTGGGCAGCGAGATTCTCGACACCCTTTACGCCATGTCCGGCAACTAGAACAAGACAGAGGGGGGATGTTACGACTCGCCCATCAGCCGTGACATTTCACTCGTGGCCGCCAGTAGCGAGTCGACGAACTGGTCACACTGTTCGTCGCCGAATCTATGGACGGAGCCGACAATTGCCAGGGCTGCCACCACATTATGATCAATATCGAAGATCGGCGCGGCAATCGCCGCAGTGCCCATCTCGATACCCTTCTTGTTGATCGCATAGCCTTTCTCGCGGATTGCCAGGAGGTCCCTTTTTACTTCTTCCAGCTTGAGGGATGCTCCGGCGGAATCGGCATTTCCCGCCTCGGCCAGGACCTGCTCAATGAATGCATCCTCGGCGAAAGCGATCAGGGCCCGCCCACTGGCAGTAGGTGCAATAGCCATATTGTCTCCCTCGCTGATCGAATAGACCAGTCTCGATGATCCCAGTTCCCTGGCCATACACATGCACTGCATCCCGTCGAGGACAAAAAGGGCGGTGGATTCCCCGGTTTCAAGGCTCAGCCGCTTCATGAAGGGGTCGGCGATGGAGCGCAGGGAATTCGTGTTTTCATACACCTTGCCGAGCACCATCAGTTTCGGCCCGAGACGATAGTTCGACCGGGAGGTCTTCACCAGGTAGCCGGTAGCAATAAGGGTACCACAGAGCCGATGGACCCGGCTTTTGTATAAGCCGGTTTTTTCGCAGAGCTGATTCAGGGACAGCTCTGTCTTATTCTTACTGAAACAGTCAAGAATCCCCAGGGCCTTGGCCACTGAATCGACCAGCTGGGCTTCGGATTTCGGTTTGCTATTAGGTGCATTCATGTCTTCTTCCAGAGGCAATGATTGTACTCATCCGGCCGGGCAATTTCCGTTCCAGAATATTCTCCAGCCCGGCTACAGTAGCGCAAACACCATGGATGTCAATGCCTGTTGCTATGCCCATTTCAGAAAACATGTGTGCCGCGTCCTCCGTTGGGACATTGCCCGATGCCCCTTTAATAAACGGACAGCCCCCCAGTCCGCCGGCGCAGACGTCAAAGGTGCGGACCCCGGCGTTATAGCCGGCATACATATTGGCCAGGCCCAGTCCTCTGGTGTCGTGCAAATGCAGGGAAATACCGGTCTGCGGGAAAGCTTTTGCGACCTTGCCGACCAGGGACAGGACCGCCAGCGGGTTGGCCATGCCGGTAGAGTCGGCCAGGTTTACCTCCTGGGCACCCGCCTCGATTAACTTTTCCGCAGCGTGCAGGACTGTCGACTGTTCGATTTTCCCGTCATAGACACAACCGAAAGCAGACTGCAGGCCGGCCCTGATGGTCAGGCCGGATGCAACCGCATCCCGGATCAACAGGCTCATGGCCTTGAGGGCCTCGGCAGCTGACTTTCCGGCATTTTTCATACTGTGCGAATTGCTAACCGATACCGACATACTGACATGTTCGAGTGAGCAGGCAAGAGCCCTGTCCAGACCTTTGCCATTTAATATAAGGGCGGTGAGCTGCGGGCCCTGTTCGTCCTGCCGGCGAATGGCCGCTATCAATTCTGCGGTATCCGCCATCTGTGGCACCAGTTTCGGGTGAACGAAGGAGCCGATCTGGATACGCCGCACGCCCGAATTTTTCAAAGACCGGTATATCTCCAGCTTTTCTTCCAGGGAAAATATCCGTTGCTCAACCTGGAGACCGTCACGCAGGGTTTCATCTTCCAGTAAGACAGTGTTCACGGCTTGCATGATGTACTCCTTCCAATTGAGAGCAGTATATGCTTTCCCGGCTCTTTTATGCACTGGGAGAACTAAATTTTTCTTTACATAAAGGGGTAGCGGCTCAAGCGGTTTCAGGATGGCGCGAAAAGTCCGCAGATATACCTATATTCTTCCTGACGGAACAACATTATACATAACAGGATATATCGAACGAAGGCTTGCTGCAAGCGAAAAACGTCCAGTCATCAGGTGGTTTGTTAAAAATAGAACACCGTTCTGCTAGTCGACATAAAACCATTGACAACTGGCAGTCTGTAATTTATCCTTTCCTGTGAGACGGCGTTCTATTTTTATTGGTGGTTTTTGACTGCCGCCCGATTAATCAATTTCACGGGGATAACAGGTATGATGACGCAACAATTCTCTCTGGCCCATCTCACCGCGCTTGACTGCAACCCGACGGAACTGATAACTATCGCCGCCCGGGCAGGGTACGATTTTGTCAGTCTGCGCATGACGGCGGTGACTCCCGCCGAATCTCCGTACCCACTGATTGAAAATCGCCGGCTGATGCGGGAGACCAAGGCCCTTTTGAAGGAAACGGGACTGGGGGTCCTTGATGTGGAATTGGCTCGGCTTGATCCACAGACGGAACCTGAAACCTATCTCCCCTTGCTGGAGGCCGGCGGAGAACTGGGGGCGCGGGCTATAATCGCCCAACTGCCCGATCCGGACCGTCAACGGGCGACGGATCGATTTGCCAGACTTTGTGAGTTGGCCGCGCCGTTTAATCTGACAGTTGATCTCGAGTTCCCTTCCTGGACCGACACCCCGGATCTTAGGTCGGCAGTAGATGTCCTGCAGGCGGCAAACCAGCCGAACGCGGGGCTTCTGGTCGATACCCTGCATTTCGATCGCTCCTGTTCCAGCCTGACCGAGCTGAAAGAATTGCCGCATGACTGGTTTCACTTTCTCCACCTCTGTGATGCGCCTAAAGAACACCCGGCCACGGTCGAGGGTGTCATCCGCACGGCGCGGGAAGAAAGATTCTTCCCCGGCCAAGGGGGATTGAACCTGATGGATATCCTCGCCTGCGTCCCGCCCGTCCCTTACTCCCTAGAGATACCCAATACCAGGTTGATGAAGGAGCTGGGGCCGCAGGAGTATGTCCGCCGGGCTCTCGAAACCAGCAAAAAATATATAAAAGAAGAGACATCAGCCTTCTTGACCAGTTTGAACCATAAGATGCATTTCACCGACCAGAAAATTTCGTAACCGAAGAAAAAGGAGGCCTACCATGGCACGACCACTCTCTGAAGAAGAAAAACAATATGCCCAGGAATTACTCAACCGGGCAAGAATAGCTCAGCAGCAGATAGACCATCTCGATCAGGCCGCCATCGACCGGGCCATTCAGGCTGTCGCCTGGGCCACCGCCAATGAGGTAACCTTTACCAGGCTGGCCCGGATGGGGGTGGAAGAGAGCGGGCTTGGCGACTGGGAAGGACGGCCCAACAAGCGGTTTAAAATCAAAGGTGTGCTGCGCGACGCCCTCAGGCAGAGGAGTGTCGGCATCGTCGAGGAGATCCCGGAAAAAGGCTTGGTCAAATACGCCAAACCCGTCGGCGTAGTCGCTGCCCTGGTACCGACCACCAATCCAGCGCTGACTCCTCCGGGCATGGGCATTTATGCCCTGAAAGCAAAGAACGCGGTGGTCTTTTCCCCCCATCCGCGGGCGAAGAAGACGACCATTGAAACAGTCCGGGTAATGCGGGAGGCCCTGCGACGTATAGGTTTGCCTGAAGATCTCTATGTCTGTGCCGAAAAACCGTCCATCCCTCTGGCCCAGGAGCTGATGGCCATCTGCGACCTGACCATCGCCACCGGCGGTCCGGCCATGGCCAAGTCGGCCCACAGCTCAGGGAAACCGGCTTATGCCGCCGGTCAGGGCAATTCGACCATGGTCATCGACGAAACCGCCGATATCAAGGAAGCCGCCCATAATACCATGCTGAGCAAGATGTCCGATTTCGGCTCCGGCTGTTCTGCCGACGGCAACCTGATCGTCGAAGCGACAATTTACGACTCCTTTCTTGAGCAACTGCTGCAGGAAGGCGGCTATCTGGTTTCGGCCGAAGAGAAGGCGAATCTGGAGAAGGTGCTCTGGCAGGATGGCCACCGGACCATCGATACCATCGCCTGTCCGGCTAAAGTCATTGCCGAGAAAGCAGGTTTTTCCATTCCGGAAGGCAAAAAGTTTCTCGTCGTCCAGGAAGACAAAATCGGCAAGGAGCATCCCTTCTCCACCGAAAAACTCGGTACTCTTCTCTCCATTTTTAAATACAGCGGTTTTGAGAATGCGCTTGAGATGGTAAAGCAGGTGTACAATACTCAAGGCAAGGGACACTCCTGCGGCATCTACTCCTTTAACGACGAGCATATCCACCAGCTGGCCCTGACCGCTCCGGTCAGTCGGATGATGGTACGTCAGCCGCAGTCAAAGGCAAACGCCGGCAGTTTCACCAACGGCATGTCGATGACCTCGAGCATGGGCTGCGGGATCTGGGCGGCAAACATCACCAACGAGAATATCTCCCTGAAGCATTATCTGAACTATACCTGGGTTTCCCGGCCTATTCCCGAGGACAAGCCAAGCGACGAAGAGCTGTTCGGCGAATTTTACAATACGGAAACCTGGTAATCCCATCCTAGGAGAAGACTCACATGAAAGATCTCGTTTCTCACCAGCTGGTGAAATATCTGGAGAATCGCGGCGTTCGACATATCTTCGGACTCTGCGGTCATACCAATATCGCCGTGTTGTCCGCGCTCGAAAAAAGTTCCATCGAGTTCATCAATGTCCGTCATGAGCAGATAGCCGCCCATGCCGCCGATGGCTATGCGAGGGTAACCGGCAAGGCGGCGGTGGTTCTCAGCCATCTCGGTCCGGGGATGACCAATGCTGCCACGGGGGTGGCCAACGCCGCCCTCGACTGCATTCCCATGGTGGTGATCGCCGGCGATGTGCCCAGCCATTACTATGGCAAACATCCGCATCAGGAGGTCAACCTGCACGCCGACGGAGCGCAGTGGGAGATCTACCGGCCCTTCGTCAAACGCGCCTGGCGGGTTGAGCGGCCGGAACTCTTTCCGGAGATTATTGAAAAGGCTTTTCATCTGGCGGAAAGCGGTCAGCCCGGACCGGTGCTGGTCGATGTGCCGATGGATATCTTCTCCAAAGAGATCGATGTTGCCCTGTTCGATCGGCAGACGAAGAACGTTAAAACTTTTGAGCGGCCGGCAATGTCCGAAGCGGTTGCGGCGAAAATCGTCGATCGGCTGCTGGCGGCCAAGTCGCCGGTTATCTTTCTTGGCGGCGGGGTGGTGCTGGCCAGGGCGACCGACGAGCTGCGGCAGTTGGTCGAACAGCTCGGCCTGCCGGTGGCGCATAGTCTGATGGGCAAGGGCGCGCTGCCCGACGATCATCCCCTGACGCTCGGCATGACCGGCTTCTGGGGCACCCAGTACACCAATGATTCCTGCCGCAATGCCGATCTGATCCTCGGCCTCGGCACCCGATTCAAGGAGGCGGACTCCAGTTCCTGGTACCCGGAATATACTTTTCAGATTCCTGAGACCCGCCTGATCCAGATCGACATCGAAGCGAGCGAAATAGGCCGCAATTACCCGGTGGAAATGGGTGTGGTCGCCGACCTGAAAGAGGCCCTGGCCATGCTTGTTAAAGTAGCCAGAGAGCGCTGCCCGCAGGGGATCAAGCGGCCCGAGATTGAGGCAAGGATTGCTGGCGAACGCAAGATAGCCAAGGAAAAAAATAACGCCATGGAACAGAGCGACGCCTTTCCCATGATGCCGGAACGTATTCTTGCTGAGGTACGCGAAGTGCTGCCGCGGGATGCGATTATCACCACCGACGTCGGCTGGAATAAAAACGGGGTGGGGCAGCAGTTCCCAATCTATGAACCGGGCAGCATCCTCATTCCGGGCGGTTACGCTACCATGGGCTTTGGCGGCCCGGCGGCCATCGGAGCAAAGATTGCCGCCCCGGACAAGGTGGTTGTCGCCCTTATCGGCGACGGAGGCTTCGGCCAGAACCCGGCGCAACTGGCTACAGTCAGGCACGAGGGAGTCGCGGTGGTCTGGGTGATCATGAACAACAACGCCTTTGGCACCATCGCCGGGCTGGAAAAGGCCCATTATAAGACAACCTACGGGACGGTTTTCCAGAAGGACGGGGAGTCGACTTCACCCGATTATGCGGCGATTGCCCGAGCCTACGGCATTGAAGGGTTCAAGATCACCGCGGCGGCGGAGTTCAAACCGGCCCTGGAGAAAGCTATTGCGATGAACAAGCCGGTGGTGCTCGATGTGGCAATGATCAATAATCCGGTGCCAACCACCGGTCATTGGAATATTCTCGACATTTATTCGCCGGGAAAGAAGGTTTCCCATGTCAGCACTGATTGACGGGCTGACCGGCTGGAAGAGTTCAATTGACATGGGCAGGGCAAATCATTATGGTGTGCTGCCTGGTCAGTCAAAAGGGAGTTGCCAGACAGAGCCGGGAGCGTAAGTCTCCCGGCTCTGCCTTCCAGTGGAAAATAGGGAGCGCGGATCATCCCGCCATAGCCGGCATGCAAGTAATAATCACCATTATCCCGATTTTCCTGATCATCCTGCTCGGCTGGGTGGCAAGAAAAAGGGGTTTTATCACCCCCGACTTCCTGGAGCCGGCCAACAGGCTGGTCTATTATCTGTCCATCCCGGCCCTGATTTTCAGTTCCATTGCCAAGGCTTCCTTTCATGAACAGTTTGACGGGACGGTGCTTGGGCTGACCCTTCTCGCCGCCATCCTGGTCTACTCCGGCGCCGATATCCTGTCCCGGCTGCTGAAAATGGCTCCGGCCCGGGCAGGTGTCTTTGTCCAGAGTGCTGGCCACGGCAATCTCGGCTACATCGGCCTGCCGATTGCCCTCTATTATCTGGGGGAGGCCGGCCTGGTCAAGGCGGGGATTCTCTGTGGTTTTCTGATGATTTTGCAGAACCTGTTGTCGGTGGTCGCCCTGCAGCTCCACGATGGTTCGGGCAACAAGCTGCCTGGTTTTCGTTCGCTGGGCAGAAAACTGCTGGGCAACCCGGTAATTATGGGGGCCCTGGCGGGGATGGCAGTTTCTATCCTCGAAATTCCCATCCCCCAGGTCATCCAGCGCAGCCTGAATATCCTCGGCGGTCTGGCGCCGCCGATGGCCCTGCTGCTCATCGGCGCCTCGCTGTCCATAACGCTGATGCGCCAGCATCTGCGGCTGACCTTTGGAGCTGTCCTGCTGAAACTGGTTGTCCTGCCGGCGGTGGGCGTGCTGCTCTTTGTCGCATTTCATGTGCAGGTGGCCGATTATCTGCCGGCACTCATTTTGCTCTGCGCACCGACAGCCACCGTCACCTACGTCATGGCCAGGGAGATGCATGGCGATGGGGATTTTGCCGTGGCAACCATCTCCGCCGGAACCCTGCTCTCCTCGATAAGCTTCATGCTCTGGCTGACCTTTGCCTCGTACTTCGCCGGGTAAAATTTTATGTTGGATGATAAAACGGCAGCCGAACATCCTCGGCGCCCTGATCGGCATCACCGATGTGGTTCGGCCGAAATCGGTGATGGCCGCCATCGCCGATACAGTGGCCAGGGATCTTCTCTCTCTCCCACCGCCGCTTCATTTTAGTATTTCCTCATGTTGATATGCGTGATATTATGGCTGTTGCATTCTGCACAAACCATCGCGTAACCTGCGGCCCAAAGGGTTGCGGCCCTCTCGGTTTTTTATGGTGTCCGCCTGTCGGACCCAAAGCCCATCGATATAAAGGGATATCAATCATGCGACTTGTCAAAGATATCTGGAATTATTTCGGGCAATCCCAGTCCGTTTCCACCCGACTACTGCATTTTTCGGTGATCCTGCTGGTGGCAGGCCAGTTTCTCACCAGTGAGCTGGTGGATCTCAAACATGCCAGCCATGCCGGCCAATCGATCGCTTTTAGTTTCGGCACATGGGCCCATATCCTTCCCGGGCTGCTGCTTGCGGTTATCGCGATGATTTTCGTCGTCAGCGAGTTGTCCCGCCATGGGCTGAAATATTTTTTTCCTTATCTGTTCGGCGATCTGGCTCAAGTGAAGACGGATCTGCAAACCCTTGTCGCCCGTAACTTGCCAGAAGTCGCCCCCGGCGGTCTGGCGGCCGTCGTCCAGGGGCTTGGCCTTCTGGCTCTGGGGCTGACCCTTATCTCCGGCCTGACCTGGTTTTACCTGGTTCAAAGCGGGTCCGGTCTGGCCCATGCGGCAATTGAGGTGCATGAAGCTTTGACCGGGCTGGTCGTAGCCTATCTTATCGGCCACGGCGGCATGGGTGCGGTCCACTTTTTTCTGTGGCTCCGTTCAGGGGCGAGATAAACCAAGCAGACGGTATCTTGTCCGACGGGATTCGCACCCGTCAGCAGTCTGATTTCTTTTTTAGGAGCAAATCGATTCGGAAAAGGATCTTTTGCCCTGCAGATAGGCGACGATTCCGCCGTGATCCAGGATTTGACTGATAAACGGCGGCAGGGGGTCTATCCTGTACTGCTGTTTCGTGGTCAGGTTGACCAGGTGATCTTTTTCTATCCTCAGGATATCCAGTTCTTTTATTTCGCCGGCATCGGGGCAGACGATCAGCCGGAGTCCCATGTTGATGGCATTGCGATAAAATATCCGGGCAAAACCCGTGGCGACGACCGCTGCAACACCGCGGTGTTTCAACACGGCAGGGGCCTGCTCCCGGGAAGAGCCGCAACCGAAATTTTCTTTTCCGACAATGATATCGCCGCGATCGAAATTGTTGATAAAATTGTCATGATTTTCAAAGGCGTAGCCGGCCATGGCCGGAATTGTCGGCAAGGTGAGGTGGTGCGCGCCGATGATCTGGTCCGTATCGACATTTTTGCCAAATTTTATGACTTTTCCCTGTATCATTATCTTGTCCTCCGTGGATCGGTGATGGTGCCGGTGAGGGCTGAAGCCGCGACCACCGCCGGGCTTGCCAGGTAGATTTCACTGTCGGGGCTGCCCACCCTGGCCCGAAAGTTTCTATTTGCCGTAGTCAGGAGTTTTTCACCTTTGCCAAGAATGCCCCCGGATCCGCCGAAACAGGCACTGCATCCGGGAGTGCCGATCATGGCGCCGCTGTCGATAAAGGTAGTGATCAAACCGGATGCCATGGCCTGCAGATAGATATCCCGGGAGGCCGGAGTGACCAGGAGGCGCACATTGTCGGCAATTTTACGGCCCTTAAGGATTGCAGCCGCTGCCTCCAGGTCTTCGTATCTGCCATTGGTGCAGGCGCCCAGGAAAAATTCGTTGATCGGTACGCCGGCAAAAGAGCTGATGTCGCCGACGTTATCGACGCTATGGGGATAGGCGATCTGGGGTGCCAGAGTGCTGACATCATATTCACAGGTCCGCTGGTATTCGGCATCCTCATCATCGTCAAAAACCGTATACTCCGGCCGCCCCGCCTGGTTCAGATAGATATCCGTCCCGGCGTCCGGCTGGATATAGGCAAATTTGGCTCCGGCCTCGATGGCCATATTGGTTACGGTCATGCGCTCGGAGATGCTCAGCGCCCGGATAGCCGGTCCGGTGAAGCAGAGGGCCTTGTAGGCAGCGCCTTCGGCGGTCAGGTCGCCGATGATCTTCAGAATCAGATCCTTTGCCTGAACATGGGCCGGCCACTCTCCGGTGACCGCAATTCTCACGGCCTCCGGCACCTTCATCCAGCTTCGACCCTCCTGCCAGGCCACTGCAATGTCGGTTGACCCCATGCCCGTCGCCAGTGCCCCCAGCGCCCCATAGGTGCATGTATGGGAATCGGCGCCGATGATCAGTTGGCCCGGTCGCACATGGTATTCCATCATCAACTGATGACAGACGCCGATACCGTCATAGACGAAGCGCAAGCCCTGCTCCTTGGCAAAGGCCCGCATCTTGTTATGGGAATCCGCCGCATCAATGGAACTGCTCGGGGTATAATGATCCATGACCAGGATGACCCTCTCTGAATCGAATACCCGCTCTGCCTGCAGCTGCTCTTTGAAGATATCGATGGCCAGGCAGGTGGTGGCGTCATTGGCCATCACATAATCCAGCTCCACTTCGATAATCTGCCCCGGCTTGACCAAGGTGGTTGTACTGTGTGCCGCAAGTATTTTTTCAATCACATTCATCCCGTCCTCCTCCTTTTTTCAGATGAGTATTCGTGTTACGTGGAGACCAAGAAAATTGGCCATTCGAGTTTGCCCTTGCATATCTACCGCAGATCGTGGCATAAATAAAATACCGATATTTCATTAGTCCTATAACCTATGGTTATGTCATGATCGATGCAGAGTTGTACAGGGTGTTCCATATGGTCGCTGCCTGCGGCAATATTACCGAGGCTGCGGGCCAGTTGTTCGTCAGCCAGCCGGCGGTCAGCAAGTCCATAAAAAAACTGGAGGATCTGACCGGCTGCACACTCTTTATCCGGAACTCAAAGGGAGTGCGGCTGACCACTGAAGGGGCACTCCTCTATGACTATGTGAAAATCGGTTTTGAACATCTGCAGAATGGCGAGCGGGTTTTGCAAAAGATCAGGAACAGGAGCCAGGGGTTGGTCAAGGTTGGTATCAGCAATAGTCTCTGTAAATACTATTTCATTGCCTATCTGGAAGCCTTCCACCAGAAGTATCCGGGCATCAGGATCACCATCGTCAACCGCACTTCCCCCGAGACTCTCCGTCTGTTGGAACAGGGGCTGATTGATTTCGGGATCATCAGTATTCCCCGAAAGAGGTCAAGTTTTACCTACCATGAACTGTTGACCGTCCAGGATGTTTTCGTTGCCAGTCGAGACTATCCCCACCTTCAGGGCCGGGTCAGCCTAGAGACTCTCTGCCGATATCCCCTGATGATGCTGGAAAAAGACAATGTCACCCGCAGCTATATCGATGACTACCTGGCAAAACATCAGGTTGTCTTGCAGCCGGAAATCGAGATCGGCAGCCTGGAGTTTCTAGTGGAATTTGCCAGGATCGGGCTAGGCGTAGCCCTGGTGATCAGAAATTTTATTACAGAAGAACTCAGTCAGGGCCTGCTGCGGGAAATTCATGTAACACCGGCCATGCCATCCAGAAAAATCGGCATCGTCATGCCCGGCAACCTGCCGCTTTCCATCGCCGCCGGAACCTTTATCGATTTTATCCGAAGTTCCTGATTTGGCACACGGTGCTGTATCATAGCTACTGCACCATAATTATCTTTGTTTATTCTTTTCAATCGATTCGGCATTCATCGGCATTAGTCAAGTAGTTCTCTACAGAACTGATGATTCAGGACAGCATCACAACTGAAGACCTCTTTCTTTTAAGATATGTATATTCAAACCATTATTTTCCAAAAGTCTCATAATCTTGTTGCGAGGAATAATGTTGGAAATAAAGAGGAAACCGATCAAAACAAGAAAGAAAATCTGGGATATCCGCTCACCACCGATGCGGGCAGAGTAGGCTAAAGGCAGAAAAAGAACCCCCATATAGAGGGTTCTTTCATAAGCGGTTTTCAACAACAGTTGAAGCTCGGCGAAATCTTTGTCGTCAAGCTCGACAAAATCAGATTTTGTCAGCCTGGAGAGTTGTTTTCTCCTTTGCTGGAACAAGAATATAATAGCACATCCGCTTACTGCAAAAATAATGGACGTTATGGAAATCATCGTGTCTCCAGGCTGATATGCTTATCGATTGAAACCAATTAATTGATGGCAGCACCCGCGAGAGCAGCCATATTGGGAATCTCCATTCCATGATGGAAGAGATACGCCACAATGATTGCAACCGGGATAATAAAAAAGGTCAGCGCGACAAAATAAACCCAAACCATCTTGCCGAACTGGGCTTCCGCCAATTTCTTGAAATCGGTGATGATGCCAAGGCTCATAAAAGTCAGCATGAAGAAGAGCTTTCTCATTCCCCCTTCAACTGATACGGCTCCAACTTTGGCGGCCTTTAAAAGGGCGAGGCCATCCGATGTCGCCCCCGCTTGACCGGGACCAAAGAAGATTCCAAGATAGACAAACCACGCGGCAAAATAACCGAGTACGAATTTGGGAAATCTGAACCAGACCTCCGAGAAGGGTACCTTGTCCCCTTCATGTTTTTCAATCTTGTAGACCCATACTATTGCAAGGATAAAGGCCCAGAGACCGATAAACATATCTATCCAGATTTTCGTCATTACCGCTGATGTGGTGATAACACCACTCATCCAAACTGTCTTGCCTCCTGAATCCTGCTCGATTTTTGTGCGCATGAACTCATCGAGCAGCTCACCAGCCGCAGCATCGGCACCATCCGTCTTCACCGCCATCCCCATTGCGGCACCTGCCACCAGCGGATCATTCGGCCCGGGCCAGACATGAGTAAACACTCCGGGGAGGACCACGAGTTCTATAACCGCATAAACGACAACCAATGCTGAAACCATGATTGAAACAACCGGCTTGGCCCGGACGGCACCACCGGTGGCGACCGCAGCGGAAACTCCGCAGATAGAGATTGCAGAGGCGAGCACGGCTGCGGTTTTCCGGGGAAGTTTGAACAAAAGCCTTGAGATTGAATAAACTCCAGGCCAGAAAATGAGATATGCAACAATCGTTGCGGCTGCACCGGCAATAAAAAGATCAAGGGTCAGGTTTGCCATCTGATGGCCAATTTCCGCCCCTTTAGCGCCAAGTTTTGAGCCTGTGAGAACGGCCTTAATAGGTAAATATCCAACCTTCACGCCAAGAAAAACAATAGCGGTCTTGATAAACCATTCCGGCTTGGCCGCGACACTTAAATAATTAGCTAACGGTTTGAAAAAATTTCCGATTATTAAACCAACAAGGAGCGCAAGAATAAACGAGGCCCCCCCTCCCAGTGAAAGTGTTACCATGTCCGGGAAATGCCCTTTTTTCAAATCAACAATGGATGCGGCAAAAAAAGCATTGTGACCAATGAACCACACCAGGTAGGTGAGAAAAAAGATAACAGTCCAACCGATAAAAAATCGTTTGACTTCCCATTTCTGGAAATACGCGCCAACTACCGTCGCAATCGTAAACACAATATAGGTGACAAATATCGACCCGAAAATACCAAGTCCTTTGTAAGCTGCTCCATAGGCATGAAATGATTTATCAATGGTAGAAATTTTTTTAACCACCGCCCCGTCCGGAAGGTTCATCACCCACATACGAGGGTAGGCGACCCATCCCACCAGATCAACTCCGGTCATACTCAAAAGGCCAAGTGCAAAAAAGGTCAGTCCCAACCAGACTGCCCACCAGTCCTCAGTTGTTGCCATGCCTGAATACCAGGCTCTTTGCGTTTTTGCCATTTTTTGCTCCTTAATATCGCAGTGGAAGTTCGAGAATCCTGTTGAAGTAATGATTCATGTACGGCCTTATCCAGTCCGGAATCATTTCATTATCGCTTGTCATGAAAACTTCAATGGGCTCTTCCATCCATTGAGGCTGCAAAGCTGACTCAAGCTTTACATCAAGCTCATCCAGAGATTCAGCCGAGATAGTCAACGTATCGTTAGACAATATCCAGTACTTCCCATCATGACCGAGAACCATCTCAATCATTTTCTTCTTCTGACTGACATATCTCATTCCGGACACCTCCGTGCTAGTGAAAAACGGAAGTGGAAACAAGCATCAAACCTACAATAAGAGCAATTGCAGCGGCAATAAACGAACCTAGGACAAGCTGCGTCTCCGCTTTATCCCAGGGTTCCGCCCCTTCTAAGACACTTGATGTATCGAGATCCTCAACTGACAGCGAACCGTTCTGTTGTGTCCTTTCCTGTTTTTTTTCAGTCATATTACCCCCTAAGTTAAAAAAGTTGGTTGGAATAAATGGATCTGATCAGAGAGAAAACGCCAGCGAGAATAGGGTGTGAAAAGATAAAAAAGATATGGTTCAGTTCCAAATTCATACGACGTTCTCCCCCGCTACCTCAACAGGTCGAAGGTAAACAAGAAATCAACTTGTCTTAGGTAGCAGTACGATTACTTCGAAACACTATGAAAATATGAAAGACCACACTTTAGTATATACCTAGGCAATTACTAAATGCAACTGTTTCTCAGGCACAGACAGGTGAGGTTGTAAGTTGTCGCTTTTGCCTGGTATCAGGATCACCATCGCCAACCGTACTTCCCCTGAATCTGAGCGTCTGTTCGAATAGGGGCTTATTGATTTTAGGATCATCAGTATTCCCCGAAGGAGATCAAGGTTCGCCTACCATGAACTATTGACCGTCAAAGATGTTTTCTTCGCCGCTCAGAACTATCCCCATCTCCATGGTCAATCCAGCCTTGAAACCCTGTGCCGATATCCCCTGATGATGCGTGAAAAGGAATATGTTACGGCTATGGAGCAAGGATGACTTGTGCACTCAACAAGTATCTTTGTTACGTGGAGTCTGAAAGCATCTTGATTTCTCACTATGCATATGAAATTGAGACTGCCGTTGGATATTTCAATCTTCTCTCTCCCCTGAGTGAAGAATAATCCAATCAAAAATCCAAAGGACTCTTTATGTATTCAGTCTTCAGCAACCTGGCATCTTCACTTTTAGCAAAAAGGTGATAGACATTGAGGTGCCGTTTCCACCATGCGAAAGAAGAAGGGGGCACCCATTAAAAGGTCCCTTTTTCGGTGTTGCAAGTTTATCGTCTATGTTGTGGAAATGTTCCTCACGGAAAAAACAAATTGACAAGCAAGACGACCGGTCGTATAGATATAAACATGGCAAGACAAAGACAAAGTGAAAATACACGCCAACGTCTCCTGGAGGCAGGCGTCTCCGCCTTCCTGGAGCATGGCTATCACGGCACGGGCATCAAAGAGGTGCTCGACCGGGTACAGGTACCGAAGGGTTCTTTTTACAATTATTTCAAGAGCAAGGAGGATTTCGTCGCCGAGGCCATTCAACATTACGGCAACTGTTTTGCCGGTAAAATGACCAAGGCCTTAACCGAGGCTGCGGATCCGATTTCCGGTTTGCGCGCCTTCTTCAAGTCTTTGATGGCTGACTTTGAGGCCGCGGATTACGTCGGCGGCTGTCTGGTTGCCAACCTCGGCGGGGAAATTGAAGGCAGCAGGATTTCCCGCGAGATACTTGCCCAAACATTTCGCGCCTGGCGCAATAGTACCAGGGATGTACTGCTCGAAGGTCAGCAACTTGGCCTTATCCGCAGCGATATCAGTGCAGGCGAACTTGCCGACCTGCTCACGGAAGCGTGGGAGGGTGCGGTGATTCGAATGAAACTTGAGCGGTCCCTGGCACCTCTGCAACGGGTCGTGGATCGGCTGGTCGATGATTACTTCAAGCCATAAGTAAATTTTTTTTCGGCTCATTAAAAGACGACCGGTCATATATTAATCATAAATACCTATTATATAAGGAGTAATACCATGAACAAGCAAACTCAAACCACGATAATCACCGGTTCTTCCAGCGGCATAGGCCTGAATATTGCCCGCTCCTTTCTGCAAAGAGGCGGCAATGTGGTCATCAACGGCCGCAATGCGGAAAAACTTACCGCCGTAGCAGCGGAGCTTGGCGCCGAACAAAGGGTAGCCTCTGTGGTGGGTAATATCGGTGACAGGAATACAGGGGAAACCTTGGTGCGCGTTGCCGTCGAGCGTTTCGGCCGGATTGATGTCCTGGTCAACAACGCCGGAACCTTTGGCGCAAAACCTTTTATCGATGTGACCGAAGAGGAACTCGACGGGTATCTGCACGGCAATCTGCGCGGCACCTATCTGACCACACAGGCGGTGGTAAGGCAGATGAAACGGCAGGGCAGGGGGGGCTCCATCGTCAATATCGGCACAGTACTCATCAATCACGCCATCGGCAGCTTCCCGGCATCGGCCCCTCTGGTCAGCAAAGGTGGAATCCATGCCCTGACCAACAGTCTCGCCGCGGAACTGGCAGCAGACGGCATCCGGGTCAACATGGTCGCGCCGGGCGTGGTGCGCACCCCGCTGCATGCAAATGTCGATGTCGATTCTTTCAGCGGCGTGGCTCTGTTGAATCGTGTCGGAGAAGCCAGCGAAATCACCGAGGCGGTTCTTTACCTCACTGACGCTGAGTTCGTTACCGGCCATATCCTTCCCGTCGATGGCGGTTTTATCGCCGGCCGTGCTTGAGTTCGGCTGGGCAATCGTTAAAGAAGGAGGAGTACAAAGCGATGACGAACAAACTCACCGATGAACTAGCGGCCATCAGCCATCTGCTTGGCAACTACTATGATGGCCTGTACCACGGCGATGTTTCGATGCTGCAACGGGTCTTCCACCCGGACGCACGATATGTGACCGCATCGAACGGAGAGCTGTTGCAACTGGATATGGCATCATACCTGCCCCTTGTTGCAGCCCGGAAATCGCCTAAGCAACTGAAAGAGCCGTACGGCTATATTGTCGACTCAGTCGATCTGGCCGGAACGACAACAGCCATGGTTCGGATGCGCTCGTCGATGCTGCTGAAACATTTCATTGATTTTTTGTCGTTGATTAAAATTGACGGCAGGTGGTGCATTATCAGCAAAGTGTTCCATTACGAGATGCGGGAACCAAATCAAATTCAATGAGGACAATGACATGCCCTATGTAAACATAAAAATTACCCGGGAAGGCGGCACGACCGCCGACCAGAAAGCCGCTCTCATCAAAGGCGTCACCGACCTGCTGGTCACCGTGCTCGATAAATCATCGGCCACGACTGTCGTGGTAATTGATGAAGTTGCGGTGGAAAACTGGGGCATTGGCGGGCTGCCGGTCAGGGAATATCGCCAAAAAAAACCAATAAACCCAAACTAAAATGGGATTGAAGCTGTCTAAGACCGGTAAGATCAAACAGCTTCGATCCCTCAATTTTCCAGGCTCGCCATGACCCGACACCCTGGTACTCCCACTGCAAATGAGGTGGATCATGACTACTATAGACAGTTCACAGGATACAACAGTATTTTCAAGGAAAAACAAAACGATGCATAAATCTCTGCAGGTAGATGGACTGGACATCTTCTATCGTGAGGCCGGTCCCGAAGGTGCACCGACACTGCTCCTGCTGCATGGCTTTCCGACCTCCTCACATATGTTTCGCAATCTCATTCCCCTGCTTGCCGATCGATTTCACCTGATTGCCCCTGATTATCCGGGATTCGGCTATAGTTCCATGCCTTCCCCGGAGCAATTCGACTACACCTTCGACCGGCTGGCGGAGGTTATCGACCAGTTTATCACGGCATTGGGCATGGATAAATACAGCCTTTATGTGCAGGATTACGGAGCCCCGGTGGGCTTTAGAATTGCAACCTGGCATCCGGAACGGATAGAGGCATTGATAGTGCAGAACGGCAATGCCTACGACGAGGGGTTGGACAACGGCTTTTGGGAGCCGTTAAAGGCATATTGGCGGGATAAAAGCGAGCTTCATGCCGAACCGCTACGGGGTTTTCTGGCCTTGGATGCGGTCAAATGGCAGTATACGGACGGGGTGCGGGATGTCGAGGTGATCAGTCCGGACAACTGGATTGTCGACCAGACCCTGCTCGACCGTCCCGGCAACAAAGAGATCCAGTTGCAACTCTTCTACTCGTACGGTTCCAATCCGCCGTTGTACCCGGAGTGGCAGGCATTTTTCAGGGAATTTCAGCCGCCGACCCTCATCGTCTGGGGCAAAAACGACCAGATCTTTCCAGCAGCAGGCGCCTATCCCTATGCCCGCGATCTCAAAAATATTTCTCTTCACCTGCTCGACACGGGACATTTTGCCCTGGAAGAGGACGGCCAGTTGATTGCCGACTATATCGTCGATTTCTTTGCCGAACGGGTTACGCCCCGATAACGCTAAAGGCAGCCGGTAAAATTGCTCTTAAGCCCATGTGCTCTCATAGAAAAAGGCAGCCCGGGAAGCCCCGGGGCTGCCTTATGTTCTTTTGTTTTGCGACGACGATTACTTAGCTTATATCAAGTTGATGGCTGAATGGTGACGTAGGTATACTATCGAGATCCGGGCCTGATGCCTGATGCCGAATCATGTCCACCTTATCGCCGTGCCGCCCACTGAAGAGTCTCTTTCTCGTGCCATCGGCGAAGCTCATCGTTGTTATACCCGGCGGATCAATTTTCGTGAAAATTCCTCACCCAGCCTGCATAGGTTTTTAACGTAGTCGGCGAATAATGACGAACACGAAGTTGTTCTGTGATTCCGTTATGACTCCTGTCCAGTCAGCACCCTTTGTCTTGAGTGGTTTTTTTCTGGTTGCGGTTTCACCGTATTGCGGGGAAACTTCTCCTAACATTTTGTATTCTTGACGAGCGTCACTGATTGTGTTAGGTGAAACATTAACACCGCGGCCCGTTGTGTCTTTATGGCTAATGACCTGTTTCAGCTGTGATAAATAAATGCATGCAAAGTACAATTGAATAGCCTGCTTAACCTGCTTTTGCTGTTGTAAAGACTGTTTCTTTTGATCGAGCTTTTTTAGAAAGGCAGACAAGCTCTCATCCGTTCTTTGTTTGAAGTGATACCTTGGCAAAAATCAAGACAATATCGTATCCATTTCAAGCAATGCAGGTGTTACCCGGCAGGAATACCCTGTTGACTGATATAAGTAATGAATGGGGTGAAAAGCAGAGCAGGGATTTGCCGCATGAATGATATCCGGCTAACTTGATATCCAGTAAATCTTGCATGATATATGACAGAAAACAGGATAACTAATTGATTTCGCGTTATTAATATCTTGCTCTGATTTGGCGATTTAAGGAAACCAGAGAATTGCGGAGTTGATCAACTCCGCGATTAAGCTAAAAAAACAGAATCATCTTATAAAAGATGGAGTCCGGAATGAGTACTTTAAGGCTATACTTAAAGATAGAACAGGAGATCATATTGATCTGTGGAATAAAAACAAAATCACAAGTAGTGGGATGTTCATGAGGGATGTTTATGAATTCTTTGTAGTTTTGTCGGATCTAAACAAAAGCAAGGGAATATGGTTTTGGGAGGTAAAATAATTCACAATGAAACTTAAAACTATTGTTCTGAACACCTTGTTTGTCGTCATTAGTTCTGCATTAAATTTAGGGATATTTTTTGTAGCTTACAGAAAACTAACTTTTCCTTTCTTACATGAATCTCAGAGAATGGATAACGCACCTTTGATATTTTCTTATGTTGTTCCTAGCTTTATACTTGTATCAATATTTATGCTGGTGCTGGTGCATTTAGTAAATATAGGGAAAGGGAACAGGACTCGTTTCCATGGCATATCTACAGGAAAGTAAACTTGTAATAACAATATCATATATAATATGAACAGGGAGATGGGGACGGAGACGGGGACAGATTTAATTTATAACGGTAATCAGAGCTCAAGTGCTCCATTATCGCCGCAATCTTGCCTGACACCCCGGCCGTTGGCATGATGAATCAGATAATTATTGTTGGAAATTCCGGCTCTGGAAAAACCTGGCTGGGTGAGAGGACGGCACGTCTCCTTGGAATCCGCCATATCGCATTGGACGCCATCTTTTGGGAAACCGGTGGTTACAGTCGCAAGAGAGATGCCCACCAGGTCCAAGCCGACCTTCAGGAAATTCAAAAATCCGTCACCTGGCTCGTGGAAGGTGTATTTGGGCATCTGCTTGATGTGCTTATGGCTTTTGCGGACACTCTGATTTATATGGATCTACCATGGGGGGAGCGTAAAACAAACCTCTTACATCGAGGGCCGGAAAGTTCCGGACAGCTGGACCCAAAGAAAGCGGAAGTGAATTTCCATGCAATGCTTGAATGGGCCGAGGCATATGAAACGCGTGATAGCAAAGCCTCCAAGACGTATCATGACTTCTTATTCGCTCGTTTTTCCGGAGACAAATATAGAATTTGCAGTCGTGATGATGCCGAGCAGCTACTTAAAAGGTTGTCAGCCAAGGCATTCAGCGGATCGTAAAAGGCGCGCGCCTGCTGATGCCGGTCGTTCGTTTTAAATAAGGTGCTATGAAGAAATATCCATTGATTATACTTTCTTTTCTTCTTGTCATGGTCGGCTGTGGCAATCCATCGGCAGATCAACTCCGTGATGGAGATATTATTTTCCAAACGTCTCAATCAAGTCAAAGTGCTGCAATTCAATTGGCAACGCACTCAAAATATAGCCATATGGGAATGATATTTTTGCAGAATGGCAGACCGTATGTATTTGAAGCTATCCGAACAGTACAATTTACGCCCTTGGATCAATGGATCGATAGAGGGAAGAATGGGAAATATATAATAAAACGTCTTCAAAACGCTAATAGTTTAATAACTCCACAATCAATCGAAAAGCTCAAAGCTGTCGCATCAACGTTCAAAGGGAAACCATACGATCTTACTTTTGAATGGTCTGACGACTCCATTTATTGTTCCGAGCTTGTTTGGAAAATCTATGAACGTGGAATTGGTATTCAAATAGGTCATCTAAAAAAGTTGCGAGACTTTGATTTATCAAATGCCACCGTAAGAAATAAAATGAAAGAACGGTATGGTGATAAAATTCCTATGGATGAAACTGTCGTTTCTCCGGGGGACATGTTTTCATCGAAACTCTTGCAAGTCGTTATAGAAAATTAAAAAGAAACGAACCACCGGATGAACTTGACCGGGCAAAACGACGCGCCTGGCAAGTTACTCGCGTTGTGCGTTTATGATGAGAGTATCGAAGATGGATGATTTTCCAGAATTTATGAAGGAATCTGATAATTCAATAGTCTCAAGCCAACAATCCAGTGGAGTTAAAGGTTGGGTTTATGATGGGGTCGGTGGGAAACAGATGGCCTACTGGATTTGCGAAACAGATGGGATATCTGAAGAACACGTTCATGAATTTGATGAATATTTTACTGTCGTCCAGGGTACCTATACCTTGATAATTGATGGACAGCGAATAGAAATTTGCAGAGGGGATGAATATCTCATTCCCCAAAATGTCCCTCATGCAGGGGAGTTTATGGCTGGTACCAGAACCATCCATTGTTTTGGTGGAAGACGAGCTGAGCGCGCATAACCACCGCATAGACAGCAGATCGGGTAAGGGGCAGGGTGGACAATTGGACATTACTCAAAAAGACACAACTATATGATACGACAATCAAACATTTAATTGTCAAGCATGACCCCGATCCACACGGCGCTGGTTAGCTTGGCGATTGTGCAGCCTAGACAAATTTTCTTATTACGGTAACGTCAATGACAAATCCTACTCCCGATCAACAATTTGACCAGCTTTTGTCTGCTCGCCAAGAATTGGACAAGGAGCGAGCACATCGGCGCGAAAAGGTATGGAAAATCTTCTCCTGGGCAGGGACGCTACTAGTAGCAATCATCGGTGGTACAGTCGCACTGAAAACTGATCCTGAAAACGGATTTACATTCTCATGGTGGCTGCGGGGTGTTTTAATTGCATCGATTGTATTCCTGATGGCATATGCCGGTTTGTGGATAAGACAAAACCTAGCCATAGAAGATACAACACAACAAGCTATAGATGAATGCGATCAAAGACTCGGTATCAAGCATGTAATTCCAAGTACTAAGCCCAGGTTTGGATATATAGCTGCATTGGTAATGCTTGCAATCGCGGCCATAGTTGCGGTTGTCGTTGATGTATGAGATGAAACAGCTGCATAACGAGCTAGCTGAGGTGTTCTGTCAAGAAATTCTATCACTGTCTACGTAGCTTTCAATACCTTATCATCAGAGTTATCAATACTGCCTGCCTCAAGATTTCCACCCCAAGCAGCTTTTCAGGGTATTGCCATATAGTCGAACAAATCTGAGCCGTTTCTTTACAACGCTTGGATGTAAACGAGTTCCCCATGGGCTACTCACTCATTCCAATAACGAAAGAGTATCCTTGTCCATTTATAGGCCGAGGCTCTCGTGGCTGTATTGTGGCTTTTCCCGCTATCATGATACAGAGTAGCTGTTTACGGAAAGCTGCGTACAGCTGAAATTGGCTGGGATTTGAGTAATCAATTTCGATCGCGAGGGAGAAGCCAGCAAAAGGCATAGTAGGTGTCGCCATGTTTTTCATGGTTGGCGACGAACCCGGCGAAGAGAAAAGCGGGGGAAGTCTTACCCACCGAAGGCCTGAACGGTTCCCATACCAAGGCCGATCATCGTGAGATGGGATATTTTGACAAGGACCATTTAAGCAAAACAGGACTTATCAAAGTGGTGATGAAAACCATCAAAATGAGAGATGAAATCTGATTTTCAGTAAGCAATGGCTGCAGGATCTGTCCTTCTGCAATGAGATCGCCGCTCAGCTTGATTACAATACCGATGACCACCAGTTCCACCGCACCACGCCCGTTCATGCCAATTCCAATCGTCAGCGACTCGATTGTTCCAAGGCCGGACATTTTTGCCCCAAGACCACAACCGACAAATTTTCCAATGAATGCCGCTAGGATCAAAGACATGGTGAATATCAGAGATTGAAAATCCCACTCCAGTTTCACATGGAATGCAAGGGTGGTAAAAAAGATAGGTAAAAGAAAACCGAAGCTCAAGCCGTAGAATCTTTCTTTTATGACTTGAAAAATCTTTTCATCGATAATTTCTTTCCGCACTAACTGACCGGCAAGGAACGCGCCGATAATTAAGTGCAGTCCTGCCTGTTCCGCAATATAGGCCATAATCAGGGCGGAAATTATTGCAAAGGTAAAACCCTTGCCTTCGAAGTCATCCAGTCTTTTCGTAATATGAGGAATTACGAAATGACCTATCAAGATGGTGAAACCAAAAAAAACAGATACCTTCGTCAGTATGAAAAAAATTCCGGCAATATGAACCTCCCCGCCTTTTGCAAGGCCAAGAAGAACAGATAAACAAATCAGTGAGATAATATCGTCAAAGAGAGCTGCGCCGATGATGACATGACCAACAACTGTTTTATGTATTTGCATATTTTGCAGGATAGCAGCCTGGACGGCAATAGCTGTAACGGAAAGGATCATCCCGACAAATAGTGACTGAAATGGTGTGGCACCCATTAGTTTTGCAGCAAAGAAACCCAAGGCAAATGAAAAGACAAACCCACCAACAGCCACCATTACAGAAGGCAGGAGGTGGCCAAGAAGTTCTTTGGGGTCCATCTCCAGCCCTATATAATACATAACAAAAAAAACGCCCAACTCGGCCAGAAAATCCAGGGATGGCGATGGGGCAATAATATTCAACAACGGCGGCCCTAAGATAAAGCCAACCACCAATCCGCCAAGGATACTCGGCAGACCAATCCTGCTGAGAAGAGCGCTAAAGGCCCATGCAGTCGAAAGAATCAAGAGCAGCGTTATTATGAAATGTTCATTCATGTTATCAGAGAGGGCAAGTATTATTCGGAGGATGTTCCGGCATATAAAGTGCTGCCAAAAATGTGAGTTCAGGTCTTACAATTTATTTTATAGCCCCCGAAGGATTCTATTGGTTCATCTGATCGTTAGTCTTCTTCACCCGCGGTTAGAGTACTATACTAAGCATCACCCGAGTGAAAAGAGTGAATAATTGCAGTGAAACGATCAATTGTTCAAAAATCAAGCTGAGTAACAGTAAACTGATGCGCCACGGCTGAGTTGCCCCGAAAGAAGCTATACAAGAGCAAAACCCCTTTGTGCTGAGCCAATACCTCCGGAGTTGGTGGAACTACTGCCGACTCGCGCAAAGCACCAATCGGTTTCGATCGCTTCATGATTGGATCATGTGGCGACTGCGGACGATTCTCCGGAAAAAGTGGAAGAATCAGGGAACTGCGGGAAAGAGGGATTTCTCATCGGCTTGCGGTAAGTGTCGGCAATGCCCGTAAGGGTATATGGCGGACGAGCAAGGTTCAGTTGATGTTAATTGCGTTGCCGAGTGCATATTTTCGTCGAAACATGAACCTTTTTCTCGCACCTAGCACTGCCAAAGAAACTTAGCAGAACCGTTACATCTGCAATCAAATAGGTATGCACATCCACCACCGCCAAAATTCATTTCCGTTTCCCAGTTTGGCCCCTGCTCAAGCTGAGCAACAAATCTCATCTTGTTGCCACATCCTGCACAAGTTGGTGTTTCGTCATTTTGAAGCCATTGAGGTTCACCATAGACCTGACCAAGAACCTGTCTCATACCAAGACCAGATTCCTCTTTCCACTTAAGTCGAGCTTCATCATAGTCTTCTGCATCTATCTCAACGATTTTGGCACCATGCTCACAGTTACGAACGACTTCTCCATTAGTAGGTGCTGAAGCGCAATTCAGACAAGAGGAATCTGTGATTAGTACAGTATTCGCTCCGGACTCAGAGTCCCATTCATTGCAGCAACCAGGATTGTTTTGGCACATGAAAATCTGTTCAAGACCAATATCGGTCGCAATCCTTCCAAGATATTGCATTGGTAATTGACACGATTTACAAACTGGCCAGTCAAAATTTTGGTCACCACTTTTAACCGGAAGACCTCCGAAACTGGTCTCTCGCAAGTCGAATTCATCGCTTTTTATAAGTAACGTAATCATGGCAGCAATCCTATTTGTAACGCATAACAAAATAATGCGACGGCTAAACTGGTGATCAGCATGTTATGGTGCGGTCTTTACAGAGCTGCCCCGGGAAGATTCAATCTTTCTCCGGGCACCCGTGGACAAGGTACACGAATGCCAAGATCCGACTGTTGGTTTCTCGCTGGTTATCCATCCCCTGAACCTGCCATGGGGATTAAAACTGTATCCGGCATAGACAGTTGAAAGTGTGGTACGGGCCTGCTTACGCCTTGGCTTTCTATGGTAGTTTAAAGTCCTTTCAGTTAATTGTTTAATAGTAAAAATATCCAAGGCATGGCCTTTGGAACGGAGTGTCCTGATGGGAATTCGTAGGCGCCTAAATCATAGCCTTTGCCTTGTGGTCTTCTCCTGCCGTCAATGTCCGTTCCTGGCGCACCAATTGCTGATCCTGCATCAATACAGGGCGAACCCTGAAGAAGATGATAGTCGTCGTTGAAAATCGGGTTAAGGCTGATGTTGCCTTCCCCCGTGAATCCTGTCTGGATATCTGAGTAACTTGCCTGCACGGTACCGGCGATCTGTGTTCCGCTGTTATTGTTGAAGAACAGGATGGAGTTGAGGATGTCGACCTGGCCGTTATCCCGGTACACGGCATAGGAGTTATTATGTGTAAGGGTGCAGTTGGTCATGGTGCAGACACCGCCGGCAATATAAACTCCGCTGCCCCGGTGGTCCGGATAGCGTCCGCCCGCGAGAATATTGTCTGTCAGCAGGCTGTTGCTGAGGAGCAACTCGCCGGAGGCCAGATGCACGGCTCCGCCATAGGCACGGCTTGCATCCGGGGTCTGATAATGCGCCCCCATTTGGCACCCGTTCCCCTTGAAGATAGTGGCTTTGATCTCGCTGTGTCCCTGGGCCAGATACACTGCACCACCTCTGGTGTATCTACCGCCGAGGGCGTAAATCGTATAGGCTCGAGCATCGTTTTCCGAAAAGGTACTGCCTTGGATTCGTGAGTTGCCGGCAAGGTGTATCGCGCCGCCTGAGGTATTGACTGTTGTGTCGCTTACAGTACCGGCGTAGTTCTGCCGGAAGACGCTGTCCGTCACCTCCAGTGCGGCATCGTTCGGACCTGCCGGACCAACCGCGTAAATGGCACCACCGGCTGTGCCTGCAAAGTTGTCGACAAACAGACTGCTCACGATCCGCAGGTCGGTACCCCCAATTTCCGCGTGGATGGCACCCCCGTAGGTCGCGCGATTGCCTCGGAAAGTGACGTGGTTGAATGAGGGACTTGAGCGTACGAGATGAACACCGCTGCTGCTGGCACCCTCAATTACTGTCCAAAGGAACTCGCTGCCGGGGACACTGTCTTCGAAGTAGAATCCGCCCCAACCCGAAGAATTGTCAACGGCAGGCTTGAACATAACCGGCGATTCCTCGGTCCCCAGTGAATGTATGATTCCGGACACCACTATCTCGTATTCTCCGGCAACAAGAATCTCAACACCCGGCTCTATTGTGAGGCCGACAATGTCAAGATCGCCCGCCACGGTAATCGGTGAGTTGGCGACGGACCAGATGGTGCCGGTTTCTATAACTCCGGCTACTCCGTTAATACTCCCTGGTTCCGGGCAGCTTTCACCTGATCCGGGGAAGACTGCAGGATCAGTGTCATCACAGTCACTGTGATCGGATACATAATTAAAAATACAGATTGGCATGCGGGCAAAATTGTTCGGATCTCCATAGCCATCTTGATCGGCATCGAGATAGCATGCGGGAGTGTTCCAGAGGGATGCTTCTGGTCCACCTTTGTAACCCATATCGTTTCTCACACCGCCCTGTCCCGGGGGGAGGAGATCGTTAAACTCAGGACTGGGATTGCCGGCATCGATAGCAGGAGAAGAAGGCATGATATCAAACAGTTCATCGAAAATCGGATTAAGGCTGATGTTGCCCTCCCCCGTGAATCCTGTCTGGATATCTGAGTAACTTGCCTGCACGGTACCGGCGATCTGTGTTCCGCTGTTATTGTTGAAGAACAGGATGGAGTTGAGGATGTCGACCTGGCCGTTATCCCGGTACACGGCATAGGAGTTATTATGTGTAAGGGTGCAGTTGGTCATGGTGCAGACACCGCCGGCAATATAAACTCCGCTGCCCCGGTGGTCCGGATAGCGTCCGCCCGCGAGAATATTGTCTGTCAGCAGGCTGTTGCTGAGGAGCAACTCGCCGGAGGCCAGATGCACGGCTCCGCCATAGGCACGGCTTGCATCCGGGGTCTGATAATGCGCCCCCATTTGGCACCCGTTCCCCTTGAAGATAGTGGCTTTGATCTCGCTGTGTCCCTGGGCCAGATACACTGCACCACCTCTGGTGTATCTACCGCCGAGGGCGTAAATCGTATAGGCTCGAGCATCGTTTTCCGAAAAGGTACTGCCTTGGATTCGTGAGTTGCCGGCAAGGTGTATCGCGCCGCCTGAGGTATTGACTGTTGTGTCGCTTACAGTACCGGCGTAGTTCTGCCGGAAGACGCTGTCCGTCACCTCCAGTGCGGCATCGTTCGGACCTGCCGGACCAACCGCGTAAATGGCACCACCGGCTGTGCCTGCAAAGTTGTCGACAAACAGACTGCTCACGATCCGCAGGTCGGTACCCCCAATTTCCGCGTGGATGGCACCCCCGTAGGTCGCGCGATTGCCTCGGAAAGTGACGTGGTTGAATGAGGGACTTGAGCGTACGAGATGAACACCGCTGCTGCTGGCACCCTCAATTACTGTCCAAAGGAACTCGCTGCCGGGGACACTGTCTTCGAAGTAGAATCCGCCCCAACCCGAAGAATTGTCAACGGCAGGCTTGAACATAACCGGCGATTCCTCGGTCCCCAGTGAATGTATGATTCCGGACACCACTATCTCGTATTCTCCGGCAACAAGAATTTCAACACCCGGCTCTATTGTGAGGCCGACAATGTCAAGATCGCCCGCCACGGTAATCGGTGAGTTGGCGACGGACCAGATGGTGCCGAATGGGATCTCGCCGGCAACTTCCAGAGCGTGAGCGCTCCGACACAATAAGATCAGAATCCCAACCAATAGTATCCTTTTTATGGCACGCATTGCCAACGGTCCTCCCCCAAACCTGTAAATAATTTTATTTCGTAGTAGCGACTCCTTGCTCGTTCTAGTCTAAACCGCAGATTCGTATGGTTGATTGTTCTTGGTCTCCAGGATAGCGATGTGGCGGCTCTAAGATCATGTCGCAATGTTTGATGATTCAACTGTCGACGGAGTTAATTCCGATCGGCAACTTAGCTAAAGCAATTTCAGTTAATACTATCGTTAGGCGTACAGCAGATGACCGTAATGCAACCGGTGGTCGATTATCTGCCTTTTGATACCATCCAGGTTTCTATGCTCACGAATAACGGCGCGATAGAGGCCGGCGTTGGCGATATCGCCGATAAAAACCGCCCCGACCAGGCGGTCGCCTTCGGCGGAGAACACCAGCTTACGGTAAGTGCTTTTACCTCTGGTGATATGGGTTTCCAGGTTGCTCCCAGCCGTATGGACGACTCCCATGGCCACAAAAGGCATCCTGGCCACCTGGGTGGCGTTCAGGATGCCGAAGGTGCCGCCGTAGGCGGTAGGATGTCCGGCCATATTGGCTCCGGCGCACCGGCCCATCTCCACCGCGTTAGTCCAGAGACCGGTTGAGATCGGATTGCCGCCTATGGGGTCGAAGGTGACAGCGACGTCGCCCGCGGCAAAGATGCCGGGAACACTGGTGCTGGTGTATTTATCCGCTACCAGGCCTTGGTCAATGGTGATTTCCTCGGGATCGAGCCAGTCAGTATTGGCCCGCACCCCTTTGCCGATGCAGACCATGGTGCAGCCAAGTTCCCGGCCATCATCGAGCACCACCCCGGTGACACCGCCGTCATCCCCGAGGATCTTCGTGGCGCTTCGGCCGGTGATTATTTTCAAGCCGGCCTGGTCCAGGGCCTGGCGGATGAGGTAGGCATCAGCGGGTTCCATCAGCTGACTGAGCACTTCGGGGGAGTAGACGACCAGGGTGACCCTGATCTTCCTTTCAAGGAGGGCAAAGGCGGCCTTGAGATTCAAGAGACCACCACCCAACAGCACCGCATGACTGGTGCTTTCGGCTCGCCGTGCAGCCTGCCTGGCATCTTCCAGGCTGCGCAGGGCAAAGACTCCGGTTGTTGCCAGACCGCTGATATCATCAGGCATAGAAGGCCGACTGCCGGTGGCGATGAGCAGCCGGTCGAAGGGCAAGACCTCGTCCCGGCTGGTATGTATCTGCTTCGTCGTTGTATCGATTTGCACCGCTCTGGTCCCAAGACGGAGTTCAATACCCTTTGCCTGGTACGGGCCTCTTCCCTGAAGGAAAATATCCTCCACCTTTTTGTTCCGGCTGATGATAAAGGGGATCATCGGCCGGAAGTACGGTGCATCGAACTCCTCGCTGAGGACACAGATCGATCCGTGCGGATCATGGCCCCGGATGGTTTCGGCAGCCGCCATGCCTGCGGCGCTGCCGCCGACGATCACATAGCGCATTCTTTCCATAGCCTATCTCCCTTGTCCGGCAACGAACTCCCGGCCGGCGGTCCGGCGTATCTTCTGCGAAAAGTCGGTGGCGCTCTGATAGATAAGGGCCTTGGTTGGGCAGGCATCCACGCAGGCAGGGATCTCCCGGTCTGGGCACCGATCGCAGCGGTAGGCTTTGTGCTCTTCCAGATGCCTGCCGATGACCCCGTAGGGGCAGACCATGACGCAGGTCCAGCAGCCGATGCACCGGTCCCTCTCGGTCATCACCACTCCCTCGGCGCTGCGGCTGATAGCACCGGAGATGCAGGCATGCATGCAGGGTGCATCTTCACAGTGGCGGCAGACTATGGGCACGGCCCGGTCGGGATTCACCCATTCGACATAGACCCGGGGTTTGGGGACCGGTTTTTCAGCGATGGCACTGTATAAGGTTTGTCCGGTGGAATGGGCGATGGCACAGGCCAGTTCGCAACTGTGGCAGCCCGTGCAGTGGTCCGTTCGGACGAATATCTCTTTGGGTTGCTTCATGGTATCTCCTCCCTCTCAGGTGAGCCCCAGACCGCGGCGTCGTTCGTCGATCGCCGCCAGCAATTTCTCCGCCGCACTGTCCGGATCGAGATCGACGACGAAATATCCGCCGGTAAGATCCTTGACGGTACTGGTCAATACCTCGGTGACCATCTTGCTACCGAGTACCGGCAACATGACTCCCACATGGGTGGGCAGACCGGCTGCCACCGCGTAGGCGCCGATGGATACTGCCTTTTCCGACACCGCTTCGGCGGCGGACGCGACCACCGGCAGTTGTCTGGTATCAACGCCCATATACTGGGCCAGGGCCACGGTAAGGGCCACGGCCCTGGAGTTGTCGACACAGGAGCCCATATGCAGGACGGGCGGCAGCGGGCCGCCGAGATGATTGGCCTCGCCGATGGCGTTCAACACCGCCTTGAGGCCGTCGCCGCAAAACTCGGGCACCATGGCCGGGTCCATGAACCCGTGACGCATCAGGGCGCCGGCGCCGCAACCGGTAGCCAGGACAAGGACATTTTCTTTGAGCAGCCTTTTCGCCATCTGAACGAAGTTCCTGTCCTGGGGAACCTTGACATTATTGCAACCGGCAAAGAGGCAGACCCCGCGGATGTTGCCGGCCTTGATATTATCTACCACCGGCTGCAGCGGTTGCTCGGCGTTGACCTTGGTGAGAGCTGCGACGATGGCTTCTACGGAAAAACCGGCGACAACGGGGGTGGTGAACGCCGGGATATCCACCGGCTTATGTCGGCGGCGTTTGAACTGGTCGATAGCCATATCGATTATTTTCGCGGCTTTGGCCATGGCCTGTTCCTCGCTGAAATCGACGTGGGCGGCGCCGCTGATCTTGGCGATATCCATGGTGGTGATTATCCGGGTGCCGGCACATTCGGCGGCACCCACCACCGAGGGCATGATGCATTGATAATCGACGACCATGGCGTCGAGCGCCCCGGTAACGATGGCCATTTCCTGGCTGACCGAGTGGGTGCAGGAGGGGATGCCGTGGCGCATCATGATCTCGTTGCCGGTGCAGCAGATGCCGACCAGATTGATCCCTTCGGCCCCGGCAGCTTTGGCCGCCTGCTGGCTAGCCTCGGCGGCTGTTACCAGGACTTCCGAGAGCACTGGATTATGGCCATGCAGGGCGATATTGACCGCCCCGGCCTTGAGGGTGCCCATGTTGGCCGAGGAGACCGTCGGTTGCGGCACCCCAAACAGGATGTCGGCCAGATCGGTGCCCATATAGCAGCCGGCCAGGTCGGCGACGCCGCAGCGCAGCCCGCCAAGCAGCAGGTTCACCGGATCGGCATCTACTCCATACAGGGTGCGGTGCATGATTTCCGAGACTTCGTGATCGATTCCCTTCGGCACCAGGCCAAGTTTGGTCAGGACACGAGCCCGCTCCGGGTTGACCACTGTCGTCGCCCAGAGTACCGGGGAATCTTTTTCATGGAAGTCGGCGAGGGCCGCATTGGCAACTTCGAGGGCGAGTTGCTGCTCGGTTTTGTTCTCTGTTGCAATGTTCAGACGGCTGGCAACCGCCTTCAGTTTGTCAGGGGATTTGATGGAATAGGCTTCGGTTTTCCCCTCGGCCATTTTTTTCATGGTGTGGGCCAGATGCTTGGCATGGCCGGAGTGGGCGGCGGTTCCCGCGGCTATGGCCCGATCCAGCCCGCGGGCGACCATGACATCGGCTGTTGCGCCGCAGATCCCCTCTTTCGGCCCCTCCCCGAAAGGATCTATCCGGCAGGGCCCCTGCAGACAGTGCCGGCAGCAGAGACCGCTGTCACCGAAACCGCACTGGGGGGTCATGGCGGCATACCGGTCCCAGACTGTGCTGATGTCCTGGCTTTCTGCTCTTTTGATCATCTGCCTGACTGCCGGGTCCAGGCTTTTGTCCATTGCCTCCTTGTTCTGTGTCATAGCCATACTCCTCAAAAAGATGATGAGATAACGAGATGAGACGGAAACTTTATGCAGCAATGATGATACGTTACTCTGTCAGGTCAAATTTTGCAATTCATTTGCCGACGGCCCCCTGTTTTTACCACTGTGAAATACAAACGTATCTCTTGGCTGGTCGGCCACTATGTCAATATATTTTCGTATATTTTTAAAAAATAGGTGATATTTTCTAAATAAGGTGATAGTAATAGTCAATATATGATGTTTTCATTGCGGCAACCGTCATGAAAATACTTCACTAACCAGGATTCACAAAATCCAAAAGACCAACAGGAGGAGACCATGCTTCGTTCACTTATCGCACTGGGTATAGCTGGAACTTTTGCGGCCTTTTCGGCGAGCGCCATTGCCGGACCAACCATTAAACTGGGTCACGTCGACCCCGCTGAATGGCAAACCTCGAAGAAAGGAGCAGCTGGGATAATTTTCAAGAATATCGTCGAAGGTGAGACGGATATCAAGGTGGAACTCTTCCCGGCCAAAGCTCTGGGCGACGAAAATGAACTGGTGCAGCAGGTTCAGGAAGGCACCACCCAGATGGCGATCGTCTCCGGGGCCATGGCCAAGGTCTGTAAGGCGGCCGATGTCCTGAACATTCCCTATACCTTCTCTTCCCCGACCGTGGCCTGGGACGTCCTCGACGGCCCCTTCGGCAAAGAACTGGCGGCGCATTGCCTGCAGCAGTCCGGCCTGCGTACCCTGGCCTATGGCGAGACGGGTTTTCGCAACTTCACCAATAATACCCGGGAAATCAAGAGTCCTGCCGATATGAAAGGACTGAAATTCAGGGTCCAGCCAATCCCGCTCTACCTGGAAATGGTCAAGGGCCTCGGAGGAGAACCGACCCCAATTGCCTGGTCCGAACTGCCGAATGCCCTGGCGACAGGTGTGGTCGACGGACAGGAGAATCCCGTTGGTGTAATTTACAATAACAATCTGCACAAGCTCCAGAAGTACATGGTTCTTGACGGCCATGTCTATGGCGCCGATTTCATACTGATTAATGATGAATTCTTTCAGTCTTTGCCTGCCAACGATCAGGCGATTATCAAGAAAGCCGCCCGGATGGCCGGCAATATGGGCCGTGCGATTCAGGAATTTTCCACCGCTGAAGGTGTAAGCAAGGTTATCGCCGAAGGAATGAAAGTCCACTCACCGACCGCAGCCGAATTGGCCCAATTCAAGAAACTGGCCCAACCGGCAGTCAAAAAATGGCTGGCCGGGGAATTGAAAGACGAGGCGGTCTGGATTGATAAGCTGGACAGCGCGGTCACCGCAGCTGAAAAAGAACAGATGAGGTAAAAGCGCATTTTTGACAGCCAGGGACCGGGTCCTTCCGGTCCCGGTTGGCATGCTCCACGTTTGTTGCCGGGACGTTCCCCAAAACCCCATTTCCGAGGATTACAAGTCATGTCCGGTACAATTCAAAAAATATCCCACCATGTGTCACGCTTTTTCGCCGGCGGTGCGGCAGCTTCCATGATCCTGCTGTTCCTGATCGTCTTCATCAATTCCGTCCGCCGCTACACCTTTGGCAAGTCGCTTGAATGGGGGGAGGAACTGCCTGTTTACCTGGCAATCTACGGGGTCATGTTCGGCATTGCCTGGGCCTATATGGAGGATCGCCATATACGGTTCACCATTCTGGTCGGTTTTCTGCCGGAAGCCCTGACCAGGAAAATGTATCTGCTGGTCGATATAATTATGACGGTCGTCGGGGCAATGCTTGCCTATTCCGGCTGGCTGTTCGTCGCCAAGCGCGGAGGGATGGAATCATCGGGTCTCATTAATCTTGCCAAGGACCTGTCAGCGCTGACAGGCCTGGATTCGCTGATCTGGCTTGGGCACTTTTATCCCTACCAGGCAGCAATGGTTTTTGGTGGAATCATGCTGGCCATTGCGGCCCTGCTGCGATTCCTCCGGCGTTATTTCGAAGAAGTATCCTCCGAACCGGTAGCGGGGTGAAATCATGGTATATGCAATTCTTTTAGGCTCCCTATTGATCGGTGTCCCCATCGCCTTTGCCATTGTCGCCTCCCTGCTCTATTTCATGGCCGTCGGCGACTTTCCCTATAATCTGAGGATCGTTGCCACCCAGATGTTCGGCGGTATGAAATCATATCCGCTGCTGGCCATTCCCCTTTTTATCCTTGCCGGCGAACTGATGAACGAGTCGGGGATCACCAGCCGGATCATCGCCTTTACCAGCGCGCTGGTTGGACGGTGCCGGGCCGGTCTTGCCCTGGTCAATATCTGGGCCTCGGTGATCTTCGCCGGGCTGTCAGGGTCGGCGGTAGCCGATACCTCCGCCCTTGGCCGGGTCTTTATTCCGGAAATGGAAAAACGGGGCTATCCGCGGGATTTTTCCGCAGCGATCACCGCCGCGTCCTCGGTCATCGGGCCGATTATTCCACCGAGCATCCCGGTGATAATCTATGCCCTGACGGTAACCGGGGTTTCGGTTCCCGCGCTCTTTCTCGCCGGGGTCATGCCGGGCATCCTGCTGGCGATCTTTCTTTCCGTCTATGTGATGATTTTTGCCGGTGGCTACGAGCATAAGGTTGCCGGTAATCAACTGATCGTCCTGAATAAGAGTATCTTCCTGCAGGGAATCATTCCCCTCTTGATGCCGGTCTTCGTGGTCGGCAGCATCCTGTTCGGGGTCGTCACCCCGACCGAGGCGGCGAGCTTTGCCGTCGCCTATGCCCTGCTGGTCGGCATGTTTATCTTCCGGGAACTGCGCTTTTCATCCCTTGCCGGTATTTTCGCCCGTTCGATGCGCGACAGCGCCATTATCATGATTGTCATTGCCGCAGTCTCCGCAGCCAACTGGCTGCTTACCTATAATCGCATTCCCAACATGATTACCGACTTCGCCCTGGCATACATGACGGCCAAATGGATGTTCCTCATCTCGACCATGGTGCTGTTCCTCTTTGTCGGCCTGTTTCTTGAGGGTATCGCGGCAATGCTGGTTCTGGTGCCGATCCTCCACCCGATCGCCGTCGGTCTCGGGGTCGATCCGACGCATTTCGGCATCCTGGTCGTCTTCAATCTGATGATCGGCCTGATTACTCCGCCCATGGGCCTGTGCCTCTTTGTCGCCGACTCGATCGCCAACGTCGGGCTTGGAAAACTGACGCGGCAGATCATCCCGCTCTTTTTTGTCGAATTACTGGTATTGATCATCATCACCTTTGTGCCGATAACGGTAATCGGCCTGCCCCGATTGTTAGGGTTTTGAGAGGAATAGTCATGGCAACGAAGATACAACTAGGCCTGCTCGGCAATGGGCTCGGCAGGAGCCGGGCAAAAAACCTTCATGAAATGCTTGGCGGAATATTTGGGATCGAGGTCAGTTACCGGGTGATGGATCTGGGCGGACAACCTGCCCCGGTTTCCATCGCCAAGGAGCTGGAACGTTGCCGAGTCGAAGGTTTTCGCGGGGTAAACGTTACCCATCCCTATAAATGCGACGCCTTTGCCTGTGTGACGCCAATGGCTCATTTTCCTCAGGGCCTGAATTCGGTCAATACGGTGATCTTTGGCGGGAGCGGGATGGAAGCGGACAACACCGATTTTTCCGGTTTTTTTCATGCCTTTCGCAGCCGGTTCGGCGAGGGAGATGTTGTCGGCCGGGTCCTGATGCTCGGCGCCGGCGGCGTTGGCGTTGCCATTGCCTTTGCCCTGCACCACCTGGGCATGAAGGAACTCATTATCTACGACACGAAGGTTGAGACAGCTGCGGACCTGGTCCGGTTATTGGTAACCAATGGCGTCACAGCGCGACTCGCCGGTCACGACCTGGCTGAAGAAATGCGCCAGGCGGACGGCCTGATAAACGCCACACCCATCGGTATGTTTCAGTATCCCGGCAATCCCTTTCCCGGTGAAGGCTACGGCCGGCAGCGCTGGGCCTTCGACGCGGTATATACGCCGGTGGATACCGAATTCCTTCAGAGGTGCCGAAAGGAAAATATCGATATCCTGTCGGGCTTCCAACTGTTTCTGTATCAGGGTTTGCACGCCTTTGAACGCTTTACCGGCATAAAAGCCGATGCGGCGGAAGTTGAAACTGCCTTCCTGAAACAGTATCCTCTGGAATAACCACATAAGCTGCAGGGGAGGGCACGATCACTCTTTTCGCCCCCGCCCCGGCAAAGAAATGAAGTGAACTATGATACGAAAGAACAGTACCGGGCTCTACGAAACACTGAAAACAGACATCCTCATGGGCCATTTTGCCCCCGGCAGCAAACTGAAGATCGAAACCCTGAAAGAGCGGTACGGGATGGGGGTCAATGTTATCCGGGAGAGTCTTGCCCGGCTGGCGACGGAAGACCTGGTCGACTCGGAGGATCAAAAGGGGTTCCGGGTCGCGGAGATTTCCTCTTCCCGGCTCAGTGACCTGACCCGCCTGCGCATCCTGCTGGAAACGGACGGGGTGAAAAATTCCATTATCAACGGCGGCATTGACTGGGAAAGTAATCTTATTGCCGCCCACCACAAGCTCGCCTACATCGAAGATAAAATGATGGAAGACGAGGCCAGTCATATGAAGATTTGGCATCAGTGTGACTGGAATTTCCACTCTGCACTCATTTCCGCCTGTGGCTCACAGCTCCACTGTCTCTATCATAAACGGATCTTCGAGCAGTTCCGGCAATATGTTATGGTTGACCTGAAAACCCATGGCTTTCGCGGCCATGACCTCATCGATGAGCATAAGCATATCCTCGACGCGGCCCTGGCCCGTGATTACCCGCGCTGCAAAGAGGCGCTGGAGAATCATTTAAGTTTTTATCTCAACCATTCGCCTGTTGCGGGGAATAAGACAGGCAAAAAGTCTTGATAAACAGCAGGTTACCATCGGTGTACCGTCTCTCTTTCAGATTTTAAAAGAGACTCGTTGGAAAAGAATAGTGGACTTTTTTGTGCCGGCAACGGTACATTCATGTTCATACTCCTGATACAAAGACGTGTTATGGAGACAGCTCTTTCCTGCTGTCATATCTCATCAACAACTCAGAAGGGGGACATCAATGAACGACCGACGTGATTTTCTCAAGACAGCTGCCGCCGCCTCAGTGCTCGCTTTCACCAGCACCTCCGTAGCCTTTGCCGGAGAAGCCGATGAATACACCAATATCATCTTCACCAAGGAAAACCCTGCCAAATGGGCTGGCAAGGAGGGGAGTCATTCCCCGAAAGTGACCGTAATGGGCGCAAAGGTCTCGGTGGTCACCCCGCACCCGATGTCGGAAGCCCACTTTATCGTCAGACACACCCTGGTACTGGAGGATGGGACCTTCGTTGGTGCGAAGACCTTCACCCCCGCCGACAAACCTGAATCGAGCTATGATCTGCCCATGGGGTACAAGGGAAAAATAATGGTTACCAGCTTCTGCAACCTGCATGATTTCTGGATGGCTGAAACCATGGTCTGATCCACTCCTTCCGGCGTATTGCATCTCAGACACCACAAGACAAAAAAAAGTCCATGCCTGTCCGGGCATGGACTTTTTCTTTTTTCAGAGCCGGGCTGGTTATTTGATGAAGGTGCCGTTGTTGTATTCCTCGAAAGCGACCTTCAGTTCTTCCTGGGTGTTCATGACGATCGGTCCGTACCAGGCCACCGGCTCATTGAGAGGTTTGCCCGAGACGAAAAGAAAGCGTACCGGCTTCTCGGTGGTCGTCACCTGCACGCTGTCGCCGTCGTGCTCGTAGAGCACCACCGTCTCATGTTCACAGAGGCATCCACGTTCCAGATCGGTCCAGCCCTGGCCGACCACCTCGAAGGCGTAGGCGTCGCGGCAGTCGTCGAAATATCCGGCTCCGTCGAGCATATAGATAAAGGCGGTGTGGCCGGCGGGCAGCGCATGGTCGAACACGGTCCCCGGCGGCACGGAGATATCGAGCATCTCCGGCTCGATGACGATGTCTTGCACCGGTCCATTGACGCCGGCAACTTCGCCGGCAACCACCTTGACGCGCACACCGCCACTCACAGCAACCTCGGGGATGTCGGCAGCCTTGACCTCCCGGTAACGGGGGGGCATCATCTTCCGGCTGGCCGGCAGGTTGGCCCAGAACTGGAAACCCCACATGGTGCCGGTCGGACTTTTCCGGGGCATTTCCTGATGGATGATGCCACTGCCGGCGGTCATCCACTGCACGTCTCCGGCGCCGATTGCGCCCTTGTTGCCCATGCTGTCCCCGTGCTCAACCATCCCCTCGAGAATATAGGTGACCGTCTCGATACCCCGGTGCGGATGCCAGGGGAAGCCTGGCAGGTAATGGTCCGGCTGATCGGTATGAAAATCATCCAGCATGAGAAACGGATCGAACTGCGGTACCTGGGCGTGCCCGAAGGCGCGTTTGAGATGGACTCCGGCCCCCTCGATGGTTGGCTGGCTCTTGAAGACTTTGGCGATGCGGCGAATGGTCATGGCTGTTCCTCCCCTGAGTGGATGAAGCGTGCATTATGTCACGGCAGTTTACCTGCCAGTGTCGGCGACAATCAATCTTTTTTTGCCGGGATGAACAGCTCGAGGCTGATCATGTCATGCACCGGATGCATGCCGAGCCGCTCGAAAAGCCTGCCCGATCCATACAAAACATCCCACTGGGTACGGTTGATGTCAAAGGCTGGATAGACCTCGATGGTTCCATCCGGCTGCGGGCTATCATGGAATAATCGGGCAGGTATACAATAGTTTAACCTTTACTTGGCCCCGGTCATTTCATATTATGCTCTTTAGGCAGTTTGTTTTCGGATGAACGGTTACAGGTCCGGGTTGTACACTCTTTTAGAAAAGTGTGCCGGTGAATTGTTATTTGGCAGATACGTTCATATGGTCCATATTGGAGGTAACGATGGGAGATGGTGTGGAAAATATAACGAAGCAACCGGAAGAAAGGCAGCAGGTATCTCCGCAGGCCTTAAACCAAAACGGCATGAAATGTCTCATCACCTGGACGGATGGTATCCAGGATGAGTTGTGGGACTGGAGCCCGGCTGCCAGAGTGCAGGATGTCTTTGCCAAGCTGCATACTTCAGGAAAAATAGGCAAAGACTGCTTCCTGGTCAGCGATCTCCCGCAATATTTTGATGCTGACGATGGTGAAGATTCGTCTGATCAGGATGACAGTGGCCAGGAGTCTTTCAGCGATTTGCTCAGCAGATTGAAATCTTTTGCGGTAGACAGTCCGGAGAAGGCTCTCTGCGAAATCATCGTCCTGTCCCGGGCCGATAAAAAAATGCTGGCTCACGAAGTGGTTCGCCAGAGAAAAGAAGCAAAAAGCCTGAAGGACGAGTTGATTCCCGATATGTTCCGGGCGATAATTTCCTATATGGAGTCGGCACCGCGACAAAAGGTATATGTCTTTGCCAGGGAAATTTAGGGCACATCGACTGCTCCCCCGCCACCTAAGGCGTCCCATCCTGCTCAATACTTTATGACTTGACATCAGGGGCACAGAGGGCGGCACTCGTTGCCATCGTACAATCCCGGTATACTTTTGAGGACAAGCAGATGAAACGATATGGATTTCTGGGACTCGGAATCATGGGAAGCGCCATGGCCGGTAGGCTGGTTGCCGCGGGGCTCGATGTCACTGTCTGGAACCGCACCGCCGAAAAGTGCCTGCCTCTTGTTGAAAAAGGTGCCAGCCAGGGGAGCAGCCCTGCCGAGGTAATGGCCCGGTGCGATATCACCCTGGCCATGGTATCGGACCCGGCGGCCGCAACAGCCCTCTGTTTTGATGCGGGCGGAATCCTGGAAGGGGTGGCTCCGGGCAAAGCCTATATCGATTTTTCCACCGTTGATCCGGCCACAACGGTGCGGATCGGTGAGGCGGTGACCGGCAGGGGCGGGCGTTTTCTCGAAGGTCCGGTGTCCGGCAGCAAAAAACCTGCCGAAGACGGCACCCTGGTATTTCTCTGCGCAGGCGATCAGTCGTTGTACCGGGAAGCCGCCCCGGTCCTTGGGGTTATGGGTAAGAAATCGTACTGTTTCAAGGAGGTGGGCCAGGGGGCCCAGATGAAACTGATCGTCAATATGCTCCTCGGCACGGTGATGACCAGCTTAGGTGAAGGGCTCGCCCTGGGTGACAAGGCCGGGCTGCAGATGGCCGATATCCTCGAGGTACTGACCCAGGGGCCCCTCGATAATCCGTTGTTCCGCATGAAAGGGCCGCAGATGATCGACAACAACTATGCCACCGCATTTCCCCTCAAGCATATGCAGAAAGACCTGCGGCTCGCCCTGCAACTGGGTGATACCGTGGGCCAATCCCTTTTTACCGCCGGAGCCGCCAATAACCTCTTTCTCAAGGCCAGGCAGACGGGCAGTGGTGACGAGGATTTTGCCGCGGTTTTCAAGACCATCAAATCCTGACATCCTCATCATCCGCGAATTGGAAGTTGACCGGCCTGGAGCGATGTGCGCCAGTCAGACGGCTATTCAATGTTAGAATCATCTTGACATAACCGAAACAATCAGCAACTTACTAGCCAAAGATGCTGGTTTCTGGCGTCAGGATGTCTTTTAAACAGTGAGTGTGGCGAGCGTTTGTATGCCATATCCAAGTGGAGAGTCAAGCCTGGAATTCCTCCTCCACTTGACTGCTATTAGAGGAGGTACCTAATCATGGGTTTGGAGGAAAGCATAATCCTGTCAATTATCGACAAACTATTGATTGGCGTATTGATGCTTGTTTTTGGCTATTGGTTCAACGAAAAATTGGAAAAACTGAAGGGGCAGATCAATTTAACCAATGCTGTGGCTCCCAATCGGGCAAATGCCTATGAAAACTTGTGGGAGATTACCGAACCTTTCTCGCCGCATTTTGACAAACCTCACGATAACCAGGAAATGGAAGAGGTGAGGGAAAAATTAAGTTCCTGGTATTACGATGACGGAAATGCCATGTATTTGACATTTGAGGCTTCAAATTTATTCCTGAAATCTTTAGCCTTATTGGATAAAGAAGAGGATGTACCCTGGGAAGATATCTGGAAGGATATTAAGAAAGCTTTCTCCAGCCTTAGGACACAACTTAAAATTGACATAGGCACCTATAGTCAAAAGGAAGCTCGCCGACAATTACCTGAAAGCAGCTAACCTCGACAGTCTCACCGAACACCGACTCAAGATCGATCGGCTGCCTGGCGACGGTCTCTGCCGAAAATAGTATACCGGATAAACCGGTGATAAATATCTTGACCGCAATCATTACGCATAGAGGAAAATTATGAAATATGTCGTTGGAATTGAAGAAGGAAGAGATGAGCCGATTAAGGATCTGGATAACGCAAAAAGGGTGGTCCTGATAGACAAAGATACAGTTGGTGCAGAGGATATAACATTTGCCTATTGCCGGTTTGAAGCTGAAACATCATCGCATAAGAAGCACGTTCATAAAGACGCCGAAGAAATAATCTACATCCTCTCCGGAAAAGGGATTAGTGGTGTCAAGGAAACAGAAATCGAGATGAAAAAAGGAGATACCATGTTTGTTCCTCGTGGGGAGGTTCATTGGTTCTACAACCCTTTCCCCGAACCTGTTGAAATGTTGTTTGCCTACACAAGGCCTTCACTTAAAATGGCGGGCTACAAGATAGTTGAGTAATATTTCCGCAAACCATTTTCGGTACCTGATCGGTATCGCACGCCGCTATTGTCAGACGCCTTGCGACAGGGACGACCAAACCAAGGGGAAGATTGTATTTCAGGCTGCGCCCCGGACGTTGTAACGACTGCCGCGCCGCACAACGAATAAGGATTTTAATATGATAACAGGTATAAACCCGGATGGTTATGTGCCCAAACGAGCCTTCGGCAATAGTGGAGCCAGGATATCGAAGCTGTGCCTTGGCGGAGGATCTTTTGGAGGCGCCGATACCCATGCTCTTCTGGAGGAAGCTTTGCGTCTGGGGGTGGATTGCTGGGAGATCGTTTCGTTTACCGGAAATGTTTACGGGGAATATTTTACGAAAAATCCGGGAGTACGAGACAAAATCTTTTTATCGGGAAAGGTCTATTCAACGGATCCGGTTGTTATGCAGGAGCAGTTGAACAAAGTACTCAAGGAGAATGAGACGTCTTATCTGGATTTTTTAGCCATCCATCACATAGATGATATCAAGGCGATGCATGGTGATGTGAGAAGATGGGTTGCGAAAGTAAAAAAAGAAAACAAGATTCGGTTTTTTGGATTCTGTACCCATAAAAACATGGACAGATGTCTCAGTGCAGGCGCTGAGCTTGGCTGGATAGATGGGATTCAGACTGTTTATAACTACAGGCTGAAGAGTGTTAAAAGTATGGAGGATGCCTTGCATAAATGCCATGAAAAAGGCATTGGCATCTTTGCTGTAAAATCTATGGGGTTCTCTGTCCGGCAGAGAACCGGGCAGGAAGAATTTCCGTTTGATAGGGAAAAATCTGCTTCTCTATTACCCCGTCACCATCTGTCCATTGAGCAGGCAAAGTTGCAGGCAATCTGGCAGAATTCCGATGTGACATCAATCTGCTCTCTCATGCCCAACTTGTCGATATTGCAGTCAAATGTTTCAGCCGCAAAACGCGGGGGGCCTCTCCATGCCGAAATTGAAAAACTGCTCGCTGAGTATGCGGACGTCACCGGAAAATATTACTGCAGACGTTGTGGTGAATGCGACAAGGCAAATGCGGATAACATTCCTATCTTCGCTATCATGGAAATGCTGATGTATTCAAGGAAATATAGTGGAATGGATAGGGTTGCAAAAATGTTTGCCAACATACCACTTGAGATGAGGAACAGGATACCGAGCAGCGATTATTCCATCGCTGAAAATAAATGCCCGCAGAAAATGCCCATAGGGCAACTCATGAATGAAGCCTATCAGGAATTCAGCACATAACAATATGATTTGCGGAAGAAAAGAGTGAACATCTTACCCCATCACATTACGCATTTGTTCCTTCCGGTCTTCTTAGCCTTATAAAGACAGTTGTCGGCCCGTTTATAGAGATCGTCAATATTTTTGTCGTCAGATCCGCTGGTGAGAGCGACTCCGAGGGAAACAGTGACGATACCTGGGGGATTGCTCCTGTGCTCAATGTCCAGATTTTTCACCGAGCCGAGAATCTTCCGGGCGGTGGCCACGACGTCCTCCCTGGTGGCGAAGAAAGCTGCCATGGCGAATTCTTCACCGCCGAGACGAAAACTCAGGTCATCGTCTCGTTTGAGCAGATGTTTCAGTGTTCTGCCTATGGCCGCAAGTACGTCATCGCCCGCCGGATGTCCGTAGGTGTCGTTATATTTCTTGAAATTATCGACATCCAAGAGAAAAAGACCGAGTTGGCGATTGTCTCTTGCGGCTTTTCGCAGCAGGTCCGGAGCAAGGCTATTGAAATGGCGCCGGTTGTACAAACCGGTGAGTTCGTCGCGAATCGCCAGTGTTTCATAGTGCTTTCGCCTGGAGGCATCCTGGTAGATGATCGAATAGCCGATCGTGTCATTTTTCCTTCTCGACGGCGAAATGATCACGTCCGTCCACAGTTCGGAGCCGTCTTTCCGGCTGAGTTTCACTTCCCCCTCCCAGGTCTGGCCCTGTTCGACGGTATCGAGCAATTGGGCCAGTCGTGCCTTTCCGCCAACCGGCGGGGCTCCAAGAACCTGGAGGGATTTCCCCATCAGGTCATTCTCGGCATAGCCGGTTGCCTTGCAGAGCGCTTCGGTTACCCCGGTGATAGTAATGTTCTGGTCGATATGCGCACAGAGTAGATGCGGTTCGAGGGCGGCAATGCCTTTTCTGATACCTTGCAGGCGCCTCCGGTAGTAGAAAAGCCCCAGACCTCCCAACAAGAGAGCGGCTGATCCGAGGAGTCCGGCGAGCCAGGATTTTTGAGCAGTGGGCTCTTTTATCGCCTCTTGACCGCCAAACCATTTCCGCTCTATTGCCGCTATCTTTTCCTGGGGAATGGCGGCAACCGCCTTGTCAAAGATCGGAATAAATTCTGCCATCCGGGAGGATGCGGCGATACAGAATTCAGAGGACGACGGCAATTCTCCGACAATTGCAACATTGGTTTCCGGATTTTGCAGGAGTTCATGGGCGATGGTCGCCTGCTCGCCGAGAAAGGCATCGAATTTTCCCGTCGCCACCCCGTGCAACCCCTCAAAGGGAGATACCTGTTGAACACGATAGTGTAATCCAAGGGCCTGAAGCATCGGCGGAACCGACAGGAGACCGGCGACGTTCATTGGGTCAAGGCGGGAGATATCATCGAGGGTGCCGGCATCCGCTCGCATAACAACAACAATGGGTGTTCGAAGATATGGGGTACTGAGATGAACGGTGGAGACCTTTGGTACCGTGCACTTGATGGACGGGATCAGATCCACCATTTCACTATCCAGGGCGTCGAAAGCAGCGCGCATGTTATTGGCGGAAAAGTAGGTCGTTTCGAAGGTAATGCCAGTCAGCTCAGTCACTTCTTTCAGGTAGTCGGCGGCGAGTCCCTGGAAATACTGTTTTTCGTCATCCGCCACCGGCATAAGCGCCGCATCCGGTTGTTCGGGGTTGTACCGGCCCTGTTGACGTGCGGGAGCACCAAAAGCATCACGGGGACGGGGAGGAGGATTGAAGGTGCCCCTGTGACGCGGTGGTGGCCCCATGGGCAAGTTCAGACCGGGACCCCTCCGGGGCGGTGGCGGCAGAGGCCGCCTTACCGACTCCGGTGATGTCTGTCCCTGTAAAATTTTTCCCCTCGGTGGCGGACCGTTCCAGAAAGAGATGGGCGAAGGAGTGCCATTGACGACCATGGAGAGGGTGGAATGTTCACTCAGCCATTGCAGTTCTTCCATCGAAAAGAGCGTCCGATCTGCGGCATGACCGGCTCCGGTGCAGACATTAAGAAAGATACTCAGGAAGAGGAGGATTTTTTGAAAATAATTTGCCAACTGCTGTACCTTCCGGTTTGCTCGGGTTTATCGTTTGGGTCCTGAAATTAAGAAAAGTGGTGAAAGTATACCACAGCGAAGGACTTTTCAAGCAATAGAAAGCAAAAATGTTGTCCGGCGACAACGCTCTTGCCATCGGCTGTTATTTTATGTTAAGCAAAGGACTTGACAGAGGATCACAGACAGGCGACTGCAACCCCATTCGTCCACACGCTTGCTGGGCGCACATCAATCCTCTGCCGGACCTCCGACACGGGTCGGCCGTTGTTTCTGCCAGACCAGGGTTGCCAATGCACCGGATAAAACGGTGATTCTCACTTTATGTCAATGAACTCTAGGGAGATTTAAAGGCATGGATGGTAGTCAAGTGCTCTATGCAACACTTCCTCGCAGAATCAAGGCCAGCATCATCGACGGAATAGTGTTGCTGACACTCTTTATTCTCAGCCCCATGGTTATTCATTTCCTATTAGGAAATGATACAGGGTTAAGCGCTGTTGTGATGTTTGCACCACCACTCTTTCTGGAGCCTTTTCTCATCACTTATCTTGGCTTCACACTGGGACAATACATTTTTGGAATTCAAGTAATTAGAGCTGATACTGGCGGGAAATGCCCGCTCATGGCATCATTTGGCAGATACTGCACAAAAGGCCTTCTGGGCGGTCTGTCCATGGTTTACATGTTGTTCAGTAAAAAACATCAAGCGATTCATGATCATCTCGCAAAAACCTTGGTTGTATTGTCTAGCGAGAAAATAAAGCAAAATCCAGATTTTTCCAACTATGGTGAACGTGAGCAAACCTTTGAGGGAGATTACAGTTACCCTTCCGCACTGAAAAGGTTTGTCTTCTTTTTTCTATGGCTTATTCCTGTAAGCATTGTTTATGGGTTTATAATTGAAGGGGCTGCTCTCTTACTGCTCCCCGGATATACAATTGAAACCGAAAAACTGCCAAATGGAATTGACACCGCAACCGATCTTATCGGCTCACTGATTTTTATCGCCCTGGCTATTCTAGCTTCAAAGGGATATTTGCCTGGTGCAAAGAGAAAACCGAAGGCACTTGAGAACAATACGCCTGATTCGGCCAGTTAGTAACTCAGAAATTCCTTTTTTGCTTTTTAAGAATAAGTTTCGTGACGACACTTGTCGTCGACAAGGGGGTACTAAACTGAGTACCCCTTTGTGGGGGATGAGTGCCTTGGAGGTGATCCAACATTCTGATTTTAATATTATCTCATGATGTAATGTTCTGTAATGTCGATTTTAAAGAGCAAGGCACTACTACCAAAAGGAGCTACTATGAGTCACGAGATAACAGTGGAACGGATGCAGCTACAGGCGGAATATATGCAAAAGTGGTTACGGCACGCGCCGAAGCCACCCGCCCGCGGGGAAAATTCCTACGATGTATTTATCAGTTACCGTTCCTCGGACCGGGCATGGGCCATGGCCTTGTACGATGCTCTGAAGCTGGCAGAGTGGGAACCATTTCTCGACCAGTATGACCTTGTACCAGGCGCGAACCTGGAGACGTCTCTCACCGAGAACCTTGAGGCAAGTTCATCGGGGGTGATTCTCTGGTCCAGTCGCACGAGCGACTCGGAATGGTGCAGACGGGAACGCCAGGCGATGACCACTCTCAAGGATAGCCGGAAGAACAGCCAGCTTCCCTTCAACTACGTTTTCGCCAAACTGGATGCCGCACCTCTGCCGCTCTTTGCCCAGGCCGACCTGTACATCGATTTTGAAGAAAGTCCGGAAGGGCCGCGGGGGGTAAACCTGCTGAAGTTACTATGTGGCATGAGGGGCGTGCCCCTGGCCCCGGAAGCTGTTGTAATGGCCCAGGAGGTTGATCAGGATGCCCACCGGATCCTGGTTGCCATCAATGGGGCGATCGAAGCGGGTATTCCGGGCCGGCTGCAGGAAATTGGCATTTCAGCAGAGCCGGGGATGCTCGCCTCGCCGGGACCAGTGCTGGCGGCGGCACAGGGATTAATCAGCATGGGGGAATATGAAGTCGCCTTGAATGTGCTCAAGCATGCCTACGCCTATTTCCCAAAATCCATCCGCGCCAGGCAACTTGAAGGTCTGGCACTGCGGCGTCTCAAGCGATATCATGATGCCATCGGCGTCTTATCGGAGCTGAAGGCCGACGGTCACCAGGATCCTGAAACAATGGGAATCCTTGGTGCAGCCTGGGACGGTCTGTATCAGCAATCCGGGAAGATACTGCATCTGCGACGATCCCGTGAACTCTACCGCACTGCTTTCCAGGCCGATCCGAAGGATTATTATACGGGTATCAACGCCGCAACGAAGTCACTGTTCCTGGGAGAGCTGCAGGAGTCTGAAAAACTGGCTACCGAAGTCCTGCCTCTGGTCGAGGCTGCGAGTGACGGCATTGATTTCTGGGCCGGCTGCACTTTAGGTGAGATTTACCTGCTGCGCGGCGATCTCGACGCCGCAGCCGCGCAATATCAAAGGATCATCGACAGGCATTTCAGCAGGACCGGTGATCTTGCCGGCACGCGGCAGCAGGCGACGAGGATCTGCAGCGCACTGAAGCTGTCGGAGGAAGAGACCCGGAAGGTACTGACTCCCTTTGCAATGTTGGATTAGTGGTTACTACTGAGCGGAAATTCCTTTTAAAAAGAACCCGAAACAGATTGGTACCTTTTCCCGCGATCTACAAGGTTCGGGGACCGATTGTTACCGCCGGGAAGGGAGCGTAAGAAAATGTTAACGATCCGCAAGGAACAGATGGCTGTCTTTGAGGCAGCAGGTCAGGAAAAATTTGAGACGAGCATGGTGGAACATGTGCAGCAATATTTTCCAAACCATTTCAGAATTGCCGGTGAGCCGGTTATTCGTCAGGTTGTCCGGTATGGCATTGGCCGAGCAAGACAGTATGATTTTGCCAGTGAACGGGATATAAGCCTGTATCTTACCGTAATGTTTATGCTGGGCAGTAATTTTGATACTGATTTCATGTATCCCTGGGCTGGACAGATACTGCAAGGGGAAAACGATCCTTCCCAACGGGCTGATCAACTGGCTGATACCGCCTTGGATGTCGTGCAAGAGATCGCCGGTCCGGAGAATAGATCCATCAACCGGGCTATTGTCACTTTCCATAAGGAACTGCCCGGATTCCGGAAGATTGGGATGGCCGATGATTATTCTCAATATTTGAAGGCAACGCTCAAATCGATCCATCCGAAAAAATATGAAATATTGGGTGACCGGATTATTGCGATGTTGATCAACGATGGCATCACCAAAGCATCAAGTTATAAGATCGGAACAGAGAGCGGCTTTACTCTGTTGATTGCCATGATGTTTTTCATGGGAAGCTTGATTGACAGGGAACCGTTTTTGCCATGGTTGAGTGCAATCCTCAATGACGAATCCACCACCGGACGCAGCAGTATGGAAGATCGTCTCTTCGGAGAGGTAACTGTTTTCCTCGAAAAGTGGTTAGAGAAACCTTAGCTGGAAGGATTTGGTTATGTGTGACTGCAGTGGAGGCGTTGCGGCAAGTAAGAAAAAGACTACCAATACAGCTGGCAGTCCGGTCAATGCATGCAAATTACCCGTTCTTGAAGGTGAGGTTGTTGCCGTGACCTGGAAGAGTGGCATCAAGGCTGCCTGGGCAAAAGCTACGATTCATGAACCGCATTGGCAAAAAGGGCTGAACGTAGATGACGGAGGAGGTTCAAAACGAGCGGCGGTTTACCTTCTCAAAAATAAGGCCGGCAGCCAGAATGTTGAAGTGCAGGTCAATATCACCAAGTCGCAGAATGTAACGGGCAAGAGCAAGTTGATCGGTACTCTCGGCAATCTCCGGATCGAAGGGGAATGCGGGACTTCAGCCGGAAAACATACGGTATCGGCAAAGATAAAGGAGCTGCCGGATAAGATTTACTGGGCTAAGGGGGATATCCTCTGGGGCCTGGATGTGCCCTCAATGAGCAGATCAATCGTCCTGAAGAACCAGACACGGGCTGAAGTGTTCGTCATCCTCGATAAGCCTGCAGGATTCTATAAGAAGGGTGTATGGGTTGAAGCCCTTCGTTTTCTGTGCGATAAGGTCAAGGTGACCGGTGACAAAGATGGCGCCGGAGTTCTCAAAAAAATCAGCAAATACTGTCATGGCAGCCATGGTTTACGCTACGATACGACCTCCGGCGCGCCTGTATACGGGTGCGGCGGGCATGGCGGCTCGTTCAAGTTGGACAAATATATCAAAGCGACGTTGAAGGTCGTCAACTGTTATGATCAGGCAGGAGGCGTACAATCGCTCTCCGGGGCACTTGGAGTAGCGACCAGCTGGTGTTACCAGGGAACATCCCCAAAGATCTTCGGCTTAATCAAGACAACCGATCTTATAGGGGTAGGCAATTGTAATAACCCGTTCTACAAGAGCAACGGAAGCGCCAAGATTGTCCCTGTTACTGATCCTCAGCGTACGGGATTTGGCAATCACGCCTTTTGTGAGTTCGCAGCAAAGATATTGGATGCCTGTGCAGGACCGCATGTCGGTTCCGAGGATGCGGTACACTATCTCAACGCATCGGTGGATTACGCAGAAACGACCCATCGCGGTCATACAGCCGGTTTAGCGGCGGATATAGTCCGGCCGGCCGGGGTAACGAAAGTGGAGTGATGATTATGAGTCGAATCTTGGTTTATGCTTTGGCGGCAAGCTTGGCCGCCTGCACAATTGGAGGGCAAAATATCATGAATGCACAGGGAGATCCGATCGAGAAATTTAAAACGGAGATCGGCTTTGATACTATCACTGAAGCAGGGGGCGAAGACTCAGGAGTAGCGGTTGCCTGGCCAAAACCCGACACCTGTCCGGCACTTTCAGGCAAGGGTTGGGTTTTGGAATCCTTTGATGTCGAGCCTCGGGATAAAGGTGCCGAGGGTGAGTGGATTCTCAAGAAAAGTGATGAGACGATCCTGCTGCGGATTTTTGTTTCCGGTATGGGAGTAGGACCAGCGCGTCAGAAGCTTCTTGATATCGCCTCTACAACAATGATGATGGATATTCCTTTTAAAAAGAGCCCAAAGCAGATCGGCACCCTCTCGGTTACCTTGCCCGGGGCGAAGGATGGCTTCTATGTGTGGATTTTCAGAAATACCTGTTTTTATGTCAGGGGCATCGATACAGTTGCCGACGTTGAGACATTCGCAGAATGGGTACAATCGATAGCGGCAAGCGGAGTCGTCGACGACCTGAATGGTCACCTGCCGCCTGTGAAATCCGTAGCCGTTGATCCTCCTGTTGTCCATGTTGGTGAAGGCTTCTCCGTCAAAGCTGTCCTTGACGCGGGCGAGAATGTTGATGAAACGCGATATGTATTTGATTTTCAGAGCGATGAACAGCTTCTGGAGTTGGAGGATGCCGAAGAAAATGTTGCGAGGTTCGTTGCACGGATGTCAGGCGATGCGGATATTGTGGTGCATGTTGTCGACCAAAAGACCCTGCTGTCAAACTGGCTGACTGGAGCGGTTAAGGTTTTGAAATAAAAAAATATCGTCTTGTCTGATTGAAACATCCTGGTATCGATAGCCACAGGGAGGAAGCTGGTATGAAATCATCGTTTTGAACGGGAGCCCCAAGGGCGGTGAGAGCGTCACGATGCAGTATGTCCGCTTCCTCCGGAAAAAATTCCCGCAACATGAGCTGAAAATCCTGGACATCGCCCAGAGAATCCAGGCAATCGAGAAAAATGACGATGCCTTTCTGGAGATCCTCAGTGAGGTCAGGAGTGCCAACGGCGTGTTATGGGCCTTTCCGGTGTATTACCTCCTGGTGCCCTCGACTTACAAGCGCTTCATCGAACTCATCTTTGAGAGAAGATGCGAAGATGTGTTTCAAGGCAAATATGCGGCGTCTCTCTCCACTTCTATCCATTTTTATGATCATCTTGCCCATAAGTACATCAATTCGATCTGCGATGACCTTGAAATGAAGTTTACCGGGGAGTTTTCAGCTGCTATGTATGACCTGCTGGATGAGAAGGGAAGGCGGCGGCTGGCACTATTTGGTGAATATTTCTTTGAGGCGATTGATAACAAGATTCCTGTTACCAGGAACTTCTATCCTCTTCTTTCCGGTTCATTCCGGTATCTGCCCGAAAAAGACCTGCCAAGAAGTGATGTTGGCAATCAAAAAGTGGTGATTCTTACCGACTCGAGAGATGAGACGACCAATCTGGGCTGCATGCTCCGCCAGTTTGCCGGGATATTTGCAGGCAAAGCCGAAGTGATTGATCTGTATGAAGTCGATATCAGCGGCGGATGTCTGGGCTGTATACGGTGCGCGTATGACAACAGTTGCCTGTATGGTGACAAAGACGGATATGTTGCGTTCTTCAATGCAAAAGTAAAAACCGCTGACATCCTCATCCTGGCGGGGGCAGTGAAAGACAGGTATTTATCATCACGCTGGAAGCTGTTTTTCGACAGGAGTTTTTTTAATAACCACATACCGGTGATGGCGGGAAAACAGATCGGTTTTATCATTTCCGGACCATTAAGCCAGCTTCCTAACCTCAGGCAGGCACTGGAAGGTTACTTTGAGGTTCAGCAAGCCGGCATCGTGGATTTCGTCACCGATGAAGCCGGAGACTCGGCCGAGATCGATAGCCTGCTCTTTGGCCTTGCGCAGCGCCTTCTCCGCTCGGCAAATGATGGCTACGTTAAACCGGCCGGCTTTCTTGGTGTGGGCGGCAAGAAGATACTCCGGGACGAGATATGGGGCCGGCTGCGTTTTCCCTTCCGGGTCGATCACCAATTTTTCAAAAAGCACGGCCTGTACGATTTTCCGCAAAAAGACTACAAAACCAAAGTTGTCAACTCAATCATGCGGCTCTTGAGCCGGATACCCTCAATGCGAAAGGAAATCTATAACAACCGCATGAAGGCGGAAATGATCAAGCCGCTGCAAAAGGTGCTGGAGAGAGAATGATTGGCACCCTGCATGGAGGTATCCGGCGTTCTGCGTGTAAGGCTGCTTATTTTGTGCTGGGTAAGCTTCTCAAGGTTCTTAAGGTTTTTACGAGTTTGTCAATATTGCTAGAGAATAGACAGCACTATATTCTTGTGACCAAGCCCAGGATTATTTATGTAACCAATTGAAATAAAATTATAAAAGAATGATTGTCGCTGGATGTTTCAACTGCCGGGAGATGTAAGATTCGTAATAGCTCCACAAGATAGCCATGACCTGCTAAAAAAATCCAAAGTCAAGTGCGGTTGCTAGATATGTTTTCCAAATATTTATACCATCTTTTATTGATTTTCTTGTTTGCCATGTCCGCAATTACCTGTACAGGCACCAACCAAAATCAAAGTCAAGTCTTTGACAATATCAAAACCGAAGTCGCTTTTCGTCATTGGAATCAAAAAGGATTGGGAAAAATAACCGAACACAATGAGATCACGGTTGTTAAGTCTGTCAACAGTTGCGGCGATATTGTTCTTTTACGATGGACTGAGGATAAATCCCAATTCCAAGCGGAGATTTATCGAGCAGACTCTTGCACTAAAGACTTAAGCGAATGGCAATTGGTTTCAAGTTCAGAAGAAAAAACCTTGACCGAGCAACATGGTCAGTATTTTTTGATACTGGAATTGATCCCCGGTGAAAACGGTGGCCAAAAGACCGAACGTTTTGCCCTTCCATACCAAAAGAATCAGAGTCATTGATTTTGACCCGGCTCCCTCCATCAGATTTTCAACTCTTGAAAGGAGATAATAAATGGTAAAAATCGACTACAAGAAAGAGCTGAAGCATCTGTATCGGCCGTCTGTAAAGAAAGTTGAAATCGTCGAAGTACCGGAAATGAATTTTCTGATGGTTGACGGTGAGGGAGATCCTAATACCTCGCAATCATTCAGCAATGCTATCGAAGCGCTCTATCCGCTGGCCTTCACGTTGAAGTTCATGGTCAAAAAAGGAGGCTTGGATATCGACTATGGTGTATTGCCGCTCGAAGCGCTTTGGTGGGCCGATGATATGTCGGTCTTCAGCACAGGAAACAAAGATGCCTGGCAATGGACATTGATGATTATGCAACCCGATTTCATCAGCCGGGAGATGGTTGAAAAAGCCCTTGCCGAAGTGGCGGGCAAGAAAAACCCGGTCTCCCTGCCGTTGGTAAGGTTCGAACCCTTCGGGGAAGGAAGGGCTGCGCAAATACTGCATATCGGTCCCTTTTCCGAAGAGGGGCCGACTATTGAGAAGGTACATTCGTTCATAGCAGAAAATGGCAGTCGTAGAATTGGTAAGCATCATGAGATTTATTTGAGCGATATGAGACGAGCGGCACCGGAAAAGTGGAAAACCGTCGTTCGACAGCCAATGTCATGACCGGTTTAAAAAAAAGAATTGCACGATTGGCAGGCCACGGTTGCTGCGGCAGGAAAAAGTTTGATTGATCAGCGACAGGACACGGCTTCCTACTTAACCGGGCAGAGCAGTTCACCATCCAAGCAGCGGAGGATAGCGCTGCCGCAGGATGTTCTGCCGATATCGCCCTTCGCAGCGATCGTCTCGCCATGGCGGACAAAAAACTTTTCGGCCTTCGCTGAAACAAAACACCCCGCTTTTCTCTCGACTGCTGATTCCACCGTCTCGTTCTTACCAATGTAGTTCGGGCCATTGACCGCGGCATGTTGGGTCCTGATCAGCTTTTCAACCTTCCGCTTGAAGATCTGGTTCTGCATCACGACGTTGTGGGTGGCGTAGTCGAGGTCCGACTCGCTGCTGCCCATGGGATATCCTCGGTCCGCATTGCAATACTTCCTCCTGCCGTCGCGTGATCCAAGAAATATGGCGGGGTTTGGGCCCCGGCCGTTTCCGGTCGCCGTATGAATAGAGTTTCTGATAATAGTGTTATCCGCCGATTCGGCGTCGAGGTAGATGGCGACACTGCCTGATCTGCCTTTCAGCTCGGAATTCGACAGCCGGACCCGGGTTACACCCGGGCCGATGTACAGCGGAGTACTTTGTGTGCCGGTGATCGTCAACCGGTCCAGCAGGATATCCCTCGGCGCGTTTTTCCTTGCCCGAACGGAATGTCCGGGCAACCGTGACGATTCCCTGAGCTCCGGTCCTTCGCCGTTTGGCGACATGCCCCAGATGTGGATAGAGCCCTTGATGTTACAACCCTGTACCGTGATATCGTGCGGTGCGTCCCATCGTGGCGCACCGGTAGCAGAATCCCGGAATTTTCTCGATTGGATCTCAATCCTCGGTCTCCGGAAGGCTGGATTATCCGGTCCGCTTTTTATTGTGGCACCGTTACAGTCGATTTTTACTCCTGTGGCGGCGCTGCCTTGGAGAACAAGTCGCTTGGTAACAACATCTTCTCGTTTCAGTTCCAGACTGCAATCGACAGCGACTTGCCAGGCACCGGTTCTGGCCGGGCTGAGAATTTCCTTGATCTTTAGCGGTGAGCATCGGGTACTCGCCGCAGCAGAGATGCCGGGGCTGAAGATCAGGGCACTGATCGCGGTAACAATGAAGGCCGACGGGTACCAGATGGCGACCCTGGCTTGTGCATGGCCCGCAGTTTTTCGCGGCGATGGCAGCAGGCGATGCTTATTCTGCAGAGGATGTACGCGAGACATGGTATGGAGAGAATAGAATATCGGTCAAGTTGTCATTTATTTCATGGTACTCCTTGGGGCAGGTACCCGACCACCAGCTCGGTCTTTCCTTACGGCCGGTGATAGTGACATTGTAAGATGGAATCTTACCTTTTCTAGAGAAAAAACATGGACAGTCTCTGGATCTTACAGGGTATGTACAAAAGAGAGAATAAATGAAGACTCAGCATATAAATCCGATATTTATTGGCCATGGTTCGCCCATGAACGCCATCTCAACGAATCTGTACACAGCTTTTCTGCAGCAATATGCCCGGACAATTGTTGCACCGGACGTCATTGTCGTCATCTCCGCCCATTGGCAGACGGAGGGGACCTATCTTACCGGTAGTCAGGCTCCTGGTCAGATTTACGATTTTTATGGGTTTCCGGATGAATTGTATCGTGTTGAATATACGGCAAAAGGTTCGACTGAGACGGCAGCCTTTCTGGAAAGTGAAGAGATCGGCATCCGGGTGGATCCGGAAAGGGGCATAGATCACGCCGCCTGGGCCGTTCTCAGGCATATGTATCCCCGGCAGAATATACCTGTGCTGGAGTTAAGCCTCGATATCAATAAAAGCGAAGCGGAGCATTACGCACTCGGCCAAAGGCTGGCGAAATACAGCGACAATGGCATCCTGTTCCTTGGCAGCGGTAATCTGGTGCATAATTTAGGCAGGATCAGCTTCAGAGAAGATGAAAAACCGTTTAGCTGGGCGGTGGATGCCGATACCTGGATGAAAGAAAAAATTGTTGAAAATAACATTAACGACTTGATAAATTACAAGAAATCATTCAAGAACTATCAGCAAGCGATACCGACCAACGAACACTTCCTGCCTGCATTATATATTCTGGGGATGCAGGATGGAGGCACTGAAATAAATACAATTTATGAAGAAATTCAAAATGGCAGTATCTCTATGAGAAGCTTCGAAGTAGCAAAGAAATGACCGAAAGAGAGGTCTTGACTCCCTCTATCTCCCCCCTCAGCCTTCCGGCGATTATTTGGGATAGTCTGTAGCAAAAGGAGAATATGTATGGGATTACTGTTCATTTCTCCACATAAAATTTGAAAAAATCCACCAACAGGTACCTAATATGGAAAGTTTTGATGCATTGTTCAACCCGACTTCGGTGGCGGTCGTCGGCGCCTCCAGCGTCCCCGGGAAAGTCGGTCATGATATCTTTGTCAATATCCTCAAGGGCGGCTTCAGCGGCACGCTCTATCCGGTCAACCCTTCGGCAAAATCCATCGCCAGTGTCCGGGCCTATCCGGACATAAAGGATATTCCCGATCCCATCGACCTGGCCATAATCATTCTCCCGCCCCTCCATGTGGAAAAGGCTATTAAGAATGCCATCGACAAGGGGGTGAAGGCGGTGGTCATTGTCTCGGCGGGCTTCAGGGAGGTAGGCGGCGAAGGGCTGGCAATCGAGGAACGGGTGGTGGCCATGTGCCGCGAAGCCGGGGTGCGGGTGGTCGGGCCGAACTGCCTGGGGGTGATCAATCCGAGACCGGAAATTCAGCTCAATGCCAGTTTCTCGGCGCGGATGCCGGCGGCCGGTAATATCTCCTTCATCTCCCAGAGCGGCGCCCTGTGCACGGCGGTACTCGATTTTGCCGCGGACAAGGACTTCGGCTTCTCCAAGTTCATCTCCATCGGCAACAAGGCTGATGTCGACGAACTGGACCTGCTTCGCTATTTCCATGCCGACCCGCAGACCGAAGTGATCATGCTCTACATCGAGGAGCTGCATCGGGGGCCGGAATTCATCAAGGAGGTGAAAGAGATCACCGGCGGCGACCGGCCGACTCCGGTTCTGGCTATCAAGTCGGGACGGACCGGGGCAGGGGCCAAGGCCGCAGCTTCCCATACCGGCTCCCTTGCCGGCAGCGAGGCGGTGTACGATGCCATCTTTGCCCAGAGCGGCATCATCCGGGTCGATTCGATCAACGAGCTTTTCGATTTCGGTATTGCCTTTGCCTATAAGAACGAGAGCGCCACCGGCAAGACCCGCCGCAAGGTGCCGCACGGCAACAGGGTGGCCATCGTCACCAATGCCGGCGGACCGGGGATCGTCGCCACAGATATGACGGTCTCTTCAGGTCTGGAACTGGCAAGCTTCAACGAAGATACCATCGAGGTCCTGAAAAGCCACCTGCCGACGACCGCCAATGTCAATAACCCGGTGGACATTATCGGCGACGCGGCCCAGGATCGCTATGAATACGCTCTCTCCGCGGTGATCAAGGACGAGGGGGTGGACGGGGCGCTGGTCATCCTCACCCCGCAGAGCATGACCAACGCCATCGGCACCGCCGAGGCTATCGTCAGGATTGCCCGGCGCTCGTACAAACCCATTCTCTGCTGCTTCATGGGGATAATCGATGTCTCGGCGGGGGTCAAGCACCTGCAGGAGAACGGCATTCCGGTCTATCGCTTCCCGGAAAGTGCGGCGAAGAGCTTCGGTGCGCTTTATCGCTATTCCCGCTGGCTGAACCGCCAGCAGCTGGCGCCTTTTAAGGTGACCCACGATAAGGCGAGGGCGGCTAAAATCATCGCCCAGGCGCTCGATGCCGGCAAGACCTATATCGGCGAGATCGGCGGCACCGAACTGCTCAAGTGCTACGGCTTCAATGTCCTGCCCACCGAGCTGGCCGGGAGTGTCGAAGAGGCCGGGGATGCCGCCGACAGGATGGGCTATCCGGTGGTGATGAAAATCGTCTCGCCCCAGATCATCCATAAAACCGATGCCGGAGGAGTGATCGTCGGACCGGACAGCCGCAAGGCGGTGGAGAAGGCCTTTGGTGCCATCGTCGACAATGCGAAAAAATTCGATCCCCAGGCGGAAATCATCGGGGTGCTGATTCAGCGGCTGGCGCCGAAAGGCCATGAGGTCATCCTCGGCATGACCCGCTATCCTGTCTTCGGGCCGCTGATTATGTTCGGCATCGGCGGTGTCTTTGTCGAGGTCTTTCAGGATGTCGCCTTCCGGCTGGCGCCGCTCACTCGCAACGGCGCCAGGAACATGGTGCGCAGCATCAAGGGATACAAACTGCTCACCGGCTATCGCGGCGCTCCGAAGACCGATATCGCCACCATCGAACGTATGCTGGTCGGCCTGTCCGATCTGGTCCTCGACCATCCGGAGATCAAGGAACTGGACATCAATCCCCTGCTCGTTCATCCGGAGGGCGAGGGGGTGACCGTTGCCGATTGCCGGTTTATTCTGGAGACGCCTGCGGCCGGGAAAATCGCCCCGTAACATGAATCCGCTCAATATCGATGTTTCGTCCACGCTAAATGGAGGTATTTATGATAACTGTCATAGTTGAATTCATGCTGCCGGAGAAAATTTCAAGGGACCAGGCGCGGGAAACCTTCCTCAGTACCGCACCGAAGTACCGGGGTATGCAGGGACTGCAGCGAAAATACTATTTCCTGTCGGAGGACGGTGCCAGGGCAGGGGGCGTCTATCTGTGGAATTCCCGCGAAGATGCCGAACGGATGTACACGGAGGAATGGAAGACCTTTGTCCGGGGAAAATACGGGACCGAACCTTCGCTTACCTATCTTGACTGCCCTGTCGTGGTCGATAATCTCTCCAACGAGATACTCTCAGATTGAAGATATGAAGAGCGGGTTTCAGCGGGAATAATGGTACCTGGAAACGTGTTTTCCCGTACTCTTGTTTGCAAGTGATTGCCCTTGAAGCCGCAAGTCATGATTACACCAGTCGCGGTCCCGATCACTGGTTCAACTATGAACCTTGTTTCGGCGGATTTCCCGGGCCAGGGTTGGTGATATGTACTCATGCCTCTTTTCCGATAGAGTGTCTCTTTTTTATCTTATTTGTCCTAGAATTTGCACCGGTCCAGCTGCTGCCGACAGTTCGTCGTAAATTGCCCCGGGATCCCGCTCGTATCGTTTAGAGAAGTGAAAGGGCACCAGCCGCTGTACGCCGGCGTCCCGGGCAATTCGGATAGCTGTTGACGTCGTGAGATGTTGGGTTGCCAGGGCCTTGTCCCCGTCCGCCCTGGTAAACGCCGTTTCACAGAACAGCGTGTGCGCCGACCGGGCCAGGCTGATCACCTTCCGGTAATTTTCCGGGGTATCAGCTATATCGGTGACATATACCAGTTTTTTCCCCGGCCGGATGAGGAGCAGGTCCCGGATTAATTCCCCGGCTCTCACTCTACTGCCATTGGGTAGTTCAATGTCTGTCTCCGGTGCTGCGGCGGCTACGCACCGTTTCAAGCTGCCAAGCCAGGGGCCGGCTGTCAGGCCGGATGCTGCCAGCCGGTCTTTCCGAACATTGATTTCCTGCTGGAGCTCGAAACTATAGGCAATCGACGGAGTATGGTGGTCGCAGATCACGCTCCTGACGCTGTAATCATTTTCCGCAACAATACCCCCATTGCTGATCGGCAAGGTAGGGAGCATCTGTTTCGCCTTTCCCGGCTGAAGCCTGGCTCGTTTCATGGTGTCACCGTTGATTTCACCAACTTCAAAAATCGGTCCACTCTCTTCGATTCGATCCCAGGTGATGGCATCGATAAAGCTTGCCAGACGATTGATGGTATCTGCTGGACCGAAGATTCTGCAGGGAGGAAAAGGTCCTATTCTGGATCTGAGAAACCAGAGAAAGCCGCCTATATGGTCAAGATGGGCATGGCTGAGGAAGACGCATTTGACCTGATGGGCAATTTTGGCCATAAGCCGGGAAGGATCACCGAGGTCAAAGAGGAAGCTGGTTTTGCTTCGCCGCAACCGCACATGCAGGAGCGGGTCACCGAAGACACCCCCGACCAGAGTTGCCCAGGCAGAGCCGAGATGGCTTGAAACCGGTGCCATTCCACCCCCAGGCAGAAAAGAGGGAGATCCCATTTCCGCGGGCATTCGAACCGTTCGTTGGGGTTTACCTGCAGGAGTGATGGACGCCAGCCTTCCGGCACCGTCCCGGCCACTGTCCCGAACCAGCAAACTTACCGGTTCGCCGGACATGCAGGATCGTAACCTGGCGGTAAGCCGCCCTTTTTCAAGGTGAAGGATTTCTCCTAAAGCAAGGGTCTCTCCCGAATCATTCAGCAGGGCGGCCTGCCTGCCTTCCCAGGCATCGGGGATCTCAAGTGGCGGTGGGGTGCCAAGTGTGGACAGGTTTTCGAGATCGAATTCCTGCTTCCGGGAGGTTTGCAGCCAGTCATTCCATAGTTGGGTCCGATTCTTCAGCCGTTCCAGCGGAGCGGGAAGGCGGGAAGCCGGGGACGCCGCGACATGGACAAGATCAACATTCAGAAAGCCGAGTTCGGTGGCCAGCGGTAAGCCGGTGTTCTCCCGTTGCATCACCACCACGGCGTCGACGTGGAGGGTCTCCGTCAGGGCGATGAGGAGTTCGGCGCCTCCCACTCCTCGAACTACACCCGGCGGATCGATGAGCAGCGAACCCATTTTCTCCCTGCTCAGAGCGATAGCTAATAATTTGCCGGCAGCGAGAACAAGCGGTAGACGAAAGCGAGCGCTGTTGAGCGTACACAGGGCCTGGCAGTCGCCCCAGTTGAATCCTTCAGCTGTCAGCCAGCCACGGCTGACCGTTCCCGGAATCCCGAAAAGAGGCGAGCCGGGGTCCAACTCGATGAGCTGGCAAGGACTGGCCGGCTGATCAAGCTTCGGCAAGAGTTGCAGTGCCAGAGTCGATTTCCCGATCCCCATCTCGCCCCAGAGCATGATCCTTTTACTGTGAAAAAGGATTCCTGACAGACGCCCGGTATCTTCACTGCTACAGAAAAATTCTCTCTTCGTCACCATAGCTTCTCCCGCGATTTTGGTAAAGCCGGCGCGTCCTCTAATAGAGGGGCCGCCACCTGTCTACAAGTTAGGTACGGGGCAGTTGGAAGCAAGATGAAAGAAAAAGGCATGGTTGAACGAGATAAAAGAAGCTGGGGAAACCGGGGAGGTCAGGAGGAGGTAACTGACGTCACCTTGCTGTAAACTTTTAATCCCGACCTTGGTCGATGAGGGGATGGCTGCCGGAGATCGAGATGTTCCTCCCCAGATAAAACAAGACGGCTACGAAGCAGCCGATAACATGACTCTCCTGAACGGGGATAAAGGTCTGATAGTTGCCGTACGGCAGCATGGGAGCACCGGTTAAAAACTCCATGGCGATTTTACCGGGCAGAAAAAGGGCAGTCAGCAGGCAGACTTTTTGCCAGGGACCTGATTCCAGGAGGCCCAGCAGAGCACAAAAGTAGAGAGCCCCACAGGCAATCCCTGACAGACCGCCATAGAAGGCCATATGCGGCTTGAGAAGAAGCAGCAGGCCGCTGATGCAGATAGCGGCGAGGAGGCAGAAGGAAACAAAATATGGGTAGTGTTTTTTCCGGAAGATGGCACCTGCAACACCAAATGCAAGGGCATCATAGGTGAAATGGACGAAAGAAAAATGCACCAAATGACAGGTAATGAGCCTCCAGAGCTGGCCATGCAAAACAGCTTGCCGATCAAAAATACAAACGGATGCCAGAGCCGGCACAAAACTGCAGATAAGGCTTGCCGCTAGGACGACCAGCACTCCAACAGGAGGTAAAAGGGCCTTTATGCTCTTTTTCTTGTCAACCAAAGCCAATATCCGCAGAGAAAACCTAGAAACAATATGGTCATGCCGTCAACGCTGCCGCCACCGGTATAGCCTTCTTTATGGACTATCTGATAGTCTTCCGGCTGGTTTTTGACCTTCTCTTTAAATAAGCTGAGCTGGCTTTCAAGGTTGGTAACGAGATCTTTGCTCGCCTCCTGAAACCCCGTTAAACTGTCTCCCCGCAACTGCTCGGAAAGATTGACCGGCGTTGCCTTGCTCTTGATGTGACTGACGCCGGGGGCACGAAAGAGCATTTTCCGGCTTTGAATGTCGTAGACCGCAGCATCAACCATCGTGTGGGTATCGTTTTTTTCTCCGGGGATGATGTACGCCCCGATAAGGGTCCAGTAAGTGATCGAAGCCAGACCTTCATCGGTGAATTGGGTCTGGTCGTAGGAGAGGAGGGCAATGACGTCGATACCATAAATGGTGCGGATCTGGTCCAGGTTGGCAAAGCTGCCTTTTTCCCAGAGGTAGGCCGAAGGGATTATTTCTATGGATTTTACGAAATCGTATTTTTTGAAATCCCTGCTCACCTCAGTCATCAATTCCATCTTATCTCTTTCGGTAAGATTTTGATTTGTTCCGGTAACTTCCGGAACAAAAGCAACTCCGACCTTGATGGGTAGGGCAAGTCTTGGAATACCGGGAGTCTCAATATGGTCATTTTGCTCCGGATAGAGAAATTTAACCGCACTGGAACTCTGGTGCTGAGACGACCTGAGCATGCCGCAACCCGATGAGAAAAGCCAGGCAGCAAATAAGGTTATAAGGCACATACAATGAGTAAACGATTTTATAGTCATACGACTTCTCCTCCCGACTCTCCAAGTTAATGGCCCAAAAAAGGGTTCCTGTCACACTGCCTGACTCAATAGTGTATGAAAATGTCCTGGGCAACCTGCGCAAATGTCGTCTTCCATATGTGTCGAAATCGAGAAGAACCGCTGTGCAGCTACCTTTTTACAAGGGTACTCTTACGTTGTTCTCTTTCCGGTTTATTTCCAATTTGATCCGGGATGAGCCCAATCCTCCTCCTTGCAGGAGCCGAGGACATAATCGCGGGTCTTTTCGTAGGCCAGCCAATGTTCGTCGTATTGCAGGTGGGCTTTCAACCGATCCCCACCAAAACTCATCTTTCGGGTCGGATCGAATCCAAGGGCTGCTTCCCCGGTGTCGGGTATGCCGTCCTGATCTTTGTCATGGGCCGCCCAGAGGGCGCTGTACGGTACCCCGTAAGCCTGCCACCAGCGCTGGTAATTCAGATAATGATGGTACTCATGCATGACAGTGACGCCAAAGGTATCGATGCCGTAGGAAGTCTGGTCCCCATCATAGACAAACTGGATGTTGGGTGGTGTGCCTGAGCGGGCCAGCAAGGGGATTTCCTGCTTGAACTCCTGGCCCAGCACCGTTTCCAGGTCGCACATGTAAAAGCCTTTATGGGGCGTCCAATGGAGATCATACGGAAACGAAGCCAGGGTGCTGCCGCCGGCGGCGCAGTCCGGGTAAGTGGGCTCCCAGAGGATATTGATCTTTTCCCCGTAGGGCTTGCCGCAGGCCGTCTGGCTCCAATAGAAAAACCAGTTCGGCTGTCCGGTATTACTATTGTTTCTGGCGTCCCGTTCGTAAAATGCCTTGAACTCCTTTTCCACTTCCACCACGCATTCGTCGACCTGTAAGGTGGCCTTTATTACTTTTTTACCGAATTCCGAGTTCTTTTCCGGCATTTTGCTGTACGTGGCCATGATCTCCGGCCCCGTCGCCGTGGCAGGCTGCAGCACCCGGGTCGAACCCTCGATTTCCGGCAAGGTCCACTTGACCTGACCGGCATATTTCGCAGGCTTGACCGTGGCCCTGGCGGCGACCAGCAGCTTGCCCGGGCCAATGGCCGTATAGGCGTAGCGCCCATGGTCGTCATACTCCAATTCCACTTCCAGAGACAGGTCCTTTTTCTCCGGCTCCTTGAGCCAGCCCGTTAATACCGGCGTCGTCTCGTGAAACTGATAGCGGGCCCTGCCATTGGGCTGCACGGTGCCGGTCCACAGGCCGGTCTTGGCCGATCCGATCCTGCCTCCCTGCACATCCAGGTAGGCAGTACCTTCCTTACAGCGGGTCTCGACCCTGTTTCCCATAACCCGGGAACTGCATTTCAGCGAAAGCCCGCCACCCAGGTTCATCTCAGTCGGTGGCTGAACCACCGAGACGGGGATATTGCCAGGATAGACCATATCCTGTTCGAAACGTAGTATCTTCCAGCGGCCCTCCATGTCCTTGCGGCCATATTCGCGGCCCAGCTCAAGGGTCTCGGAATAGGAAAACCGCATGCCGGCAATTTCGGTAATCTTCGTCCCCTTCAGGACGCCGACCTGGGAGGGACATTGGATTGCTTCGGCTTGCCCGGAGCACGAAATAGTAATACCCAAGAGAACGATACCCGCTATTCGACATTTCATTGATGTAGCCTTGAGCATGCGACAATAGTAACAACGGCGTATCCCACCGAAGACTTCTGCGAATCAGTCAGCAACTCCGAACAACCTATCGTCTTTTAGCTGTTCTTTCAAACAATTTTTGGCTGTATTGGCTGGAATGGGAACTCTCGGTTTGCAACTCTTGCCAGAACCGTACGAGCGGGTTTCTCCTGACCTTCGAGATGAGGTACCCCCCCCAGTCGATGTTCGGACAACTTCTTCCGAATGAGGACTGCTTGAAGCTGTTCAGACAGATCTCAAAGGCAAATTTGACGTCTTACTTCGTCTTGCTTCTGTTTGTAATGCAACTGATTGGAGAAGATTCTTATCCAGCTCAGCTGAGTTAGATGAAAATTTATCGACGAAATGGGAGGGTGAAAACGGCTCAATCCTTGCTCAAGCGTTGGATCAAACTCTGCAATCGGGCCAGACAGTTGGCAAAATAGCTTTTGAGCTGTCGGGCGGCACCCTCTTCCTTGACGGATGTGGAAAGGGCGCTGTCGGTCGAATCTGCGTTGTGGCCGAGCCGTTTTTGGATCTCCTTCACAAAAATCTCGACTTCATCAGGAAGCGGCTGAAGAGCACGGGCCGATTGGAACAGGGTCAGGGCAGGCTGGACCAGCCCGCGGCGGGCCAGCGCCTCGGCAATCCCGATTCTCAAACCGGTAGGATGGGTTTTCTGGGGCTGATAGAGGGCGAGGAGGGCCTCAATCTTGTCCCCAATCGTTTCCGGCGTATAGGCCGCGACGATACAGTCAGTGAGCCCATCTAGGTAATCAACCTGGGGCTGGTCCAGGCGCATAAGCTTACCGTACTCCTCGATGGCGGCCTCGTGGAGACCAATACTGCTCAAGGCTGACGCGCAGGTGCCGATGTCGGCAGGACTATGGGCATCACCCCAGCTTTCGCGCAGGATGCTCAGTTCCCTGTTCGAAACCACGTCGGAAATATTGACCTCCGACTCCGCCAACTCGGTCAACTCTTTATCAAGCTGGCCGATTTTCTCCTCCAGAGGTACCGCCAGGTTAGGCTTCAGGGTGGTGGATTTGTCGAGCACCTGTCGGTAAAGATCGCGGGCCTCCTCGAGAAGGCCGTGGGCTCGGTAGAGCTCGGCTTCCCGGCGAGTAAAAGCAATGGTAAATTTATTCGTCATACAACATCACAGGCCTGTCGGGCGTGGAGATAGAATATCGCTTTGTAGGCTCGCCCTGTCTTTACTTCAGATCCTTCCAATTATTTATCGACCACTATTAGCCTATCGTTTCTTAGCCCTCCATTCAAGTAGTTTTAGCTATTCAACAATACCAAACCACATGATAAGGTAAACTCGTGGACATATAGAACCCTTCTTATTTTTTGCTTTCTCGCATTGATAAGGACTCTATGTCCACTCTGTTTATTACCCATTTTTTTACCCCGCACGCTCAGTTCGGAAGAACCTGAATTACTGATCCGCCAGGCTTTGCAGAAGCGTGCCGGTATCCATGACACGGTCGCAGATTGCACTGATTGCTGCCATAAAGGCAGCCTGCACCTGTGCTGCCGGAACCTCCTGGTCGGTAAAGACCAGGTTTCTGGTCGCGGTTGCATCATGGACGAGGGTACAACCATAGCCCAGATCCTTTGCTGCTCTGCTGGTTGCATCGATGCACATATGGGTCATCATGCCGGTGATAATCAGATGGTTGGCATTAAGCTCTTGTAATGTCTTTTGCAATGGCGTCTGCAGGAAGCTATTTGGATAATTTTTGACAATCACCACTTCTTCGGCCAGAGGCGTTACCAGCGGATGAATTTTTTGTCCTTCGGTGTTTGGCAGGAAAAATGTGGCGCCTGGCCGGAGTGATTCATGGGCAATATGCACAACTGGGAGCTGATTTTCCCGGAAATACTGAAGGACGCTTGCTGCATTTCTTGCACCCCGTTCCGGATTGAACAGCTCCATTTTGCCACCGGGGAAATAATCGTTTTGGATATCAATTACGAGAAGTGCTGGAGAGATTTTCATACTGTTCTCCTTTGATGGCCTCGAAGCTGAATTTTTACTTAGCCATCGCTGATTTTTAAGGTTGTTACGAACTGGACACCTAGGTCAGTTTTGATTTTCGGGAAAGGAAGAAAATTGGTCGGCGACCACCTGCCATCGACCCTTATCATGAATGAGAGTCAGCATATCACGGCCACTTAAGGCAAGTCGTTGACCTGTAATATCACATTCCATATCATAGTAATACGTGACGACGGCTGACTCACCATAGATCTGGATCTTCGCTTCTTTCTCGGTCCAGAAATGGATGGTCGTTGAACGGGCAAAATTGCTCCAGCCAGCGATGCATGGTCTTTTCCCTTCGATTCTTTTACGATCTACCGGAGTAATGGCCACCATCTCGTCATGAAAATAATCGTTGAGTTTTTCGAGTTGACGAAGGTCGCCACAGGTCCAGCAACGATTCATAGCTTGGACTGTATCCCAAACCTCTCGTTCATCTTTGTTCATATTCCCTCCCTGTATGCCTGATTTTTTAGCTGTTTATTGCATATGCGTTACAAGGATACTTGATTGAGTGAATACTTGAAGTGGCAGTATTGACAAAAAAGAGGTGATATTGGACAATATCTCAATTTTACTTTTTAAGAGGGAGTTGCCATGTTCACCGTCGCTCTGCTCGCTGTCCAGGATTGTATGTATTCAAGCCTTACCGGTCCCTTCGATCTTTTTTCGGTCGCTTCCTTTGAATGGGGAAAAGTGTCCGGAAGCGGGAATGAACCGCCCTTGTTCAAGCCGGTAATCGTTGGTTCGAAGGAGAAAACCATAACCGCCTTCAACAGCACTCAGATCGCCATCACCACCGATTATTCCTCTGGTTTCAGCTATGATATTGTCTTCGTGCCTGTCATCTTCAGCGATCTTAACCGAGTCCTGGATGATACTGAAACCATAGCCTGGCTCGATGAACAGGGCGAACGGGGGGCCTGTCTCTGTTCCGTCTGTGCCGGGACTTTTCTACTCGCCGCAACTGGCCGTTTGAATGGGAAAAAGGCGACGACGCATTGGAACCTGGCGGATCAATTTGCTAAAAGATTTCCGGATGTTATCCTCAAGCGAGAAAAGATGCTCATTGACGAGGGGGACTGCATTACCGCAGGTGGGGTGTCTGCATATCTTGATTTGTCATTGTATCTTGCTGCCAGGTTTGGATCGACGGAGCTTGCCGCATCTTTGTCGAAACTCATGTTGATCGACCCTTCCAGAAGATTGCAGTCTCCTTACCAAACCAAGGGTTTTGATCTAGGCCACGGCGATGAGGAAATTCTTGCAGTTCAGCAATGGCTTGCCCGACATTTCCCTGAGCAGGCTACAATAGGGGAATTGGCTGCCAAGGCCGGTCTTGGGGAGCGAACCTTTATGCGACGATTTAAAAAAGCGACCGGCGATACGCCACTTGAATATCAGCAGCAGTTGCGCGTCGCCACAGCAAGAAAACTTTTGGAAACCACAGGTGCGACCATAGAGGATATCACCAGACAGACAGGTTACGAGGACATCAGTTCATTTCGCAAGCTCTTTAAGAGGAGCACGGGGCTTTCTCCGTCGGCCTACAGGAAACGGTTTTCCCTTGTATCGATTTGAATATTGAGAGCAGATAATTCGGGATGGCTTGTGCTGCTCGACTTATCGTATTTGCTGCGATATCTTCAAGCGACCAATTTGGCAAGGGACCTTTTCATGGGAACCCCTTTTTGGCAGACAGGGTGAGGGTCTTTAAGAAAACTCACCCTGCATCCAAACGACATGAATAATGCGGGCTAAGGTGTTGTATAGGAGGCAACACCCTGACCGGTTCCAAATGTATTTTCCAATCCATCCGGCACGGTATCAGTCGCATATTGATAGCTGTTGATCAACCTGTTGCCGAGCATTCGGGCCAGTCTTCGGTAAAACCTCAATCCGTTTACGGGGTCATTTTCCGCAACTTCTTGGACAACATTTTTATCAAAGCGTAACAGTGTGGTTTCTTTTGAGAATTCAGCTGACGCCGTATATTTTTCCATGTCTACGAGACCGGACCAGCCGAATGCCTCACCTGCGTGGTTGACGAGATATGCTGTCCGTCCCTGGCTACCGAGACTAAGCCTGATACTGCCTTTTACCATGATAAAGAAGAAATCGGCAGGGTCCCCTTCTCTGAATAATATGAACCCCTTTGGATGAGTTTCTTTCCTCGATGTTTCGATAAACTTCTGAACAAATTGTTTGTCCAGTCCCCACAATAAATCCGACTGTTTAAAATACATAACCGACCTCCTTTGCTTTAGTCCGCTGGAGGTTTCCGGCTCCCCCTATCTCGTTGGCTTCAAAAACATTTTTGAAGTCAGTGTGTCTTGGTAGTGGGGTTGGCGTTTTCCCAGCGGGTTACTAGTCAATCCGTATTGAAAACCGGACGCTGCAGTAGTTTTCGTAGCTTCCGGAACTCTTCGCCGATCAGTATTTCAGTCTTTCAGTAGCGTGCCCTTGTAAGTTGTGGGTTTACCATGACATTTTATCACGTATAAAAAAAGCCGAACTACCTCTGAACAAGGCAGCTCGGCTATCTATTGAGATCCGTAGCTTTCCGTCCCTACCTTACGGCAGGTTTGGCTTTATCTCTATTTATTATAATTAATTTTACAATATTTCCGTGGCTCCAGTCAAGGGGACAGTGTGGTGCCATATTGCGAAAAGCAGTAAGCCTTTCCACTTGAGCCGACCTTTTTGAAGATGCGCAATAGTACCACCACGATGCATTTACCGTGTGGTCACATATGAAGGAAGAAAATGCCAAGTCTTTTGGATATTTTCACAGAAATATTTTACATCGTGTTGCACTCCTGTAACATGACTACCTGACATTCGTCATCCGTTTTATCATACTGCCTTTCATACAAGTACAGGTAACTGTTCACCAGGACACCTGGATATGTGGTGCAACCTCGAAACTGTAAGCGTTCAGCAGTGCCCGAGATGTGCGCGAGCAGATTGGGTGCTGCTGAACGCTTACCAAGCACAGCAGACCCAAAACCTAAAGAAATTTACGCGTATATTCAAGATATAGAATAAATTGCCTACTGGATTATAGTACCCAAGAGACTCGGCAAAAGAATGTATTAGGGCAGGATCATTCTAGTGTTTTACGGTTCGCTTCCGTTTATACGCTTTTTAGCGTCCACATGAGGAGTGAAAACAGGAATAATAATCTGCAAAAGGTAATTATGCGCTAGGATGCCCCTTGATAATGTCGAATCAATAACTTAAGGTTAGATTCCCATGAAAAGCGATCGATCCCCTGCGATAAGTGGCTCAAAAAAAATAACGCCATCTTTTTTTGGTGTTCTGGACGCTATTCTGACCTCCATCCACGATTCCGTCGTGGTACTCGATACCGATTTGAAGGTGGTGCGGGCCAATCATGCTTTCTACCGGACCTTCCAACTCAACGCCGATCAGGCAGAAGGGATGAAAATTTATGATCTCGGCAATCGGCAATGGGACATCCCCAGGTTCAGAGAACTGCTGGAAAAAATCCTTCCTGAAAATTCTAAATTTGATGACTTCGAGCTGGAACATAAATTTGGAAGCCTGGGTTACAAAATACTTCATTTAAACGCCAGGTGGATCATCAGAGAGGAGAACCGGACCAAGTTCATCTTTCTGGCAATTGTCGATGTAACCGACCGTGAATACAACCGAAGGGGTCTTGAGCAGCTGGTTGAAAAACGGTTGGTCGATCTCATCGAGGCAAGGGAAGAGGCGGAAAGCAAAAAACTGATAGCCGAAAAGTCCCTGCTCGAAATCAAAAAGCTGAAAGACCAACTGGAAGCGGAAAGGGCTTATCTGCAGGATGAGATAAAGCTGGAGTACAACCATGAGAATATTATCGGCACAAGCGACGGACTCAAATATGTTCTCTATAAGATAGAACAAATTTCACGGAGCGATACCACCGTCCTGATTCTTGGGGAAACGGGAACCGGCAAAGAGCTGGTGGCCCGAGCCCTGCACAGCTCCAGTCTGCGGAAAAATAGAGCCCTGATAAAGGTTAATTGTGCCACCCTGCCGGCAAACCTGATCGAAAGCGAACTTTTCGGCCACGAGAAAGGTGCCTTTACCGGCTCCCAGGCCAGACACCTCGGGCGATTTGAGGTTGCCGACGGAGGCACTCTGTTTCTCGATGAAATCGGCGAATTGCCCCTGGAACTGCAGGCAAAACTGTTGCGGGTCTTCCAGGACGGTGAGTTTGAAAGGCTTGGCAGCTCCAATACCATCAAGGTCGACACCCGAATCCTGGCCGCCACCAATCGAAACCTGGAGGAGGAGGTTCGAAGCGGCAGATTCCGCGAAGATCTCTGGTACCGGTTAAATGTCTTTCCGATTACCGTACCGCCTCTTCGGGACCGCTCGGATGACATCCCGCTCCTGGTCGAATTTTATGTCAAGAAGATCGCCAAGCGGATCGGCAAGGCCATCGAAATCATACCGACAACCGTCATGAACGCCTTACAGGACTACCACTGGCCCGGCAATATAAGAGAACTTGAAAATGTCCTGGAACGGGCGGTGATCAACTCGTCCGGTCCGAAACTGCGGCTGGTTGATGAGTTGAAAAAACCGGTCAAAGATTCCGGAATCGGCCGAAAATCACTGCGGACCGTAGAAAAAGAGCATATCCTTAGGGTACTGGAGCAGACGAACTGGAAAATAAGCGGCAAGGACAGTGCATCTGAAATCCTTGGCCTCGATCGCAGTACCTTGCGCGCTCGCATGCGCAAGCTCGATATCGAAAAATAACTATCCCCACCACGGTGATAGTTGTCTTCGCTGCCCGCCATCTTCACCGGCAAATCTGTCTCCTCCATTATCCACTGTTGACGAACGACCTGAGCTTGCCCTGAAAAATTCAGAGGATACTAAAATGAAAAAAATAGCGTACCGGGAACAAGCCTTGAAAATCCTTCCTTGGGTCTGTGCCAATTGCGGCCGTGATTTTACCGGCAAAAAATTGCGCGAGTTGACCGTCCACCACAAAGACCATAATTACAAGAACAATCCACCCGACGGCAGCAATTGGGAACTCTTATGCATCTACTGCCACGATAACGAGCACTCCCGCTCCCTCGATGCCGAATGGTTGCCCACACATAATTCAGACGCTGATAGGGGGGCAACGGCAACACACTCACCTTTTGCCAAACTCAAGGACCTATTGAGTGAGCCTGACGACGGCCAGGGCAAAGTTTAGAAACAGAAGCGGTTACGAATCCTTCACTAAGGTGTCTCGGGAGAGAGGAGAGGCCTTCGAGAATGCTCATCCAGTGTCACGGTGTATGGGGAACAGGGATAAATGGCAAACTGGTGAATCATTTGTTGAACACAGTTCCGGAATTTATGGCTGATAATATTTTCTCTCTAGCTTTCCAGTTGGGAAGATAAGGTAAGGGCCGGTCTCCTGCACCAGAAAGAAATAATCGTGCCCCAAGAAAAAATGACCTGATGCGGAGTTTTTTCAAATGAGAGGACTCATGTTTCCACAAGGTCGCGGATGCGGTCACCGGCTTGTAACACCTTTTTCCGGAAAGAGTACCGGCCATGATTCCTTTGAGCCGGCCAACAAACCTAAACCGTCTGCAAAGGGCTTTTGACACGGGGAGGCATTGGCTGCTTTTGCGATAGTGACGGTCGCCGGGGAAAAGTAGACTACGACTTCACAGTGAAGACGCCCCTCTGATTCGTGGCGGATGAACACGGCCTGTTCTTTCGAGCTGTTATCCGCCCCATATTCAGACAAGAAAAGCTCTTTTATTTGCTCTGCCAAATCCCCAGCCAACATGGCATCTCCGAGATTTTTTGTGAACCAGCAGTTCAGCAAAATTATAACTCCTCACACCTGAGTTGTTCTGATATCAACTGCTGGCAGCGATCATTGGTTGCGATGAAATGAATCGGCCAGGAGCCGGGTAATTTTCAATACTGACCTAAGTCAATTACTTTGTGAAAGGCATAGTTTTTACTGCAAATTACGATATCACTTCAGGAGACCTGCTGCAAGCATCAGCTTCTGCCAAAGTTTTGCGGTTTGGTGAACGTTTGCGCCGGCAACGACAAAAATAACTCAGAGGCCGAATTTACTCACGTTTTGCCCGGATTGCGCAGAAAAGCTCAAGTCCGATTTTCACCAATAGAAATAGATCACAGGCCATTTTGTGGGCTGTGGTAAGACCACAAAATAGCTGTATCAATGAGTCGAAACAAATACATCGACGGTGGGAAAAATGAAGGAAGCAAAGAAAACAATAGGTGAGATTGTCGCTGAAGATTACCGGACTGCGAAGGTTTTTGAAGAGTACGGGATAGATTTCTGTTGCGGAGGAAAGGGCACACTCGCTGCCGCCTGCATCGAAAAAGGAGTCGATCCTGCAGCCTTGATTGGAGATCTACAGGCCGTGAAAAGCCAGACGGTCGAGCGAGGTCACAATTACTCTTCCTGGGAGCTGTCGTTTTTGGCCGACTATATTGTAAATGTCCATCATAATTATCTTAACGAGAATACCACGCAGATTGCCGCGTACCTTCATAAGATCGCCGATATTCATGGCGCAAAGCATCCGGAGGTTGTTGCGATTGCCTCCATTTTCGACCGAATAGCCCCTGAATTGTCGGTCCATCTTGGGGAGGAGGAGAACGCTTTCTTTCCCGCCATCAAACGAGTCGATATAGCAAAAAAGACGGGCGCAACTCCAGCAGGAAAAGACCTTGAAACGATCAGTCATTCCCTGGAAAAGCTTGTGCAGGAGCATGAAGACATAGGGGAAGCAATCCATGAAATTCATCATCTTGCCAAGGGATATTCGATACCGGACGCTGTCTGCAATACTTTTGTCGTTACTTACCGAAAACTAAAAGAGTTCGAGGCCGATCTCCACAAACACGTGCATCTTGAAAACAACATCCTCTTTCCAAGGGCCAAGCGGCTTTTGGAAAGATAGAGCTTGCGAAGCTACGACCTTATAGAGGACAGCGGAAACTATGTGTGCTGCAAAACGGCATTTCTCATCGGATATTGTCGAAAACCTTAATCGGAAACACACAAAAAGATGTTCCCTGTCACACGGAGAAGGCAACTGATGCCGATCTACGGGAAATTGGGAGGGAAATCAACTGATGCCGTCGATTGCTCAAGGAGGAATTCAAATGGCACAAAACTCACAGAAAAGCCCATTGTCGCACTGGTGGCGGCATGCGACCATCCTGGTCATGATTTTCGGGTTTACGACCCTCAGTATCCTTACGGTAATTACCTACACAAACGCTCCGCCGATTCCCGAAAAAGTTGTTGATGAGAAAGGTGAAGTCTTATTTACCAAACAGAACATTGATGCAGGGCAGGATGTGTTTTTAAAGTATGCTCTCATGGAGCACGGCACCCTTTGGGGACATGGGGCATATCTGGGGCCCGATTACACAGCCGACTATCTGCATCGGGAAGCCGAGATTGTCCAGGATGTCATAGCCAAAAACAAGTTCGGCAATTCTTACAACGATCTGACCCAGGAACAGAAAGCCTCCGTCTCACAGGAATTGCAAACGGAGCTGAAGACCAATCGCTACGATGCGTCAACCGGCCAGTTGACCTTCTTTTCCGGTGAAGCGACTGCCTACCGGGAGCTGATTTCTCATTGGACGGATTTTTTCAGCAAAGAAAACCAGGCGCCGGGGCTCCCGATCAATTTCATAAGCAATCCTGAAGAATTGAAGAATCTGACTGCCTACTTTGCCTGGGCGACCTGGGCAACCGTGACAAATCGACCGAATAAGGACTACACCTACACCAATAACTGGCCCTACGAGCCACTCGTCGGCAATCACCCATCAAGTGAGGCTTATATCTGGAGCGCCCTCAGCCTGGTCACGTTGCTCAGCGGGCTTGGCCTGGTCTTGCTCTTCTTTGGCAAATATCACTTCCTGGGGTGGGAAGGTGAAGAGGACGATTTCAAATCGTTACCGCCACCTCCTCGTTCGTGGACACTCACTCCCAGTCAATGGGGAACAGGCAAGTACTTTCTTATTGTGGCTCTGTTATTCCTGCTGCAGACCTTGGTCGGTGGTGGTCTGGCCCATTACAGGGTGGAACCGTACGGCTTCTATGGCTTGCAATTTATTCTTAATTTATTCCCATATAATCTGCTCAGAACCTTTCACCTGCAACTGGTCATATTCTGGATAGCCACCGCATGGGTCGCGGGAGGGCTGTTTCTCGCGCCGTGGGTTGGCGGGCAGGAGCCGAAAGGTCAAAAATTCGGTGTCAACCTGCTCTTTGTCGCCCTTCTCGTCGTCGTCCTCGGCAGCCTTGGCGGCGAGTTCCTCGGTATCAATGACAAACTGGGCCCGCTGTGGTTCTGGCTGGGCAGTCAAGGGTCCGAGTATCTCGACCTGGGGCGCTTCTGGCAGATTCTGCTTGCAGCTGCATTGATCTTCTGGCTCTTTCTGATGTTTCGAGCTCTTCGTCCGGCCATAGCCAAGGAGGGGAGATCGGACCTTTCCGCGCTTTTTCTCTACGCGGCGGTAGCCATTCCTCTTTTCTACGTTCCGGCACTTTTCTATGGGCCGCACAGTAACTTTGCGGTCATAGATAACTGGCGTTTCTGGATCATCCACCTCTGGGTCGAAGGCTTCTTTGAGCTTTTCGCCACTGTACTCGTGGCCATCATGTTCCGTTATATGGGCATCGTCAGTGCCAGCTCCGCCACTCGACTTGTCTACCTGGACGCCATACTCTTTCTTGTTGGCGGAATTGTCGGAACAGGGCATCACTGGTATTTCACCGGCCAGGGTGTGTTGAACATGGGACTTGCATCGTGCTTCTCGGCTCTGGAGGTCGTTCCGCTTACCCTGCTCACACTTGACGCTTCCGGATTCATCCAGCTTCGCAAGAGAAACAAACTGGCTGACGGCACCGACATGGCCTCTAAACAGAAATGGGCCATCTACTTCTTCATCGCGGTAGGTGTCTGGAACTTTGTGGGCGCCGGAATTTTCGGCTTCCTCATCAATACCCCAATAGTGTCCTATTTCGAAATGGGAACAACGCTCACGGCAAATCATGGTCATGCGGCCATGTTCGGGGTCTTCGGTATGCTGGCTTTGGGTGTGCTGGTATTCTGCCTGCGGGCTATGCAAAGCGACGAGGTGTGGGCGAAAACCGAGACATACGTAAGAATTGGCTACTGGGGACTTAACATCGGTCTGGCGTTGATGGTGGTTTTGGATTTGTTCCCTGCAGGCGTCCTTCAGCTCTGGGACGTTCTCACCAACGGATATTGGCACGCCAGGAGTTTTTCTTTCATCATGTCGGGTACTTTCCATAAGGTGGAGTGGGTCCGGATTGTCGGTGATCTGGTATTTCTCGTCTGTGGAGTCTTCCCGATCGTATTCGCTGCAGTTTTGTCTTTTCTAAAACGCGATCTTAATTCTGTGAGAGCCTAGGACCTTGCGTAGCAGCACCGTCTATCATTCTCTGAACGAGACAGGCGGTGCTGTTTGTTACTTCCACGAGACGGCAGTAAGTTCTAGGATGGATTGTATTTAAATATATTGTAGTTATATTAAATACCTGTTTCCATGCAACATAGTGCTGCATGGCCGGAGTTCTTTGAAGCTTGCGACAGAATACGCCATGAACCAAATCGTTGAGTTGAAAAAGATCAAGGACGTGCCTGTGGTCATTTCTGATCGCAGCGGTCTGGTGATATATGCCAACTCATGCTTTTTGGAAACCTACCGATGGACAGAAGGGCTCATTGGCTCCAGTCTCAATCGAATAATCCCCACCGCCTTCCACGACTCCCATAATATGGGCTTCTCCAGGTTCCTGATCACCGGGAAGTCAAGAATTTCCGATCACGTCGTTGAAGCGGCGGTGGTGATGGGAGATGGTCGAACACGTTGGTCAAAGCATCTCATCATAATTGAAAAAACAGAAGATAATTTTTTGATCGCCGCCAAGCTCATCCCTATGGATCAGGCAGTTGCACCAACCTCTGTGAGCAAATCACCGGCACCCATCTCCCTGGTTATTGACGAACTGCGCGAAACCATCGGCAAGATGGAGGTAGCCCTGAGTGAGATCGAGGATTCGATTGTATGGACTGATGGAGTTGGTGAAGTCCGTTGGTGCAATAAGGCCTTCGATCAGCTCATCGGTAAAAATCATCTGTCAATTCTGGGTTCTGATTTATCTCAGCTGCTTCCACTGAAAACTCGAGAAACGGCCGAGAGTGATGGCGAATACCCGATCCTCCGGTTACTCGCCAGCAAGCATAATCGGGGGGAATTCGAGGCGGAGATCCAAGGCAGGATGGAAATTTTGGAAATCAGTTGTTCCGGGTTTTCACTGAAGGATTCCCAGAAATACGTCATCCTTGCCCTGAGAGTAGTTACCCGGCAACGCAAAATGGCTGACGCGCTCGCGGCCTCCCAGCAAAGGATGGAACAAGAGCTGCAGATAGGTCGTGAAATACAGATGAGCCTTCTGCCGGCCTCTTTACCCGAAGAACCCGAATTCTCGGTTTTCGCCCTCTGTCAACCTGCCTTTGAAGTTGGGGGTGACTTTTACGATCATTACTTTGTGAAAAAGAATCAGCTCTGCTTCTGTATCGGGGATGTCTCTGGAAAAGGCGTGCCGGCGGCACTTTTCATGTCGGTCGCCAAGACGATGATTCGGAATTATGCCTATGGTGGAAAAATTGGAACAGCCGATATCGTTCGAGAAGCCAACCAGAGAATCAGCGCTCATAATCCCGCCAGTATGTTCTGTTCGCTCTTTATTGCCATCCTGGATATTAAATCAGGCTTTCTGGTCTACACCAATGCAGGTCACAACCCGCCGTTCTTGATGAATAATGACGGTTCCCTGGAGCTCGTGAAAGGTAAGCATGGTCCTGTAATGGGTGCTTGCGATGAGATTGCATATCGTGAGGAGACCATTCAGATGAAACCGGGGGATACCATCATTGTTTACACGGACGGGGTGACGGAAGCTATTGGCCAAAATGGTGACTGGTATACCGTTGACCGGTTAAGGGATTTTTTGATGGGCTGTCAGTCGGCTTCGCCATCCACTATTGTCACAGCCGTGGCTGCAGATGTCGAGCAGTTCAAGGGAAGCGCACAACAAGCCGATGACATTACAATGATCTGTCTGCAGTACAGGGGTTCAACTGAATGTAATCGGCATAGCCGGCAGGCTTAAGGTAAATTCAAATTATTAAATAAATGCATAAATTGCCTGATGTCATTTTCATCCGGATGACCTTTGGCCGCAGGCGCATCTGCAAGCCAGGAAGGTTGAGGGTCTTCTTGACGGGCTTGCTTCAGTATCTCTTCAGAGGCCTGTCCCAGGCAACTGAAAACAGCACAAATTCGAGCCGGGGCAGCTAGTTCTCTGGCTTGCCTCAAGGCATTTTGGGCGTGGTCGGAATTATTCGCCGCACTATGAGTAGTAAATAATACAACTTCTTTTCTGCCTATCTTTGGCAAAAAATCCCGCGTAGCGGGATCAGGTTGCCCATCTTGCAGCCAGAAACCAACTGCGACGAAATCGTACTCGGCCGGATCTGGATTGTCAGAAATGGGTATTAATTTTTTTTCGAACTGCACTGCGCTGTAGAGAGCTTCCGCCAGTTTTTTGGTATTTCCGGTCCTACTTGAATACACAACGAGTGCTTTCATAGTACATCCTCCTGTTTGGCAAATTTATCTGGTGATTTGTTACTCCTACTGGCCCGGGTCTTGCGGCCGATTGCCTGGGGTTGATCTGGTCTGCTGTCTGCTGGGCAACTGCCTGCAAGACACGGGCTGCCGCAGAATGTCCAGAAAGACAATAAGACGTATTTTATGCCAGGCCACGATAGACTGATATTTGGCTTAAGGCTATCCTCCAGGTTTAAGTTCACCACAAGGTCATATATGATCTGTAATAACAGTCTGTTGTTATAGTGGATTTCTCTATAGCGCCGAGAGCTCTCCTGGTATTTATTGGTCATTCCGGGAAAATTTATGAAGAAGCAGTGATCTGAATTAACTCTATGTAGCAGTTCAGGTGTGAATAGGTATTTTCCGGAACATAGTTCCGTACCATTCAGGTGATACAATCCTTCATGCAGTTGATTTCTTTTCCGGTTTCGGCAATGAGGCTCTATCGCTGTCCGTGCTCTGCTGCAATCAGCGCCCCGCGGGGGCCTTGCTGATGATTATGTCCGGATGTTTGACTTGGCGTGATGCTACCGGGGCTTTGGGCGCTCAGGTTCTCCTGATAGTGGTTGCCGGTCCGGCACCGGGAGCGGCAATGATCAAAACCGGAGGGGCAGAATATCTTGACTCGGTTTTTGTAGCCGTGGCCGGCGAAGCCTCACCTCTTTTGGTCATCAGTGAATTGATGCTGATGATGGCCATTTTTACTCATATCATATCCAACAATGCAACAGCAGTTATCGGTACCGCCAAAGCTGTTTCCGTTGCAGGTCAGATGGGACTGGCACCTGAATCTATCGTATTGGCAGTCCTGTTCGGAGCAAATATGAGCTATGCCACCCCTATGGCATAGACAACCAACCTTTTGGTCACGAACGCCGGGGAATATACATTCTCCGAATTCCTCAAGGTGGGCATCCCCCTTGTCCTTATAATGTGGGGCATGTTTTCATTCCTCTTGCCATGGCTTTATCTGTAGACCCCGTGATCGGATATTGACACTCAATCGCATTTCATCCGGCCAGCCCATTTTCATTGAGATGTTACCAGGCAACCATCGTAACCTTATGACAACATCTCCCCTGAAAGTATCCGCTCCCCCTATCACAGGTCATATTTAACCTGTTGGATAACAATAAATATTCTTCAAATCTTTACTCTTAAGGTGATTTTCCACGAAAAAGCGGAGTGATAGGACAATCATTCTGAGAAATCGATGCCTGGCACAATGCTTGCGAACAAAAAATTGAACGGTTTCTCCGCCAGGAAGTTATGCTGCCCGGTCCGAATGCTGGATTGTTCCGGATAGGTTCTTAGCCACAATAAAATCAGGGATTAATAGTAACATGTTGAGACAACCTTCAGAGAGGATTTCGATTTGGCCGATAGAGCGTAAAGGAGTTGACCTGCTCATACTCGCTGATAAAGGAGATCGTCAGCAATCTCCAACCGAGGAAATTGTCAACAGCATCAGTCACGGCATAGGGCTGATCGCTGCGTTTGTCGGCACACCGATACTCGTCACTCAGGCAGCGCGCAACGAAAACGGTCAATTCCTTATCGGCGTAGGTGTTTTCTGCGCGACTATGCTAATGTGTAGAAATCTGAACTTAATCTGACAGATCCCTTTTTAAAGTTTTAATCTCATCTGATAATTCGGTTTCACATTATCTTTGGTAATCTACAATCGACGATTACTCCTTTTCGCTGTAATTCTATTGAAGCAGGCAGTTCCACCCTCTCAGGAATAAGGTCAACAATTAATACTTGCCATCTTGTGCAGACTTGCCTGAGGATGTCTTTATGCACGCAAGGTTACGACTGACTCCACCTTCTGTTTAGCATTTTAAGATGTCTCAACCTCGCCGGAGGGGATCTGCCGAAATTTTTTAAATATCCCCCAAACGAAATTATTCTTTGTTGTGAGATGCGCGGGTCAATGAACAGCACCCCTTTCTCAACACTAAGAGATTTAACATTCCGGCAGGCTGGCTCCCCCAATTAAGTCTTCATTGACAGCAGGTAGGCAGTCTTGTACATCTACATATAAACGTTAATTGATATATTGATATAGTAAGCTTTCCCAGAGGACTGACTGCAGCGTTACAAGAATACAGGTGGGAGAACATGCAATGCATGAATCATTCCGTGGAACATCGAGAATGATCGTCGAGGAACTATCACTGGGAAGTGAAGAATTCCAGACGGTCGCATTTTTGGCCAAGTGCCTGTCCGACGAAAACCGGTTAAAAATTCTTTTTTGCATTGGTCAAGGAAAAAAGGCGGTAGGAAGCATTGTCGAAGAACTTCATCTCTCTCAACCCCTTGTTTCCCATCATCTCAAAGAACTAAAAAGGTCGTTGCTGGTAAAAATCGAACGTAGCGGCCCTTTCATTTATTACGAAGTTTCCAATCCCCGCATTCTTGAGGCAATCGGCGACCTGAGTTCAATAGCGATAGACCTGCTGGCGGCCAGGACAACCTTTTAAATTTCCAGCAGGAGGATAACGGGCTCTCATGAATCAAATAATAAAGATTTTCAACAGTCTCGATCCTGAAGATGCAGTAGCACAGACAGCAGAGGCATTAAAGCAACTGCTGCCGCTGCTCGGAGAAGAAGGGCGCAATCAGTTTATCATGAATCTCTTGGGCGAGACCGGTCAAGACAAGATATCCAGCATGGTTCACCTCTGACTGGCCGAGTGCATGGGCGAAGGTGTCGACCCAACGCAAATGTGCCAGAGTCTGGTGGATAAAGTTGCCCAATCCAAGCAGCTGATGGCAATTACCGATCCCGAGCTTCTCGTGTTGTTTGAAGACTGGTTTGAAGAGTTGGAGGATGAAATAATCTCCATGGCAAACACCAACGGCCCTCTCAATCCATCGGAACTTGTAGATAAACTCGGGCTCTCTTTGCGGGGAGCGACATTTCTTCTCTCCAAGCTTTCGCGCGAGGGAAAAGTCTGAAATTGCCTGCTATTTCCAAAGAAAGGAGAGATCGATGAATATAGGCATCGTTATTTATTCGAATGACGCCGAAACTGTCTGGAACGCCTTCAGATACGGCAACTTCGCTCTCAAGGGGGGAGACCGGGTGGAGATATTCCTGACCGGCAAAGGAGTCGAAGCACAATTCCTCGACACCGAAAAGTTCGACGTAATCCAGCAAATAAAAGATTTTCTAGCAAATGGCGGGATGGTTGGGACATGCGGCACCTGCCTCAAAATAAGGGGCCAAGAGGCTTCCGATATGCTCCCGCTGGCCGGAATGAAAGATATGCATGCTATGATCAGGGAGAGCGACAGGATTATCTCATTTTAATCTGATACAGGAAGTTTGGACTATGATGAACAGGACAACTCTTATTGCCCTTATAGCGGTTTTTGTAACAGTTGGTGCCCTATGGTTCACCAACCGAGCAGTCACCCCCAAACAGGCTACCTGGGATGATATTCTGGCCGAAGGGAAAGATGGAGGATACCGGATTATTACTACCGACGATTTGGCCTATCGCTATAAAAAGGATGGCGGCAACTTAGTCTTGATCGATACCCGCCAAGAATGGGAATATCGGACCGGCCATCTTCGAGGGGCCATAAATTTCCCCATGGAACCGACCGCATGGGCAAGATGGCGAAAGGCATCGGCACTGGAAGAATTTCTTGGACAGGATAAAAACCGAACTCTGGTCTTCTACTGAGCGGGACTCACATGAGTCCGCAGTGATTCGGCGGCCCGGGTGGCCGTGAAACTTGGTTATAAGAATGTCTATCGTGACCCCTATGGTTTTCCTGAATGGCAGAGCAGGGGGTTGCCAGTTGTCAGCGCTCCAGCAGGACTCACCCAAAGGAGCGAGCCGTCTAAAGCACCGGGGCCTCTCTATGGTTGGGCAATGATCTGGACTCTGCTCGGAATTTTCACTGGGGGAATGGCCCTAAATCTCACACCGTGCGTGTATCCATTGATACCCATCACTGTTTCCTATTTCGGCGGCCAGGCGGCCAAGGGCGGAGAGGGGCGTGGAAGGCTTATCGTACATGGCCTATGCTACATGCTGGGCCTGGCTCTCACCAACTCGTTGCTCGGCGTGGTTGCCTCCTTAACCGGTGGCCTTATGGGGGCGATGCTCCAGACTCCCATTGTTTTGCTCGTTGTTGCCGGCGTTCTGGTCTTCCTTGCGACCAGTCTTTTTGGCTTATGGGAGATGCGTCTTCCAAGCGGCCTCACTCAGGCGGCGGCTAAATCCTTTAGCGGCTATTTTGGCACTCTGTTTATGGGCGCGACACTGGGAGTGGTTGCTGCCCCTTGTATAGGCCCTTTTGTACTCGGCTTGCTCACCTGGGTTGCGAGCATGGCCAGTCCATGGCTTGGCTTCATGGTCTTTTTTACCTTAAGTCTGGGGCTCGGCCTACCGCTCTTTTTCCTTGCACTTTTTTCGGGGCAGCTGAACAAGCTGCCGCAGTCCGGAGGCTGGATGATCTGGGTGAGAAAGTTGATGGGATGGGTTCTGATCGGCATGGCCGCTCATTTTATCCGACCGATTCTTACCGGCCAGGGAGGAATCATTCTCCTGGCTTTCGTTGCCGTTGCTTCCGGCCTGCATCTCGGTTGGCTTGATAAAAGCCAGGCCAACTTCCGTGCTTTTCCCCTGCTTAAAAGTGGCGTTGGTATTGCCGCCCTGGTTTTCGCAACTTTTCTAGTTTCGACCATGGCAATGCGTGGCCCTGGGATTGAGTGGAGGCACTATACTGAGAGTACCCTGAAACAGGCACAAGACCAAAAGAAACCAGTCATCATTGATTTTTATGCTGCCTGGTGCACCCCATGCCGGGAACTGGACGAGGTGACTTTTCATAAATCGGACGTCGTCCGGCTGGCAGAAAAGGGCTTTATCATGGTTAAGGTCGATGTAACGAAAGGCGGCAATCCCTTGCATGAAGAACTGCTTAAAACATTCGGAGTTAAAGGGGTACCGACCGTGGTTTTTCTTAGTGCTGATGGCAAGGAACGTACCGACCTCCGACTGGTGGATTACCTGCCGCCCGATAAATTCATTGTTCGAATGCATGATGTTCTCACGATCAATAACTAATCCATGATATCAGTAAGTTTACTGACTCAAAAACTTTAATGAATGGAAAAGGAAAAAGCATGCTCAAAGTCAGATTTTTCCTAAATGAACCCAACGGCAAACCCTGAAAACATTTCCAGCAGATGATCCCCAAGTTGGGCAATAACTGCCCTATTGATATTGAAATCACCGCAAAACCCAAAGCAGAATACGAGACTGACGAATATTTCGAACTTGATCTGCCGGTGGCACCTTCGATTATGGTTGGAGATGAGATTGTAGTAGAAGGAACTGATGTCTCCGATCACGAGTTGGAGTCGTATATCTGTCGCCAACTTGGTCTGCCTGAACCCCAGAAAAAAGGATTTCTGGATCGTTTGTTAAAATAATCTTGATCAGTTTTTTGAGATAAAATTAGTAAAGCCACTAGTATTACTCAACGAACTGAAAGACAAAACCCGAGAAAGATACCTTGTCATGGGTGAGGACAAATTATCGCTGCCAGAGAATGGACTCGTTAAGAGTCCCAATGCTAAGATATGGATATACCAAAATTTCAATAACATGACCTTTCTACTGTTCATAAAAACAGCTATATTTTCATCTACCTAGCAGTATGTACAGCGATTCGAGATTAGAACTTGTCTTTGGTAAGTTCTAGGTCGCAGTTACTCCATTTTGCCCATTTCCATTGGAACAGGCGGTTCTACACCCAGGATAAGGTAAATCCATTCTCTTTTGTGATTCATTAAGATTGCCAGTTGTAACAATTCTTGGAGTCAGTTTCCTTCAACTTACCCCGGAATAAAAGTTGAGGTCTATCTAGAGCGAGAATCCTTTACAGCTTCAAGAATATCAGAGGTAGTTGCTTTGGTTTTGATCCCCGGTACGTTGAAAGGAGATTCCTTTTTCGGTTTCCTGAATATAACTTGAAAAGACTCTCCGCCTTTTCGTTTAATAATCACAGATTCAGAGCGTGCTTGATCCAAGACTGCTGACAATTTTTGCCGTGCTTCAGTATAAGTATAAACTTTCATATTTCGATCTCCAGGACGCGAATGCCCATTTCTCCAGCAACATCTCCCATGCGCTTGTCCAATGTTAGAAGAGGACTGTGCAAGCTTTCAGCACATACCAAAAAGTATGCATCATAAGCATATATGCTAAATGATGAGGCTACCTCCAGTGCCTTTCTAATATCAATAGCCCTCAGATCAACCGGAATATTCTGGATTGCGTCCCATGCCTGAAGAGCCTCACTCGAAGACAGCCTTTTTCTCTTGACCATTGCTGACAATGCATTGCCTATTTCAAAAGGCAAGACATCTGGTGCAATCAGGTCATTTCCAGCCGTCAGGGTGATAAGCCCACCTCGCTCCGGTTCGGACAGAATAACTGCCAAGAAGGTATTTGTATCCGCAATGATTTTCATATGTACATATGTACATGTTTAATAGCTCGTTGTCAACTATGCTCTTTGGTAATGTTTACTTTGATACTGCTTCATTTCTGGGGAATTTTGGGGCATTGGGAAGGGTTACCCTCTCTGGAATAAGCTCAGCTACGCCCTCTCAAGCCTGAGGTACATATACTCTTTGGTGAAATACAGTCGGTTTTTGCTCCATTTCTGATCGATTTCATTAAGATAGGCAAACTAACCTCCAAGAAATTGAGTAAACTTGTAGCTTTACTTAAATCAGCAATTCCCGGCCAACACCTAACATGTTGAATTTACGTGATTCGCTGTTTTGACCTTTCGTAAACATCTGGTGCATTTTTATATGTAACAATCTGAAAGGATACGATAAATTATTTGCAATCCCGGCCATTTTTTTCTTGACAAAGCTGGCCAGGAAAAATCGTGTTTTCTATGTAATATCAATAATATACATAGGAGACACAATGAAACGTTCAAACTACCGGGCAAAATCAACCTTAAGTGACCGCAAACAAAGTGACAGAAAAGTGAGAAAGCACCTCAATGCAGATTCCCTTTTTGCCGAGATCCGACGGGAGTTTCAGAAGATTCCCGATCACCGATCGGCAAATAGCCAGATTTTGCTGGAAGACGCCTTGATGTCCGCCTTTGCCATGTTCCAACTCAAGTACCCGTCGCTTCTGGCATTTGAGAAAAGGCGGCAGGAAGAAGATGACAACCTGCATGCCATCTACGGCATTGCCAATATTCCCTCTGACAGTCAGATGCGCACCATCCTTGATCCCTTATCCCTTTCCTGCCTGCGCGCCCCGTTCCTCTCAGTTTTCAGGCACCTGCAGCGGGGCAAGGATTTTGAGAAATTGGCCTATTATGACGGCCATTATCTCCTCAGCGGTGACGGCACTGGTTTCTACTGCTCGGAAAAGATATCGTCGCCCTACTGCATGGGCAAGAAGAGCCGAAACGGCAAGACCCTGTACCAGCAACAAATGTATGCAGCGTCTTTTGTCCACCCGGATCACAAGGTCGTCATTCCGGTCTTTCCGGAGATGATTACCAGCAACGACGGTGGTGATAAAGGCGACTGCGAGCGCAATGCCGCCAAGAGATTTTACCGTGAGTTCCGGCGCGAGCACCCCCATCTGAAAGTTATTGTCGTTGAAGATGCGTTGAGCAGCAATGCGCCGCACATCAGGGAACTGCAAAATCTTAATTTACGTTTTATTCTCGGTGCAAAACCAGGAGACCACAAGGCGCTGTTTGCAGAACTCCGGCAGGCCACAGCTGACGGCAGGGCCAACGAACTCGAGTCTCTTGATCCCGTCGACCGGCAGACAGCCCACTTCTTCCGCTATCTCAACCAGGTACCGCTGAACAAATCGAATCCGGACCTGCTGGTCAATGTCTTGGAATACCATCAAATAGACAAGAATCAGAAAATTACCAAGTTCAGCTGGGTTACCGATATCGAAATCACCGATGAAAATGTCTACAAGCTCATGCGGGCTGGTCGGGCACGGTGGAAGGTGGAAAATGAAACCTTCAACACCTTGAAAAACCAAGGCTATAACCTTGGCCACAACTACGGCCTGGGGCAGAAAAACCTCAGTGGGATATTTACCATCCTGATGATGCTGGCTTTCCTGGTCGATCAGGCCCAACAGCTTGCCTGCTGGCTATTTCAAGAGGCCTTAGCCAAAGAACGCACGAAAAGGAGTTTATGGGAAATGACCAGGGCTGCTTTTCGGTTTCATTCGGTGACCTCCATGGAGAGCATACTGCGGGCAATTGCTTATGGTGCCAAGGAGGCATGGGGCACATTACGAAACCCAAGCAGCAGAAAAACTCATTGTCAAAGATCAAAGCAAGCTGCCATGAAAAACTTGATTTTTCATGGAGCGATGGTGTGGTGTTCCCAGAAAGCACCTATTTTTAGAGGAAAGTGCCATATTGCGTAAGCTAAGCACAGCAAATGCCCTTTCCTTGATGTGAAATTCGACCTACATCAGCAAAATCCGGCTGAATTATTGATTTTGCTGGTCAGGGTATGCTCAAAACGGGAATTGCTGAGTTCCGGTCGAACAAATTGTGGCAAAAAGGCCATGTAAAAAATGGCAACTTTAGGGTTTAGGATATCAATTAACGCCCCTTGCCTGAAGGCTTTCCAGAATGTTGATTGTCCCTGTTGTTTAACAGGAATATCAAAAGAAACTCTCTTCGACTTTAAAGACTTTATCCCCATATAAATAAGATATGCTGCACCGACATACTTAACAATACCGAAAGCCATTGCTGAGGTTGCGAGGATAGCTGAAAGGCCAAATGCTGCTGCAAAAATATGCACCAAAGAGCCACTACAGACCCCCAAAGATGATGCAATTCCAATCTTTCGTCCTTGAGCTATTGTCCTAGAAAGGATGTAGATCATATCCGGACCAGGTGTGATATTTATCGCAATAGCAGCAGATAAAAATAATAACCAATAAGAGTATGATTCCACATTAAACCCTTTTGCATCCTTGATGTAGTTTTATTTTTTTCATTCAGGCCGTTAGGCCTTTATATACAACGAGTCTGTAGAAAAAGCCAAATTTCAGAATTTCTATATTCTGCCGGTGGCGTTTCTTCTCATTTTTCGATATTTAAAATCAAATCATCCGGTGTCGGGATAAATAATCAATCTCGTTCTATCAGGAGATTCGAATATAAGTTTTAACCGACCTTGGAATATCTACTTCCCAGTTTTGATACTATTCGCTAGGCAAACAATTTGCCACAGTTGTGGATCTTTTTCAGGTTATGCACTATGCAGAAAAGATTCCACTGCGTATTCACCTTCTTCTTTCCTCGTAAGGTAAACCTGTCCAGGCCGAGAATGGCACGGATATGAGCAAAAGGTGGTTCCCCGACAGCAAGACGCATACTGTAGATAGCCCGGCCTTTTGCCGAATCGATCTTTGCTTTCATCTTCTCGGTAAATCTCTGCTCGCCGATTGCCGACCTGCCGGTAAAATAGGCTACCTGGCGGATGTCAGTCTTCTCGGGTTTCCGAAGACAACGGCTTCGCAGCTGACATGGCAGGCAGGACGATTTGGCACCTTTGAATTTGATTGCCTTGAAATTCTTGACCGTCACATTGTAACCGCTACGGTACAGGCGCTGTCCCGCCGGGCAGATGCAATAGCTGAAATCTTCAGGAAAGGTAAAGTCTTTTGTGGTGAAGAGCTTTGCGCCGGCTGTTTTACCGGACTGCCTTCTCTCCAATTCCTTATAGCGCTCGGCGCTGGCAAACCGCGGATCTCTTTTACGGAAATTCGGATCGGCGATATAGGCATCTATCTTCTCGCCAAAGACCGTTTCCATGTTCTTTTCCGAATGGTAGCCGCTATCTGCGGTAAGCTTGGTTTTCTCAAATACATCACCGGCGTGGCCGATTGACTCGAAGTTGTTACGTATGCCCTCAATAGTCGGGACCAGCAGATTGTGCTCCTGGCCCTGGCCAAAGACCTCGGCATTGACGATTACCTGGTTTTTCGAGTCTACCGAGCTGACACCGACATAGCCTTGAATCACGCCTTTGGAGGTCTTCATCTTGGCCGATTCATTGTCGGTGATATTACTCTTGATCGGCTTACCGCCGCTGCCTTTTCGGTCATCATGATCAGTCAGCCATTGTTTGATTTTGGCGGCGTTCTTTTGCAGCTTTGCTATATATTGATTTTCTTTCGCCTCATCCTCGGCTTCTTCCTGAGTGCTGTCCTGGGCGCAATGCTTTGCCACCATCCGCTCGATGGCCGTTTCCATCTTGGCCACTTTCTTGCGGAAATCAGCCTTGGTACCGCTCCATTCCTTCGAAGCATTGCTCGGCAGCTTACAGCCGTCGATGGCGAACATCTCTTTGCCTATCAGCTTTTGATGATCACACACCATCAGCACTTCGAGAAAAAGATGGCTTACCTCTTTATTCATGGAGGAGATGAAATCGGCAATGGTCGTAAAATGGGGCCTACTGTTGGCCGACAGGGCCATGAACATAACGTTTTCTTCACAACACCTGGCGATTCTCCTGCTTGTGGTAATACCTCGGGAATAGGCGAAAAGAATGATCTTCAATAGAATACGCGGATCATAGGCCGGGGCTCCCGTTTCATCATTTTTAAAGCGGCCGTCAAAAATAGACAGATCAAGTTCTCTGTCTATCAAGTAACTGAGGGTGTATTCGAAGGTGCCTTGTTGTATTTGTTTGTCGAAGAAGACGGGAATGAATTGGCCTTGCGCGTAGGAATAGGGCTTGTATTTGGCCATCTTTTCCTCTTATTAGAAAGGTTAAGCGGTATCTGTCTGGAATTTCGAGATATTATACCATTAACCGGCTGATTCTGCTAGGCCTTTTACCTTTTTCTACAGCTTCAACGTTGCGATAACTGGCCCGCGCATTTTGCGGGTCCATGTTTATTGGTTGGTTGGCTAATTATTTGTAATAATTCATTAGATCGTTTTCATTTGATATGCTTAGAAAACCTGAATTAGACAAGCCTCTCTCAAGAGCTAGATACACCTCACCACCAGGCATCGAAGCGAAGCTAACGTTAATTCCCACCTCTGCTAGATTATCTTTAATTTGAGTGATTATTTCGGGATTAGGAGGTGCAAGAATTTTTAGCCCATCAATTGTTTTTAAATTATTGATGTATTTCTTGGCTTTAGAAATTGATCGCTTAATGTTAATCGCAAATACTGCCGAGCTTGAATCTGGATCATATATAACGACAGGTTTTCCCCTTAATAATGATTGGATCTTAACCCAATCTATAGAGAAGTTAACCGCACGGATCAAGTCCAGATCTTTCTCTTTTACCCCATACTGAATTATGAAACCAATATATCCACCTGGTATTGTAACTTTTACACTTGAAGATGCAGTTGCAGATGAGTTGTATTTATCAGTTACTTGAACACTTACTATGTGTGTTCCGGGGGATGAGAAACTGCAGTTTAATTGAGTGGGATTATATAGCTGACAGAATGCCACAGAGGAAGAATTGAATGAATTTCCTGCGACAGTCCATTTGAAATTCAAGTCGTCGCCATCTGGATCACTCGAGTCTTTTGCTTCAAAGCTAATATTCTCTGCAGAATTTACAGTTATTTGACTAGGCACAATTTTAGCAATAGGTGCTGAATTACGTTTTACAATTTCATTGATCAACGCACCAAGTAATAAGCAGAAGATTCCAACGAACAAAGGATGAGCTATTAGCTTTTTCATAAATCCTCACATTGTTCGATAGCTATTTGTTTTTAAAGCCAACCCTTACAACCCCGCAGTTAGAGCAGAAGGGCTGATTTTATTGAGGTGGCGAAGTGTTCCGCCCAGCCTGGAGGGCAGGTCCGGTACCGGACCTGCCCTCCAGGCTGGGCGAGCGGTCTTGAC